>Ga0310690_10008006_pt1 | contig 13493 bp, 30 predicted proteins | sample AusTroGonzalo_MG_2_FD_207661 | JGI IMG/M metagenome (GOLD analysis project Ga0310690, IMG submission 207661) | Bovine rumen microbial communities from tropical cattle in Woodstock, Queensland, Australia - Gonzalo_04 (v2) (version 2) | ecosystem: Host-associated > Mammals > Digestive system >... | reverse complement strand
TCCGTACACATGTACTCCGTCAACGGTGAGAACCAAGGTGTTCTACGACATGGACAGTGCAATTACCCACCTGCTATCGTTCATCCCGCAGATTGAATGTTCTATCAAGCAGAACGAAATCAAGAAAGCCGAGGATGAAAGCAGGGTGGAGGAAGCCAAGAAGAAACTCCGCTTCTAGCCCGCCGTGTATCCGGTGTCCCCCGGCAATGGGGACCCGGCGATACATCGTGGGCATGTTCAACCAATCAAGGAGACCATTATGAATACAACCCTCAAAACCATCAAGACCGAAACCCTAAATGACGTTTCCGCAGACCTAATTGCACTTGAAAGTGAAGTTTCCCGTATCATCAAGGAATATGGCGGGCTTAATCTAAATTCCATCGTGGCTATGTATCATCGGTTCAGCACGCAGATTGAAGTGAATGGTGACACTCTGTTTGAAGCTAGGAATTGCTATGCCGATACCAAGTCCTTTGGTTGGAATGGAGACCCCGCCACGATTCAAACCGTTCGTCTCGGTGATTACAAGAAGCACCTCACCTATATCTACTTGGCGCCAAAGGACTCCGAACACAACGATTATATCCGCAAGTTCGACATCGGCTACGAGGACGATCGTGACCAATGGGGTGATGAAATTACTTTGGCCGACTTTGCAACGGAACTTAAAACCCGTTCTCGCGTTGTGCCGGTGGAAGTAGTGGACACGGCCAAGAAGATGTTCACTGACTTGTTGGGCTATCTCAAAGCAAACAATTTTTCCCTCTGCTATGACGAGGACAATGATGCCGTGTTCATCGGACCGAAGGACATGGCATGGAATGTTTCGCATATCCCCAGTGAACCCGGTTCCCTCCGAGACCCGAAACTCCGCAAGTTCGTCACCAACGAGATGATTAACAGATATGCGGAGGAGGGGCACATCGCGAGCGAAGCAATCTGCCACGTCCACATCAGCGACCCCGACGATACGTTCAGCGGTTGCGACCTCACCTATGCAGTCTAAGACATAGTGCCCATGCGGGCACTTTTTTTATTTTTTAATTTTTGCCTTCAGCCCACCGTGTATCCGGTGTCCCCATATTCCGGGGGCCCGGTGATACATCGTGGGTATGTTCAACAAAGGAGCAAGCATGGACAGATACGTAGTAATTGGCCCGACCGGACAGATGATGGGCATGTTTCCGGATACACCCGATGGCTGTGACGAGGCAAAGGAATATGCCAAGCGGTTGAGTGAGTTCAGCAATGAACCAACCATCGCCGTATTTGGTGATGATGACCACGCAGGAAAGCCGTTCACGAAGAACATGGCGCCCACCGAACAGTGCAAGCTGTTTGATGCCGACATCCGCAAGTTCTTGGCCTACTTGGACACCCGTTACGCGGGGAATCCGTATTTCCATGTGAAGAGCCGTTTGGGTGACAAGCTGAAGCAAATCAAGTTGGAGGAAGCTCGCAAGGAAGAAGCCAAGCGTCCTTCAATTCCACCCGAACTTGGAAAGTTGGCAAGCTACGCGATGCGTCTTCATGCTAGGGGGTACTTGCGAAGGGTATCTCTTGAATTGGATGGGGACAAGTGGACACTATCAGTGTATGGGAGTGATGAATCTGCCGATGGTCTCGAAGATATGGACTATGCGACCGCAAAGTCCGCTATTAACGAGATTGTATTGGGAGACCTTTACGATTGCGAAAGTACACCAAAAGAAAAAATTCCTGGTTGTGCCTATATCCAGGTAGACCTGAAAATTTACGAACCGTTCTCCGATGACTGCACTATCCGTACCGTGCTTAGCAGGCCGTTCAGTTCCGAAGCCGAAGCAAAGGAATCCAAACGTGGTGCCGACAAGAATATGAAAGCATGGGTGAAAGAAAACTTCATGGTGGATTTCGACTTTGATGAAGTTGATTTTGTGTCCATCACCCGTGGCTCGGCTGATTAAGATCCGTCCCAACCGTGTATCAGGGGTCCCCGTAATAGGGGGACCCGGTGATACATCGTGGCATCAGTTCAACAAAGGAGACTGACATGAAAATGACCTGCCAGCAGATAGAGGACAGACTGCGTTCCGCGTTTGAAACCCTCGACAACGATAACCCCATCTACGTGACCCACGATGACTTCCTGTCCGAAGTAGGCAAGATTGCCCGTGAACAGTTCGGGGAGGACACTGTGGTGTTCCCCGGGCCCAACCCCCGCGTTCCCGAACATGATGGACTCCATCAGTATTCGTGGTCGGTGCATATCCGAAAGGAACTCCCGCCGATACAGGCGGGCGAACACGGGGAACCCGTACATGTGCCGAACGCTCACGTATGGCGCGATGCGTTCGAAGTTGAAGCGATGGTCGAGATTGACTGCTGCCACTCGTTCAAGGTGTATGGCATAGCAGTCAGGTGATTTCCCCGATTCCCTCGGGGAGCCTGCGGGCGGGCTTGGCTAATAACGGCCACAACACTAAACATCCAACTCGCGTCCGTCCGCAGGCAAACATTTCCAACCGTGTACCCGGTGTCCCCGGAACCTGGGGACCCGGTGGCACATCGTGGGTGCAACAATTCAACCAAAGGAGATGACAATGCTTTACACAATCTACTTGAACAGACGCGTTGGCGGGAAACTTCATGAATCCACCCCCCTCTTCGTGAATGCCGATTCCGACAGCGAAGCGCAGACCAAGTGGGCCGAAAGGGTCAAGAATAACCTCGCATCCCACGGGTGTGGGAAAATCGAAGTCCCCTCAAAGGTCAAGGCCGGATGGAAAGCGGAACTTGAACCATACTCTTTCAGTCTTACCGCAATTCAACAGAGGAAATAACATGCAGATTGCCAAGTATTGCTATGAAGTCCATGCGACTACCCCGAACGGGAACCAAATCACGTATCCCGTGGGCGACAGCGACCGGGAAGCTTATGACAAGGCCATTGCCGTATTCCCGAAAGGTTCACGCATCACGAAGATAGTGAACGAGGACACCGGAAAGGTCACAACATTTTAACCAAAAAAGGAGAAAAACCAATGAAACACCTGCCAATCATCACCATCGTTCTCGCCCTCATTCTCGTAGGTTGCGGGGAGGACAGCAAGAACGCAGCCAAGGAAGCCGCCAAGTCCACTGGCAAGCTAGTGGGAGCCGTAGTGACGGAAGCTGCATCGGCTACAATCGACCTCGCATCCGAAGCTGCTTCCGGTGCCGGGGAAGTTGTCAAGGAAAAGGGTGGCGAAGCCCTCGAAAAGGTGAAGAATGCCACTGCGGAAGCCAAGGACTCTATCGCCAAGAAAGTCAAGGAAACCGCCGACAGCGCGAAGAAATCGGTAAACGCAAGGGTCAAGGAAATCAAGAGGGCGAACGATGCGAAAGTGAGCAAATGACGGCCAACCGTGTGCCCGGTGTCACGTCCCAACGGGGACCCGGTGGCACATCGTGGGCACAACAACAAACAAGGAGACAATATGGTTGAAATTCCTAAAGAAACACTCGACAAGATTCACTCCCTCGCCAAGCAACTAGGCGATGCCATCGACGAGGCGGGCCTGCGCCTGCGCCTGCTCGCAAAGAACGGATCGTGCGACTGGTCGGCCTTCCTCATGGTAGTTCCGTGCGAGGTCGAAATGAGCGACTATCCGGGAACCGACGAGGAAGGCAACGAATACGAAAAACTCGAACCCCCGGAAGAATGGTCCCTTGCGGGTGAAATCGACTGCACTGTCTATTCCACCGAGACCAATTCCCTCTACAATCCCGGCGAAAGTGCCAGCAACTACTTCTAAGGAGGACACCATGTCACTTGTCAAAACAGTAAACAAGAGGTTTACATTCGTTCTTCACCGCAACGGGTTCACCGAGAACGTGATTGTGAATGAAGAATCGAAATGGCTTGCGCAGGCGAAGATGCGCGAGATGTACCCAGGCGCCAAGTTTACAATGGTAGCCAAATAACCATCATTCCCCGCGGGTTCCCGCGGGATTTTTTTTAAATTTTTTGCTTTTGCCCACCGTGTGCCAAATGTCCCATCCCGACTGGGACCCGGTGGCACATCGTGGGCATGTTCAACAACAAGGAGACAACCATGTTTACAGAATTTAACATGAATGATTACGTGTTCGTCGAATTGACCGAAGAGGGGTGGCGCTTGCTGCGAAACTACTACTCGAATCTATGCGAGAGAGCATTTGATGATTGGTGGAAAAAGGAATCCACGAAAAAATACGTTGTAAATGGCGAGGAGAAATTGCTGACCGAAATGCAACTCCATGCAGCCATCCGCGTTTTTGGTCCAATGTCCGGCTTCGCATACCATGAGCCTTTCAAGAATTGCCGTGTGTACTTCAAGACCAATGACTTGACCCCTATGTAACACCGGCCCCCGAAAGTGGACATAACAACAAACAAGGAGACATGAAAATGCAGAACTTTGATGTACAAGTCGAGGTATCGGTGAAACTCACCATTAAAGTGAATGCCGCTACCCGTGCGGAAGCAATCGCAAAGGCCGAAGAACAGGCTTACAGTGATTATCTCACGGCTGAACCCGATTCCCTAGATGCACATGGCGTGTGGTGCGACTAGGAAATAGTGGAGGACTGATGATGCTCAAATGCCCCGCAATCAACCGAGTGGAACATGACACCATAGGACAGATGGATGCCCGTTTCAGACGGGTCGCCCGTTCCCTCGGTCTCGAAGTCTGTGGCTTCAAGACACTTGACAGTTTCTTCAACCACAAGTATTCCGCGTGGAAGGCACGGCTTTACCGGACAGTTCCCAACCGTGTCGAGAACAGCCCACGGTAACGGGGACCCGGTGGCACATCGTGGGTACGTTCAACAACAAGGAGACAACATGGCACAATGCAAACCTAGACCAACCATCGGAAAATTGTTCAACTGGGCTAAGAAAAACGGCCTGTTCCCTGCGTACTCGCCTTGCGACGAATTTGGCCCGGTTGACAATGGCGACAAGTATTATGCTGTCGATGGATTCCCCTTTGGGGACGATGACAACATGGAAGACGGCCCTATGGTACACGGGTGCAATGATGCGACCTTGTACAATGACGGTTCATACGGCTATGCTTTGGCATGCGGAACCATCTATGGAGACCATAAGGACCTGGACTTCATGAAGTCGCTCATGCTGACATACAGGGACAAGGGGCTGAAAGCCGCCATTGAGTTCGCCCGTGAATCGGGTGACAAGGTTGCCGTGCCCCTCCCCGAACTGGGCATTGAACCTGACTGATGCCAACCGTGTGCCAGGTGTCCCATCCCAATGGGGACCCGGTGGAACATCGTGAGGACATCAATCAAAAGGAGATAACGATGAAACTTCTCACTTCCTATTCCTATGGCGACAACATTGATGGCGACCTCATTCCCGTGGTCATTATGGCGCACGGGGATACCACGGATGACCTCATTCCCGCGATATCCGACGAAATTGCAGCCACGCTTGCTATGGACGATATCAAGGAAAGCGCCATCGAGGACAACGAGGGCAACCCGATTGAACCGAATATCGGGGCGGTCTGCGAAGCCATCGCCAATGGCGCCACTACCATCATGGTCACGCAGACCTACCGTGCAGACAATACCACCCGTACCGACGTGTACACCATCAACGACTTCAACCCGTAAGGAGAACTGGACATGAAAACGTACTACATTGTGACCCAGGCGGACACCGACAAGAACGGGCATATCCAGTATGCGACTGGCGTGTTCTCTGACGGAGACGGAAATACCGAACTCTATACCAACGGGGAAGAAGCCCGTGAAGCCATCGCGCAAGATGTGGCAAACATGGTGGACGTCCGTGGTAGCCTTGATTTCGCCATCAACGATGAAGATGGATTTACGGCTACCTCTTGGAAAGAAGCCTACGAGTATGTGATGAAGAACATGAAACCCGAAGCGGGCCAGTATGTGCTTCTCACGTGGAGTGACTTATCCGAGAGAACCTACACCATCAATGCAATTCAAATTTAATTTTTTAATTTTGGAGAAACTATGAAAGAAGAAAAGAAATACAGCGCCCCTATGCTTGTCGCGGGGGCAGATGGACAGCTCAAGGTCGCCAGGGTCAAGGCCCCGAGCCGTTCCAAGTAGCCAACCGTGTCCCAGGCACCCCCGGCGCACGGGGACCCGGTGGAACATCGTGGGTGCGTTCAATCAACCAAAGGAGACAACCATGATCAACGATATTTTTGTGCTCTCGGGCAAGGTAAGTTCCCGGAGGGCAGGGGAATCTTCCGAAACACCCCGTGCGTTCAAGTGGAAAGATTCCGCCGAAGATGCCGCGCTCGACCGTTTCATCGAATGGCTTGAAGAAGAAAACGTCATCGTGGACGATGCGGTTATCCTCGACAAACTTGAGCCGGAGGGAACCTTTGATGAATCCTCGGTGTCGGAAATGACAGACGGCTCCAATGGCAACATATCCGTGGACAGATTCCGCGAGTACGTCATCAATAAGCGCCTATGCAACCTCTTCGCTTCCACCGATACAGAAACCTACATCGACCTCGATGTGAACCAGGTGGAAATCGAAGAATAACAGATATGCCCACGGACACAGGTTGAACAAAAGTCGTTCCCCGTTGCAAATGTGTCCGGTGCGGCTCCTTAATGCAACGGGGAACGCATCACGGCCCTTTCGTCTAGTGGACCAGGACGATGCCCTCTCACGGCATAAACGGCGGTTCGAATCCGCTTGGGGCTACTATTTCCCACCGTGTGTCCATAGTCCCACACAACCGGGGACCCGGTGACACATCGTGAGCGTGTTCAAATCAACCAAAGGAGACAGCATGAACACTAACGATTACTACTATCTCGGCCGCGACCGCAAGACCAAGTGCAAGCTTTGGCTCCAAAAGCCCTCCTGGGACTGCGGGTGGTACTGGGGCTTCGGCTACGTCCAGGCCATGCAGGGCAACAAGGAACCGTCCAAGGCCAAGGACATCGACCTCCACACGCACTGGGATTCCCTGGTACAGGACAGCCACACCAACGCGCACGACTGGTTCGAAAGCCGATTCGGCAAGTGCACCACGGATTTCTATGGCTTCAAGACGGAAACCGATGAACCGAAATGCCGCTTCACCGATTCCCAGCTGTGGAAGCTCTGCGAACTGATGGCTAGCGCCTACACCCTCCGTGAGACTGCCGAACTCCTCGGCCGCGGTGGTTCCCACTACACCACCAACCCCTGCGTCAAGATTATCAAGAACCCCCGCGAGGCCAACCGAATCAACTCCAAGGTGCTCCCGGCAATCTTTGCCGAAATCGGCAAGATTTTCGACGAGGTGGACAAGGTGTCCGAACCCTCCAAGCCCATCAAGGGGGCAGGATGGACAAAGCCGTCCAATAAATAACAATAGTGCCCACATGGGCACTTTTATTTTTCAATTTTTGAAATATATTGAATAAAAATTAAATTCTTGCAAGGGAACTGAAATGGACTGGATAGATTTTGGTAACCCTCCACCGCGCATCGACACTACCCGAATGGGCGACATACCGCTGAAACACCGTTCAACGGCAGGCACATCGAGACCGTGCAAGCACTGTGGCAGGCCGACTTACAGAACGGTTGGTTCTGTCCCCGTCTGCTCGTACTGCACAGACAAGGAACCGGACAAATGGCCTACCCAGGATCCGGAATCCATACCGTGTACCGAACCATCCCTGTAAACCGGGACCCGGTGGAACATCGTGAGTACATCAACCAACAAGGAGACAACCATGATTCACAATTTCAAGACAGGCCAGTTGGGCCTTTCCGACCAAGAAATCGACCAGGAAAAACATGATATTTTCGTAGCAATGTGCAAGCGCAACAACCTCGACCCCGATGATTGCGGCTCACATGTTGGCAGCGGCTGCAAATACACCCCGACCGAAATTCACCGGAATCAGGTCCTCGCGGCAATGAGCATGGCGAACACCCTACTCTGCTATGACGGAGCCTTCTACGGCAGGTCCAAGTGGGACAAATATGCCTACAAGTACCAGACACAGCAGGCGTGGGATGACCGAGGTTACGGCCCGGTCCGCACGTTCGGGTATAACAAGGTGCAGAACGAGGCATACCACCTGACCCGGGAGGAGACGGATGCAATATGGAAAGCCCAGGCCGAGCGTATTTCCAAGGCAAAAATCATTCGCGGGGTACACACCGACGAAGACGGCTTCTCGTACAACGAGGTCCAATGGGACGCCGAGGAGGGAAAGTAAAATGAAATTCACGATTCAGTACAAGACACTCGGCATGAACCTCTGTGCAGGTGAAGTCGAGGCGGTCAAGGTGGACAGTGCCAAGTCGCGTGCTGCCGAACTTTTAAAGTTGCGACACTTGAAGAAAGTGGACTATGCGGCCATATTGGATGAAAATGGCCATGAGGCCGCATTGCTCCATGTCGCAAGGTACAACATGGACCATTCTGTCGAATGGCTCACGGTGCACAAATAATTTTCATTTTTGGCGGTCGCTATGGTTGAACACACACACACCCCCGGCGAATGGCGACCGCTTACCTCCTTTTCGCCGGGGGTGACCATTAACATTTGACTTTGTTGTCTCCACGGGGTGCCTGGTTTACAGGCGCCCCCTTTTTATTTTTTGATTTTCGCCCATGCCCACCGTGTGTCCATAGTCCCGCCCAGACGGGGACCCGGTGACACATCATGGGCACAAGAACAAAAAGGAGACAACATGGCAACCATCACTTTCAAAAAGTTCCTCGAACTGGCGGACTACAAGCTCGCCTATCTCATTTCCGACATGTTCACCACCGGGACCGAGTACGCCATCAACGAGAAGAATGACGGCGATTACGACAAGGTGAAAAAGGAACTCAAGGAAACCTGGCCCAAGGATGACAAGTTCGGCCCGTGCATCGAGGACATTTTCGCAGGGATGCTCGAACGCGGCATGACCGTCCTCGTCACCGACCCGGATGGCAAGGACCACGATGTCACCCTGCCCGACTTCGAGAAGGGTCTCCAAGCCCTTATCGACCACGCCGATGAATCCGATGCGTTCGCCGATTACCTGAAAGGCGATGCCGACATGTGCTCCGCGCTGAACTTCATCGACTGCATCATCTTCGGGGAACCTGTCTATGGCTAATCGCAACGAAAAGGAGAATACTATGGGACGATACCGAATCACCTACCGTAATGAAGTCTATGTTAATGCAAATAGTCATGATGAAGCAGAACAGGTGTTCCGAAACATGCCCAGGGATGAACTTGACCGCAATTCGGAGTTTGTCGAAATCGTAAGCAACGAAAAGGACGATTAATGTCCACCGTGTCCCAGGCGCCCAGGGGGCATGGGGACCCGGCGGTACATCGTGTGGCCAGTTCAACAAAAGGAGACAACATGGTAAATCAATCCGAACACAAGGAATGCCGAATCCACTTCTCGGACCTCATGAAGGACAAGAAGATTGTCTACATCAGTTCCGACACCCCGGCCTACGATGACTTCAAGACCAACTGGCTCGAATGCCACGACGATGCCGACGAGTCCGAATGCCCGGCAGAAGGCTCCGATAAATACTGGCAGGAAGTGTCCGACAACCAGGCCCAGGAATGGGACGACTTCAAGGCCAACATGAAATACAGCCCCCTCATGGGAAAGACCTGCCTGTTCTTCGGTCGCTACAACAGCCGCTACCCGGGCTATCAGCCGTCCGGTGCCGCTGGCAAGGTCATCGAGGTCAACTCCGTAGATGACTTCCTCAAATTCATCGGCAGGTCATCCTATTCCCAGGACATCTACATCGACAAGGACGGCCTCCATGTGGCGGATCACCACCATGACGGCACCCTGTCCCTCGATGTCCTTGTCCTCACCAAGAAAGGCGAGGAATACTGGAATCGTCATGATACCCAGTCCTTCGAGGTCCACAAGCACCTCGCGGAAACCAAGGGTCTCACCCGCAAGGTGAACTTCTACCTGTACTAAAAAATATTTTTTAAAATCGGCATCGGTAGCCCAAAAATCCTTGGAAAGAGGCGGGACCGTCACAACGGTGACCTTCGGTCAGTCACCGGGTCCGTTCCAGGACTCCCTGGTCAACAGCTGCGGGTTCGAAGCCCACCCGGTGCCCTATCCCCACCGTGTATCAGGTGTCCCCGTCCATCGGGGACCCGGTGATACATCGTGTGGCCAGTTCAACAAAAGGAGACAGCCATGCAGAACCAGTACGAAATTTATGCCTGGATTGGCGACGATTTCCACGAAACGCTCCACCATGTCCGCGGCACTTACCGCGAATGCATGAAGGAACTCCGTTCCAGGAAGTATCCCGGGACTCACCTCAAAATCCTAGAAAAGAACATCACTTAAGGAGACAATATCATGCCAATGGACGAATACGAAGAACAGGCGAATAGCTTCCTCGAATCCACGGGGACCAAGGTCAAAATCGGCACCCCAACCTACGGTAAACACCCGGCCTGGGACAAGGACGACGATTCCCGCTGGATTTTCCCCGTCACGTTCTCCCGCACCGTGGACGGCAAACGGATGCGCTTCTCCGTCAAGTACGGACAGAGCACCAACAAGGGCTCAAATCCGCCTACCAAATATGACCTGCTCACATGCCTCACCAAGTACGACCCGGGTTCCTTCGAGAACTTCTGCGGCGACTACGGCTATGACCCCGATTCCAGGATGGCGGAACGTATCTACAACGCGGTCTGCAAGGAATGGGTAAAAGTGGACCGCATGTGGCCCGACGCGATCGACCAGTTACAGGAAATCGTATGACCCTACCGTGTCCCAGGGTCCCCTGGCACCCGGGGACCCGGTGACACATCGTGTGGCCAGTTCAACAACAAGCTAAAACAGGGAGGATTCACTCATGCTAACGTTTACGCCGGATGTCGCAAGAAAAATTTTTGAATACGCCAAGACCCACAAGCGAAAGGAACGGGAATCGGTCTGGGGCTTCGGTTTCACCAAGGAACCCCCGAGACAGATTTTCTCCCTGTCCAAGCTGTTCACCGCCGTCCCGGGTGTCTCCTACGGGTTCACCATGAAACCTACGGAAACCGAACCACTGCGTTTCAAGATTTCCTTTTTTGAACAGCGGAGAGAGGATGTGATGAGGAGCCTCGGGGAAGAAGTGCACCACGTTGCCCTGCTCGATGATGTCCCCAAGGTTATCAACAATGCAGCCAAGCAGGCCAAGAGCCTCGCTGATGCCCTGCGACTGGAAGCAGGCCTGCCCGTCTGACCATACAGTGTCCATTTCAACAAAAGGAGACAATTTCATGGCCGCTACCGTACTTACACTGGACAACCTTGTCAAAAAGGCCACGCTCATCGGTGCACCAATCTGCATCAACCAGGATGAATCGGAACTGTTCTATGCGTTCATCGGGTGCTCCGGCGTGTCGGAAACCTGCTTCGAATCCGAGGAAACACTGGTCCGGCGTATACGCCAACTCGGTTTCACCGGGGAAATTAGGCGCGTAATCTACGAGAACGCACTGGGCGAACCTGTTTCGGAAATTATCGAACATTAAGCGCATGCCCTACCGTGTCCCAGGGTCCCCTGGCACACGGGGACCCGATGACACATCATGGGCCCATCAACCAACAAGGAGACAATATTATGATGATCAAGGCATCATGGTTCGGCGAAGCCGAAATTTCCAACGAAGGCATGCGTAACCTGGTGGGCAACCAACTGTTCGACGACTTCCAGGCCGCGATGAAAAATGTCCGCGACCTCTACGGAACGGGCGATGACCTGCGGAACATCATTTCCGACATGGCGCCAAGCCGCGGGGTGAATGCCGATGAACTTGCAAGGCTCGCCCATGTCCAGTCCATTATCCATACCATCAAGGACAAGGCCAAGGAAAACGGAATCCCCGTCAAGCTCGGATACATGTGCAGCGGTGTCAAGACAGGCATGCATACGGTATGGTACATCGACACCGAGGCCTTCGGTGAAGTCATGGAAATCAAGCTGACGGCGTTTGGCCGGAAGGCGACAATGCTCCTCGGCGGTATCGAGAAGGTGGGCTTCAATACCGAAGTAAAAAAGGGACTGTTCTAGCCAGGAAACCGACAAGGAGGTCACAAATGAAAAAAATCCTTTGCATTCGAATAAATCCAGACATTGCCATGATTGTCGCCATGTTCTGGATGATAGTTGTACTTGCATTCCCCGCCATCGAACTCTCGGTACACCATGACGAGTTCATGGCATTCCTCACCGATGCTAGCGGGAGTGCACATGGCACAATATTTTTTATTTTTTCATTTTTCCTGTTTACCGCATTTGCAGCATGGCCAGTAATCCGATGCTTCCCTAGCTATGCCAACAGTAGGAGATAACCATGACCAACAAGCAAGCACTCGCCGACTTCATCGAAATGGGACATCCCGCCGGATGGTCCGACTACTGGGCCATGCAGCTCGACTGGTCCGCATTCCTCGACGGCATGGCCCGTGATGGACGGATTACGCAGAAACAGGCGGACTCCTGGGGCAACCCGTGCACCCCGGAAACATTTGACCGATGGCAACGGCGCCACTTCCGCCGATAGTCGCCACCGTGTCCCATGGTCCCCTTGCACCTGGGGACCCGATGACACACCGTACCAAACAGAATTTCAAAAAAGGAGACACAATGATTCAAGTCATCAACACCAAGAACAAGCCCTGCATGGCCATCTTCGACAACATGCAGCTCAACACCCTCGACCAGGCCATCAAGACCGTAGATCCCAGTGTCGCCATCGACACTATCGACTACGACACGGGCATCATCACCGTCTCAATCACCTACAACCTGGATACACCGAACCAGTGGACCAACCACAACTTCATGCAAATCAATGTCGCTTCCGACTCCGTAGCCGCAGCATTCTACGATGTCTACACCAGGGTCTACGACCGCTGCATCTAATCACACCAGGGACCTCCCAAACCGGGAGGCCCCCGTCACCATTTCCACCAAAGGACACACCATGCACCCGAATACAATCAAGCCCTACATCAACCTGATGCTTTTCTCCATGATTCATGACATGACAGGGACTGCCTGTGTCGAACGCTCCGATGGACTCCTCGACCTTATCAACCTCTCCCTGGAACCATTCGGCTGCTCGGCTTCGCCGTTCAAGTCCAAGGTCATCGACAATACGGTCCACCGTTGGTCCACCGAGGTCATCGGCAATATCCTGCCAGGCGGCACTTCCGTCACCATCACGGTCGAAATCGTCCCCCAGGCAAAAAGGTGGCAGGTTTTCGCCACTTTCAACCCAGGCACCGGGGGCCAGTCCGATATCTTCGATGTCCTCAAGGATAACATGATATCCGGGGACGGCTTCGTCTACCACCTCGTCCACGGTATCGCCCACAGGGCAAACATCAGACTGGTCAAATCCAGGCTCACCCCTGGCCAGAAGGTCACATTCTCATTCCAGTCCCTGTTCGCCTCCATCAAGGGAAC
>Ga0310690_10008002_pt1 | contig 13498 bp, 11 predicted proteins | sample AusTroGonzalo_MG_2_FD_207661 | JGI IMG/M metagenome (GOLD analysis project Ga0310690, IMG submission 207661) | Bovine rumen microbial communities from tropical cattle in Woodstock, Queensland, Australia - Gonzalo_04 (v2) (version 2) | ecosystem: Host-associated > Mammals > Digestive system >... | reverse complement strand
ATGCTGAAGCGTGAGGCCATGACAGACCAGAACTATGCCTACGCAAAGCGCGTACTGGACAGGGTGCTGCAGGAAAACCCGAAGGATACCGGCGCTGTAAAGCGGTACGCGAAGGTTTACCTGGCAAAGACGAATACCGACCTGCTGGCGGCAGGAAGAATGCTGGAAAAAGCAATGGAAGAAAGCCCGCTGGATGAGGAAGTGTACTCCCTGTACCGGGCTGTGCGCGGTGGTGGCGAGTATGAGCGGCACAGTGCCAACGACTGGTTTATCCGGGTTTGTGAGCCGTATGCCAGGAAGTATCCGCAGAACCGCGGACTGTACTGTATGCTGATTGAAGCGATGATCAGCAAGAAATACTTTGACAGGGCGGAGGAACTGCTCAACACGGTACAGTTTGAAGGCGAAAACCGGTACATGAAGGAGGTCCTGCTGGGAGATATCGTGCTGGCTCGGGGAGAAGAGCAGAAAGCGAAAGAGATCTGGAACAGCATCCCGAAAGCAGACTGGTGGGGACAGTGCGAGGCAGGCGAGCGGTTCAACCGGCTTAACGAGTATGAGAAGGCCATAGAATGCTTCAACAATGCCTATAACGCCCAGTCATCTGCTCCTCACAAGCTGGACATGGTATACTCCCTGGCGTTCCTGTATAAAAAACTGGGCCGGTACGCGGAAGCAAAAAAGGCCTGGGAACTGATTGCCGAAACCCTGATCAAAGAATACGGGATGACGGAAGAGGATAACGACGTACAGTGGCCCAGGCGGGAAATTGCCCAGCTGGATACATTGATGCAGTAACTGACAAAACAGGGAAGATGCGGATTGAACGAACTCAATCCGCATCTTTTTGTTAGGAAAAGTTTTCAGAGTTGCGGCAGCTTCCCAAAGAACACACCCACAATTCATACGTTATTCACATAACCATAAGCTGAAGATAAGGTAAGCCGGTTATGATACAGATGTCAAAGGGAGACGCGGCCGGCTCCCGTCTACGACGAACATCATCCGTGCCGGCAGGGATTATTCACCGGCAGTGATGTTTTGAATATAGATGTTTACATCCACTCCTCTTTTTGCGGTGCTGTACCATGCAGCACCGCTATTTATTTATCATTTATATGTGAGAAGCGTCGACAGCCATGCCACAGGGTGTGCCTGCTTGCGTGCGGGAATGGAATCGAACATGATTGGGATATTGCAAAAGGCGAGGAATATAATCCTCGCCTTTTGCAAGTAAACCCGATCTCAGTAAGCCGCCAAACTTACCAGGTATAATTCTCAACATCCACTTTATCAGGGTCGGTAAAGGGAGCCAATGTGGAAATCATCTTAACTGGCTTGTCATACCGGTTGAGGACATAATGAATCTCGCCGGGCTCGATATGAATCAGCTGACCGGGGGCAAGGTGATTAACCACGCCATCCACAATCACATCGACTTCTCCTTCCAGAATGAAGAAATTCTCTTCCATGATGTTGTGGTAATGCGCTTTGAAATCCTGTCCGGGCTGGAACTGGACAATGGCGAAATTCATCCGAGGCCCCTTCATCAGGTATTTCGGGCCGCTGTCTCCGAAACGGTACTCCCTGTCGTTTTCATGGATAATATACATATATGTTCCTCCAAATCTATATGCTGACCGATGGCTGGTCGGCAGTTACTGAAGCCCGGGTGCTGCCCACATATATCGTGTGACTCCGGCGTCACTGAGGGCCAGCTGCGCGTCATAAATCTTTCTCCATACCCCGTACATCTGGTTATAGACCAGATGCGCTTCCATATTCGGCTCAAACACCCTGGCCCATTTAACCAACCGCCGTGAAGCGGAGGTGATATCGCTGTAGATGCCCGCGCCGTAACCGGCAATGATTGCGGCGCCGAGGGCGGTGGCTTCCCGGACAACGGGCACTTTTACAGGAAGACCCAGAACATCGGCCAGGATCTGGCACCAGATATCCCCTTTGCTGGCTCCGCCGGCAAAGACAACTTCCTGTGGGGCACCTCCGGTGGATTCCTGCACAAGCTCCATGTGTCCCCGGGCGATCAGGGCTGTGTTCTCCATGATAGCCCGATAGAAGGTGTATTTATTATATTTTTCTGCGTCAAAATCGAAGTTGGTGAAGGTTGGCGCTGCATGGCGCCAGGCAATGAAGTTCATCACGTCGCTGAAGGTGCACATCATGCCGTAGCATCCGGCGGGAATCTTTTTTGCCTGCTCGTTCATCAGTTGATATGGATCGGTGCCCGTTTCCTTCGCAAGACGGCATTCCTCCTGGCAGAAAGCGTCGCGGAACCAGCGCATGGTGAGGCCGGGCTTGAAAGCAAGCGCTTCGTATTGCCACATGCCGGGAACCGCGTGGCAGTTGACACGGACGCGGCATTGCTCATCTGTTTTTCCGTTGGGTGTGTTGAATTCATATTGCCAGAAGCTTCCGCCAAAGATAGCTGCCTGGCCAGGATCCACCACACCGACGCCTACGCAGCCCAGCTGCGCATCTCCACCGCCGGTTACAACCTGCGTGCCTTCCGCTAAGCCAGTTTCCGTTGCACCTTTAGCGTTGACCGTTCCGATCACCTGACCGCATTCGGCTACGGGCGGGAAAATATCATCCTTTAATCCTACCTTACGCATGATTTCCGGATCCCAGGAACGGCTCTGGAGATCAAAAATGCCGGTGGTGCTGCCGTTAGAAGGCTCTACGGCCAATACGCCTGTGAGCTTGTATATTAACCAGTCATTGAACATCCCCACGGTTTTGACCTGCTCATAAATCTCCGGCATCTTGTTTTTGACCCAAAGAATGCGCGGCAGAGCGCCCAGAGCGTAAGTTTGTCCGGAAACCCGGTATATTTCTTTTTCCAGTTCAGGATTCATCCGGATCAGCTCGCTGACCTCGTCGTTGCTTCGGGCGTCTACATTAGCACACGCCCAGATTTCTTCACCTGCGGCATTATACAGTACGATGCCTTCCCGCATACAGGTAGTGCTGACTGCGGCAATTGCTTTCGGATCAATCCCTGTTTCCGCCAGTACCCCACGGATGCAGGAACTGGCAAGTTTCCAGTTGTGTTTCCAGTCAAAATCCATACTGCCGGGGAAGCGTGGATCTTCCGCGTGCGTCCACTCTTGCTGAACGCAGCCCAGTTGGTTTCCTTCCGTGTCGAAAAGAACCGCCCGGACACTGCCGGTTCCGGCGTCCACCGCCATCAGGTACTGTTTTTCCATCTGTGCTTTTCCCTCCTGTAAAGATCCTGCATCTGCATCGTGCATGATTTCTGCCTTTTTATTCCGCTTCATCCATTTCCTGAATAGCCTGGGCAGTGTCGGTATCTGTGATCAGGATGTCCAGGAAGTGTCCCTTCAGTGCAGAACGGATGGCTTCCGCTTTAACTTTGCCTGCAGCTACGCCGATCACATGATGCAGATCCCGGAGCTTGTCCAGGGAGGTGGCGATGAGACGATCCTCAATGGGACTGCTGACCGGGTTGCCGTCGCTATCCAGGAAATGACTGAGCACGTCTCCTTTAGCGCCTTTCATGGACAGGTAAAGCAAATCGTTGTTATTGAGGATGCCGGAATGGAAAATGGTGGCGCTCATATCCATGGAACCGATACCTACCACAGACAGCTCCGCATGGGAAATCATCCGACTGATTTGCTGTACACTTTCCTCTTTCCGCATGGCTTCAGCCATCTCGCTGGTGGAGGCCAGCAGGGGAGCGGGGATCAGATGAAGCTTAGCATTGAACACGTTACTGAGCGTGTTCGGCAGATAATAGCTGACGCCGCCTGTGAGAGAAACACAGGTAATGGTGCTTTCGGCCATGGTGGCCAGGTTGTTCAGCACCCGACCGGGAGTGTCTCCGTAACCGATGTTAATGACGCTGTTTTCCTTCAGCCGTTCATGGATATACATGCTGGCGGCTTTAGCAATGTTCGCGTTAGTCCGGGATGGATCTGCGGGACCGGGAACCAGGAAAACATCCTCCAGGCCATAACGTTCCTTAAGCCGCTTTTCGGCTTCCAGCCGATCTTCACTGCCCCGCCGGAGGGAAAACTGAATCATGCCGGTTTCACGGGCTTTTTCCAGCAGGCGGACAACCCGGAGCCGACTGACGCCGATCTGATCGGAAATCTGCTGCTGAGTGAGGTTTTCGAAATAGTAGTACCAGGCGGCCTTCGCCATCAGCGCTTCTTCATAATCCATATCGCTTCAGCTCTCTTCGTACAAAAGTTTAAGTTGTAAACAAATGTTAATCAAGAAGGAGTATAGCATCATCCTGCACAGATGTCAATGGAATTCGGAGCTTTTTTGATAAAACAACCTTATGAATATTGATATACAAATGATCAGAGATGCGCAAACAGATAACCGAAAAAGCTGTTGACAAATATCAAACCGGAATATATACTGTTTTGCGAGTGAACAAATGTTGCGTTACGAAATAAAATATATACCTCTTTGGGAAAGGAAAGAAAACCCGTGGCTAATGTAAACGCAGACAGCCGCGCTGCCTGCACTCTTTCGGTCAGCAATATTCGGAAGGCCTTCGGCATTAATGAAGTGCTGAAGGGCGTCAGCATATCTCTCCGGGCCGGAGAGGTCCTTGCGCTGATCGGTGGAAACGGAGCTGGTAAAAGCACCCTCATGAAAATCATCATGGGGATTTACCGGGCGGACAGCGGCACTATTGAAGTGGACGGCTGTCCCGTAAATATGGCAAATCCGTCTGCCGCTCTCTCGGCAGGTATTTATATGGTTCCCCAGGAACCGATGCTTTTCCCTAATATGACGGTGGAAGAAAACATTCTGATGGGATTCCGGGACAAGGTGCCGGAGCTCAGGAAACGTTTGGCCACCCATATGAAGGAGCTTGATTTCCGTCTCAATCTTCAGCGGAAAGCAAACACACTCTCTATTGCAGAACAACAGCTGGTGGAGATTCTCCGCGGCCTTTTGCGGGAAGCCAAGGTGCTCATCCTGGATGAGCCGACCAGTGCCCTGACCTTTGGTGAGGTACAGTCCCTGTTCCGTGTGATCGAAGATCTGAAGAGCAAGGGTATCAGCATGATTTACATCACCCACCGCCTTACGGAAGTTTTTGAGGTGGCGACAGATGTGGCCATTATGCGGGATGGTGTGATTACGCTGAAAGGTCCGGTCGGGGAGTTTAATAAAGAAATGCTGATCCGGGGGTTGCTGCCCTCGGACGTGGAAATGTGTACCGGCGGCGGCTGCACATATGTACCTGTAGATTATGAGCACCTGGATCCGGTGCTGGAAGTACAAGGCCTGGCAGGATACGGTTTTAAAGATGTTTCCTTTAAGCTTTATCCGGGTGAGATCCTGGGTATTGCCGGCGTGGTCGGTGCGGGACGCACAGAACTGATCAGTACCATTTTTGGTCGGGATAAGACACTGGCCGGTAAAGTGCTGCTGGAGGGAAAGGATATTACGGGCTTGTCAACCGGAAAGCTGCTGAAGGCAGGAATCAATTTTGTTCCGGAAGACCGGCATTATCATGGTCTGTTCAAAATCCGTTCCATTTCCTCCAATACTACTTCAGCCCTCCTGAATACCCGGGCAATCGGCAGGGTGGATATCAACCGGAAAAAGCAGAAGCAGATTTCACAGAAATATGTGGATGATTTCCGGACAAAGATCGTTTCCCTGGAAGACCTGATAGGCAGCCTTTCCGGCGGCAACCAGCAGAAGGTGGTTATTGCCCGGGCCCTTTCCACGCTGCCTAAGGTTGTTATCCTGGATGAACCTACCCGTGGGATTGACGCCGGTGCGCGCGGTGACGTGTACAATATCATCCGTCAGCTGAAAGACGCGGGCGTTGCGGTGCTGATGGTATCTTCGGATATTGAAGAAGTTGTGGAAATCGCAGACCGCGCCATTACGGTGTTCCAGGGCAGAATTAACGGGGAATTCAGTCATGACGAAATCAACCAGGACAGCCTTACCAGCGCATCCTTTGGGATCGTCGACGGAAAGGTGGTGACGGAATGAACATCGTGAAAAAACTGCTGAAAGCACGCTGGAGCTCCAGCCTGATTTTTCTGGTTCTTCTCTTCCTGATCACCGGCCTGGCGAATGCGTCTTTCCTGAGCTATTCCAATATCATTGCCTGTTTCAATACGGCAACTATGTATACCCTGCTGGCTATCGGAATTGCCTTTGTTATCATGACGGGGGAAATTGATGTTTCCATCGGCGCGGTGCTGGGACTTTCCGCATCGGTCACCGGCATGATCGCACAGGAGGGTGGCAGCATCGGGAAAATGCTGATTTGTGTACTGCTGATTGGCGCGGCGGTGGGACTGTTCAACGGTATCGGGGTTTCCTTCTTCGGTGTGCCGTCCCTGATTTTCACCCTCGGAACTAACGGCGTACTTCGGGGCATCATCTACATGGTCACCGAAGGCAGAACCATAGAAAACTTCGGTGGGCCCGTAGCTGTGTATGGCAATATGTCGCTTTTCGCAGGAGTATCCCTGTATTATCTGATCACACTTGTACTGGTGGTGATCGCTCATCTGGTGACTACCCGAACCCGACGGGGGAAGTATTTCATTGCCGTGGGTGACAATGCGGGTGGTGCGACTCTGGTAGGCATTTCCGTTCTCCGTACGAAGATTATCGCCTATGTCATCTGCGGTGTTATGGCTGGTATTGCCGGTTATGTTTTCGCCTCAAAGTACGGCCAGGTGATGAATGTGGCGGGCAACGGATATGAAATGACAGCCATCGCAGCCTGTGTATTGGGCGGCATCTCCCTCAGCGGCGGACTGGGAAATATGGTCGGAGCCGCCATCGGCGCTGTCATCATGTCCTCCATCAGCCGTCTGCTGGTGTTTATTGGACTGCCCTCTACCTATGACAATACGATTACCGGTGTAATGCTGATTGCCATCGTGGTGGTGGACGCCCTGACCCAGCGTCGTGCGATTGAGACCGCACGGCGGAAGCGGCTCCTCAACCGGACGGAAAGCAAACCGGAAGAAGGGGGGATTCAGGCATGACAATCCTGAAAAAACTCCTGAAACGCTGGGAAACTTTTCTGGTGCTCTTCCTGATTCTGGAGTTTGTTGTGTTTGGCGCAGCCAATCCGAAGTTTCTTCGCCCGGCTTCCATCATGACAGCCGTGGTGAACTATATCAGTGTCTGCATTATTACGCTGTTCGTGACGATGGTCATGATCGGCGGAGGTATTGATATCCAGGTAGCGTCCATTATAGGCCTGACCAGTATCATTGAGGGTGTGCTCTGGAGTGACGCGGGCTTCAATATCTGGGCGGCTGTGCTTTGCGCGGTGGCTGCTGCCGCCTTATGTGGTGCACTCTCTGGTTTCTTTGTAGCCTATTGCGGAGTGCAGCCCATGGTTGTGACTCTGGGCGGAAGTTTCCTGTATTCCGGTCTGGCTCTGCTGGTTTCCGGCATGTCCGCCACGCCTGCCTATCAGGGTATCAGCGGATTCCCGGAGAAACTCAAAGGCAACATTTTCGTTGATTTCCGTTTCCTGGGCAAGGGAGAGCTTTTCGGTGTTCCTTTCCAGATTATCATTTATGTGGTACTGATCTTCTTCTGCGTCTGGCTGCTGCACCGCACAAAGTATGGTGAACGGCTGTACCTGATCGGTGTGAACAAGGAAGCGGCTGAATACTCCGGTATCAATACCCGGGCGGTGATCATGAGTACCTATGTGCTGGCTGCAGTGAGCGCTGCAATTGCCGGTACGCTGCTGACATCCAATGTCAACTCCGCCAAGTATAACCTGGGCAGCGGCTATACGCTGGCTATCATCACAGCAGTCGTACTGGGAGGTACTTCGAATACGGGCGGTAAAGGAACTATACTCGGAACGGTTCTGGCCTCCCTGATTATCTGCATTATGCGTTACGGCCTTCCGCTGTGCTTCGGCGTCAGCACCCAGAATCTGGATCTGCCTGTCGGTATCATTCTGGTTGTTGTGGTTCTTGGAAGGGAGATCGCCGGAAAGCATATGATTTCATCCCTGTTCAGGCGGCTGAAAAGCCGGTCCGCCTGACCTAACCCTGTTGTTTCCCGGGGCTGTTGAGACCCCTGGAGATAATAAATCACTTTTATAGGAGGAACCTATCATGAAAAGGATTCTGTCTCTTGTGCTGGCCCTGTGCCTGGTTCTTGGCATTTCCGCAGCGTTTGCGGATGGCAAGAGCCCTGTAGATGGCCTGACCGTTGCTTTCATCCCGAAGGTATCCGGTAACAGCTTCTTTGAGGCGGCCAATGACGGTGCCCAGAAGTACGCGGCCGAATGGGGCCTCACCGTGAAGTACATCGGTTCTCCCGATGCTTCCGTTACCACCCAGCTGGACCTGATTCAGCAGGCAATTGACCAGGGCGTGGACGCTATCAGCATTTCTTCTGTTGACGCGACCGCGCTGGATGAGAAACTGCAGGAAGCACAGGCTGCCGGCATCTATGTCAGCACCTGGGACTCCGACGTTTCTCCCGACAGCCGCGCGCTGATGGTTTCCCAGGGTACCGCTTCCGTGCTGGGACCGATGCTTGTTGAAATGGGCGTTGAATCCCTGAAGGAACGCGGCGTGGACGTGAACGGCGAAGTCAAGTATGTGTGGCATTATTCCAACCCCTCTGTGGCGGACCAGAACTCCTGGTACGTGGCTGGCGAAGAATACATCAAGGCCACCTATCCCACCTGGGTCGCCATCCATGATCCTTACTATTCTGAGCAGGATGCTGCCAAGTCCGTGAACATCGGAGAAGCCGTGCTGGATGACAACCCCGACGTGGACCTGATCATCTGCAACGACTCCACCGCACTGCCCGGACAGTGCAAGGCCGCCCAGAACAAGGGCCTGACTGCTGAGAAGGTTACCATCACTGGTTTCTGCCCGCCCTCCGGCATGACTGAGTATCTGGAAGCTGGCGTCTGCACCCGCTGGGGCCTGTGGGACTGCGGTATCCAGGGTGCCATGGGCTGCTACCTGGCTGCTTACATCTCCGCCGGCAACACCGTGCATGTAGGCGACAAGGTTGACATCCCCGGCATCGGCGAAGTTGAAATCCTTGCCAACAGCGACCTGGTGGAAGGTCAGGAGACTGCTGAGGAAAACAATGGCGTCGTGCTGCTGCCCGAGCGTGTTGTGTTCACCAAGGACAACGTTGCACAGTACAATTTCTGATGACTTTTCCGGAAGGAGTCCCGCGGGGACTCCTTCCATTGCGGCGGAAGCTGCGGCATGACGCAGCTTTTGCCTTTTCTTCCATCAACGTACGGAAAGGATGATTTTTTATGGCAGATAAAGACGGACTGAAAATCGCGAAAGACTATCATACAGAAACCCCATTTGCAAACAATCGTGCCTTCCATGTGAAAGGCGCGGAGCATCTGGACTGGGGTATGAAAAAGCACCTGGCCAATATTTTTGATCCTAAATCCGGCAACACGGTTATGTTTGCTTTTGACCACGGCTATTTCATGGGCTCTACCGCGGGCCTTGAGCGGCTTGACCTGGTTGTGCCGAAGCTCATGCCAAACATTGACTGCCTGATGGGCACCCGTGGAGCATTGCGTACCTGCGTTCCGCCGGAAAACCGGAAAGCTGTGGCACTACGCGTATCCAGCGGCTCCAGTATGCTCAACGATGATCTGAGCCATGAAGTGGTTGCGGTGGACATAGAAGATGCTATCCGGATGAACGCGGACTGCATGGCGGTTCAGACGTTTATCGGGGCGGATGGACAGCTTTCTTCCATTGATAACCTGAGCAAGGTTATCAATGCCGGTTTCCGCTACAGCATTCCAACCCTCGGCGTGGTGGCTGTGGGCAAGGACATGGAAAGAACCGACCGTTTCTTTAAACTGGCGACACGGATTATTGCGGAAATGGGCGTGCAGATCGTTAAAACCTATTATTGTGAAAACTTTGAGGAAGTGGTAGCGGCCTGTCCGGTGCCCATTGTTGTGGCCGGCGGTAAAAAACTGCCTGAGGAAGAGGCATTGACCCTGGCCTACAGAGCTATCCAGGGCGGTGCCCGTGGCGTGGATATGGGCCGGAATATCTTCCAGAGCAATCATGCTATCGAAATGAGCCAGGCGATCAGGAAGATCGTTCATGAAGGATATACAGACAAGGAAGCCTTTGAATTCTTCCAGGACGCGATTCACTGATCACGGGTATACTCCGGGGAAGCCGGCCGGTTTGTGGCCGGCTTCCTTCACTATCCCGTACTGAGAGACAGGAATCCCGACAAGAACAGAACAAGGGGGAATGACTGTGTTCCTATCCATCACCCGGATGGTTGTGCCGGTGCTGCTTATGTTCCTGCTGGGCTGGTTCTGCCATTACAGGCGGATTATCAGCGCCGAAGGACTGAAAGGTATCAAGGACCTGGTGAGCGGCGTACTGCTTCCGGTGGTGCTGTTCAACGCGTTTTTCACCGCAGAATACTCTGAAAAGATTGCCCTTACTTTCGGTACGGTCTATGTGGCATGCGCACTGGGACTGGCTGCCGGTTTTCTCCTGCGCCGCTGTGCCGGGAAGCACGGCCGCTTCATGCCTTTCCTTCTGACCAATTTTGAGGGAGGCATGATGGGCTATGCGCTGTACGGGTTATTGTATCCCGGCCGGACACATATTTTTGCCATGGCGGATATCGGGCAGACGCTGAACGCCTTCACGGTATTCCTGATCACCATGCAGGCGGTGAATTCCGGCAAAGTGCATCCCGGTGCGCTGGCGAAAAACGCGGTGAAAAATCCTGCGCTGATTGGATCGCTGCTGGGCGTGATTCTCGGTGCCACCGGCATCGGAAAGGCGGTGCTGGCATCTCCGGCAGGAGGGGTCGTATCAGACACCATTTCTTTCATCGCTGCTCCGGTATCCGGACTGATCCTTGTTATTGTGGGATATGAACTGAACTTCAGGAAAAACCTGATGAAACCTGTCCTGGTGACCGCGGTGCTGAGGATCGCGGTCGCGGCCATACTGCTGGGGCTCAGTTCCCTGCTGATTTTCAGCATTATCCCGTTTGACAAGCAGCTGTTCACCGCACTCATGCTGGCCTGGTCACTGCCGGCGCCGTTTATTATTCCCCTGTTTGCGGATATGGGCGAGGACGCTGAATATATTTCCACGACACTGTCCATGGAAACGATTCTTTCCATCCTGCTGTTTATCGGCGTCGCGGCGTACAGCATTGCGTAGAAAAGAGATCTTTATCATGGCTGCCCCATACCTTTTTGCGGCGCCGCAGAATGCGGCACCGATTTTTTGTTATGATACGATTACTGTCTGAAGGGAACCGGCAGGCGCTCCACAACGTTTCTATAGTAACAGAGAAGGTAACAGGGGAGTGTGAAATATCATGGCACGGAAAATTGTCAGGGGCCTGCTGATTGCTTCCTGTATTCTCGCTCTTCTGATGGCTGCTTTGTGGATCTGGACGGAAGAAACACCTGATCCGCTGACTGCATGTTATGGCAGTAAGGAATATGATATCGACCGGCTGGAAATTTCCTCTTTTTCGCAAGGGCAGTTGAACGACCCTGTACGGGTTACAGAAGACCGGACGATGATTGAAGGATATAAGAAGGCTTACGCCTGGAAAAACAGTAATGCCATATGCTGCGATGAAGATACTACTTATATCTTTACTGAATATGATGACGGGAAAGTGATAAGGAGGGAGTCCTATCAATCACTGCTGTTTTCCCAGTATCACAATATCGGATTCCGTTGGAAACAGTTCTGCCTGATTCATCAGATTGAGCCGCTGTATATATGGGGAGGCCTGATCTGTATCGGTCTGGTGATGGCGCTCTTCTATATCAGAAAGCATCAGAGGAAAACAGTTCCTGAAAATGAGGGAATGAACATGACAAAAAGGGCAAAATTCCTGAAAGAACTTCGAACAGACGCCTGGCTTGTTTTCTGGGGATTTGCGATGATCGTCATCACCGTGTGTGCGGGCGTGCATTTGTGTGGCGACATTGAACATTTCTGCAGAGAACCCGAAATAACGACCTGGGAAACGGATCCTTTTCTGCTGGAGGCACAGGACGGGGTTATTTGCGTAGGACTATTCGGCATTCTGGCCCTGCTGGTACTTGTCGGTCCACGGACAATCAGAAAAGCGGCCAGGGCTGTATGCATAGTGACCGTTATAGCCGCGGTTTTGTCGATTGTTATTTCCTATCGGGTAATATACCTGCCGCTGCCCTGGGGTGAAGGGATTCATGAAGCGACAAGAGATTCCAATATGTTCCTGGACTTTGGCCTGAAAGCGGTCGGTATATGTGCTGTAAGCCTGGCACTGTATCTGGTTATCAGGAGAATACAGGGAAAGCGCGCGCTGACGACAGGAGAGAACGCATGATGGAGGTAACAGCATTCCGGGAAAGGTTTCGGAACGGTAGGCTTGTTTTCTGGTGGATTGCATTCGTTTTATCGGGAACGCTTTCGTGCGTCATGTTTCTCCTGTTTATAGCATTCGTCAGTGAGAGGCCGGGTATGACGACATGGGACATTGATCCCTTTATTCTTGATGCCCAGATTGGGGTTTGCTGTGTAATAATGTTCGCGGTTACCACAATACTGGCAATCCTGAGATATCCCCAAATGAAAAGAACAGCACAAGCAGGTATTGCCGCGACGGGCTTTACCGCGGTACTGGCGATTATTGTGTCATACTGTGTCATCTATCTGCCGTCGCCTTATATAAACCAGGTTGATTACAATGAACCCACAAAAGATCCATATGTATTTTTTGCACTGATCATGGGAGCTGTTGTTCCGTGGGCTGTGTGCCTGGTCTTCTATTCGGCGATCAGAAGAATCCGGGAAAAGCGTGGTGTAAAGTGTTCCAATGAACGATAAGAAAAAAGGACTGCTCAGGTGAGCAGTCCTTCTTTATATCTGGGAAAGATTACTTGCCGGTGAGCTGGATGAACAGCGCGGCCAGTTCGGCACGGGTGACAGCTTTATCGGGGGTCTCGGTGTTGCCGGGGACGCCCAGGGCTGCCAGGATGCCGCCGATGAAACTTTCGTTCAGCTCTGCATTCAGGTCCTGATCCGCGGGGATCATGCCGTTGGCGCTCAGGGCTGCCTTGCAGGTTTCCGGATCATTGGCTCCGCCGCCGATCAGCATATACAGTCCGCCGAGGAAGTCACCCACGGTGGCGGGCTCATCCGGCGCGAAGAGGCCTTCTTCCTTCGGCTGCATGAGGCCGCTGGCAAAGGCGGCATAGATGGCGTCATGCTGTTCACTGTCTTCCGCCACATCGGAGAAGGTAACCTGGGACAGGTCTTCCGTATGGAAGGGATTCAGGATCGTGTCATACAGATCGCTGTTGGCCTGCAGGGCGCCGATGGGGCCGGCAGTGCCGCGGGCACCTTTTTCCACCAGCTGGGCAAAGACAGCCGCCGCGTTTTTCACGGTTTCAGGCGTCACGCTCTTATAGGCGCGCATCTTCTGCAGCATTTCG
>Ga0310690_10008001_pt1 | contig 13498 bp, 11 predicted proteins | sample AusTroGonzalo_MG_2_FD_207661 | JGI IMG/M metagenome (GOLD analysis project Ga0310690, IMG submission 207661) | Bovine rumen microbial communities from tropical cattle in Woodstock, Queensland, Australia - Gonzalo_04 (v2) (version 2) | ecosystem: Host-associated > Mammals > Digestive system >... | reverse complement strand
ACCAAAGGCTTTAGGATCTTCTTCAATCAGTTTCTTGAAGTCCTTGCCCCGACCCAGTGTCTGATGGGCTAATGCCAACGGAGAATAGACGGTGGGCAGCACGAAAGCCTCAGAACCAAACTCACGAACCAGATCGGCAATTACGGCAACCTGTGGCGCAAAGTAATCCTCACCATAGACGGGTACCTTCTCCCAGTCCTTACCACTGTTAATCTCTACTTTGGGAACGGCAATTTCATAGAACACCTTTACGAAGTCCATATTGGTGGCCTTGTAGAATGCTCTATGGTCATCGACAGCCTTGCGTCCCAATTTATTCTCAAAATGGAGGAAGAAGGCTGCGGGGACGTATGCATTGGGGCGGCTCTGATCGAGTACCTGCAGGATACGTTCACGGCGGTTGTTAGCAACTTGCTGCTGAGCAGCTACTGTCTGAAAACTTGTGGCAGCAACGAGTGCCACAGCAATAACTTTTGCAAAATTCTTTTTCATAACCTATTATTTATTATTTCTATCACTTTACTCAAACTCTGCTCCATAAGGGCCATCACCTGTCTCACCGCTATATCCCCAGTTCTGCTCAAGATTGGGGTTGAGGATTATCTGATCTTGTGGCAGAGGCAACAGGTAGTTGCGCTTGGATACATTCTGCAATTTCAGCGACTCTGAGGCTGGTGTGTGTTCCTTCACGTATTTCACAAGGATATGCCAACGGATAAGGTCGAACCAACGTTGTCCTTCAAGGATGAACTCCAAACGGCGCTCCTCTCTCAACTTCTCACGAAACTCCTGTTGCGACAGTCCGCTCAGTTCGAGTGCAGAACCATCGGAGGGTGACTGCTGTATCTCAAGATACGGACTCCAGTAGGCGCGGCGACGAACCTGATTGATGGCATCATAGGCTGCCTGTGTAGGTCCATTAAGTTCATTCTCTGCCTCTGCCTTAATCAGCAGAATCTCGGCATAGCGGATGATGACGGTATTGGTGGAGTGTCCTGCCGCATTGCCAGAAGAGGCAGGGTTGGCAAAGTTGAGTGAGTCGATGTACTTGCGGAAGCGGGGCACGGTAAAGACAAAGTCTGTGCCCGTATTCGGATTGAAAATACGCTTGGCCCACGAAGCGTCACGACGCTGGTCTTTGGCGTCGCTCTCCTCGTAATAGCGGTCGCTGGTGGCTAGCAGAACGGGCTCTGCATCACTCCAGTTGGTAGCGAAGGTGCAATGGGCTGTGATATTGCCATTCACCGTACGGTCGTGCTCAATAGAGAAGATATGCTCAGGACCATTCTTCTTATCTACCGACCAATTGTCGATAAACTTGTCTATCAGACGATATTTTCGCGAGTCTATCACTTTTTGCGCATAGTGGATGGCCTTCTGATAGTAATCGCGCTGGCTGGTCTTTCCCTTGTCACTGCTGGTCTGTGCCCACACGAGATAAACTTTTGACAGGAGGGCTGAAGCCGCGAGAGACGACGGTCGCGTATCACGCGTGGCAAAACTGGCTGGCAGACTCTCAGCGGCAGTGAGATCGGCTACAATCTGCTCATAAACCTCATCGACGCTATTACGGGCAGCACCTTCACCCTCTCCATCATGAAGCACGATGGGCACACCGCCAAAGTAACGCACCAGATTGAAGTACATCAGAGCTCGCAGGAACCGGGCCTCGTTGATATAATTCTGACGCGTCTGCTCGTTGAGCCACGAAGCATCACTCACCTTGTCGATGACCACATTGGCACGATTGATGGCGGTATAATGCTCCTCCCAGGCGTAGCCGACGAAGAGGTTCGTGGGTTGCACGGCGAAGTTGGAAATCTCACGGATATGGGCTGAGTTGGTCTGTGCTCCTGCCTTCACATAGTCTGTCTGCAGGTCGTTGATATAGATGCTCTGGTTATTGAACATGCCATAGAAGCCATCGACCGTAAACTCCTGATAGATGCCATTAATGGCGGTCTCGATGTCTTCCTTGCTCTGGTAGAAGTTGTCTCTGTCGATGGAACTAAGCGATGTCTGTTCCAGGTCGGCGCAACTTGAAAGGAGGAGAAGGGTGAGATTGAAGATTGAAAATTGAAAATTGAAGATTGTAGATTTCTTCGTTCTTTTATTGAATCTCTTGGTAATCATAACTCTTAACTCTTAATTCTTAACTCATGATTATAAAGTCACATTGAATCCAACAAGTACGGTCTTGGCCGAGGGATAGGTACCATTGTCGATGCCCTGATAGAGGGCGTTCGTCTCGTCTGACCCGCTGCGGTTAGCCTCGGGGTCGTAACCGCTATAGGGGGTAAAGGTGAAGAAGTTCTGCAACGAAACATACAGCCTCAGACGGGCATCCTTTGTCAGTTTGGGAACGGATAAGGTATAGCCCAACTGGATGTTGCGGATCTTCAGATAACTGGCATCCTCAACAAAACGGTCGTCCGTATAGATAGAGGTGGCATTGCTGGCCTTTTGGATGGTGTTGCTGGGATTGGTGGGTGTCCAACGGTCAGCCACTTCTGCCAGCGGGTTGTAATAGTAGCCGTTACCACGATCAAGCCGACAAGCCAGTTCGTTGAATAATTTGTTGCCATAACTACCGCTGGCGCTGACGAAGAGGTCCCAGTTCTTGTAACTCAGTTTCGTGTTGAAGCCATAAGTAAACTTCGGCTGGATATTGCCAAGCACCACGCGATCCTGTTCGTTCACCACATGGTCGCCATTTACATCCTCAAACTTCGGGTTTCCCGGTTCTACAGGCGAGATGGTCTGCGAAGGCAGGCAGCACCATTCCTCATCACTCTGGATGATACCTTGGAACTTGTAACCATAGAAACTGCCGAGAGGCTCGCCAACTTTGACAATCAGCGGATTGGTGTAGCCGTGCGAGGGAATAAAATATTCTGCATCACCCAGGCTGGTCACCTCGTTCTTGTTGTGTGCGATATTGCCATTCACATTCCATTTCAGGTCCTTCCTGTCGATGAGCACACCACCCACTTCCAGTTCCACACCTTTATTGGTGACAGAGCCGATATTACGCAGCACGGTATCAAAACCTGTGACTTGCTCCACCGGTACATTCAGCAGCAGGTCGCTCGTCTTCTTGTAGTAAGCATCAAGGGTCACTGTCAGACGGTTTTTGAAGAATCCCGTACTCAGGCCTACATTATATGATGTTGTCGTCTCCCATTTCAGATCAGGGTTCGACTTGTTGGCAATGATGTAACTGGTGGCTCTCATGCCGTCGACCACAACGGTGCGGGGCACGACATTGGCAGCAAACTGATAGTCGCCAATCTCCTGATTACCCACCACACCCACTGAAGCACGCAGTTGGATGAAGTCGACGTTCTTACCTAAGTGCAGCCATTTCTCACGGTCGATGTTCCACGAGGCACCCAGCGAGGGGAACCACCCCCAACGGTGATCCTGGGCAAAGCGGCTGCTACCATCGGCACGGAGGGTCAGTGAGGCATTGTAGCGTGAGTCATAACTGTAGTTGACACGACCTAACCACGACTGGAGCGTAGAGATATAGTGTCCGCTCGACGAGGGGTTGGTAGTAGCAGCTGCACCGATATTGTCATAACCAGTAGCATCGTTGCTGAAGCCATAAGCACTGGTAGCGACCCTATTGCGATCTGTATATTGTGCTGTATAACCAGCCAACACCGTCAGCGAATGCACACGCTTAAAGACATTGCTATAAGTAGCCGTGTATTCTGTCTGCCAGACATGTGTCTTATTCTGACCTATGGAGGCATAACCGCTATTGGAAAGACCATCGCTGGTGTAAGAGGGGGCATAGTAGCTCTGGCGCGTGTTTGAGATATCTGCTCCCAGACTGGCCTTCAGTTTCAGAACAGGCAGCACACTCCATTCTGCAAAACCGGTGGCGATGATACGACTGTTCTCTGTGCTCGTCTGGTAGTTCAGCATGTCGCTGATGGGGTTGCCCACCTTACCATTATAGATATCGACGCTCGTAGGATTGGGTTCGTAATTGAAACTGCCATCTTCATTGTAGATCGGCGTATAAGGCGTGTGCGAGATGGCTCCCATCCACGAGTTGGCGGCAAACATCGAACTGCGGTCCGACTGCCCCTTCATGGTGCTCAGTGCGCCACTGGCATTCACACCGACGAGCAGGTTCTTGAACACATTCCGCTCGTAATTGACACGGCCGGCATAGCGCTTCAGGCTCGTGCCCAGCAGGATACCCTCCTGACTCTTATAGCTGCCACCGATGCTATAGCGCGACACCTCGTCGCCACCCACAGCAGAGAGTTGATGTTCTTGACTGAAAGCGGTCCGCAGCGCAGCATCCTGCCAGTCGTAGGTCTGAGTCGGCTCATCCAGACGATAGCCCACCTCACCATTCTCATACAGCTCGTTCCAGATATCTGCCCACTGCCAGGCATCGAGGAAATCCAGTTTCTTGGCTATCCTGCTCCAGCCGAAGGTAGCACTATAATTGATGTTGTTCTTGCCATGCGAGCCTTTCTTGGTAGTGATGATGATGACACCATTGGCACCGCGGGTACCATAAATGGCAGTGGCCGATACATCCTTCAGCACCTCGATGCTCTCAATGTCTGAGGGATTCAGGAATGCCAGCGGATCGAGTGCCGCATCAGAGCCACGGGCTCCCGTCTTAGTAGACGACACATCGTTATAGACGATGAAACCATCAATCACATAGAGGGGCTCATTACCGCCAGTGATAGAGTTACCACCACGAATACGGATGATACTGGCAGCACCGGGCTGACCGCTGGTAGTCGTCACATTCAGTCCTGCTACGGCTCCCTGCAGGGCACTCTCTACAGATGTGTTCTGCTGCTTCAGCAGTTCGTCGCCGACACTCGATATGCTGCTCGTCAGTTCCAAACGTTTCTGGGCACCATAGCCCACCACGACTACTTCGTCCAACTTACTGGCGTTATCTATCAATGAGATCTCTACGGGCTCCTCGAAATCATACACATCTACGTCGAGAGGACGGTAGCCTACATATTCCACACGGAGCGTCAGCGGAGCCTCTACTTTCGTCTGAAGGGAGAAGTTGCCATCCACATCTGTCACGACACCCAAGCCCTTTTCACTTTTTACAATCACCGATGCACCTATCAAAGGCTCACCTGTGCGAGCATCGGTGATATGACCTGTTATCAGGTTTTGAGCTATAGCCAACAAGGGACTGACTGCAACGAATGTTGCAATTAACAATCTTTTTACCATAAGTCTAAATGTGTGTTAGTTTATTTCTGCGCGGTAAAAACAGTCTTTACCTTATCTATTTGTACCTGTGTTACTTTGTTATCCAAATTCAGCAATCCAAACTCGTGGTTATACTTTACACCATTCGTGAGAACCCACTGCAGGAACTGGTTCACTGCATCGTCGGCTCCATTAAAAGACACACCAACCTTCTCGACTGCCACTTCCGACACTTTGCCATTCTCCAGAATACTGATCACTTCATCGAGTGTAGCCTTATCAGAGAAACTGTCTTCCAGATTCTTCTTCACATCGATACCTATAAGCGTCAGATCGCTCTTGATATGACGGCTCTGAAGGTCGAAAATATTGGGCAGGGCATTGAACGATACACCCAGCGGATCCTTCGCCAAAGCGGTGTTCAGGAATAAGTCGTCGCCTGAGATGCGCTTACCCCGGAAGTTGGCACTCTCCTCGCCAAAGTTGTGGGCGAACGACGAGGCAACCGAAGTGGCATTGCTACCGCTATAGATGACGAGTTTTTCAAACTGCTTGATCTTTTTGACCTCCTCGTCGAAATCGTCGTTGAGGAAATAAAGTTGCTTCAGCTTCTTCGAGTTCAGGTGCTTGCCTTCCAGCACTTTCGCTGCCTCACTGCCGCTGGCTGTAATAGGCAGCACGGCGAACTCTCCGAAATAAACAATGGTATGGCTAAAGTCTTCTGATTTTGTGTCTTGATTGTCGAATACGACATTCAGATCGATGTTACCCTGATTCTGATTGCTCTTGGCGATCTGGAACTCTACGCCGGGCTGTGTTTTTGCATATTCAGATATCCACTTCTCTACCAGTGGACGGGCAAATCGCGGTGCCTTTACATAGCGTACACCGCTGTTAGTACCATTACCTTCCGCCCAGACGTTGCTCAGTCCAAGGCTTAAAATCAATGCTATTGTAAATACTATTCTTTTCATAATCGTTTTGTTTTATTTGTTCTTTACCTATTATTATATATACACTCCCTTTCATTGTCATTACCATCATACAGCAACAACAATCGTTTGACATCTGTCTACACATTCGCTCTTTCATAACTTCAATCTTTATTTATAATTATATTAATCTGTTATTATGTCTTTTCGACGGTGCAAAGGTACGGCGATTTCCGCACCCCCACAATCCCACCTATGGGGCATTCAGCATACCATATATGTGGTATTTGCCTATTTTATGGCAAAAAGATTTGCATTTTCGTTCGCTTAATCGTACCTTTGCAGTCGAATTCAATAGTACGATGGCAATAGATAGTGCAATTTTCCGTAGGAGTGAACTGCTGTTGGGCGACGAAACGATGAAGCGGATTGCCCAGAAGCGGGTAATCATTTTCGGTGTGGGCGGCGTCGGCTCGTGGTGCGCCGAAAGTCTAGTGCGCAGTGGCATCAGGCAGTTGACGATTGTGGACTCCGACCGTGTGTGCATCACCAACATCAACCGCCAGCTGATGGCGACGACGAAGACTGTTGGCCAAGTAAAGGTGGATGCATTGAAAGAGCGTCTGCTCACCATCAACCCCTCAGCAGAGATTACGGCCCTGCAGCAGATATTCTCGGAAGAGACTGCCGAGAGTTTTGAGCTTGATACCTATGACTATATCATCGATGCCATTGACTCATTGAAAGACAAAGCAGCACTCATCCTCTTGGCTTGCCGTACGAAGGCCAAGCTCTTTTCTTCGATGGGTGCAGCACTGAAGCTCGACCCTTCCCGCATCAAAGTGACAGAGTTCTGGAAGGTGCAGGGCGATCCGTTGGCCCGCGCACTGAGGAAAAAGTTCAAAGGCCAGAAGCAGTTCCCCAAGCGCAAGTTCCAGTGCGTCTATAGCGACGAACTGCTTGAGAACCGCGGTCACAACGCCACATGCGGCACGGAGCAATGCATGTGTCCTAAAGCGAAAAATGGTCCAGGCGACCAAAGTCTCCTGAACCATGAATGGTGTTCATCGAAAGCCCAGATCAACGGCACCCTTGCTCACATCACCGCCATCTTCGGCTTTATGTTGGCTGGTCTTGTCATTCAGGACGCTACAAAACTATAGGTGTACCTCTTTATCGATCACTTCGCCATTCTGAATCTTGAAAGAATTGAGGTGAACGCCCTCAAAAAGCGATAGAATAGCATAGCGGATCGTGGGGTCATTAGCCAGACGGAGGTCTTCCTGTGAAGGGCGCGAGGGCGAGGCTGGATGACTATGCCAGTTGGCGAGAATCTTCAAGCCCTTACTCCGCGCGTATCTCAGCGCAGCAAACTGGTCCTTTGGCGCAAAAGAGAAATGCTCCGGTGAGTGGTCGATGTTCTCCATCCAGTAGTGTTCTGTCACGACATCGCCGTCAGGGCCGCTGGTGCCCAGCAGGTAACCGCACGTCTCGTTGGGTGCGTCCTGCCGGGCTTGGCTAACTAATTTATCAACAAGATCCTGTGGTATCTTCATTGGGCTAATGGGATTTGAGGTCGCACGCGGCCTGTTCGTAATCTATCAGATGATCGATAGTAGGGTTGCTGCCGCAGATGGCACACGAGTCACGATGACGGACTGGCACCGTGCGGAACTGCATGGTCTTGGCGTCGAAAGTGAGCAGACGGTTCGTCAGCAACTCACCGACACCCGTGAAATATTTCAGCGTCTCGGCAGCCTGGATAGTACCCAGCATACCTGCGATGGCGCCCAGCACACCAGCCTGCGAACAAGTGGGAACAGCCCCTGCGGGAGGCGGTTCCTTGAACATACAACGATAGCAGGCCGTACCAGGCAGATGGGTAAACGTCTGTCCGTTGAAGCGCAGGATGCCACCATGCGAGAACGGCTTGCCCGCCATCACACACGCATCGTTGATAAGGAACTTCACGGGGAAATTGTCCGTACCATCCACGATGAAGTCGTACTCCTTGATGATATCGAGCGCATTCGAGGAATCGAGGAACTCATAATAGGTATCCACCTTCACGTCAGGGTTGATGGCCTTGATCTTCTCCTCAGCACTTTTCACCTTCGGCACGCCCACGTCCTTCGTGAAGTGAATCACCTGGCGCTGGAGATTGCTCAAATCGACGACGTCGGCATCCACGATACCGATGGTGCCGATGCCTGCCGCAGCGAGGTAGAGCGAAACGGGAGCCCCCAGTCCGCCAGCCCCCACCACGAGCACACGCGCGTTCATTATCTTTTCTTGTCCCTCTACGCCGACATCCTGCAAGAGGATATGACGGGAATAGCGCTGTATCTGTTCTTCAGTAAATTCTATCATAGCGGTAGCTAATCGTTTCTTTAGTACGCTTTGCTTTGCAAAGAAATTGTTCACTTTTCACTTTTACCTTAAGCTTCCTCCTCCCATGAAATACAGGAAATCGACCTTGTCGCCTTCCTTGAGTTGAATACTCTCCCAGTCCTCGCGCTCGGCAAACTCCTCGTTCACCTGCACGCTGACCATCTCGGGCTGTTGCACGTTGTTCTGCTTAATCAGTTCACTTACATTGAGTGGCAGGCTCACTTCCTGCGCGTCTCCATTTACATAAATCTTTGCCATAATCGTTTGAGTTTGAATTCGGATGCAAAGGTACGGCGATTTTCACGATGCTACAATCCCACAGGGATGGTAAATCGCATACCATATCAAGGGTATGCAGAATGCCAAGAACGTGCGATTGTGGGAGTGCCAAAACCGCCGTACCTTTGCACCCGAACTCAAACGTTATTTTTATGGCAGAAAACAAGAAACTAAGCATCATCGCCTTCAGTGGCGATTTCGACAAACTGACGGCAGTATTTACATTAGGTACGGGCGCGGCTGCAGTGGGCTACGAGGTGAACATCTTCTTCACCTTCTGGGGCCTCGACGCCATCAAGCAGAAACAGGGGCGCTCGTTCACAGGCGGCAACTGGCTGACGAAGATCTTCGGCTTTATGATGGGCGGTCTGAAGGTGACTCCCACGAGCCGCTTTAACTTCCTCGGTGCCGGACCGAAGATCTTCCGCTACCTGATGCGTAAGAACAATGTGGCAACCCTTGAAGAACTCGTCGAGGCCGCAAAGGCTCTCGGCATCAACCTCTACGCCTGCGAGATGGCGATGCACGTGCTCGGTCTGAAGAAGGAAGACTTTATACCGGAGGTGAAGGATGTACTCGGCGTGGCTACGTTCCTGAATCTCTCCGAAGGCGGACAAACATTATTCATTTAATACCCACCCCGCTAACCCCCTCCCAAAGGGAGTGGGAACTAAATAGTATAAACAATAATAAAACAAATGAGATATGAGTACAAATAATAGCAAAAGTAATCAGTCTCCCCTCCCCTCGGGAGGGGCAGGGGGTGGGTTCCACGTCTTAGACATCACGAAGGAGCATTGCCCGATGACTTTCGTAAAGACGAAGATCGAGCTCTCGAAGCTCCAGCCGGGCGACACGCTCGAAGTATTGCTCTCGGAGGGCGAACCGCTCGACAACGTGCCCCGCAACGCCAAGGAGCAGGGCTATAACGTGCTCTCCGTAGAGCATGTAGAAGGCACAACATATAAAGTAACAATCAAGAAATAATACATTAATCATACAAATTTAAACTCAAACGATTATGGCAGATTCTAATTTACAGCGCAGTGTGACCACTGCTACCGCCAGAAGACTGGCGACCACCACCAAGACCGCCCCGCAGATGGGCTCCATCACCCCGAGACTATTGTTGAAACTCCTGCCCTGGGTACAGGTCTCTGGCGGCACTTTCCGTGTGAACCGCACAAAAGTAGAACTCCGTAAGAACGACCGCCTACCCATCCAGTATGTCAACGGTGTGCCCTCGTTTACGGCGAAGAACCTCAAGGCGATTCCCCTCTTCTCTGAATTCGACGACGAGATACTGCACCGTCTGGTGAGTTCGTTCGAGGCAAAGGAGATAGATGTCGACAAGTTCTTCGTAGAGGAAGGCAAGGACAAGCAGCGCTTCTTCATTGTGGCCAGCGGTCAAGCAGAGGTCATCAGCAAAGGCCCTCACGGTGAGGACCTGCGGATCGCGCTGCTGGGCGACGGCGAGTACTTCGGCGAGGCTGACCTGCTGGATGAGCAGGAATCGACGGTCAGCGTTCGCGCCATTACACCCACCGTATTCCTTGGCCTGAAACTCAAGGAGCTGATTAAGTTCATCAAGGAAGTGCCCGATTTCCGCGAGACGTTTGAGAAGGCTGTTGACAAGCAGCTGCGCCTCAAGGCGTCTGTCAATGATAATGGTGAGAAGCACATCGACCTGGTGAGCGGTCACGAGGAGGACAACATCATCCCCGAGACCTACATCGATTATGAGGAGAATCCGACGGAGTATTCGTTGAATACGCTCCAAACGGTGGTGCGTGTGCATACCCGAGTCTCAGACCTTTATAATAATCCTTATAATCAGCTGGAGGAGCAACTGCGCCTGTCGATCGAGAGCATCAAGGAGCGCCAGGAGTGGGAACTCATCAACAACAAGAAGTTCGGACTGTTGGCAGCAGCCAACCCCGCCTACCGCATCACCACCCGTTATGGTGCGCCCACACCCGACGACCTCGACGAACTGCTGTCACTGGTATGGAAGGAGCCGGCCTTCTTCATCGCCAACCCACGAGCCATCGCTGCTTTCGAGCGCGAATGTACCTGGCGCGGTGTGCCTCCTGTAACCACAGATCTCTTCGGCACGAAGGTTATCCTGTGGCGCGGTGTGCCCCTGATTCCTTCAGACAAGGTGGAGGTAGAAGGCCAGTACTTGACAGGTCGCGGTGTTGGCACGACCAAGATTATCCTCGTGCGCGTCGGTGAGAAGAATCAGGGTGTTGTCGGTCTGCATCAGAGCGGTATCCCTGGCGAGATTGCACCTTCGCTCTCTGCCCGATTGATGGGACTCGATAAGTTTGGCGTGGCCTCTTATCTGCTCACGAAGTACTTCTCGCTGGCCTCACTGACCGACGACGCTATCGCCGTGCTCGAAAACGTCGAGGTGGGTTATTATCATGACTATCAGCACAGAAACAAAGTTGAGAAATAAATGATCAATATATCAGAACTAAATAGTTTTCCAGCACAGGACGGCGGATCACTGGCTCTGTTGAAGGAAATCGCACAGAAATACTGCCCAGAGGAGTTGCAGGCTGAAAGGAAGGCGATATTGCCCGACGAAAGGCTACGGGTAGGCGAACGAAGTTCGGGAATACAGCTGAACCTCTCGGAGCTGGAAGCTGGATTCAGACAGCTTCTGGCTGGAGGCAGCGGCTATGGCGAACTTCCTTACCTCGGAGATACAGATGCTCAGACGAAGACCATACCTCATGAGGACGGTTTCGGCATCGGCATCCCTGAGACGCAGAAACTGCGCGACCTCCACTATGAAGAGGCCGACACGCTGAACTCGGAGCAGATCAAACGCGACTTCCCTGTGCTGCAGCAGAAAGTAAACGGCCACGACCTCGTGTGGCTCGACAACGGTGCGACGACGCAGAAGCCGAATCAGGTAATAGATAAGATTTCGGACTACTACCGTACTTATAATTCGAACATCCATCGTGGTGCCCACACGCTGGCAGCCCGTGCGACGGATGCTTACGAAGAGGCTCGTGAGAAGGTGCAGCGGTTCATCAATGCTGCTACCAGCGAGGAGATCATCTTCGTGCGCGGTACCACCGAGGGCATCAACCTCGTGGCACAGACCTACGGACGGCAGTTCCTGACACCAGGCGACGAGGTCATCGTCTCTGAGCTCGACCATCATGCGAACATCGTACCTTGGCAGCGCGTTGCTCAGGAACGTGGCGCTACATTGCGGGCGATTCCCACAGACCAGAATGGCGACCTCATCCTCTCTGAACTTGAACGACTCATCACACCACGAACCCGTTTTGTAAGTGTGGGTCATGTGAACAATACATTTGGCACCATCAACGATGTGCAGCGTATCATTGATATCGCCCACGCACACCAGATTCCCGTGCTGATAGACGGTGCACAGTCTATAGCCCATACGCCTGTGGATGTTCAGGCCCTTGGTGCCGACTTCTTCGTGTTCAGTGGCCATAAAATCTACGGGCCTAATGGCATTGGTGTGGTGTATGGCCGCAAAGAACTCTTGGATAAGATGCAACCTTGGCAGGGCGGTGGCAACATGATTAAGGATGTGACCATCGAGCGCACGGAATATAATGTGCCGCCCGCCCGCTTCGAGGCTGGTACACCCAATGTGGCCGACGCCATCGGACTGGGTGCCGCGCTCGACTACGTGAGTCGTCTCGGCATCCGCAACATCGAGCACCACGAGCATCAACTGACGGAGTATGCCCGCGAACAACTTGGCCAGATTCCTGGTCTGACGCTTATCGGCAATCCGAAGAACCGCGTGTCAGTCGTGTCATTCGTGCTCGATGGCATCCCCGTCCCCGAAACAGGTACGTTATTAGATAAGGAGGGCATCGCAGTGCGTGCTGGTCACCACTGCGCCCAGCCCGCCCTTCGCGCCCTCGGCTACGAGATGAGCGTCCGTCCTACCTTTGCACTTTATAATACCCGCGAGGATGTGGACAAGTTAGTAATTGCAGTTAAGAAAATTATAGGACGATAAATAAAGACTACGAATTTCACGAATTATTTCATCCGCATGGCAATTCGTTTAATTCGTATAATTCGTAGTAGAAATAAATATGCAGTACGAAACGAAAATACTGACGACGAAGTATCAGAAGCCTGATATATACGGGGCATTGTCGATGCCCGTCTACTATACGGCGGCGTTTGAGTTTGAGTCTGCCAAGGCCATGGGCGACGCATTTTGCGGTCGTTCCATGGCCCCGTCGTATGCCCGCATCGCCAACCCCACGACCACCTATCTGGAGGAACGTGTCAGACAGTTGACGGGTGCAGCAAGTGTGACGGCTCTCAACACGGGTATGACGGCCATCCACTACGCTCTGACGGCTGTCAGCGCAGCAGGACACAATATCGTAGCCTCGAAACATCTGTTTGGCAACAGCGTCTCGCTGATTCGCGACACCTTGGGCAACTTCGGCATAGAAGCTCGCTTTGTCGATTTCACGAAACCAGAGGAGGTGGAGGCGCAGATCGACGACAAGACCTGTGCCCTATTCTTCGAGATCATCACCAATCCGCAGCTGTTCGTGGCCGATATCCGACAACTGGCTGACATCGCCCATAAGGCAGGTGTGCCTCTGATTGCTGATACTACCATCGTACCCTTCTCCAGCTTCCATGCTGCTGATTTC
>Ga0310690_10007999_pt1 | contig 13499 bp, 8 predicted proteins | sample AusTroGonzalo_MG_2_FD_207661 | JGI IMG/M metagenome (GOLD analysis project Ga0310690, IMG submission 207661) | Bovine rumen microbial communities from tropical cattle in Woodstock, Queensland, Australia - Gonzalo_04 (v2) (version 2) | ecosystem: Host-associated > Mammals > Digestive system >... | reverse complement strand
GAAACGGAGCTGATCAGGCGCCTTGAAGAATACAAGCGTTTTCGGGAAAGCGCAGACCAGATGAAGCATTTTGAAGATGCAGCCAAACATGTGTTTACAAAACTGCCGGAAGAATACCCGCTGCCACCGCAGGAGGTGGAACTGAACGGACTGACAATGGAAGGGCTGATGCAGGCATTTCTCCGCATTCTGGAGCGTAAACCGGTGCTGGACGCAGATCCGGAGAGCAACCACTATGCATCCCGCAATATCAGGCGCGACAATTTTACGGTACGCGAATGCATGCTGGAACTGATGACCAGAATCCGGAAAAAGAAACGCATCCGGTTTGAGGATGTTTTTTCAGAGGCGCCCACCAGGGAAGAGGTCGTCACCTATTTTCTGGCAATCCTTGAATTAATGAAGGTTGGCCAGATCCATCTGAAACAGACTGAGAATTACGGAAGCATAGAACTGATATCCGGAAAAGCCAGACCCGTTCCCCAAACGGAACTGATTCCTCCGGAGGAGGAGAAAGGAAGGAAAAAACGTGGCAGAAGCGGGAAACCTGAAGGGACGGATTGAAGCGATTCTCTATGTTGCCGGAGAACCGGTGGCACGAAAAGACCTGGCCAAAGCTTTACAAGTTTCAGAGAGTGAACTAAAATGTGTGCTGAACGAACTGCGGGATGAGTATGACTATAATCAGCGCGGTTTTTTGCTGAAACAGTTCGGAACCCAGGTCCAGCTGGCAACCCGCCCGCTGTATTCGGAGGATGTTGTCCGGCTGCTTCAGCCGGTTCAGCAGCAAAGCCTGAGCCAGGCTGCGATGGAAACCCTGGCGGTTGTGGCTTACAAGCAACCGGTAACCAGGGCAGAAGTGGAACAGATCCGGGGCGTAAAGTGCGACTACAGCCTGCAGAGCCTGATGGCAAAAGGACTGATACGGGAAGTCGGAAGAAAGGATACGATCGGAAGGCCGATCCTTTTCGGAACGACGGATGAATTTCTGAGCCATTTCGGCATTTCCGGTCTGGAAGACCTGCCGCCGATGCCGGAAGCGGAAACCACCGACGATCCTGCCAATACCGAAAATGATGAGATCATTTCATAAATCGGAATCGCCAAATAAAGCACGAAAGGGGCAGTGTGGGATATGGATGAACAGAAAAAGCCGAGAGCCAGAGAGAAAAAGATCAGTGAAAGCGGAAAAGGTGTGGAGAAAAAAGGGCAGGGGCTTGGCATCGGGCCGCTGAACAACGCCGGAAATTATGAATCCAGGCGCCAGCAGGAAGAACAGCGCAAAGCAGGGAGGCCGATGATCCCTCAGAAACCCTCGCAACCTTCCTCCTCCGGAGCCACATCTGCACGGCCGGCTTCCGGACAGCAGTCTCCGTTTGGAACTGCACGGCCGGCTTCCGGGCAACCGTCTCCGTTTGGAACCGCACGGCCGTCTTCCGGGCAGCAACAGTCTCCCTTCGGAACTGCACGACCGGCTTCCGGCCAGCAGCAGACTCCGTCAGGCGCTGCCCGGCCAACTTCAGGGCAGCAGCAAACCTATCATTCTGCCAGAAAGATGAATACAACCTCCGGAAGCAGTCGTCCTGCCGGCGGAAACGCACAAGGCGGCGGCGCCCGTTCCACGGGCGGTGGTGGAAAACTGATTGGAATTCTGGTTGCCCTCGTGGTTCTTTTCTTCGGCGGGAAAATGACGGGGTTGTTCGGGGGAGACACTTTCACCGGAAACAATCCTTCCACTGCGCAGCAAAACACTTCCGGCAGCAGCAACAGTAACAACAATAGTAACAATAACAGCGGAAGTGCTTCAGGCAGCAGCAACGGACTGGCAGACCTGCTGAGCTCCCTGCTTGGATCCGGCAGCAGTTCTGTTTATGACACGATCGGGCTTCCCAACGAAGGCAGTTCCCAGAACAGCGCGTATTTTACTTCTTCCATGGAAGACAATACATCGTCTGCTGATACGACAGTTGCTTCCGGTGCGCGGAGTAAATATACAAAAATTCTGGGAAACAACAAGGATACAGTAACCGTGCTGGTATATATGTGCGGTTCGGACCTGGAAAGCCAGAACGGCATGGGAACCGCCGACCTGAAAGAAATGGCCAACGCCACGATCGGCGAGAATGTGAATGTGGTCGTTTATACCGGCGGGGCAAGCCGGTGGCGGAACAACGTAGTGTCCTCCAGTACCAACCAGATTTACCTGATTCGCGGCGGAAAACTGACACGGCTTGAGGAAAACCTGGGCAGCGCATCCATGATTTCCCCGGATACACTGACGAAGTTTATCCAATACGGAAAGGAAAATTATCCAGCCAACCGGATGTGCCTGATTTTCTGGGACCATGGCGGCGGATCTGTCAGTGGCTTCGGATATGATGAAAAAGCCGGCCGGGGAAAGAGCATGACGCTGGCCGGCATCAACACCGCCCTGAAAAACAGCGGCGTTCAGTTTGATTTCATCGGATTTGATGCCTGCCTGATGGCTACCGTTGAAAACGGGATTATGCTGAGCCAGTATGCCGACTACATGATCGCCAGCGAGGAAACAGAGCCCGGCGTCGGCTGGTACTACACAAACTGGCTGAGCAAGCTCAGCAAAAACACCAGCATGAGCACTGTCGAAATCGGCAAGACCATTGCAGACGATTTTGTTTCCGTCTGCAACCAGAAATGCCGCGGGCAGGCAACGACGCTGAGCGTGGTTGACCTGGCAGAGCTTTCTGCCACCGTTCCGAACGAACTGAAGGAATTCAGCATTGAGACCAATGACCTGATTCAGAACAAGGAGTACAAGAAAGTATCTACGGCCAGAAGCAACACCCGGGAATTCGCGCAGCAGAACCGGATAGACCAGATTGACCTGGTTCATTTTGCCCGAAACCTTGGAACAAAAGAAGGTAAAGACCTGGCCAATGCGCTGCAGGGCGCGGTGAAATACAACCGGACCGGCGGCGGCATCAGCAATGCTTACGGGCTGAGTATTTATTTCCCATACAAGAGCACCGGCAAGGTCCGGCAGATGATTTCCACTTATGAAGCCATCGGGATGGACGAGGAGTACACCCGCTGCATTCAGGAATTTGCCAGCCTGGAGCTCAGCGGGCAGTACAGCGCCGGCACGTCCATTACCCAGCTTGGTTCCGGACAGAATTACGGATACGGCAGCCTGCTGGAAAGCCTGATGGGCGGCAGTGCGGGAAGCTCCTACAGCACGCCTTCCTATACGGACGACAGCCTCAGTTCCCTGCTGGGTGGCCTGTTCGGAGGATCCTCCGGCAGCGGCGCCAGCGGCAGCATTCTGGATCTGTTTGCCGGACGGTCGATGACCGCGAAAACCGCGGCAAGTTACATTCTTGAAAACCACTTTGATGCCAGCGACCTGGTCTGGAACGGCAACAGGATTAAGCTGAGCAAGGAACAGTGGAGCATGGTCCAGAGCGTCGGGAGGAACATTTTCTTCGACGACGGCAAAGGCTATATCGATCTTGGCATTGATGCCGACTTTACCATCGAGGACAATGCCCTTGTATCTGATTTTGACGGAACCTGCCTGTCCATCAACGGCCAGCCTGTGGCTTACTATTATCTGAATACGGTTGAGGAAGGTGAAAACTATATCATTACCGGCTATGTTCCGGCGCTTCTCAATGGGGAACATGTCAATCTGCTGCTGGCCTTCGACCAGGACAACCCCTACGGAACCATCATCGGTGCCCAGAAAGTATATGCAGAGGACGAAAATCCGGTGCAGCCGAAGAATTATATTCAGATCGGCGAAGGGGACACCCTTCAGTTCCTGTGCGAATATTACGGATATGACCAGACCTACCAGGATACCTATAAATTGGGAGATCCGATCACATTGGGGAAGACTGTGGAGATCAGCAATACACCCATCGACAGGAGTAAATGCCGGGTGACCTACTGCCTGACGGATCTCTACCAGCAGCCGTACTGGACGCCGGTCGCGCCGTAAGAAACGGGGAAAGACAACCATGAATTATCTGGATCAATTTGAACGGGCATTGGAAAAAGTGCAAAAAGCGCCGAGATATACCGGTGGGGAGATGAATACCGAAATCAAACCATGGGATTCCTGCCCGCTCCATTTCGGTTTCTGCTTTCCGGATACCTATGAGGTCGGGATGAGCCATCTGGGACTGAAAATCCTTTACGGCCTGATCAACCGGGAAGATTGGAGCCTCTGCGAACGCTTTTTCATGCCCTGGACAGATATGATCAGCCAGATGAAGGAAAACGGGATTCCGCTCCTGAGCATGGAAAGCCGGCGCCCGCTGAATGAATTCGACGTGGTCGGCTTTACCCTGCAGTATGAAATGAGTTACAGCAATATCCTGGCCATGCTGGAAATGGGCGGAATTCCCCTGGAAAACAATGAGAGGGGAGAAGACGACCCGATTGTGGTTGCCGGCGGCCCCTGCGCATTCAACCCGGAACCGCTTGCCCCTTTCATCGACGCCTTTATGATCGGGGACGGCGAGGACGTGATGACAGAACTGAACCAGGTGATTCTGGAACGGAAGCGGAAAGGCATGACGCGGCGGGAATGCCTGCTCCGGCTGGCAGCGCTGGAAGGGGTTTATGTACCGGATCTGTATGACGTGGCCTACAACGATGACGGTACCGTAAAAAACGTTACGCCCAACTGCCCGGAAGCCCCTGCAGTAATCAGTAAGCGGATTGTGCCGGATCTGAATCAGACATATTACCCGGAAGAAATCCCGGTTCCCTATACGGAAGTGGTTTTTGACCGGATTATGCTGGAAATCATGCGTGGCTGCACCCGCGGTTGCCGCTTTTGCCAGGCAGGAATGCTGTACCGTCCCGTCCGGGAAAGAAGCCTGGAAAAACTGATTGAACTTTCTGAAAAATTGCAGAAAGCGACCGGATATGAGGAAATCAGTCTGAGCAGCCTGTCCAGCGGCGATTATTCCTGCCTGCCGGAACTGATCCGCGAGCTGATGAAACGCATGAAGGACAAGCGGGTTTCCATTTCCCTGCCCAGCCTGCGGATTGACAGCGTGCTGAAAGAGAGCCTGGAAGAAACCCAGCAGGTGCGGAAAACCAGCTTGACTTTTGCTCCGGAAGCCGGCACGCAGCGTATGCGGGACGTAATCAACAAGGGTGTAACGGAGCAGGACCTGCTCGAAAAGGTACGGGATGCTTTCCAGGGCGGCTGGAGCAGCGTCAAACTGTACTTCATGGACGGGCTGCCGACAGAAACCAATGAAGATCTGGACGGAATCGGAGACCTGGCACGAAAAGTTGTTGCGGAATACTTCGCCGTGCCCAAAGACCGGCGGGCCAAGGGGCTGCGGGTGACCGTCAGCGCAAGCACGTTTGTTCCGAAGCCGTTCACGCCTTTCCAGTGGGACGCGCAGAATACCATTCCTGAAATCATTGAGAAACAAAACTATCTGAAGAAAGTGCTGAATATCAAGGGCGTGACCTTCAACTGGCACGAACCCTATCTCAGCTTTCTTGAAGCGTGTTTCGCCCGCGGAGACCGTCGGCTCGGGAAGGTGCTTCGGAAAGCCTATGAGAAGGGGTGTATCCTTGACGGATGGAATGAGTGTTTCCGCTTTGAAACCTGGATGGAAGCTTTCCGGGACTGCGGGCTTGATCCGGCTTTCTATGCCAACCGCGTAAGGGCAAGGGATGAAATACTTCCCTGGGACCATATTGACAGCGGGATTACCAAGGCTTTCCTGTGGCGGGAGAAGGAAAAGAGCAACCGGGCCGAAACGACGAAGGACTGCCGGCTTGGGTGCAACGGGTGCGGACTTCAGAAACGAAAGGGAGTGTGTTCCTTTGCGAATGCTGGCGGTGTTTGAAAAAAGCGAACGGATCCGGCATATCGGGCACCTGGATATTCAACGAAGCGTCCAGCGCGGTCTCAGGCGCAGTGGGCTTCCGGTTGCATATTCCAACGGGTTCAACCCACATATCCTGATTTCCTTCGCCAGTGCACTCAGCACAGGCGCCTCCGGGAAACGGGAAATCATGGATGTGACGATGGCCGAACCTGTGACCGCGGAAACGTTTGTCAGGGCGATGAACAGCGCCATGCCGCCCGCCCTGAAGGTGCTGGAAGCCAGAGCCCTGGATGACCGGCACCCGGCAATGATGAGCCTGGTCCGGGCCGCCCGATATGACCTGGCAATTGACGGAGACGATGCATTTCAGAGAATCAGGGATGCGATTCCCGCTGCCATGGCCAAAGAGGACCTGCCGGCAATGCGAAAAACAAAAACAACCCTGAAAGAATGCAATATCCGTCCTCTGATTCACGGGATTGAAGCTAAGGACGGACATCTGCTGGCAGTGCTTACCCTGAATGAGAAAGAATCCTGCAAACCCGGCATGCTGCTGGAAGCCCTGTGCCGGGAAGCCGGCATGGAGAAAGTGCCGCGAATGACCGTGGTGCGGCTGGGCCTGCTGGGAGAAGATGAGCAGGGAAGGCTGGTCCCGCTGGAGACAGTATAATGACGACAAGAATTCTTTATCAGCTTCCGGATGCGGCGGCGGTTTCCGAGGACGGACGTCTGGTCGAATACATTCCATACACCCGGCAGGAGGCCGGCGCGGTCTTTCTCGGCAAAGTGGAACGGATGATGCCAGGGCTGGATTGCGCTTTTGTGGATATCGGGCGAAAGAAAGCAGGCTTTCTGCCGCTGAAGGAAAACAGCAAAACGTTTTCAGGCGGTCTTCTCCGGTCCGGCGACCTGATTCCGGTTCAGATCCGGAAGGAGGAAACCGGGGAAAAGGGCGCATTTCTTTCCAGGGATATTTCCCTGGCCGGCACCTTTGTGATCCTGATGCCCTTCAACTGTTTTACCGGTGTCAGCAAGCGGATTGAAAGCCCTGAAGCCAGAAAACGCATGAAGGAAACCGGGGAAGACATTGCCGGAAACCGCTTCGGGATTGTGGTCCGGGAAGCGGCGGAGCATGCGGATCCGGCGCTGGTCCGGCAGGAAGCGGAAATGCTGCTTTGCGAATGGAACATGCTGCAGAAACGGATTGCGGAAGGTGGAAAGCCAGGCATTCTTTGTGGAGAGGATCCGCTGTCCGGCTTAATTCGCGATTACGGCGGAAAAGGGCCCTATACGCTTGAGACGGCGGAACAGCTGCCGGAACCGCTTCGCGGCCAGCTGAAAGCCGCCCTGAACCGGGTCATTCCCCTGAAAGGCGGGGGGAACCTGGTTATTGACCGCTGCGAAGCGATGACCGTGATCGATGTCAATACCGGAAGCGGAAGCGCAGGCGCAGACAAGCGTCAAACGGTGCTGAATACCAACCTGGCAGCCTGCGGGGTGATCGCCGGAACGGTCCGCCTGAGAAATACCGGCGGAATCATCCTGATCGATTTTATTGACATGGACTATGAAGAAGACCGGGCGCAGGTGGAAGAACACCTCCGGAATGCATTCAGGGAAGACCGGGAGAAAACCGTGATTCACGGTTGGACGAGGCTGGGATTGATGGAGATGACACGAAAGCGCCGGGGTCCTGAATTACAATGATCCAAGATAAAAGGAGCAGAATCAATTGACCAGAGAGAAGAAGGCAACCCATCTGACCGAAGCGGAGCAGGAGGAACAGAAACGCTTCACTGCGGAGGTCCGGCATCATCCCGGAAGGCCGGGAACATACTTTATTGTTACTTACGGCTGCCAGATGAATGCGCACGATTCCGAAAAAATCGCCGGCATGCTGGAAGATATGGGCATGGAAGCTGCGGAAAACCGGGAGCAAGCCGATTTCGTGATTTTCAACACCTGCTGCATCCGGGACAATGCCGAAAGGAAAGCGCTCGGAAACGTGACTTGGCTGAAAGAAATCAAAAAATCCAGGCCGGAAATGATGATCGCGGTCTGCGGATGCATGGTGCAGGAACCCGGCATGGCAGAAAAACTGCTCAAACAGTACCGGTTTGTGGACCTGGCCTTCGGCACATCCAACCTCCACCGCCTGCCTGAACTGATCCTGAAACGTCTGGACAGCAGGGACAACCTGGTGGAAGTGGACGAGCGGGACCGTATTCCGGAAGGGCTGCCGATCCGGCGTCTGCGGAAGGAATTTGCTTACCTGACCATCATGTACGGCTGTGATAATTTCTGCAGTTACTGTATTGTTCCCTATGTCCGCGGAAGGGAAAGGAGCAGAAACGCCGGCGATATCCTGAAGGAAGCAGAACAGCTGGCCCGGGACGGCGTACAGGAAATCATGCTGCTGGGGCAAAACGTTAACAGCTATGGCAAGGGAACGGAAGACGGTATCCGTTTCCCGGAACTGCTGAAAAAACTGGACGATACGGGCATTCCCAGAATCCGGTTTATGACCAGCCATCCCAAGGACCTGAGCGATGAACTGATAGAGGTGATGGCTGCGGGGAAGCATATTCTTCCCCAGTTTCATCTGCCGGTTCAGAGCGGCAACAATGATATTCTCCGGCAGATGAATCGGCACTATACCCGGGAGCAATACCTGGACCGCGTGAGAAAGCTTCGCGAGGCCATTCCGGGCATCGGGCTGAGCACAGACCTGATTGTCGCCTTTCCCGGGGAAACCGACAGCCAGTTCAGGGATACGCTGGACCTGGTGAAGGAAGTACGCTACGACAGCGCCTTCATGTTTGTTTATTCCCCCCGGGTCGGGACAAAAGCGGCTGAGATGCCAAACCAGGTGGATCCGGATACGGCCGCTTTCAGGATTCAGGAACTGATCCGTGTTCAGGAGGATCTCCAGAAAGAGACCCTGAAGCGTTTTGTTTCTATGGAGGAAGAAGTACTGGCAGAATCCCTGAGCAAACGGGATGACCATGCTGTATCGGGCAAGGGAAGACACGCAGTATCCGTGACCCTTCCCGGGACAGCCGAGGATGTCGGACAGATCATCCGCTGCCGGATCACAGCTGTGAAGAACAATACGCTTATGGGTGAAAGAATCTGATCAAAGGATGAAAGGACCTGCGAAATGAGAGAAGTAATGAAAAAAGCCCAGGAACTGGCGGAAGCCATCGTGGATAGTGCCGTATACCTGAAGATGAAGGAGCTGGAAGGCCAAGTCCGGCATGATCCGGAGGCGAATGACGCGCTGGCGGACATGATCAGCAAACGGCAGGAGGTGGAAAACATCCTTTCCTCCGTGGATATGGATCCGAATGAATTAAGCCGTGCCAGCCTGGAAATGGAAGAAGCCGAAAAACGGATGAATTCCAATGAAAAAATCCTGGCCCTGAAGGAGGCAAGGGCCACCTTCCAGACGATGATGGACAATGTGAACAAAATCCTTCGCCTGGTTGTGACCGGGGAAGTGGCAGATGAAAACACCTCCGGCGGCTGCAGCGGCAATTGTTCCGGCTGCAGCGGATGCCGGTAAAAGAGAGGACAAACCATGGCTTTATCACCGATGATGCAGCAGTATCTGCAGATCCATGAGAAATATGCAGACTGCCTGCTGCTGTTCCGGCTCGGGGATTTTTATGAACTCTTCTTTGAGGATGCGAAGACGGCATCCAGGGAGCTGGAACTGACCCTGACGGGCAAGGATTGCGGGCTGGAGGAACGGGCGCCCATGTGCGGCGTCCCGTTTCATGCTGTCAACACATATATCGAGAAACTGATTGAAAAAGGATATAAGGTCGCCATCTGTGAGCAGATGGAGGATCCAGCACTGGCCAAGGGGCTCGTTGAGCGGGACGTGGTTCGGGTGATTACAGCCGGAACGGTAACGGATCCTTCAATGCTGGAAGACCGGGCAAACAACTATCTGATGAGTATCTGCTTTCAGGGAAAGGCAGTCGGGGTTGCTTACGCTGATATCTCCACCGGAGAATTCAATGTGATGGAACCGGGCAAGGCCCAGCTCCGTTCCGAGGTCGGAAGGATCGTACCCACGGAGATCATAACAAATGATGCCGTGGCCCTTCGGGAAAGCCTGGGGACGGAAGCCGTGAACAGTTCTGAGCAGAATGCTTCCTGGTATCAGCTGAGGAACGCTTCCGATGCACTGTTCAGGCATTTTAAAGTATCCAGCCTGATGCCTCTGGGGCTGAGCGAACACCACCCAGGCGCCTGTGCTGCCGGCGCCATGATGCGCTACCTGAATGAAACCCAGAAAAACGGGCTGGACCACCTGCTTACGATCCGCTATCTGGAAAACGGAAACTATATGGCGCTGGATCCGAATACCCGCCGGAATCTGGAACTGACAACCAGCCTGCGCGGAAACGGGAAAAAGGGCACGCTGCTGGCGCTGCTGGACAAAACGAGTACCGCAATGGGCGGGCGCCTTTTGCGTCACTGGGTAGAACAGCCCCTGATCCAGCCGGAACTGATCAACCGCCGTCTGGACGCGGTGGAGGAACTGGCCGGTAACCGTATCGCCCAGATGACGCTGGCGGAAGAACTGTCCGAAGTCTATGACCTGGAGCGGTTGGTCGGCAAGATTGCCTATCAGAACCTGAATGCGAAAGACTGCCTGGCTTTATGCGCGAGCCTGAAAAAAATCCCGGGAATCAAAAAAGAACTCAGTGCTTTCCATTCCGAAGCGCTGCAGGAGGTTGAACGGCAGCTGGATCCGATGGAAGACCTGACGTCCCTGCTGGACACCGCGATTCATCCGGATCCTCCGTTTACGATTTCAGACGGCGGGATCATCCGGGACGGGTATTCCGCCCTGCTGGATGAATACCGGGAAGCCCAGAAAAACGGGAAGCAGTGGATCCTGGATCTGGAACAGCAGGAACGGGAAGCAACCGGCATCAAAAACCTGCGAATTCAGTATAACAAGGTATTCGGATACTACCTGGAGGTGACCAGGGGAAACCTGGCCCTGGTGCCGGAACGGTATATCCGGAAGCAGACGCTGACAAACGCAGAACGCTTTATGACCCCTGAACTCAAGGAAATTGAACAGAAAATCATCGGAGCCCAGGAGCAGAGCATCCGGCTGGAACTGCAGATCTTTTCTGAAATCCGGGAGGAAATCGCCGCCAGAATCGGAAGGATTCAGAAAACCAGTGAGTCTGTCAAACTGCTGGATGCCTGCCAGAGCCTGAGCAGGGTTGCCGTTGAAAACCGGTATGTGCGCCCCGAAATCGTTACGGACGGAACGCTGAGCATCACGGAAGGGCGGCATCCTGTTGTCGAGCAAAGCCTGAGCGAGGCCGGGTTTATTCCGAACGATACGCTGCTGGACAACGATGAAAACCGGATGATGATTATCACCGGCCCGAACATGGCCGGAAAGAGCACCTACATGCGCCAGGTGGCCCTGATTTGCCTGATGGCGCAGATCGGTTCCTTCGTTCCGGCGGACGCGGCCCGGATTTCCGTCTGTGACCGGATTTTTACCCGTGTCGGCGCGTCGGATGACCTGGCCAGCGGACAGAGCACTTTCATGGTTGAAATGAGCGAAACGGCTTATATTCTTAGAAATGCCACCAGGGACAGCCTGATCATTCTCGACGAAATCGGCCGGGGAACCAGCACCTTTGATGGGCTTGCCATCGCCTGGGCAGTGGTTGAATATATCTGTGACAAAGAAAAAATCGGGGCGAAAACGCTTTTCGCGACGCATTATCATGAGCTGAGCGAACTGGAGGGGCATCTGGAGGGCGTCAAAAACTTCTGCATCTCCGTCAAGGAACACGGTGAAGACGTTATATTCCTGAGAAAAATCGTTCGGGGCGGCGCGGACAAGAGCTTCGGCGTCCATGTGGCCAGGCTCGCGGGGATCCCGCGGCCGGTCATCTTGAGAGCCCACGAGATTCAGGCCAGGCTGGAAGTCAGCAACATCAACCAGAACACCATCGGGAAAAACATCCTCGGGGAAGGAAAAAAGCCGAGAAAGAACGAACAGGTGGACTTGTTTGAGTACAAGAAGACAGAGATTATTCAGGAACTGCAGGAAATTGATGTGATGGCCCTGACACCGATGGATGCCATGAACAAGCTGTTTCTTCTGAAGGAAAAAGCGAGAAATGTCTGAGAATGAGGAGAGAAGCCAATGGGGAAGATTCGGCTGCTGAGCGAGGGAATCATCGGGAAAATTGCTGCCGGCGAGGTGGTGGAACGGCCTTCCGCCGCCATTAAGGAACTGGTGGAAAACAGCATTGATGCCGGCGCGTCCGCTGTCTCTGTGGAGATCAGGGACGGCGGGCTCGAATATATCCGGGTGACGGATAACGGAAGCGGGATTGATGAAAGTGATATCCGGCTGGCGTTTGAGCGGCATGCGACCAGCAAGATCACAAAAGAAACGGACTTGAATGCGATTGCAACCCTGGGGTTTCGCGGAGAAGCGCTGGCGAGCATCGCGGCGGTTTCGAAGATGACTGTCATCACCCGCACAGCGGACCGGGACACCGGGCTGAAAGTCGTCAACCAGGGCGGAACCATTCTGTCGATCGAGGAAACCGCCTGTCCTGTCGGAACCAGCATCATCGTGACGGACCTGTTTTATAATACCCCTGTCCGCAGGGGATTCATGAAGAAGCCCCAGGCGGAAGCCGCCCAGGTAAACGAACTGATGATGCATCTGATCCTGAGCCGGCCGGACATCAGTTTCCGGCATACCAGCAATGGAAAGACCGTTTATCATTCCGCCGGAGACGGCAGGCTTTCTTCCGCGGTCCATTCCGTATACGGCCTGGAGGCGCTGAAGAGCATGAAGGAAGTCAGCGGCCATGCCAACGGGCTGTTGGCCAAAGGGTATGTGGGGATCGGGGAACTGGCCAGGGGGAACCGGAACAACGAATGCTTCTTCATCAACAGGCGCATGATGTTCAGCTCAGTCCTGTCCGGGGCGTTGGAGACGGCATGCCGCGAGCGGGTCATGATCGGGAAATATCCAATCTGTGTGCTTCATTTGCAGATTCCCTATGAAGCGGTGGACGTGAATGTTCACCCAAATAAACTGGAAGTGCGGTTCAGGGATGAGGCGGAGGTCAGCGATGCGCTGACCACCCTGGTGCTGGAAGCCCTTCGGGAAAAGGATGCCTTTGAGCAGCCTGTTCCCATGCCGCTGGTTCGGGCTCCGAAAGAAGAACCCGACGGCGCGGTCATGAGGGAAGCACCCGCCCGTCCCCTGCAGGATCCAAACCCGGTACAGGTGACCGTCAGCAAAACCCTGCCGGAAGCGGCACGCGCGATCCGGACGGAACCGGTGAAGGAAACGCCATTTAGTTCCGCGGCGCTTGCCAGGAATGATGCGCCGGTACCGGCCGCCATGCAGGAGGCAGGATCGGCTGCAGAAGGGACGAAACCGGCGCCAACGGCCATGCGGGAAGCAGAATCGGCCGCCGATGGAACGAAACCGGCGCCGACAGCGATGCGGGAGACAGAAACGGCTTCCCCGTCTCCGAAACCGGCGCAGGCTCCTGCACAGCAGCCGATGGGGCCCCTTGCGGCCAGGCCGGCTGAAAAGGCGGAACAGACGGAGAGCTTTACGAAAAACGAACCGAAGCCGAT
>Ga0310690_10007998_pt1 | contig 13500 bp, 17 predicted proteins | sample AusTroGonzalo_MG_2_FD_207661 | JGI IMG/M metagenome (GOLD analysis project Ga0310690, IMG submission 207661) | Bovine rumen microbial communities from tropical cattle in Woodstock, Queensland, Australia - Gonzalo_04 (v2) (version 2) | ecosystem: Host-associated > Mammals > Digestive system >... | reverse complement strand
TGTACTCGTCATACACGGGTACGATCTGCGGAAAATTCTACGATGCGGTGCTTGAAATCCTGAATGACGCCAACACCTATCGGTGGAGCGATGTTTTTCCGCAAAAGAACAAGGTCAAGACGGACGCGCTTGAGAAAACCATCAACCTTGGCAGGGCAAAGCACTATCCGACACTCACCTGCCGGTCTATTGACGGAACACTGAACGGTGCTACAGATGTAGACGGAGGTTTTGCGATAGGCGACGACTTCGTGAGCGGCATCGAGGAAGCGATGAGCAAGGATCGTATGATCAAGTTGTGGGCAAAGGTATCCAACGACTACATGTCCCGAGGGAAGCCGGCCACAACGAAGTATATATGGATGGGAACGCGCTGGTCACTGATTGACCCCGAGGGCATGCGCATCGACCTGCTGGAAAACGGCGCGGAGACATCCAAGCGGCGTTACAAGATCATAAATGTGCCGGCTCTGGACGAAAAGGACGAGTCAAACTTCGATTATCCCTATAAAAAAGGATTTTCGACGGAAAATTACCGCATGTTGCGGGAAAATTTCGAGCGGAATAATGATTACGCCAGTTGGAGCGCACAATATATGGGGACTCCGATTGAGAGAGACGGGGCATTGTTCTCACCGGCGGACTTCCAGTATTACAACGGCGTCATGCCGCTTAACGGAGAGGCTGCCGACCGCATCTTTATGGCCGTTGACCCCGCATTCGGAGGCGGAGACTTTGTGGCAGCACCCATTGTTTTCCAGAGCGGGGAACTCGGATACATCCCTGATGTGGTCTACAATGACGGGGACAAGCGCGTAACGCAGCATGAAATCGCCATAAAGGCCAAGAAATACGGCGTGACACTCATCCAGATCGAGGCAAACAAGTCAACGGAGAGTTATGCGGACGGTGTCAAGGAGGAATTGAAGAAAATCGGGCATGTTTGCACCGTGAGAACGAAGAATTCCTCCGCTCAGAATGTAAAATGGATGCGAATTTCGGAAAAAGCACCCGACATTCGTGAAAAATTTGTGTTCTTGGACACCGGCAGCCGGCCGAGACACTATGCTCGGTTTATGGACAATGTCTATTCCTACAAAATCAACCTGTCTAACAGGGGCTTACGGCGTCAGCACGACGACGCACCCGACTCTCTGGCACAGGCCGCGGACATGATGGGATCAAAAATGCAGAAAATTCAGATATTTCAGCGGCCTTGGTAGGAAATTTGGCAAATTGTCTGACAATTTACACAAAATTTGGATTTTTTTGACATTTTTCAGAAAAATCTGAAAAAAGGGTATTGCAATAAGACGGAATATGTGGTAGTTTCGAAAGTGAAGAACCACAATTTCTGTCTTTTTTGCATGCAAAGGGAAGAAAAATGAAGAAGAAAACCGACAAAATTCTCGCCTTTAAGCGATACACTTTCGGCAGAACGCCGATCCTGACTCCCGAGACGGAGATCACGAGAGAGAACATCATCGAGGTTCTCCAGAAGGCGATCCCGACATTCCAGAAGAATGCGGCGGAGAGTCAGTACCTGTATGATTATTACAAGGGCAAGCAGCCGATTCTGGCAAGAGTTAAGCAGATTCGTGACGACATCTGTAACACGATTGTCGTGAACAGGGCGTATGAAATCGTAACCTTTAAAACCGGCAGATTCTTGTATAAAAATATCCAGTATGTAAACAGAAGCGATTCTACAACTGACGAGGTAAACGCCCTCAACAGTCTCATGTATTCTGACGGAAAATGTGGCAAAGACCGCGAATTGGTGGACTGGATTCACATTTGCGGACATGGATACCGCATGACCCTCGACGCGCCCGCTGCTGATGGAACTCCGTTCCACACCTACACGGTAGAGCCTATGAGGGCTTTTGTCGTGCGTAGAGATACCTACGACAAGAAAACCATCCTCGGAGTGTACTGCTCCAAGTATGTAGACAAAGACGGTGCTGAACACAGTGTCTATACGGCATACAGCGACCGCGAAGTCTTTACAATTGAGAACGATGAAATCAAGAGTGTTGAGCCTCACATCCTCGGGTCTGTACCGATTGTGGAGTATCCGGCAAACTATGCGAGACTTGGCTGCTTTGAGATGGTAATCGAGTTGCTGGACGCCATCAACCTTGCTACATCTAACAGACAGGACGGTCTGGAGCAGTTTATTCAGGCTCTGATGGTATTCAAGAACATTGATCTGGAAGGCGACGACATCCTGAAACTGAAGGAGCAGGGAGCAATCTGCATCCCGTCCGAAGCGGATGTCGACTATCTGGTGCATGAACTGAACCAGAGCCAGACGCAGACTCTTGTAGACGACTTGTATCAGGCTGTTCTCACGATCTGCGGAATGCCGAACAGACAGAGCGGATCAACCTCAACCTCCGATAATAAGGGAGCGGTTGTTTTGCGTGACGGATGGAGTGCGGCTGCAACGGCGGTTAAGGAAACCAAGCAATATTTCGAAGCGGCCGAAAGGGAAATGCTTACGATTGTGCTTAGGTTGTTCAATGTTTACCGCGACGCGGATGCGATAATCAATAACCGCACTCCGCTCTCGCTCTCCGACATCGAAGTGCATTTTGATGAGGGAGAGTACGAGAACATGTTGGAGAAAGCGCAGGTTCTCCAGATGCTGCTTGCATCCGGCTGGGTACATCCGAAAGATGCATTCGCATTTTCCAATATTTCCGCCGATCCCGAAGCGGCATACCTCTCTGGAAAAGACTTCCACGACGAACAGGAAGCGAAGGAAACCGAGGAACTTATGGGCGACCGCGAAGGCGGAGAGCATATGGTTCACTCATATTACAGGAAAGACCCTACATCATAGGTTGAGCAATGTATGAATACACGGACAAAATCATGAAGTCCCTGACGGTGCGGATGGTTCGGAAATTTAATCATCTCAAGACAAAATCGGTTTTAAAATTTGATGAAGTTAACGAACTACGCACCGATGTGGACAAATGCTACAAGGACTGCCTAAGAGAAATCAGACAGGCGTACCTTGATATTGCCCGTTATTACTATAAAAAGGCCGGCGGCAGCGATTCCGTAATCGATCTGATCTGGATTAAGCACTTTCTTGGCGGGTTTGATCCCGTCACGAAATACATTTTTGATACGGAGGCCGACCGCAAGAGGGCGAGGGCTTTCGAGGCTCTTGCCGTAAGCAAAGACCCGTCCGAGGTTGATAAGGCATTGCGGCTTTTCCACAATCAGGTAAAGCAGTGGGCTGACGAGGTTACCGACGAGGCGACCATGGAGGCGTACATTGCGGCCGGAATAAAGAGGGTTAAGTGGAAAACCGAGGAGGACGCAAGAGTGTGTCCCGAGTGCGGAGAGCGGAATAACGAGATATATCCGATCAATGCTGTACCCGATAAGCCGCACATCAATTGCAGGTGCTATCTTCTTCCTATCAAGTCATAATAAACTCCGCAAAACGACACGGTGGTTCGCCACAGTACACACCAACTTACCCTCGGATGTGGGCGGGTTCAAATCCCGCCGTGTCGAATACAGACAGAGAAGTCTCTAAAACGCAACATAATGACAGAGAAGTCAACAAACGCAAACAAACGCACAGAGAAGTGGGTAAAACGCAGGAGGTTTCACAATGGCAAAAATTGACACCGCAAAGATTGAGGGATTTGATTCTCTCACACCTGAGCAGAAGATTGAAAAACTGCTTGCTTACGAAATGGAGGAGTCCAAGCCGGACTATTCAGGATATGTCAAGAAGGATGTATTCGACAAAACGGCCTCGGAACTTGCCAAGATGAAGAAGGAAGCACTCGACCGTCTTTCCGAGGAGGAAAAGGCGAAGGCGATTGCAGCGGAGGAAATGAATAACCTTCGCGCTCGTAATGCTGAACTCGAAAAGAACGCGACGATCGCAACCTACAAAGCAAAATACCTTGCAAGCGGTTATTCGGAGGATTTGGCCGGCGCAACGGCCGAAGCATTCGCCAACGGCGACATGGACACCGTATTTGCAAACCAGTCCAAATTCCTTGAACAGCACGACAAGCAGGTAAAAGCAAGCATGCTCGGCGGGACGAAGACACCCCCTGCGGGCGGCGGTGCGGGCGTACCCTCGAAAGAGGACATCTTAGCAATCAAGGATGACGACGAAAGAGTCAGGAAGATTGCAGAAAACATCGAACTATTTTGAAAGGAGAAATAAGTAATGGCTAATGTTATTACCGATGCCGAGACCAATTTGATCAAGGCGACAAACCTGAAAAGAGCGCGTGAGATCGACTTCCTTAAGTTGTTCGGTCAGGATGGCGTAACGAAACTCATGGAAGCACTTGGTGCTACCAGAAAAATCCCGATGGTAGAAGGAACTACCATGTACCTGTACGAGATGGATGGAACTCTCCAGAACGGTGCTGTTCCTGAAGGCGAGATCATCCCGCTTACCCAGATCGCACAGACCAAGACCCCGATCGGTGAGATCACCCTTAAGAAGTGGAGAAAGGCAACCTCCGCTGAAGCAATCATGAAGTCTGGCTATAACACCGCCGTTATGCAGACCGACCGCAAACTGCTCCAGTTGGTTCAGAAGGGCATCCGCTCTGATTTCTTCACCTTCCTCGGCAACATCAACAGCACCACTTCCGTAACGGGAACTGGTCTTCAGGCTGTTCTTGCTGCTGCATGGGGCAAGTTGCAGGTTCTCTTTGAGGACGACACGATTCAGCCGGTACACTTCATCAACCCTGAAGACATCGCTGATTACCTCAAGACCGCTACCATCACGATGCAGACCGCTTTCGGTATGCGTTATGTTGAAGACTTCCTCGGTCTTGGCCGTGTAATCCTGTCCAGTCAGGTTACGAAGGGAACGGTATACTCCACCGCACAGAACAACCTGATCCTGTACTTCCTCCGCATGAACGGAGATGTAGCAGGTGCGTTTGATCTTTCCGCTGACGAGACCGGCCTTGTCGGTATCTCCTCCGGCGATGCAAACAACGAACGCGCTCAGGTTGAGTCTCTCGTAATGAGCGGCATCGACCTTCTGGTTGAGTATGCAGCCGGCGTTGTTGTTGGTACGATAAACCCCTGACGGGAGTCACTGTTAGCCCAGAGAGTGGCTCTGCAACAATTTTCGGGCATACCGTAAGTGATTTGCAGACGAATGTTGCTGTAAGCAACGGAAAGGTGACTGGTACACTTAAGTATGTCGACAGCGGCGCACTTGCACATGATTGGGGCGCAGGTAACTTCCTCGTTTTGAAGTGGACTGATCCCGATCAGCATGCCGAGAGTCTCAAGGTTGGTCTTAATCCTTCCGCGGGCAGCGGCCTGATTGAGTGCATCGATGACACTGACCGCAACGGTGTATTCAAGATCACCGATCCTGAAAAGCAGAAATTCATCGTCCTTTCCGCCGGAACGGGCTATGGTTCTACCAGACAGGAGTTTGACCTTAGTGAACTCGTTCTTCAGAAGGGAGAGTAATTCTTATGGTTTATGTAAATGAAATCAAAAAGAATGCAAAGCCCGCGGCCGATAAGCCGAAGGATGATTCCAAGAAGGAAAGCAAGAAATCAAAGTAATTTGAAAGGGCAAGGTGGTAGAAATGACTAACGCAGAGATGCTGGAAATTGTTGAGGCTCGGACGGGTGTCACGGACACCACCTTGCTTTCTGCTTACATCGCAGACGCCGGACAGGCAATCATAAACAAGGCGTATCCGTTCAAGACAGGCGTTACGGAAGTACCTCTCAAATACCATAACCGGCAGGTTGAGATCGCCGTGTATCTGGTAAACAAGCAGGGAGCAGAGGGACAGGAAAGTCATAATGAAAACGGCGTAAATCGTTCCTACGAAAGCGCGTCCGTTCCGAAGTCTATGCTTCGTGACATCATTCCCGTCGCAAAGATTCCTACGCCGGAGGTGGTATCCGATGAGAACTCTTGACAGGAATAAAACCGAGTTTTACTACGCATTAAACCTTGGCAAGAAGGAGATAATCGACGATCATGGAAGGCACACTGCCGAGTATGTTACATCATATTCTGAGTGGAAACCCTATAAGGCGAATGTCTCCGCTGCCAAAGGCGAAAGCGAAGCGGAACTGTTTGGCAACGATGTTCAGTATGACCGCGTGATTGTCACAGACGACATAAACTGTCCGATTGACGAAAACACGGTTCTGGCAATTGACATAGCCCCGAATGTAAGGGACACGGCCGCTGTATTACCCGTATTTGATTATGTGGTGACGCGCAGAGCCAAATCTCTCAACATTGTCAGTTATGCCGTTGCGAAGGTAAAGACAAAATGATTGAATTCAAGGTAACGGGAATAACCGAGGCGATCAAGAAGGTCGAGGCTCTTAAGAATTCGCTTCCAAACAAACTCAAAGAGGTTTGTGAGAGGCTTATGCAAGAGGGTTTCGATGTGGCCTCAGCACTGTTCTCGGAAGCCATTTACGAAGGCACAAACGATGTTGTCGTTGATCCTCCTGTATGGGAAGATGACATGATTGTCTTATATGCAAGAGGAGAAGCAGTGGCGTTCATAGAGTTTGGAACTGGAACTATAGCGACGCCGTACCCGCCGCTTCCGACTGGAGATGATCCGTATACAAAACTCGGCATGTCGCAAAGAGGAGAATACGGGCATAAACACGGCAAAGAACCGCCGTGGTATTATCCGATGGAAAAGGGGCTTGGAAACAAGGGGCGTCCGAAAAGGATCGGTGACCAAAAGTATTCTACCAAGTGGGCGATTGCGTATGGAAATCCTCCGGCGAGAGCAATGTATCAGGCGACTGTTACAGTCTCGGATCAGGAGAGGATACTTGAGATAGCAACGGAGGTATTTAACAAATGATTGACATCGAGAACGAAGTAATCACTCTTGTGACTGATTGTTTGTTTGCAAACAACATCTCCGCTTCCGTTGAGAGTGTTCTCAACCTGAACCCGTCGAGTTTTCCGACGGTTTGCGTCGAGGAAATCGAGAACTCGTCCTATGGAATGTCTGCGGACAGCAACAGCAACGAGAACCATGTCGCGGTAGGCTTTGAGATCAATGTCTTTACCAACGATGTCTCCGGCAAGAAGCAAAACGCCAAGAGCATTCTTAATGTGATTGACAGCATGCTGATTGCAAGGGGCTTTTCCAGAATTTCCAAAACGCAATTATCGCTTGACGAAGGCACGAAGTACAGGCTGGTAGCCCGTTACCGCGCCTATGTAAGTCAAAATCAAACTATTTACAGGAGGTAAATTTGAATGGCTATCAGCACCTATAAGACATTCTTAATGCTTGGGACTGACACTGGATCGGGCATCTCCTACGAGAAACTGGTCGACATCAAGTCCTTCCCCGACCTCGGTGGTAGAAAATAAGGGAGTGCCACCGTAAAATCGCGGAATTAAGCGGGAAGCCTAAACCGAAAGGCATGGTAATCCGAACCGAAGGCTGCAGGGACTGCAGTCAGGGGCAACGCATAGATGGTGAAAAGATATAATCCATCCACGAGGCCGCGACACCGAGAGGTGAAAAGATATGCTGACCTTACAGGAAACTGTAAGAAGTGCCGGATAAAAAGCCGGTGCGATAACAGGTTTGATTCCCGAAACCCTTGACACCACGACGATGTCTGACTCCGCAAGAACCTTTATTCTTGGTATTCAGGAGACCGAGACGATGTCGTTTGACGCCAACTATGTTCTGGCTGATTACAGCAGAATTAAGGCGATGGAATGCACGATTCAGCACTTTGCGGTATGGCTTGGCGCGAATGTCGTGAACGAAGTTGCAACTCCCACCGGCGCAGACGGAAAATTCGAATTTGATGGTTTTATCACCGTCACGAAGACCGGCGGCGGCGTGAACGAAGTACAGAACATGACCATCACGATCGCTCCGACGACCGTTATCAGAGAAGCAGCAGGTGGCGGCGGCGTTCCGTCCGTAACTCTTTCGACGCATGTTGTCAATGTTGTTGATGGAGATACCGTTAAGGTTAAGGCGTTCACCAACCCTGAAGGCGAGACCGTTACTTGGTCTTCCGCTTCTTCGCTTGTTGCAACTGTTGCAAACGGCGTGATCACCGGCGAGGGTGAAGGCAACACCGTCATCACGGCAGCAATTACCGTTGATGGCGTAACCTACAACGACACCTGCACTGTCATCGTGGCAGCAGCAGAATAATTAACAACCAAAAGGAGGGTACATCATTATGGACGAAAAGAAGATTAAGCAGGTAAGAATTAAGGCATCGGATGGTAAGGAATACACACTTGCCTATGACCGCAAGAGTTGTGCAAGAATGTCCCGCAAGGGATTTCGGATTGAAGATGTAAAGGACGCACCGATCATTGCGATCCCGCTTTTGATCAGCGGCGCATTTATCAAATTCCATCCTGAAATCGCTCAGGAACAGGTTGACGCAATCTGGTCTGAAATCAAGGACAAGGAGTCTTTACTCCGCACACTCATGGAAATGTATGCCGAGCCTCTTAATGCTCTCCTTGAAGAACCCAAAGATGATGCAAAAAACGCGACATGGGAAGTAATCGGGTAGCCGATTGCTTCCCTATAAACGAGGAGGGGGAGGTTTCCCCCTCTTTGTCTTATCATGAACTCTGCGAAAGACTGTGTCCCGACTACATGGCCATGGGGATGACCTATGACGAGTATTGGTATGGTGATCCTTGGATGACAAAGGCGTTCCGCAAGGCACACGAATTGAGGCGTCGTGAAAACAACTTCAATTTATGGCTGCAGGGAATGTATGTATACGAGGCGATCCTGAACATAGCACCTGTCCTCCGGCCGTTTTCGAAAGAGACGAAACCTATTCCGTATCCTTCAGAGCCTTATGCGTTCAGCAAGGACGAGCAAAAGGAAAAGGAACAGCGAAAACAGGAAGAACTCGACAAGAAGAACCAAGCGACCATAAAGGCATGGGCAGAGCGGGTAAACCGTCTGAAAGCGGAAAAAGAAGCAAAGAAAGGAGTGCCGAGCAATGGCTGATACAGATATCACAACTATTAGCATATCAGCAAAGGCGAATACACAATCCGCTGAAAAGAACATCGAAAAGTTGGCGGCAGCACTGGAAAAACTCCAGAAGTCATCGACTTTTGATGTCAGCAAATCTTCGGCGAAGTCAATCAAGCGGCTGGCTGATGCGGTTGGTGGTCTTGGCAACCTCGGGAAATTAAATATCCAGAAAGACCTGCCTGAAAAGGTGGAGGCTCTCGGGAAAAGCATTCAGTCTTTATCCTCCGTTGATGTCGGAAAGTTAAAGAGTGTTGCTGCTGCCCTGAAGGAAGTCAAGGACTCCATGAAAGGCATTTCCTCTATCTCTGCAAAGGAGGGTGCTGCTGCCGGAGAGTCCGCTGCCGGTGTTGAAAAAGGTGCAGACATGGGCGTAATCGCCAAGGAAAGTCAGGAAGTGGCCTCTACAGCAGGGACTGCTTTTGACCGCGCTTCTGCCGGAGCGGAAAACTTCTATGACAAACTGCAGAAGATCGCCATGATTCTCTGGGGAGACTTTAAAAACGGCATCCACAAGAGTGTTGCAGCAATCCAGCGGCTTAATCAGAAACTGCAAGAGACTTCCGGCTGGAAGAAGATGGAAAAGGCTGTCAGCAACACAAAGTCGAAACTGGCAGGTTTTCTTGCAGCACTGAAACGAATTGCTGTATACCGCGCAATCCGTTCCGTGTTAAAGGCCATCTCTCAGGCATTCCGCGAAGGCATTATGAACATGTACCAGTACAGTGTTCTTATGGATGGTACATTCAAGAAGTCCATGGATTCCCTTGCAACATCCGCGCTGTACCTTAAGAATTCCCTCGGCGCGATGGTTGCACCCCTGCTGAATGCACTTGCACCTGCCATTGATGTTCTGGTCGACAAATTTGTAGACCTTTTGAACATCATCAACCAGTTTATTGCGCGGATCACAGGCGCATCGAGTTGGACTAAGGCTCTGAAGTATCCGAAGGAATACGCGGAGAACCTTGACAGAGCCGGCGGAGCAGCAAAGGAACTGAAGGCAACATTGCTCGGGTTTGATGAAATCAACCGACTTGATGACCTTACGAACCGAGGCGGCGGCGGTGGTGGTTCTAATTTTGATTACTCCCAGATGTTCGAGGAGGTTGAACTTACCAAAAAGTCGTGGTCTGAAATGTTTGAGGACTTGCTTGAAAGCGGAAAGAGTAAATTCTCCGTATGGGCGGCAGGTCTTGCGGGCATCCTTTCCCTCAAACTTGCCGGAGGACTTACTGGCATATTCGGTGGCGAAGCGGGTGCAACATCTCTTATGAGCGGATTTACCGCAACCTTGTTGGCCGCATTTGCAGGTTTCTCCCTCGGCAATTGGATGTATCAGAACAATGTCGGTGGGGTAAAGACACTTGCTGATGACTTGATGGAGAACGGACTTGGCGAAACCATTACAAATGTTCTTGAAAGGTTAAAACAAGGATGGAAAGATTACACCGAAGCCGCAATCGAATGGGGAGATGTCCTTTGGAAAAAATTTGATGACCTCGAAGATAAGGCAATCAAATGGGGCGATAAACTGTGGAAAAAGTGGGACGATTGGTTTGGAGATAATAGCACATACAGTTTTGTCGTTTCTCCCGATTTGAACACGGGTAGTTTTTCCAAAACCATCATCAAGGCATTATCCGATGCCGGACTAAAATTTGACGGTTCACAGTATGCTATAAAAATCTACGCAACAGGCAAAGACCTTGACTTTGACATCGGACTTGATACTTATACGGGAACCCCCGGAAGTCCCGAAATCCCGAAGAAAGATGACAAGAACGAGAAAGACCTTCTTTCCACAATCGAGAACGCAATGGACAATGTTAAGAAAACCGTTCTCACATCTGTTGACACCACATATAAGCAATACAGTTATGTACCCTCGTATGTCACGAAGAAGGCAATGGGCGGTTCTGTAGCAACAGGCGATTTGTTCCTCGCAAACGAGAAAGAACCCGAACTGATTGCTCACATCGGGAACAGAACCCAAGTTGCAAACAATGACCAAATCACAGAGAGCATCCGTGTGGCAACGCAACAGGGTAATGCCGAAGGGAATATGCTTCTTCGTGAAGCGGTATCTCTGCTCGGCGGCATCTTGGCGAAAGACAACACCACGGTTACCGAAATCACGGCAAGTTCCATTACGGACGGTCTGCGGAGACAGAACCTTCGGAATGGTCGCACAACCGTAGCGGTTGGATAAGGAGGCAGATATGGACGAAAGATATAATCCCATTGTTTCGGTGGACGGCGTTGCCGTCCGTCCACCTTCGGGGTATCAATGGAGTTTACAAGATGTTTCTGAGCCTGACGCCGGTCGTACCGAAGACGCGCTCATGCATAAACTCCGCATCACGCAGAAGGTAAAACTGCAATTGTCGTGGAACAACATCAAGACTGAGGACGCATCGGCGATCCTGACCGCTTTCAATCCTGAATACATCACCGTGGAGTACCTCGATCCGAAGGCCGGCGGTTATCTTACAAAACGATTCTATGTCGGTGACCGCTCTGCCCCGATGTACAACAACACGATTTATGGCGGCGTATGGTCTAATGTATCGTTCAACATCATTGAGCAGTAAGGAGGCAGCATGTACCCTATTACATCTGATGTCTTAGAACTGTTTCAGAACGGGGCGCACCAGCAAGCGCGGATTACGATGGGGAATGTAACCATCGGCAACAGCCGGATCGTGCAGGGCGGCCTGATCATTAACCGCTACTGCTCGACTGGAAACAAGGCTATGGTTGGTGCTTGTGTGGCGGCAGAAGCAACACTGTTGCTTGACAACCACGATGGATATTACAATCAGACCAATTTTGTCGGGCGAGAGATGTTTATTGAGATCGGCGTGGAAGACGCCAATGAGGACATGCGTTATGTTCCGATCGGATATTTCACCATTGACGAGTCCCCGCGGAAGCAGTCCAAGATCAAGATTTCCGCGCTTGACAGAATGCTCTGGTTCGAACAGGAAGTTGACGAGTCTGCGCTGACATTCCCTTGTACCATCAATGAACTCTTACAGGATATCTGTTCTGAATGCGGCGTGACTTGGAGTGTATCCGCTCTGACAAACGGATCATACACTGTTGACGAGTATCCGTCAACCGCTCGATCCTATCGTGACATCCTGTCTTGGATTTGCGAAGTGACCGGCACGAATGCATATTTCGACTATAATGGTGAGTTAGTCCTGTCTTGGTATTCGACATCGTCTGCGGGGACTCTTACAATAGAGAACCGGCTTACATCGGATACCAGCGAGGAGTCAATTGTTATCACCGGCGTCAAGATCAAGACCGAGACGAATGAGTATACGGCCGGACTCCCTGATTATGCACTTGAGATCGACTTAAACCCGCTGCTTAAGGAAGATGTACAGTCCGTTGCAAATGCGATCAATCTGGTTGTAAACCGTTTTACATACAAGGCATTTACCGCGACAGTGCTTCCAATGCCGCATGTGTATCCGATGGATGGCCTTACCTTCGTCGACAAGGACGAGAATTCATTCTTTGTCGCTGTGACGGACTGGACATACCAGATGAATGGATCAACTGAGTTGCGCGGCAGGGGTGAAAGCACAAAGCGAGCCTCTTATGTAAATCCGTATGGCAAGTCAAATTACGGATTGCCGGTTGACGAAGCGATGGAACTGATGAGGGCGAACATCATCCGAACCGCCGAGGTTCTGAACGAGCAGATGGAGACCTATCAGCAGACCCTCCACGGTGAGGTCACGGCTCTGTCCTCACAGTTTGGTGCTTACCGACAGGAAACTGATAATAAGATAACGGCTAATGCCGAGGCGATTACACAGAACCTCTCCTTCGTTCAGACCCTTATTTCCGAAACGAATGAGAACCTTGCCGAGACCGATGCGACAGTAACAGAACAGGGCGATTTGGTTTCCGCAACGGAGATATGGAGACAAGTTACCGAAGGTTATATTAAGTCGGGTCTCCTGTACTATGAGGACAATGTTGAGGTTGTCGGCGTTGCCGTAGGTCAGTTGACATACGAAACGGTCAACGGCAACAAGGTAATCAAGAGAGAAGGTTTCTATGCGACCTATACCGCAAGAGGCATTTCGATTTACAAAGGCACAACAGAGGTTTCCCACTTTGCCGACATAGAGGCATTGATTCAATTCCTTGTGACCACCAAAATCACGATGGGAAACTTCGTCATTGACACAACTGATGGCGATTTCACTATCAAGTAAGGAGGGTATAGATAATGTCAGTTACAACCGTAACCAAGACTTGGGCTGAATGGAGACTTTGGGGACAGGGTTATGCGTGGTCTACACGATACACGGCATCGTGCGTTATCACGGTCACACGAAACACGGGTAGCGATACCGCAACGGTCAAATTCGATGCGACAATGACAACCCCTTCGGGCGATTCTTCTCTTGGCGATTGGCAAT
>Ga0310690_10007997_pt1 | contig 13504 bp, 16 predicted proteins | sample AusTroGonzalo_MG_2_FD_207661 | JGI IMG/M metagenome (GOLD analysis project Ga0310690, IMG submission 207661) | Bovine rumen microbial communities from tropical cattle in Woodstock, Queensland, Australia - Gonzalo_04 (v2) (version 2) | ecosystem: Host-associated > Mammals > Digestive system >... | reverse complement strand
GCCTGCCCCCGGTACCAGAGGGATGGAGCACTGTAAGGGGTGCTCGAATCCTCTCATCACTTCCTTTCTTTCTTTGTTCAGCGCAGATCCGCAGCTGCGCGCTTGGGGACAGGAACCTGCTGCCCGGGGAAGGGCGGAGAAATCCGCCTGCTGCGGATCAGGGTAATGCCGGGCGGGAACGCCCGCCCGGCAGAGCTTTCCCAATGAAGGAGGCAAGCATGAACACAGTAAGAACAAGCGGCGTCGAGTTCTGCGCGATCTTCAGGGAAACGGTACAGCGGGAAGGCGCGGAGAAGCTGCTGGAGTGGATGCGGCTCAGCGGCATCATGAGCGACCCGGCCAGCTCCCGGCACCATCTGGCGGAGCCCGGCGGCCTCTGCCGGCACAGCATCAACGTATACCGGCGGCTGAAATGGCTCTGTGAGGCGGAAAAGGCCCGCAACCCGGGCTTCCGGATGCCGGAGGAGGAGAGCATGGCCATCGTGGGACTGCTGCACGACCTCTGCAAGGTGGGACTGTACCGGCAGGGAAGCAAGGGGTACAGCGTCTATGACGAGTTCCCCTTCGGCCACGGGGAGAAGAGCGTGTTCCTGATCCAGAAATACATGGACCTGACGGAGGAAGAGGCGCTGGCCATCCGCTGGCACATGGCATCCTGGAACGACGGCGAGAAGAAAACGGCCGGAGACGTCTTTGAAAAGCACGAGCTGGCGCTGCTGCTGCACATGGCGGACGAGCTGGCCACGTTCGTAGACGAGCGATGAAAGGCTTCACGCCGGAGGAGCTGGCCCTCCTGCGGGAGGCGGACGCGAAGATCGATCGGGAGGAGGGCCTGACGGCAGCGGAGGTGAAAGCCGCCGTCAGCCGGGACGCCGATGCACGGCATGATCGGGCGGACGGTCGAAAGGCCCGGAAGCTCCAGTACCAAAAGGAGTATGCCAAGAAGCACGCCCGGGCGGTGAAAGAGAAAAACCGGAGGTACTACGCCGCCAATAAGGAGCGGATGAAGGCGTACCAAAAACAGTACGCCAAAGAACACGCGGAGGACATCAAGGCCAGGAAGGCGGCCTACTATACCGCGAACAAAGCGCATTTCCGGAAGCTGAGCAAGCAGTACAACGAGGGCCACAAGGAAGAGATCCGGGAACAGCATCGGCAGTATGACGCGGAGCATCGGGAGCAGATCAACGCTCGGAGGCGGGAATACAGAGCGGCGCACCGGGAAGAGATCAACGCCAAGGCGCGGGAACGTTACGCCGCGAACCTGGAGACCAACCGGGAGAAGAAGCGGGCGGCCTACCTCAGACGGAAGGAACGACTGGAGGAAAATAAGCCGTCATAGCTCAGTTGGCAGAGCAGCCGATTTGTAATCGGCAGGTCGTGGGTTCGAGCCCCACCGGCGGCTCCAGGGGAAACCCCTTATATTTTGAGAGGAGCGCGAGACATGGACAAAGCGATGGAGGCCATCGCGGCGCAGCAGAAGAAGGTACAGGAACGGTCTGCGCCGTGGATGGTGGGGGAGCAGCTGAAGGATATGCTCCGGCGGGAGCCGGCGCTGGCGGAACTGATCGCCCAGGACCTGACCACAGGGGGCATGAGCCTGACGGCGGCGGAGCGGGAGATCAAGAAGTTCGCTGACGGGCACAAGACCGGGGGCTTTGCCTGCGTTACCCCGGCGGAATCGGAGGAGATCATCCGGAATTATTTCGGACTGCCGGAGCGATCGGAGGAACAGATTGCCGCGGCCCCTGCGGGAACTCGCAATAACGGAGGTGCGGAGGTGATCAATCTTGCGGACTTCTTCTGAGGCAAGGACGATTGAGGCCCTGCTGCCGGAAACGCTGCCGGAGGACGTGACGATGAATCTGGTCAACAGCGTGAAAGACGACCTGGGAGGAAAGGAATTCCTCCTGTTTCGGCGGGAGAGCTGGTGCAACTCCTTTGATTATGAAATCGGGTATCCGCTGACGGAGGAAGAAGAAAAACCGCGCTGGGCCTCCTGGTGCCGCTGCGGAGCCTGCGGTGAGGAGTGGCATTCCGGATGGGCGCGGAAAGGCGTGATCCGAATCCTCCGTGGGGAAGATGAAAGCCTGTATCCCGGTATCCCGGATATCTGTGACGACCAGATAGAGGTAGAAGAGGGAGATCGTGTTGACTGCCCATTTTGCTGCGCACGGCTGACGGCGGTAAGCACCTCCAGCCTGAAGAGCGGGCGAACTTACCGGGTACTGATGGGCCGAATGACCAACCTGAACACCTATACGGCAATGGTGTTCTGGATGCTGCAACGCAAGGTGGACAGGGAGGCACGGTCTACATACTCCGCATTACCCTGGGCTGCCATCGCGGTAGGCGGAGACGGTGAAATCTATCGATTCACACACGCCACCCCGGGCGTATACGGACGGCGGATCGACGGGAATCAATGGCTGGAATCTCCGCACATGGGGGAACCGATCAGGCAGCGCTATTATGCCTGGGGCTGCATCAACAATACCTGCATGGGTGGTTTCTATCAGACCGATGTTCCGGAGCAGGGAGGACAGACCGGAGAGAAAACCGGGCTGGCGTCATATATCGAGGGCGGCGGGGAATTTCCCCTCAGCTTCCTGCTGCGGCAAAAACGATGGCCGGGCTTGGAAGCGCTGGCCATGGCAGGGTGGGTCTACACCATCGACAGCTGCCTGCATCAGGAAATCACTGAGAACACACGGCAAGGTTACTATCTCAACGAGGCGTTCGATCTGACGGCGCGGAGGCCCAGGGACATGCTGGGCATGACGCAGCCGGAGGTGGAAGCCATGGGAAAGAAAAGATGGAAGCTGGAAGATGCACTGGCCTGGCGGACCTGCCGGGGTATGAGCGCCGAGGTGTTCATGGAGCTGAAAAAGCGATATGGCGTTTATGCGGTGCAAACAGCTGCTGTGGAGTACGGCCCTGATGGACTGCAGAAGCTGGACCGCTACCTCCAAAGGCAACAAAAGAAATATCGGACCCTGGACGGGAAAGCCTTCACCATGTACCGGGATTATCTGAAGATGCATCGGGAGGCGGGCGGAGGCGAGACCCCTATCGAGATATGGCCGCCAGATCTGCGGGCTGCCCATGACCGGGCCATGCAAGCGGTGAAAGAAGGAAAGGACGAAAAACTCGATCAGAAATTCAGGGATGTCCGGGAACGCTGGAGCGGCCTGGAGTGGAGCGACGGAGAGATATGCGCGATCCTTCCGAAGTGCAAAGAAGAACTGATCAAGGAGGGACAGACCCTCCATCATTGCGTCGGCAGTTACGGAGAAGCACATGTGAGCGGCAAGCTTATTATCTTCATCCGCCATGCCAGGAGGCCGGAGAGAAGCTGGTTCACCCTTAATATCGATGTTAGCGAGAAGACCTGGCGAGAGGTACAGCTGCACGGTTACGGGAACGAGCATGCAAAGGGCAAGCCGTTGACCATCCCCAGGCGGGTGCGGGAGTTTGTGGACCGCTGGGAAGCTAAAGTGCTGTCCCCTGCATTCCGGAAGGTGAAACGGGAGGAAGCCCGGAAGGAAAAGAAAAAGAAGGAGAATGCAGCGTGAGTGAAGAAATCATGGCGGCGGAGGGTGCGAAGCCGGCACGGACGCTGGAAATGGTGACGGCGGAAATCAGATACCTGGACGCCCAGGCCGGGCGGCTGATGATGGGTCATGCCCTGGAGATCGGGCGGAGGCTCACGGAGGCCAAAGAACTGGTGCCTTACGGAGAGTGGGGCAGCTATATCCGGGATGTGCTTGGATACAGCCAGAGCACAGCCAACAAGATGATGAAGCTCTTCGACGAATACGGAGCAGCGCAGCTTGGGCTTTTTGGGCCTGAGGTAGAATCGGAATCGTTTACGAATCTTACCTATTCCAAGGCTGTCGCACTGCTGGGCGTGCCCAGGGAAGAGCGGGAAGAGTTTGTCCAGGCGGTGGATGCGGAGCATTTATCCACAAGGGAACTGCAGGCGGCAATCCGGGAGCGGGACGAAGCGCGGAAGGCCCTGGAGGAGGCGGAAGGGAAAATGCACCGTCTCAATGAAGAGTTGGAGGAAACCCTGGGAAACGCGGAACAGGCAGAGATCGACAGGGAAAAGGCGGAAGCCCGTGCAGTTCAAATTGAAAAGGAACTGGAAAACCTGAAGAGCCGCCCCATCGACGTTGCCGTGCAGGAGCCGGACCCGGCGGAAGTGGAAAAGCGGGCTGCAGAGCTGGCGGCAGAGGCCAAGGAAGAGCTGGAAAGGCAGGCTGCGGCGGAGGTGGCCGAGGCCAAGAAGCAGGCTGCAGCGGCTAAGGATGAAGCGGATTCGGAGCGGCAGGTGAAGGAGGCCATGAAGGCCAGCCTGGAGGCGACGGAGAAAAAGGCTGCCGAGGACCTGAAAAAGGCCAAGGAGAAGGCCAAGGCCGAGCGGGAGAAGCTGGAAGCCAGGCTCAAGGAGGCGGAGGAAAAGCTTGCGTCCGCCGGGGCTGAGGAAAAAGCCGAAGCGGAGAAGCTCCGGGCAGAGGCGGAAACGCTCAGAAAGCAGCTGGCCATGTCGGACGCCGCGATCACCACGGCGAAGGTGCATTTCGCAGCCTGGCAGGATGCCTATCGGAAGCTCATTGAGGCGGCGAACGCCGCCCCGGACGAGGCGCGGGACAAGCTGCGCGCGGCCATCCGTGCCCAGGCCCGCGCCTGGGGAGAGGAGACGGCGGAATGAATTGGAAGGAATACTCGCAAGCCCAGCGGATGCTGGGGTACATCGAAGGCGTCAACGATGCGGACGCCGGAAGCAACGTCACACACGACCTGATCCAGGAGACGGTGAACGCCATGGCGGACCTGCTGAATGAGGTCCTGGAGAAAGACGAGAAGGGGAAGAAATGAACCTGGCGGAGAAATTTCAAGCCCTGGTGACTGATGGGCAGAGTACGACGGAAGCGGTGAAGCGACTGTCCAAGGAAAGCATGATGGCGCCGGAAGAGATCTGCGCGGAGCTGGTGGATTCGGGCATTGATCGACGGAGATTCAACACGGTCCTGAGAAGGCTGGAAAACACCGGGACCGGGCCCCAAAAAACCGATAACGAGCAGAACACCCCGGATTCTGAGCAGGAAGACGGCCAAAACGAGCAGATAGATGATGAAAACGGGGATTCTGCAAAAGACGATCTGACGCCGCCAGACGATGAGCGGGAGCTGCTGACCGTCGGCTGGCTGATCCGGAGCATGGGCTTGTCCAAAGATATACGTGCGCAGCGGCTGGTCATCCGGATCCGGGCGGAGGGGTACGAGGGCGAGATCGCGATCCGGGGGAAAAGCTGGCTGCTGCCCGTGGCGGAGCAGCTGACGGTGGAGAGCTGGAGCCCCGCCTGGGACACGCCCGGCGAGCTGTGGATTCAGGTGGTGCCGCCCGGAGCCGGAGAAACGTGAGCTGCTGCGATAAGTGGTGCGAGGGCTGTTTATACCTTGCCAAAAGGAATGACGTCGCCTGTGACTTCTTCCTGATCACCGGTATGCGGCGGGGCTGCCCTGCCGGGACCGGCTGCGACAAGCGGCTGAGACCGGAAAAGGTGAATCGGGACGCTCGCCTGAAATCGCAGGAGCAGATGCAGAAGGCGCAGCTGATCCCACCGCCGCCGAAGCCGCCGGGAAAGCCGGGGAGACCCCGGGGAGAGATCGACTGTCTGGACCCGAGGAAGGTCGCCGCCAGGGCGGCGGCGCGGAAAAAGCGGCTCATCCCATTGCTGGTGGGGGAGCAGCGGGAGGCGATCCAGACCTGGCGGAAATCCCTGGGCCTCACGCAGCGGGCCGCCGGGGCGCTCCTGGGCGTGACCGGCTCCACCGTCAGCCACTGGGAGGCCGGGGAAGAACGGGCCAACTGGACCCTGCTGGAGAAGCACGGGTGCAAGAGGCCTTGACCATCGGACCAAACCGAAGCGCGGGGCTTCGGTTTGGAGAGGAGGAGTCGGGGGAATCGCGTCCTTATTCGCCGGAATGGCGGGTATCGACGCGAGCGTCAATACCCGCATGATTCCGGCGAAACGTCCTTCTCAAATCGAAACGGCGCGTTTCGATTTGAAGAGGAGGAGCCGGGAGAATCTGCGAACATGGCCGCAGCGCGGACATGCGAGCTATTCTGCCCGAGCGACGACGAGGCCAGAGGCCGGATACTGACCATTCACCCGAACGACGACGAAAGGAGATAGGCCATGAAGGTCAAACGGATCGGGACGATCTGCAAGGCGCGGAAAACCTGCATCCTGTATAACGAAGACAACGCGGACGGGGTGATCGTGCGCCAGTGGATATCCTGCGGCGCGGCCATGTGGCCGGTGAGCGGGCTTCCCATGCTCCAGGAGAAGCACCTGAGCAGCCTGTTCCAATTCGAGGCGAAGCAGGCGAAGGAGATGCGCATATTTGAAGACCTGATGCCGGATGCCCTGCGGGAGGTGCTGGGAGACTGGGAGGAATGGGAAGCGGACCTCCAGGAAAGCAGCCTGATCGTCGCGGGGGAGGGCATGAGCCTCAGCATGCTCAGCAGCGGGGACAAGCACCTGTGGATCAACCGGGACCTCCTTTCGCCATGCTGGACCGGGCAGACGAGGATCATCCGACGGGAGAGCGGGCTCGGACCCGTGGCGGCGGTGATGGACGGGATGCTGATCTCCGGGATCATCCTGCCCGCGCAGCTGCCGACGGACTTCTACCGGGAGCTGCTGCGGATGGGATGCTCCTCCCCAAGACCTGTTACACCGCCGGAGGAGCCGCCGGCGGAAGAAGACGCCGACGAAGACGGAGGCGACGAGGGGCCATGAGCTACCGGGCGTTCCTGGAGAGCAAGATCGAGACCGCGCCGGTGTCCGGCTTCGACGTGCGACCGGAGGAAATCAATTCGGCGCTGAAACCACACCAGAAGGACGCGGTGATCTGGGCCCTCCACGGCGGACGGCGGGCGCTGTTTGAAGCCTTCGGACTGGGAAAGACGATACAGGAGCTTGAATTCTGCCATCAGTGCCTACGGCGCTTCGGAGGGAAGGCCCTGATCGTCATGCCCCTGGGCGTCCGGCAGGAGTTCACGGGCGACGCGGTGAATCTGCTGGGGTATGAGGCCCCGGCATACGTCACGGATCAGAAAAGCGCGGAGGACGCGCCGGCGGGCAGCATCCTCATCACCAACTATGAGCGGGTGCGGGACGGGGACATCGACCCGGCAGCCTTTGCCTGCTGCGTGCTGGACGAGGCGGCGGTGCTGCGATCCTTCGGCAGCAAGACCTATCAGACGTTCCTGCCGAAGTTCAAGGGCGTGAAATACAAGCTGGTGGCAACGGCCACGCCGGCACCGAACCGGCTGAAGGAGCTCATCCACTATGCGGGCTTCCTGGAGGTCATGGACACGGGACAGGCGCTGACGCGCTTTTTCCAGCGGGACAGCACCAAGGCGAACAACCTGACCATATATCCCCACAAGGTGGAGGAATTCGGGATATGGGTAAGCACCTGGGCCCTGTTCATTTCCGAGCCCGCAGACCTGGGATATCCGAATGAGGGCTATGATCTGCCGCCCATGGAGGTGCGGACCCACATCATCCCGGACAGCTACGGGGAGAACGCGGACAAGGACGGCCAACTCAAGATGCTGAACGACGCCGCCACCAGCCTCATGGAGGCCAGCCGGGAGAAGCGGCAGAGCCTGGAGGCGCGCTGCGCGAAAGCAAAGGAGATCGTGGACGCCTCGCCAGAGGAGCATTTCCTCCTGTGGCACGACCTGGAGGCGGAGCGGCACGAGCTGAAACGGCTCCTGCCGGAAACGGTGGACATCTACGGCAGCATGGACTACGAGGAGCGGGAAAAGCGGGTCAACGATTTCTCCTTCGGACGGATCCGGCTCTTCGCCACGAAAAAGAGCCTGAGTGGGTGCGGCTGCAATTTCCAGCGGTTCTGTCACCGGGCGATCTTCGTGGGCGTGGACTATGAATTCCACGACTTTATACAGGCGATCCACCGCATCTATCGCTTCCTCCAGACGCAGAAGGTGATCATCGACATCATCTATACCGAGGCGGAGGAGCCCATCTACATGGCACTCATGGAGAAATGGAAGCTCCACCTGGAGCAGCAGGAGAAGATGCGGGAGATCGTGAAGAAATACGGGCTTTCCGGGAAGGTGCAGATCGAGAGCCTGAAACGAAGCATCGGAGTGAAAAGAGTGGAGATCAAGGGCAAGAACTTCCGGGCGATCAACGCCGACTGCGTGGAGGAAACGGCGGGGATGGAGAGCGGCAGCGTGGACATGATTCTGACCAGCATCCCCTTTTCCAACCACTACGAATACACGCCCTCCTACAACGATTTCGGCCACAACGAGGACACGGCGAGATTTTTCGAGCAGATGGATTTCCTTTCCCCGGAGCTGCTGCGGGTGCTGCGGCCCGGGCGGGTGTTCGCCTGCCATGTGAAGGACAGGGTACTGTTCGGCAACGCCACGGGGACGGGGATGCCCACTATGGAGCCCTTCCATGCCCTGTGCATCCAGCACTACATGAAGCACGGGTTTCAGTATTTCGGCATGATAACGGTGGTCACGGACGTGGTGCGGGAGAACAACCAGACTTACCGCCTGGGCTGGACGGAGCAGTGCAAGGACGGCACGAAGATGGGCGTGGGCTGCCCGGAATACATCCTGCTGTTCCGCAAGCTGCCCACGGACACCTCCACCGCTTACGCAGACACCCCGGTGAGCAAGACGAAAGAGGAATACACCCGCGCCCAATGGCAGCTGGACGCCCACGGATTCTGGCGGAGCAGCGGGGACCGGCTGCTGACGAAGGCGGAGCTGGAGAAGATGCCGGTGGACAGGCTCCAGGCGGCTTATCGAAAATTCAGCCGGGACAGCGTTTACAGCTACGAGGACCACGTGGCACTGGCGAAGAAGCTGGACGCGGACGGGCATCTGCCCGCCACCTTCATGGTGGTGGCGCCGGGGAGCTGGTCGCCGGAGGTGTGGGACGACGTGAACCGGATGCGGACCCTGAACAGCGAGCAGAAGCGCAGGGACCTGCAGATGCACGTCTGCCCCCTGCAATTCGACATCGTGGACCGGCTCATCAACCGATACTCCAACCCGGACGACCTGATCTTCGATCCCTTCGGGGGGATCGGGACGGTGCCGCTGCGGGCCATGATGGCGGGGAGGCGCGGCCTCATGACGGAACTGAACCCGGATTACTTCCGGGACGCCGTAGGGTACCTGGAGGCGGAGGAGGAGAAGATCGAAGCGCCGACGCTCTTCGACCTGATGGAAGCCATGTAGGAGGGAACGGATGCCGGTCAGCAGGAAGAAGCATCACGGCAGCGGAAAGAAGCCGCAGCCGCGTCCTTATTCGGCTCCGGCCACACGGACGCTGTTCGGCGGGCACATCGGGCAGCTGCCGCCGGAGCTGCAGACGGCCATCCGGGAGAAGTTCACAGACCGGGAGCGGGAGCTGCTGGAGAAGAGCTTCATCCGGACGGAGATCGCGGGCAGCGCCGCAGGGTCAAAAGAGATCGCGGCGCTGCTCTGGTGCGTCAGCCTGCGGATCGCTTATGACCGGCTGGGGGCGGACGCGCCGCAGCTGGCCATGATGACGCAGCTGGCGGACGAATACCTGGAGGACGTCCGGGACGGGCGGCTGACGACGGAGAACATAAGGACCTCGCTGCTGACGGACGGATTGGATATGAGCGGGATATTTGGAGTTCTGAATGGCAAACAGAAAAAAGCTCTGTGACCGATACTGCCGGCCCTGTATCTACTTCAACCCGCAGAGCCGGAGCTGCGATTTCATGTACATCACCTTTCAGCGGAGGGGCTGCCCGCCCGGGCGGGGCTGCATCCGGCGGAAAAAGAAGGGAAAGAGCAAATGATGGAGCGCAGGAAAAGAAACGGCGAAGAGATCCATGAGCAGCAGGCAGGCAGCCGGCAGGTTTGCAGTCTATGCTCCCGGAAATGGTACAGCTCCCTCATCGGGCCCTGCCCGGAGCGGGAGGACCGAAAGGTCTGCATGTATTGCTGCAAGCTCTGTGAGCACAGTTATCAGTGGGAGATGGGGCAGGGCTGCCGCCTGAAGGATCAAGAGCGGGGAAAGGCCCTTGCGGCGAAAAAGGCGGGGAAACAGATCCAGGCAGGGAAGGAACCACGCAGTTCCGACAAAGGAGGGCTGACGGCGTGAAGATGATCGAGCGGTGGATGATCCGGCGGCTGCAGAAGATGTGCAGGGAGAAAAGCAACTGCGACGCGCGCTGCCCGGCGTCCTTATTCGCCGGAATGGCGGGTATCGGCGCGAGCGCCAATACCTGCAAGATTCCGGCGAAACGTCCTTATCAAAACGAAACGAAATGTTTCGTTTTGAAGAGGAGGAGCCGGGGAAATCATCGAGCATTGCCGCAAGTGCGGCGATGCGAAGCATTTGCCCGGGCGACGACGAAGGTCGGGATGCCCTGGAGCTGGCAGACGGAAGCCAATGACCGCAAATGAACGGGCGATCAATGCCCTGGAAGCTGAGGCCCGGCGGAGGGGCCTCAGCTACGGATATCTGGTGTGGGTCCTGGACGCGGACGAGGTGCAGCAGATCATCCAGTCACCCATCTGGGCAAAGCGGCGGAAAAAGCTGACGGCGGCACTGCGGGGCGAAAAGACGCGCAGGGGGATTCGAGCTGCGACCCTGAAGAAAAAAGAGCGCAGAGAGGTGCTTCGGCTCTGTGAGGCGGAAGAGCATGCCGATGCCGTCCGGGAATATCTCCTGACTTCCGACGACGCGGCGAGGGAGATCGCCCGGAGGCATCACATCAGCACCTCCACGCTGTACCGCAGCGCCAGGCGAATCTATGAACAGCTGCATTTGAAATAGGCGCAGGAAGCGAAAACGCTGACTGCGGCTGTTTTCTGCCCCGGCAGGACCGGGTCGGAAAAGAGCCGAAGAGCAGATATACATTTATAATCGCGTGCGCATGCGCGCGATTGAGAGCTTGTAGGGAATCATAACTAATGGACGGGTGGCAATTATGCGAGGAGAGTACCGGGGCAGATTCTTCCTTCGGAGGCGGATCTGGCGCTGCGGCGATTACATGGAGGTGGAGACATACCCGGTTTTTCAGCGGCCGGGTGTGCGGCGGGCCAAGTGCAGGCCGACGAGGGAGGCCCAGCGCCGATTAAACCAGCGTGATGCGGAGCTGCGCTTCCTGCGGACGGCAAGACTGAATTTCACGGACGGTGACTATGAGATCGACACGACGTTTGCCAAGGCCGCGGAGGAAGCGGAAGCCCGGCAGGCGCTGCGGGCATATCTGCGGAAGCTGCGGCTGATCTATCGGGCAGCGGGGAGCGAGCTGAAGTACATGTATACGCTGGAGCGGGGAAAGAAATCCGGGAGGACCCATTTCCACATGATCCTCAACCGGGGACCGCTGAGCCGGGACGATCTGGAGGAGCTCTGGCCCCACGGATGGCGCAACGCCCGGCGGCTGGACTTCGATGAAACCGGGCTCTGCGGCCTCAGCACCTACATAGCCAAGCAGGGCAAGGCGAGGAAGCCGGAGGAGATGGGAAAGCGGCGGTGGAGCTGCTCGAAGAATCTCATCCGTCCGCAGCCGGAAATCCGCGACGCGGAGGTGGCCATGCCGGAACTTGAGCGGCTGGTGGACGCCATCGACCGGCGCATGGCGGATGAAGACGTGCGGCAGGATTACCCCGGCTGGGAGCTGGTGGACGCCGAGGCGGTGAGGAACGCCGTCAACAGAGGCATGTATGTGCGCCTCAGCATCTGCCGCCTGGAACGGTGGCGGGGACGGCGGCCCGTGGCCCGGTATTCGGTGGCGGATATCGGGGATGAATAGTGACAGGGACAGCGGCAGAGGGCATCTGCCGCCGATGAGACGTTGACAGGAGCGGGGATTTCACGTGAGATTCCTGCTTTTTTTTTATGCACAAATCGCAGGAAACCCGGCAAAGAGGAAAAAGTTGACACACTCGAATGAAAAAACGGGTGTATACAGGAAGTATAGATGCTCAGGGAGGCACGGGACGGTGGGTGGGAGCAACAATCGAAGCCCGGAGGACATGACGCTGGAGGAGCTTGAGCGGGCGCTGAAGCCACAGCAGCGGAGCTTTGTCATGGAGCTGCTGCAGAACGGCGGGAACGGCACGGCGGCAGCCATCAAGGCGGGATACAGTCCGAAGAGCGCAGCGGCCCAGGCGACGCGCCTGTTAAAAAATGCAAAGGTCGTTGCGTACAGGCGGGCATGCGCGCGACAGATTTATAGCCAACTGGGACTGACGCACCAGGCCATCGGGCTGCATCTGTACGAGATCTTCCAGCGGTGCATGGAGGCGAAGCCCCACATGAGCTGGGACACGGACGAACACGCCTATGTCCCGGACGGGAGCTGGCAGTTCGACGCCCGCGGCGCCATCAAGGCACTGGATATGCTGCTGCGTCTGCCGGGAGACACGGGCAAGCTGCCGCCAAAGCCCATGACCCTGGCGGAGAAAAAGAAGCGCTTGGAGGCCCTGTTGAGCGCCGCCATGGAGGGAGACGATGGCGCAGATCGACGATGACCTGTCCCTGCTGGAATGGTGGGAGCAGCTGCGGGAGACGAACAACGCCGCCTTTCTGCCGCTCTTTTTCGACGAGCATAAATATCTGGTGCTGTGCGGGGGCGGCGGCAGCGGCAAGAGCATCTTCGCCGGACGGAAGGTGCTGGAGCGGGTGACCACGGAACCGGGACACCGCTGGCTGGTATGCCGGAAGGTGGCGCGGACGCTGCGGGAAAGCTGCTTTGCCCAGCTCCGGGGGCAGATCGCAAAGCATTACCCGGAAGCGATGGCGCGAGTCAACCTGACGGACATGCGCATCCGCTTCCGCAACGGCTCGGAGATCCTCTTCGCCGGACTGGACGACGTGGAAAAGCTGAAATCCATCTACGATATCACGGGCATCTGGGTGGAAGAAGCCAGCGAGATCACGCCGTCGGACCTCAATCAGCTGTCGATCCGGTTGCGGGGCGAGAGCAGATATTACCAGCAGATCATTCTGACTTTTAACCCGGTGAGCATTACGCACTGGCTCAAGGGCAGATTTTTTGACCGGACGGACCCGGACGCCAGGACGCACCGCAGCACCTACAAGGACAACCGCTTCCTGGAGGAAAAGGACCGGAGAACGCTGGAGAGCTTCCGGGACACGGACCCGTATTACTACCAGGTCTACTGCCTGGGGGAGTGGGGCGTCACCGGGAAGACGGTCTTTGACGGGAAGGCGGTATCCGAGCGGCTGAGCAGGATCCCGCTGCCGGTGAAGCGGGGATTCTGGGAGTACCGGGAGGACAGCAGCCTGAAGGACATCCGATGGACGGAGGACAAGGACGGGCCGGTGCTGATCTTCCGGGAACCGGAGGAGGGGCGGCCCTATGTGATCGGGGGCGACACCTCCGGCGAGGGCAGCGACTTCTTCGTGGCCCAGGTGCTGGACAAC
>Ga0310690_10007996_pt1 | contig 13504 bp, 19 predicted proteins | sample AusTroGonzalo_MG_2_FD_207661 | JGI IMG/M metagenome (GOLD analysis project Ga0310690, IMG submission 207661) | Bovine rumen microbial communities from tropical cattle in Woodstock, Queensland, Australia - Gonzalo_04 (v2) (version 2) | ecosystem: Host-associated > Mammals > Digestive system >... | reverse complement strand
ACTGCCTCATCCTCAGCCACCAGAAGATCCTTGATCTCCTCATCGGCAGCGTCGTTATATTCGTCAAGGAGTGACTGGAACTGTACTTTGTCAAGCGAGAGGAACTCACCGAGTGCGTTCATCAGGTTGTTAACGTTCTGTGCCATATTGCACCTCCAATAAAAAAGTAAGTTATTAGTTATCTCGTACCGTTGAAATAAATCCAAAATCCAACGGTACGGCATATTATTTAGTTGTGGAATCTGCTGTTTAATAGTTACTTAATGTACTCAAGATAGTCCGCTTCCGATGCGAACAGCATATAAATGCCGTTGACATATCCCATATAGCCTTCTGATGTGTAGTATCCTTTCATCGACTTTTCCTCCAGTGATATTTAAGTGGCACATCAAACCGCTCATCACAACCATCCGGTGAGTTATCATTCGGACACCATACGAAGTATGTGACAACCTTATCTCCTCGCCGAACCTTGTTGCCGAGGCAACGGTAACTGATGTAACCATAGTATGATTTGCCATCACGCCAATAGTTATTCCTGATACATCTGCCGGTTACTTTCTCAATGTAGATGATTCTGTCATTTTTCCGACGAATCTTCATCTCACGAGTAAAGTCACTCTCATTGATAACCTTTACTCTATACTTACCACGGTAAGTGTGGTAGATCTTGCCGTTCCAAAGGATTCTCGTCTTGCCGTTGGAGTATGTAGCTTTTATTGTGTATCCGTTCGTTGAATCACTGGCAACTGTCTTTGCATGGGCAACGTTGGCGTTGATAAACACCGCCATGATAATGACCACCACCATGATTACTGCAAGATCTCCAAGTTCCTTAAATGTTTTTTTCATAGCATTTTCTCCTTTCTGATGTTAGCTATGATGAATGGTTACAATGATTGAGCCTATTCTCAACCAAACGCCAACCCACCAGAGCGTTATGCTCTGATGGGCTGAAATTCGGTCGTGGATAACTCATTCGTTAATAATTACTCAAGTCCAGCCTCTGCCATCATCTTTGCGACCTTCTTCTCGTAGATCTCAGTCCACTTGGACTTCGGAACCCACTTTCCGGTGGCTCTGCACTCCTCTGTTGTTTCCTGACGAGCCGTTGCGTAGATGCTTGCTTTGGTCTTACGATCCTCTGCATTCTTCGCCATCTTATTGAGGATGTACTGGCGACGCTGTTCCTTGTCACCATATCTGGCGGTCAACGCTTCTTCTCTGGTGGTGTATGTCTGCTTCTTCTCAGCATCCGGCTTCGGAGCGTTCTTCTTACCGCTACCCTTCTTACCGCTACCATTCTTGCCGTTAGTGGCAGTCTTTGCAACCTTGATTGCTTCTTCTGCAATCTGATGAGCAGTTTCGGAAGTCTGCTGGAAACCTTCGGCGATCTTCTGCGACTCTTTAGCAGAGTCAATTGCTCTGTTGGCTGCCTCGCTCAACTTGTTCATCAGCTCCTTGTAGTTTGCAATCTGCGCATCAGCGGACTGCTTGTAGGTCTGCAACGCTTTGATAAGATTGTCCTTGTCATTCAGCATTTCGATGAGTTCAGCCTTTTTGAATGTTGCGTAATTCATACTGTACCTCCTGTACAAAAAAATGATTGTTATACGACTCGACTCAGGTCGTCTGGCAATATTTAGTTGTTGTTTAATAAATCGTTAACAGTTACATACGAAACCATCCGCTGCAAATCATGCAGAAAAGCAACGGAAGCATGCACAAAATTATTGTGCCGATGAAAGTTTTCATGTCATCGTTCACGGTTTCACCCCCTTTGTGACAATTATGGCGGTATCCAACAACTGATTAGCCACTTTCTAATCAGCCATCGTAGCGTTCCGCAGTCAATAAGCTACTGCTTTGTACTCTTGTACAAACGACTGCCCACCAACCGAAGCTGATGGGCAGAAATTCGAACAAGATCCGGATCGAGTTACTTCTCAATCCAGTTGATTGTCACCTTGCCGATTTTGACGGTCAGCTTCTGCACGTTGACAACCACCGGAGCAGTATGCTCCTCGAAGCCGAACATCTCTGCTAACTTCTCCTTGCCCTTTGTAATGGGGCAATCCTCACAACGTTCACCTCTCCGGCAGCAACCAATGCCGTACTTTTTGCAATAATCTGCAAGCTGCTGTTTACCGTCGTTGTAATCTGTGCAGTTGTCGATGATGTTCTTCACATCTTCCATCTGTCTCTCAATACGTTCTTCACGCTTCATGGTTTATTCCTCCTTTCATGAAGCAACAAGGACACCGCACTATGCGATGCCCTGAGTTAACACTTAATATATAACTAACCGGCTCAATCAGAATACAAAGCCGAGGTCAACGAGTTCCTGATCGTTGATGAATACATAAACTTCTCTGGATTCATCAGATAACTCGTCTTCGATCCAAATTTCAGCATATACTTCTTCATCGTATATGTCTAAGTCGATGAGTGCCGCCTTTGCCCAGTTTGGAAATTCTAATCCGGCTATTGCCAGATTTACAACATGTTCCTTGATAGCGTCAAGATCCCAGTTGACATCATAACCGGCAATCCTGTTCTGTCGGCGAATCCGCCGTTTTTCGATCATACGCTCATGCTGTCTGTCTCTACGCATCGCTTTAGCGTAGTGGCTACGGCATTTCAGAGTTACATCTTCTTTGATGTGACGTTCACGCCGACCAGAAATGGCGGCTTTTACAGCCTCGGTAATACCAAAGTATTCCGATCCTGCAAGTTCAATAGTTGCATTGTTCCAAATTTTAGCCATGACAATTTCCTCACTTTCTTAAATGGCTAACAATGAGTTCTGATGCCGTTTCGACCCTTTTGGGTCACTACCAAAGTTTGGTAGCTTATCATCAGAGGAAGCGCACACTTCCTGACGGCATAGCCGTAGTGAAATTGGTTAGAAACCAAAATCACTACGGAAATTAGCAAAAAACACACTTTCATCGTCATCAGCAATAGCATACTGACAACTTCTGAAAACATTGCCATTACCATCTGCCATTTCGATGTAGATGGGCGAGTCCTGATCGAAGTTTTTGAGAATTTCAATCAGTTCTGCAACTTTGAGAGGATGATTATTATCCCACTCAGTGCGGTGGTTTTTTGCCATACGGATAGCTTTTTTTGCCATAGTCGTACCTCAACTTTCTTAAATGATGATATCCTCGTCGTCGATGAATGACGAGAACAAGTCAATAAGATGATCTTTACCCTCGACGTGATAACCGAGGAAGTCAATCCTATGCTCACAGTAACTCCACAGCTTCATCCACTCCTCGACAAGTTCTTCTCGGGTCTTATCACGCCACACCTTGCCGAGTCTCTGGCGAGTCCGAGTTACGCTCTTTCCAGTCGGAACAACATCGCGACTGGTATTAGAGATAAAGTATCTGACATCCTCAATAGTCATCGGCTTACGATCAATGATATGACCTCTGCCGTCAATGATGTCGTAGATACTGACTTCGTATGTTTCAGCGATGTAATCTGTCACGAGTTTACGGAGTTCAATTCCAACGCTTGACATTTCTTCCGAAGTAGGAATATACTCCGGATGAATGAAAAGCATATTACAGAGTGTCTCAAAAGTGTTGTTTACGGGTTCTCCAAAATAGCCGATCATATCCATCACCTCCTCACGGTTTTTCAAAATCGGCAATTATACCCAAACTCACCCCATTGTAATTAGAGTGTGACAATGTTGACGGACTAAGACCAAGACTTCAACATCGTTGCCGAACTACAAAAAATGATGATGTCGATGATCCGGTAAAATTAACGAGTTCTGACGCTGTTTCGGCTCATGCCATCGTCAGCTACGGACTTGTACCGTAGGACAGCGAAACCGAGGAGTGCTAATGCACCCCCCGGTTAATATTTAATTATTACTGCAGAGAAGCGATGTAGTCAGCTTCCCACTCTCTGGTGGCTTTCTTAGCATCCTTGTCGATCTTCTCCATAGCCTCTCTCAGTTCCTTGCCGGTCAGTTTACGGATGTCGTCGGTGATCATAGAGTGACGGATTTCACTGTACTTACGGCTCCACAGTTTTCTGCCGGAGACTTCTTTGCCGTCAATCTCAAACTTCATTACATAGAGACTCTGTTTCGGAGCCGATACCTTGACTTCCTCTACTGTATAGCCACCCTCTTCGATAAGGCGACCCCATGTCACCTTCATTTCATTCAGTGTATTGCCGTACAACTGCCTTCCGTTAAAGTTACGGTGGAGGCAAGTAAATGCCCCCATTCTGTTTGCATTGAATACCATATTCTTGGCATCAACAGTGACCTCATAGTTTACCTCTTTACCATTCACTACCTCAATTTTAACGAGCTTCTTTGCCATGATATTCCTCCTTTGAATCTGGCTTAATAAGTTATCTATCAAGGGTTCCCTCCCCTTGACAAGAAAAACTATACCAAACCGAGATTTGAAAATCATTAAGCGGAAAAATAGCAATTTTTCTGCGTTTTCTCGGCGGATCGACACATCAAATCGGCAGTAACCCCCCTATTTTCAGCACTTTTTCGGCGATTTTTCGCAGTTTTCGTTAAGCTGGTCAATCCACACAACACAAACAATTTTTCTGCATTTCCATAAACAATCAACCATTACCCATATTTATCACATATCGCTATTCATATCGTGAACACCCACGATCCGGAGCAATCCACACAACGCAAAAATCGCTAATTTTAACATTTGCTCAAATTCGCCGCATAACAACCAAAACAATCCGCATAACTAAAGAGCAAAAACGATATTTAAAAATGCCGGTATAAATCCGTATAACTTCAACGGTTATATTTCAACAGTCGTATTATGGATAATTACGAATCATTAGCAATAAAAAATCCAGATACCATAAAGTACCTGGACTATAATTCGCCGTCTAAATATTGAACATTGATAACAATTAAATTCCGGAATTAATTATTCGGTTTTTCTTCATCCACTTTCTTCATCCATTTTACACATCACTTTAACTCCCACATAAATATATTTTTATTATAGTTTATATATGATACAGTATCTAAATACTAAAATAGTATCTAGATATGATACAGTATATAAATTACTATTCTTATATTTAGATTATTGAATAAATATAAAAATATAGATTCATATATAGATATAGATTCATATATATATATATATATATATAATTATACATTTATATTCATATACTATATTATATATATATATATATATATAAGAATGATATCTATATTATTATATATATCTCATATCATATATATAATTAATATGATACAATATTCTAAATATAAGAATATAAATTCTAGATTCATATATATATATATATATATATAAGAATCCATATTCATATATAGATATAATTAATATATAGATTCAGTATTAGTATATAAACATCATATCATATATAAACTAATATAATATATAGTTTATGTTGGATCCCATCGTTAATCCAACGTAAATTTATTATTCTGCTATCTGCCGATGGCATCCAACGATTGTAATTTTCTTCGTTAGCGATTCAAACAACCGGATTGCGTAAAATAATCTGGATTATTTTCATTATCTATATGCGGAAATAGTCCAATCTGGCTATATTGGCTGTGTCTGGATGCGAACACTATTATATAAGGAAGAAACTCGTTCACCACAAAATTATTGATTAAATATTAAAATATTGTTGACTTTTTTCAAATTATGTAGTAATGTTGTTTTGTCACAGTTGTACTGCCAACCACTACCACCACCACTACCAATACCACTACCAATATAATTTACAAAGGAGGTTTTCATCGTGTTATTACCAATCAAGAGCATCGTCATCCAAGATCGTATCCGCAAAGATTTGGGCAACATCCAAGAACTTGCATCTGACATTGCAACTAATGGACTAATTAATCCACCAGTAGTTAATGACAATCATGTACTTCTTGCCGGAGAGCGCAGAGTTCGTGCGTGTGAATTACTTGGTTGGGATCAAATTGAGGTACGTGTTATTTCTACTCGTGACGCAGAACATGAACTCAACATCGAGATCAGTGAGAACGAAAGTCGCAAATCCTTCTCCAAAGCTGAACGTGTTGACTACATGAGGAGGTTACTTCGTATTGAACAAGCCAAAGCAAAGGAACGGCAAGGAGAAAGAAATCAAACATCTGACAGAAATCTGACAGAAGTTGAGCGGTCTGATGATGCCGTAGCCAAACAATTTGGTGTAAGCCGTGATACGGTGCGCAAAGAACTCGCTATTGTTGATAATAAAGATTTTATTCCTCCAGACGATTTCGCTAATTGGGACGAAGGAAAGCTATCAACCAATAAAGCGTTTAAGTTATTGAAGAAAAAACTTGCTTCTCTTGAAGAAGAAAAAGCCAAATCAACCAAGAAAATCGATAAACTTACAACGGATTACGATTCAATCAAATCCACGCTTGAAGAAAAAGAAAGTTCTCTCGCTACCGCAAACGCCCAGATTGATGAACTGCAATCTAATGTTAAATTATTACAGTCCAACATTGAACAGTTGCAATCCAATGTTGATCAACTGGAATCCGACACAACGACATTTACCAATGCTGCATTTCTTGAACGTTCCGGTGTTAATGTCTATAGGGCACTTGACGGTACTGATGACATTTATGAACTCAGCTACAAAGTGCGCACTATGTTGGAAGAGGATTTGGCACCGCTTAAATTCAGACGTTGCTTCGAAAGAATTCCGACCAGCGAGATCGCCAGAGAAAATTTGCGCAGTTTAATTGACTCAGTTCTCTCATGGTGCTTCGAAATGGACGGCATTTTATCAAACAATAATAAAGCTAATCATCACGATGAAATCGTTGTAGAATATTAAGGAGGTTTATACTATGACAACAACAAACGGTACTGCCACAATCGATGCTATTACTACCAACAATGAGGTAATGACCAACAACATGACCGACATGACTAACATGACCAACATTGTAAATGCTCCGCTTACAAATGAGGAACTTGCTATCTATTATAATGTGTTAAGCAATATGCTGAATGGTGCTATTACCAGTGCCGTAAAAGCAGTCTGCGCAAGTCAGACAGCAGTTATTTCCGAAGGGTTTGAAAAAATATTAAACAATATTAACCACAAATTTGAAGACATTAAGAAAACAGTGTCGGGCGCAGTTACCGCACAGACTGAGTTCAACACACAGCAAGCGCAGTTCAACGCTTTGGCTATGAAGTTAGCATCGCAACTTGTGGAAAGCAGTAATTCCAATACTAAAACAATGACGGAATTATTCACCGACAGTCAGGAGAGACTCGCTAAGACCATGTTGGATATAACGAATCGTCAGCAGAAATGGTATTTCGCTACCGCCAAAGAACTGGCAACCAACAAAGTCGATGTTGTTGACAACCCACGCTTCACCAACTCCATTGACGAATCGAGTTCAACGAAGTGGATTCGCAATGTGTGGGGAATTTGCGGTGCTATTGGACGCAGACGTTCTATTGACAAGAAGAATGTTTTATTCGAAATGTTTGACGTACTCAGGGAACAACATCCCGAAATAAGGGAAGATTTCAGATCATACAAACAAACCAAACCCAACAGTTCACAGATTAGTATGTGTGGTCATAGTGATTTCTATCGTCCCATTGTTGACGGCATTATTTCACAGATGCACATGAAATATTTCCCCGAAAGTTATACCGTTAACAACATTGTAAACAAGAACCTTATTAATTCAGTAACCATCATGAAATCTCCGAATTGTATCCGAGATATCATTGCTCATTACGCAAAAACACACAATCTCACACATATGTCTGCTACTTACAGATTGTACTACAAACTTGCTACATTAACCGAACGGAATATAAAGAAAGAATCTCGTGAGTATGCTTCATCATTGGGCTACAAAAATTGCTCAACAGGATATTATGTTGCAAACAACAGTGAGTTATTCCAGACATTTAAATCTATTGCGGAGGTAAAATGATGAAATACTATATTTCCAATAATATCCGTTTTGTCCAGGGTTACGGTAATTTAATGGAAGTTCCCTCTTCCGCTACTCACATGGCGAGTTCTGCCGCACACAGATATATTATCGATCATCCAGACCACGAGATCGTTAAACTTGGTAAATCAACATCGAAGAAAAAGAAGGATTATGTTATATCAACTAAGAAGCAATTTATTGGTGCTGACGGATTTACGGTTGTGTCAGACCGTAAAAATGCTCGGCAGTTTACTTCCGTAGAAGCTGCATTTAATTATCTTGATAACCTTCCCCATATTAATTCATTATTAAACGGTGCATTTGTAATTGATGAAAACTACAAAAAGATGCGCCGTCCAGAAGATCAGAGAAGCCGTCAAGAATATTTGGAATCTCGCCCCGGTCAGCGTATCAGACTCAGCGATGAAACCAAAAAAATTGTGCGTGGCAAATCGCAGTACTGCGCAATTTGCGGATTGCCGATTGAGGAAGATGATTTCAGTATTGACCATATTGTGCCGCTTTCTCTCGGTGGAAATAATTCTGCTAAGAACCTTCAACCTGTTCACAAGCGTTGTAACACAACAAAAAACAATATGACCGACAAGGAATTGTTCTCTCATGTTACTGATATCGCTTGTTTTAATATATATAATGCACCACAGTCAGACTTGACCGACAAATTCATCAGGGCAATTGTGCGTGGCACGATTAACAACAAAGTTAATCTGATGAATCAGACAGTATCTAAATCTATTAGGGGGTGATTTTTATTGGGGGAATTTGGGTGGAAAATTCGTAACTACAAGGCCGCAACTGTCTATGGCTACAACATTGGCGTTCGTGATCGCTATGATTATACCGAGGCTATGCTTCATCATAGTCTGTTTACCAACTGGTTGTCTCACCACGGTATGTAGACAAGTAAGCGAGATGATTCTACTCGTGACATTATTTGTATGGACTTTTAGTTTGGGTTACGATCTTACAAAGAAGAACTGCAACATTTGGACACGATGAAAAAAGAAGCGGAGAATGATCCTGAAAAACTTGCGCAGATTGATTTACTCATTGACAAGGTGAATAAAAATCAACATCTGTATAAGAAGTTGAGTAAGGATCAAATCCGCAAAATATTCTACATCAACGGAGTTGATATAACATACCACAAGTTGGATAAATCAACTGGCGAATTAATTCCGGAAGTTATCCATTACCGGATGTTGTATAGGAATCCTTCCAAAGCCAAGCAAGGATCTGTTATGTTTATCCGCGATTCGTTGTATGATTCTGCATATGATTGGTTAACTATGGGAATTGGCAAACGATTGCCTCAACATAACGCCAAGATTGTAGAGATATCTGCATATGCTCCATTGTCAACGTCATCAATCGAAGGTTCTGTGCATATTCCGGTAGAGGATGTCCTTATTCTTCGTGACCAGGATAGCTTCTTCCATACAATTGCCGACATAGTTCGTGCAGAGGACTATGAAATTACGCTCAAAGGTGGAAGAAAAGAAACTCGCAAACGTTGCGTAGTTAATCGTGAACCTACTGATGTTAAGAATACGTTATGGGACGGAATGGCGCTAATAGAATCTGATGTGCTGCCGGACTTCTGTAACGGCATGGCATTATTACGTAATCACTTTTTCAAAGCTTGCGCGTTCCGAACTCGTATCCAGTAGTTCTTTAAAGATTATTGCGAATCCGCCGGTATTGACTACGATTCGTTTGTAATTACCGACATGTTTGGTAATCGGCGTTTAGCCAAGAACATAAAAATCATAAGTACCAATAATGCAATTAAATTCGCTAAGTTTGCTGATATTATGGGCGGTACTCTCCCCGCCGCTTATGATTATTGGTGTGGAAAGGTGCGTGATGATAATTGTACATGGGGTATAGTCAAAACAGATCATAGTTCTAAACTTGATGACGTTCAACAGATGTCATACCAGATGATCAACACTTTACCGTGTACTATTTCCGACATTGAAAAGATATCATAGACGAGCGTTGATTATGTTAATTTATTAAAAAATGATAATTCTGCGTTTGAAAAATTCTTGAGAAAAAATTCAACTGCCGTCAACCATTATGAGTTGCTTGCAGATTTATATGCGCAAAATCATGACTTTGCCAATTCACGTATGTGGAAAGTTGATAAATCACGTATTATCAACGGCTATGTTAACAAGCTACGCAAGGGTAAAATTACGGTACCCGGCGATAATCTTACGGTTTGCGGCAATCCCTATGCACTACTTTTGTATACCGTTGGACTTGACTGGAATGATGATCCAACGTTGAAAGAAGAGACTGGTACTATTCAAGTGTATACAAAACGCTTTGCTGACGGCGAATATTTGTGTGGCATTCGCAACCCACACAACAGCAGTAATAATCTTGGATACTTCCATAACGTACACCACCCTCTTATGGAAAAGTATTTTGAGTTCAGTAACAACATTATGGCTGTTAATTGCATTCACACTGACGTACAAGCGAGAATGAACGGCGAGGATTTTGACTCCGACTTTAATTTTGTAACTAACCAACCACAAATGGTTGAAGCGGCGAAATTTGCTTATATCAATTACCCTACCGTAGTTAACGAAGTACCGGAGAGCGGTATGTCATATGACAATACAATGGCAGAGTATGCACGGATGGATTCAGCTATGTAGAATGCCCAGAAGGCAATCGGTGGATCTTCCGACAGTGCGTAGCTTAGTCAATCCTACTACTGGACAAAAGTTGCTCGTGGTGAAGATGACGATGAGCGACAGCAACTATATGAGAACACGGTTATCTTAGCGGTCTGCGCATAGCTGGCTATCGACGGCTGCAAGAAAGTTTTTGCCGTGGATGTTAATAATGATATTGTGAGAATCCGCCGTCAACCATGCATGAACAAAAAGAAAGATTATCCAAAGTTTATGAAATGGACTCATGAAGTCCCTTTAACCAAAAACGGAAAAGAGCGTCCTCGTGAGGACATTGAACAAGAAAAAGAAAAAATAGCTAAACGGATTGACAATACGATTATATGTCCTATGAATTGGTTAGAAGAATGTTTGGATCGTATACAAGGAGTATCAAGGAACGATTTCGTAGAGACATATGAGTATTTGGTTGATCGTCCTCCTGGCAAACCAAAAGCAACATAGATGGGTAAAATCCGTAAAGCTGTTGAAGAGTATGATGCGTTTGTTAAACATTTCATGCCTCACTATCACGATGACAATACCGCTATAGACCCCTTAATTCAACGCACCGAAGATATAATTAAAAAAATATCTGGAATGAAAGTAAGTTAGATCACGGTATATAGACTCGTTGAGACTGCATTGGGAATTGAAGGAAGAACTCACATAGATAAGAGATACAAGAACGCAACAAAATATACTCGTAAAATGTTGAACGTTTTATATAAAACAAATTGCGAAAAGCTCCTAAAATGCTTTAAAACGGTTTCTCATATTGAAAGTGACATGGGTCAAACCGCGCAAAATGGCTGATTTCAAGACATAGCTAAAATTCCTATTATGAGGGAGATACAGCGATCCATTTATGCCAACATCCTCTCCGCCGCTATTGCCGAGTGCGGCGAATATAAATATGGAACTATAGTTTATACAATTGAATAATGTTATCTTTGGGCGTGGTTTAGATTAAACGCCCAATTGCGCGCTATTATTTTTTAGGATTAAAAGGAGAATTGATTATGACTAGAACTGAATTTTATAAGGAATTTGCAACTAACGCCAACATTACGATCAAGGAGGCAAAGAGATATGCTGTCATCGTTGGCGATATTATCACATCTCATATGGGAGATGAAAACGGTGTTAAGCCGTTTGAAGGTATGACATTCCTTAAGTCATACAAGAAAACACATAATTGTCGTAATCCGCAGACTGGTGAAATGATGGAGATCCCTGGTCAATGGCAACCAAAGGCCAGGTTTGGAAAAACAGTTAAGGATGCAATTCAGTAAAATATGATTTGATTTTAATATGCCAACTAGCCGACCGTCTAGGGTTTACTTCTTATCCCCTCATATACCTAGACGGTTGGCTTGTTATATAAAAACAATTGTGTCGGTAGGCAAGCATTAAAAGCCAGCAAGAAAATAAAGCCGAATTACGTAGGGACGCCGAGGAGAGACACCTCACAGAGCGGGGGAAGATCCGTAAGATACTCTGAAATCATCTGCGCAACCCTACACGGATGCGTGTGATTGAAACTGCACACCCGGCATATTTATTTTTTGATTATAAGGAGAATTAATTATGAGTGAAGTAAGATTAAAAATTTCGCCCCCGTGGGTCGTATGTGTGAAAAAGCTTGAAGCTATGTTTGATGGAGATCCTCAGATTGCATTTAACATGAATTACACCAGTGAAGATCCGTCTGTTGTTATTGCTTGCAACAACGGTGACAAGGTTGCTGCCCTACTCAAAATCCTTCCGACCGAGTATGAGTTTGGCAATGTTACATTAAAGGTAATAGTCGATGGTACTCCGAGTAATATTGCTTTTACAAATAAGAAAGAATTATTCGAAACTGCGTTTAAAGGCAATCCGGTATTCTGTATGGCTGTTTCGCCTGTTGATGATGGATATGCGTGGTTTTCTGCGGTATATGTAATTTTCCAGAATCATGTTGTACAGTTCTTTGCCGACAACATTGCAGATGCATTTGGTGTAATTAGTACTCTTTATCAGGACATTGCAAGTGAGTTACTGATTGGCGACGGCGCGAATGGCGTTTATTTCTGCACGAATGTTGAAGTAGGTAAGCTTGGGAAGCCGCTTGGAGAGTGGCCTTAATTATTTTGACTGTTACCCTATGACTTAACGAGAGGAGTGATTGTTTGGGCGAAGGTGTGTATAAGGGATATAAATTATTTCGTGGATCGTCCAGCGAAATAAATGATTATATGGAGAACTTAAATCCGTAGGATTGGTTCTGTAACGAGTACATCATCATTCAAAACACGGATGATAATTCTGAAAAAGAAATGCGCTGGGATGGCGAAAAGTTTGTTGGTTTAAAGTTGCCGCCATCTAAATTCATTAAAGGGAAAAACGCACTTCAGCGTTGCGCTCTGGATATGTTAAATAATAGGGATATTACTATATGTGCTGTGTTGGGTGTGCCGGGCGGCGGTAAAAGCTATTTGGTAACCCGCATGGCAGATTATTGTGTTAGGGAAAAAGGATAGCAATCCAAAATTTGTTTTGTTCGCGAGCCTTGGGGGGAAGGACGTTCCGAAGGTTATCTCAAAGGTACATTTGAGGAAAAACATTAGGTTTGGAGTTTGCCGATTAAGCAACAATTTGAAGGCTAGGAATATGAAGTAGATATGATGCAAAGTTAGGGAATTATTGAATTTAACATTCCGACTTACATGAAAGGTACTACATATCCGGCAACAGTCTTGGTTGTTGACGAGGCAGAAGATTTAACAGAAAAATAGATTAGATTAATTGGCACACGCAT
>Ga0310690_10007995_pt1 | contig 13505 bp, 12 predicted proteins | sample AusTroGonzalo_MG_2_FD_207661 | JGI IMG/M metagenome (GOLD analysis project Ga0310690, IMG submission 207661) | Bovine rumen microbial communities from tropical cattle in Woodstock, Queensland, Australia - Gonzalo_04 (v2) (version 2) | ecosystem: Host-associated > Mammals > Digestive system >... | reverse complement strand
CCCAATTCCCGCGATTATCCGTCAGCTCCCATTAACCTTATCTCGCAGTTTGTGAGCGAGAGACTTTCTTTCGGTAGGAGTTGATGCGGTGCCACCCCCGAAGGGCGTGCCGACGGAGAGCGCGAAGCGCTGAGTCGACGCGTTCGCCCGAGGCGACTGCCCGACCGAAGTTGGCAATCAATCGACGACAGCAGATCAAGCGATATATTTGGTATAATATTCACATTACTACGAAAGGAGTGTCGGCATGAAGAAGTTGATGATGATTGTCGCGTTGGCTTGCGCGTTTGGCGCCCAGGCCCATACCGGATACGGTGATAGACCGCCGGAGCGCAGGCACGGCGAATGCGAAGACAGTTCTCGCGTCTGGCTGCCGCTCGGCCTTTCCATACTGACTCCTCCGATCCAGCTGCCCAACCCCAGCCACACCGTGATCGGCGGCATGGTCAACCTCGGCTACGGGCAGATGGAGAATGTCTTTCTTCTCGACGCCGGCATCATAAACAACGTCACGCATGAAATGACAGGTCTCGAGCTAGGTGCGGTCAACTGGGCCGACGGATGCTTTGGCGTCCAGGCCGGTGTCCTGAACGTTGCGAGCACGACAGTCGGCGCCCAGATCGGCGTGCTGAATTTCACCGGCGACCTGCATGGCGTCCAGATCGGCGTTCTCAACTTCAGCGGCTCCGGCGGCGCATGGATATTCCCGATCATAAACATCGGCTTCTGACGACCGCCTGATGGTAGCGATAATCGACTACAAGGCGGGGAACCTTACAAGCGTAAGGAATGCTTTCGCCGCGATCGGCGCCGATGCGGTCGTAACGAGCGACCCTGAGACGGTCGCCCGCGCCGATCGGGTCGTTTTCCCCGGCGTCGGCGCCGCGGGGAGCGCGATGGACAACCTTCGCAGGATGGGCCTCGTCGATGCCGTCCGTAACGCAGCCGCGACAAAGCCCTTCCTCGGCATCTGCCTTGGGATGCAGATCCTTTTCGAGCATTCCGAGGAGGACGGCGGCGTCGACCTCCTCGGCATCCTGCCGGGGAAAGTGCGTCATTTCCCCTCGGTGCCGGGCTTCAAGGTCCCGCAGATGGGCTGGAACCAGGTTAACGGAGGCGATGACTACTATTTCGTCCATTCCTACTTCGCCGAGCGAGGACCGTTCACAGTCGGGACTACCGATTACGCCGGGGTAACGTTCACCAGCGCCGTCAGGAAGGGCGCGCTTCTTGCATGCCAGTTCCACCCGGAGAAGTCAGGCCGCGTAGGGCTCGCTCTTCTGAAGCATTGGCTCGCAGACGAGCCATGCCTTGCGCCAGATCCGTCAGGGGCTCCATCAACGCTTACGAGGCGCGTCATCCCGTGCCTTGATGTACGTAATGGGCGCGTCACCAAGGGCGTCAAGTTCAAGAACAACGTCGATCTCGGCGACCCTGTAGAGATGGCGGTCAAGTATTCCGACGGCGGCGCGGACGAGCTGGTATTCTACGACATTACGGCATCGGCCGAGAGGCGCCCTATCGACATCGGCATGGTCGAGGCGGTCGCGAAGGCCGTCCAGATTCCTTTTGCCGTCGGCGGCGGCATATCTTGCCTCGCCGATATGGAGCGCGTGATTCTCGCTGGCGCGGAGAAGATTTCCGTCAATTCGCTCGCCGTTCGCAATCCCGCAATAATCTCTGAAGGCGCGGCGGCTTTCGGGCGCCAGTGCATTGTTCTCGGAATGGATCCCGTAAAGAGCGCGAAGTGTCCATCCGGCTACGAGATTACGACGCGCGGCTTCCGTGAGTTTACCGGTATGGACGCGGTCGAGTGGGCGAAGCGCGCGGCGGACCTTGGCGCGGGCGAGATAGTCGTAAACTCCGTCGATGCCGACGGAACTCGCCAGGGCTTCGAGCTCGATCTTACGCGCATGATTGCGGAGGCAGTCGGCGTACCAGTCGTCGCGAGCGGCGGCGCGGGATGCCCAGAGCATTTGGTTACCGTCTTTCGCGAAGCTGGCGCAGACGCCGCCATCGTCGCCGGCATGATCCACAGCGGCGAATACACGATCGCCGACATAAAACGCGCCATGAGTGCGGGGACTGTCCCCACACGTATGAGCTGGTAAAATGGCGGTTTCGCTCGATTTTGAGAAGAAACTTGGAGGAATCGTCCTCGGCGTGGATGAGGCGGGGCGTGGCCCGTTGGCTGGCGCGGTATATGCCGCGGCGGTGACGGCGCCGCTCGGGGAGGCGGAAGCTCTCCTCTCGGCCGAGTGGAGCGGAATAAACGACTCGAAGCAGCTTTCCGAAAAGCGGCGCGAGACTCTTGCCGAGGTCATAAAGACTACGAAATGCTGCACATGGGCCATAGCGTCGGCCTCGCCGCGCGAGATCGACAAGTTGAACATCCTGAGGGCGACACATCTCGCAATGCGCCGCGCCGTCGAGGAGGTCGCGAGGAAGCTTGGCGAGGAAGCAGCTAAAAGCATCGCGGTGCTGGTAGACGGGAATCCGGTCAAGGGACTTCCGTTTACTTCTCAAAATCTCGTAAAAGGTGATGCAAAAAGCTTGTTTATCGCTGCGGCATCCATTCTGGCAAAGACCGCTCGCGACGCGGATTGCCTTCGGCTTGAGGCGGAGTATCCCGGTTACGGCTTTGCGAAGCACAAGGGGTATCCTACGAAGGAGCATTTTGCCGCGCTAGCTAGGCTGGGGCCTTGCCCGGAGCATCGAATAAGCTTTGGCCCTGTCGCCCAGATGACGCTTTTCTGATGGAGGTCTTATGCAGACAAAGGTAATGGGCATAGTCAACGTAACGCCAGACTCGTTTTCCGACGGTGGTCAGTTCTACCGCCCCGAGCAGGCGATAGCTAGGGCGAAGAACCTCGTGGAGGACGGTGCGGACATAATCGACCTTGGCGGGGAGTCGACAAAGCCTGGGGCCCAGCCGATAGGTTGGGAGGAGGAATGGCGGCGGCTTGAGCCCGTACTGCGGGGACTGTCCCCGCAAATTTCGGGGACTGTCCCCATATCTGTAGATACCTATCATCCTGAAACGGCCGAGAGGGCGCTAGAGCTGGGAGTAAAGATAATAAACTGCGTCTATCCGGAACCAGTTTTGGATATGTTGCGGATTTGTGCGAAAAATGGCGCAGAACTTGTAATTCCCGCTAAAAGTGCGGGGACTGTCCCCGCAGATATGCTGGGGACAGTCCCCACATATCTGGACCCGATGATAGGGTTCGGGACGACGAGGGAAGAGGATCTGGAGCTTTTGCGGTCGATACCGGAGCTTGCGAAAAAGGGACGTGTATTGGTTGGCGCCAGCCGCAAGAGAATCGTAAAGAAGTTGACGGGCGAGAAGGTTACCGGTCGCAATGTAGGCGGAAACCTCGGTATCGCCGTATGGTGCGCGATGCATGGGGCAAGCGTCGTCAGGGTGCACGACGTAAAGGAGACCGTCCAGGCGCTTAAGGTTGTTGAGGCGCTGGAGCAGAGGTAGAGCCGCGCCTTTCGGCGAGCTTGCGTTTCCAGTCCTTTATCTTTTCCAGGCGGGCCGCGATCTTTGCCTCGATCCCCTCGTTTGTCGGAGTGTAGTATTCGGTACCGACAAGCGAATCAGGAAGACACTGGAGGTCGGCTATCTTGTTCTCCTCGTAGTGGGCGAGGCGGTAGCCTTTTCCGTAGCCGACTTCCTTCATGAGCTTTGTGACGGCGTTTCTTATGGCGAGCGGAACGGGCTCCGCCGTGCGGTCTATTGCGTCCTTCTTCGCGCGCTCGTAGGCGACATACGCAGAGTTCGACTTTGGCGCTACGGAGAGATAGATGACCGCCTCCGCGAGGTGCACAGAGCATTCCGGCATCCCTATGAAGTGGCATGCGTGCTGCGCCGCGACTGCGATCTCGAGCGCGTGCGGGTCGGCGAGGCCGATATCCTCGGCGGCGAAGCGCGTAACGCGCCGCGCGACGTAGAGAGGGTCTTCCCCGCCCTCGAGCATGCGCGCGAGCCAATATACGGCCGCGTCGGGGTCGGAGTTGCGCATAGACTTGTGGAGAGCCGAGATTATGTTGTAGTGCTCTTCGCCGCCCTTGTCGTAGAGAAGGGACTTCCTTGAGGTGCACTGCTCGACCATGTCGGCCGTAACCACTGTCGCGCCGTCCTTCTCCTCGCAGTTGAGCACGATCATCTCAAGCGTAGAGAGGGCGTTGCGCGCGTCACCGTTGGCGAAAACCGCTATGGCGCGGAGGAGCTCGCCGGATATGTCGACCTTTCGTCCGCCGAACGCGCGCTCGTCGGCGACTGCGCGCGAGAGGAGCTTTACGAGATCGTCCTCTGTGAGGCCCTTCAGGACGAACACCTTGCACCGGGAAAGAAGGGCGCCGTTCACTTCAAACGACGGATTCTCGGTCGTCGCGCCGATGAGGATTATGCTGCCGCGCTCCACGAAGGGGAGGAACGCATCCTGCTGGGCCTTGTTGAACCGGTGGATCTCATCGACGAAGACGATCGTCTTCTGCCCGAACGCGCGCGACTCGTCCGCCTGGTTCATCACCTCCTTTATCTCCTTTATGCCGCTCGTGACGGCGGAGAAGGTTATGAATCGCGCATGCGTCGTAAGCGCGATGACGTTGGCGATCGTGGTCTTGCCGACTCCGGGCGGGCCCCAGAGGACCATGGACGGGACGGAGTCGTTTTCGATCAATGTCCTGAGGACCTTGCCTGGTCCGACGAGATGCTGCTGGCCGACGACTTCGTCGAGCGTACGCGGACGAAGCCGCTCCGCAAGCGGGGCGGACGCTTCGCCGATCGTCGCGGCGAAGAGCGAAGGCGTGCTGTCGTGTGGGTTCCTGGGCATTTGCGGTTATTTTATCACCGCCATCCCTTTACGTCAATAGCGTGGAACCTGATATTTTGATATAATGAAAAGCATGAAAATTCACTTGCTGGCTTTTGCTCTCCTGCCGATGCTTGCAGGCTGTCTTGGTCCTGCACCAAAGGCGCCGGCGAACTGGATCGTCGAGTGGACCGGTCCCGTGTCAGCCGAAGCGCCTGAACCCCCGAAGGACGCTCCGACCGCAAAACTCCTTAACCTGGAGGTGCTCGCTCCCTACAATGGAACCAGGATTGCCGTTCTGCGAGGCGACGGAACCTTGGCGTTCGACAGCTTCAACTCCTTTGCGGCGCAACCGTCATCGCTCCTGAAGGGCGCGGCCTATGATACGATCGAGAGAAGCGGCGTCTTCTCCCGAACGGTCCGTCCGGGGTCGTCGGCGTCGGCCGACTATGCCCTTGAGATTTCCGTGACGCGGCTTGCGCTTGACTGCCGCTCCGAGGGCCGCCTCAATGCATCCGTTGCGCTCTCCGTCGCACTTGTCGGGGGGCGCTCGGTCGTCTCCACGGCACGTGGCGAAGCATCCGTTCCCGCGGAAGGAGGCAACTTCTCCGCAGCCTTCTCGAAGGCGTTCGAGGAAGCCTTGCTTGAGGCCGTACGTTTGCTCAAGACGAAATGAACACGCTTGAAGCCATAGGCAGAGGATGGATGGAAGGCCTGAAGAACTTCCACGATACGCTCTCCGTCCTTGGCGAAACGGTATGCGAGGCGCTGGCGCTGCCGTTCCATCCGGGCCGGTTCCGGTTCCGCGACTTTCTGGTCGCGTATCAGCGCGCTGCTTTCGACGGGCTCCCGATCTGCACGGGCATCGGCTTTCTCCTGGGGCTCATACTCGCGTTCGAGTCCGCCGCGGCGCTTCAGACATTCGGCGTCGAGTCGTATGTGGCGAACCTCCTCGCGATAGGCCTCTTTCGCGAGCTCGGTCCGCTTGTCACGGCAATCGTCCTTGCGGGGCGCTCCGGAAGCGCGTTTGCCGCGGAGCTCGGCACCATGAAGGTCGACGAGGAGATCGATGCCCTCACGACGATGGGTCTGCCGCCTGTGAGGTTCCTCGTGCTGCCGCGGACTTTCGCGGCCGTCATGGCGATGCCGGTCCTTACGATCTTCGTCGAGCTTGCCGGCCTTGTCGGGGGCGCGATCGTCCTCAAGATGATGGACATCCCCGGTGCCGTATACTGGGAGAACGTCGCAGAGACTACGGATGTGTTCATGATAGTCTTCGGCCTTGCGAAGTCTGCGTTCTTCGGGCTGCTCGTCGGTCTCGTCGGCTGCTGCGCCGGAATGCGGACGAAGGCAACCGCAGACGGCGTGGGCGTCGCCGCCACATCGGCCGTGGTCGGCGGGATAGTCGCCGTGGCGGTGTCTGACGGAATTATCGCCTTCATATGCTATTCCTGGGGGATATGACATGGATGATACGGTGATCGAGCTCAGCCATGTCGACGCCGGATATCCGGGCGCCGTGATACTTCAGGACGTCAACTTCGAGGTCCGCCGCGGCGAGATATTCGTGCTGCTCGGCGGGTCGGGGTGCGGGAAGTCCACGATCATGAAGCACATGATAGGGCTCAATCCCGTGCTTGCCGGCGAGCTCAGGGTCTCGGGCGAGCAGTGGACCGCGAAGACGCGTGCGGCGCTATGCAGGAAGATCGGCGTAATGTACCAGAGCGGAGCGCTCTTCGGCTCCATGACGTGTCTCGAAAACGTCCTTCTCCCGCTGGAGGAGTTCTCCGGCCTTAAGAGGCGCGCGCGCGTCGAAAAGGCGAGATCTCTTCTCGAAGCGGTCGAGCTCCTCGATGCGGCCGGGAAGATGCCGTCCGAGATATCCGGCGGCATGCGAAAGCGCGTCGCGATCGCGCGGGCGATGGCGCTTGATCCGGAGGTCGTATTCCTGGACGAGCCGAGTGCGGGACTCGATCCGGTGACGTCGTCCTCGCTGGACGACCTCATACTGCGCCTCAGGAGCGAAATGGGGATGACGTTCGTCGTGGTCTCGCATGAGCTTCCCAGCATCTTCAAGATCGCAGACCGCTGCGCAATGTTCGACAAGGCACGCCGTGCGATGATCGCGCTCGGTTCGCCGGCGGAGCTAAGGGACGGGTCGGACGACGGATTCGTCCGCAGGTTCTTCAACAGAGGGGAGATACCGGATGGCAAATGACAACAAGCCCAAATACGCCCGTATCGGGCTGACGGTCCTGCTTGGCGTGCTGGCGACGGCAGGGGCGCTCGTATATATCGGAGGCTTCGATCGCGGCGACATGGAAGTGCTCGTCGAGTCGTACTACGACAATCCCGTAAGCGGACTTTCCGTCGGAAGCTCGGTGAACTTCCGCGGTGTCAAGGTCGGCGAGGTGAAGGACATAATGATGGAGCGTCCGCGCTCTGCGGACTACTCGGTCGCCGACATGCAGCGCATCCGCATGCTCCTTTCGCTCAACCTGCGGCGCATGGGCCACAGGAGCCGTCCCGACGACGTCGAATTGCGCCGCATGATAGAAAGCTACGTCGAGCGCGGGCTCAGGGCGACCGTGACGGCAAGCGGCATAACGGGACTTTCGCGGATAGAACTCAACATGGTCCGCAACCCGCCGCCCCAGGCGCAACTGTCGTGGAGGCCAAAGCATCCCGTGATCCCGCCTGCGCCGTCCCTGATAGACGGCTTCGCGGATGCCGCGACCAGGTTGATGAACCAGATAAACAGCATGGATTTCGTGTCTGTCTGGAGCAACGTCCAGTCGATCGCGGAATCGACGGCCCGACTCACGGACAATGCGGACTCCCTTGTCGAGGGACAGCGCGCCAACGTCGGTTCGATAGTCCAGAGCATAAACGAGGCGGCGGAGCGCCTCGGCGAGCTCGCGAGGAAGCTGGAAGAAAACCCGTCGCTCCTCTTGAGACCGGCAGACCCGGAGCCTCTCCCGGAGACTTGCCGTCATTGACTTCTTCGGCAGGAAAGAGTATACTTCTCCACGTTTTCGGCTTAGCAGGTCTGAAAACTTCTTCGGAGCGTAGCGCAGTCTGGTAGCGCGTTTGGTTCGGGACCAAAAGGCCGAGGGTTCAAATCCCTCCGCTCCGACCATCCTTCGCGATTTGCAAGCAAATCGGCTACGGATGGCAAGCCATCCAGATCAGCGGCGCTCTATGAAGAACACCTTGTCGCCGACGCGGCAACGCGGCGTCTTCAAGGTCACCCAACTGCCGCGTTCCGCCGTTGCCGGAGTTTCATCGTCGCGGCGAAGTTCGCCCACCGTAAGCTCGACCACGCCGGTCGTAGGCCCGTGGATCTGGACCAGGTCGCCCGTCGAAATGGCGTGATCCTGTATCTTCACCTGGGCGATTTCCGCCTTGAGGAAATAGTCGATGACAACGCCTATATGTCGCTTCACCGTCGTCGAAAGCGAGTTTTCGCTGTCGGTGAACTGATCAGCTCCGGGGCGCCCGAAGTACATCCCCTTTGAGAACTCGCGGTGGAAGACGGTCTTTACGCTTTCCGTCAGCTCTGCCCGTAAAGCATCCGTGTATGTTCCATCGGCGACTGCGTCTACGGCGCGCCTGTAGGCGGAAGTCACGGTCTTCACGTACTCCGCGTTGCGGGCGCGGCCTTCGATCTTGAAGCTTGCGATACCCGCGTCCATGAGCTTCTCGACAAAGGGAAGCGAGCAAAGGTCCCGGGCTGACATCACCGTGTGGGGGCCTACGACGAACTCGGTGTCGCTCTCGTGGATCGGGTTCCCCTCGTCGTCCTCGAAGAAGTCCACCGCCTTCACGAGGAATCTACGTCTGCAGGGCTGGTTGCATTCGCCGCGGCAGGCGCTCTTTCCGAAAGCCTCGTGGCTCATGAAGCACCGCCCTGACTCCGCAACGCACTGCGCTCCGTGCACGAAGCACTCAAGCTCGACTTCAGGAACCGCTGCGGCGATACGTTTCACCTCCGGGAGAGTGCACTCCCTCGCGAGGACGACCCGCGAAGCGCCTTGCGTGGCTAGGAAGCGCACAGCCTCCGAGTTGGAGGTCGACATCTGGGTCGAGATGTGGAAGACGGCTCTGTGCTTCCTGCAAAGCGAGATTACTCCCCAGTCGGAGACGATAAAGGCGTCAACATACGGTTTTGCCGCGAGAATGGTGCGCTCGACCGTGTCCTTTTCGTCCTCGAACATTATCGCGTTCAGGGCGAGATAGGCCTTGACGCCACGCGCCCGGCAACGGCGCGCAATCTCCGGGAGATCCTCCTCCTTGAAGTTGACGCCGCTTCTTGCGCGCATGTTGAAGGTGCCGAGGCCGAAGTAGACGGCATCGGCGCCTGCGTCCAGCGCAGACTGCAGGCACGTAAAGTCGCCCGCCGGCGAAAGGATCTCGGGTTTTCGCATGCGCATATTATATCATGTTGTTGTGGATATGACGCCGCGATTATGGTATAATTTATCACTAAATTTGCGGTAGAAGCCGGTTTTGGCGCAAAAGCTGTTTAAACTTACAAGAAAGGACATAAAAATGCAAACAAATCGTAGGGAATTCCTCAAGGGAACCGCATGGATGGGCGCTGCCGCGGTCGCGGCTGGATGCGCGTCGAAGGGAATGAAGCTCTCGGTCGGCGGATCGATGCAGGGCTACGCGGCTCCGGCGCTGAAGAAAGTGCGCGTCGGGTTCGTAGGGCTTGGTATGCGTGGCCCCGGGGCGGTGCATCGCATCGCTGCAATCCCTGGCGCCGAAGTCGCCGCGCTCTGCGACCTCCATCCCGAGCGTGTCGCCATTCAGCAGAAGTGGCTCGCCGACAACGGAAAGCCCAAGGCGCTTGAATTCACCGGCAAGGACGGCTACAAGGCGATGTGCGAGTCCGACGCGATCGATGTCGTATACAACGCGACGAGCTGGGATATGCACGTGCCGATCGCCCTCTACGCGATGGAGCACGGCAAGCACGCCATGGTCGAGGTTCCCAGTGCGTTCACGCTTGAGGAGTGCTGGGCGCTTGTGGAGACCTCCGAGCGCACGAAGATGCACTGCATGCAGCTCGAGAACTGCTGCTACGGCGAGGCCGAGATGCTTGCGCTGAACCTCGTCCGCCAGGGCAAGTTCGGCGAGCTTGTCCACGGCGAGGGCGCGTACATACACGACTTGAGGGATCTCTGCTACGCCGACTGGGCGCCCGATTTCGGTACTGCCGAGGCGCCGAAGTACGGCTACAACGACTATTGGCGTCTCAGGTGGAATGTCGCCCACAAGGGCAACCAGTACGATACTCACGGCCTCGGCCCCGTTTGCGAGTACATGAACATCAACCGCGGCGACCGGTTCGACTATCTCGTGTCTCTCGAGTCCGACCAGTTCAACTTCGAGGCGTTCGCCAAGGCGAGGTTCCCCGATCACAGCTGGAAGCCTGGCCTCAAGGTTGCCATGGGCGACATGAACACCATGCTCATCAAGACAGTCAAGGGCAGGAGCATAATGATTCAGCACGACGTCAGCTCGCCGCGCCCCTACAGCCGCATCAACCGCATTACGGGCACTATGGGTGCGTTTGAGGGAATCGGCTTCATGGGCAAGGACGCCAGCGACTTCGACAAGATGAACGCCCTCCAGATGGACGGCTGCTACGGCAAGTTCGGCTGGGCCGACAAGCCTGGCGATTCCGTGCATGGCTACTTCAACGAGGCGACCATGCAGGCCATGCGCGAGAAGTATCGCCATCCCCTGTGGCGCCCCGAGATCAGCGACGTCGCGAAGGCGATCGGCGGCCACGGCGGAATGGACTTCATCATGGATCTCCGCTGGGTGTACTGCCTGCAGAACGGACTTCCGCTCGATACCGACGTCTACGATCTCGCGTCGTGGTGCTGCCTTGCCGAGCTCAGCGAGCGTTCCGTCAAGAACCGCTCCAGCTCCGTTGACATCCCCGACTTCACCAACGGCGGATGGAAGACGGCCAAGCCGCTCGGTATCGTCGATATCGATCTTGTCAAGATGGGCTTCAACCCCGCGAATGTCCAGGCCGACTCCTCGGCGCTCAACGTCTGACGCTGATGGATCTGACGGAAATCGTAAGGGAGGCGTTTGAGAAGTCCTTCCCCGGTGAAGACTTCTCGAACGTCAAGGTCGTTCCGGCTACCGATCCGAAGTTCGGCGACTACCAGTGCAATGACGCGCTGAAGGTCGCGAAGAAAGTCGGCCTCAAGCCGCGCGACGCGGCGTTGAAGGTGGCGGAGAACATCGGTTCCGCGCTCAAGGTGGAAGTTGCGGGCCCGGGCTTCCTCAATCTCACGGTATCCCCCGAGTGGCTCGACTCGCAGCTCGCGGCTCTTCAGGCCCAGCCGAACTTCGGGATTCCGCAAAGCGGCGCTGGTCGCAGGGTGGTGATCGACTACTCCTCGCCCAACGCCGCGAAGCAGATGCACATCGGGCATATCCGCTCGACCGTGATCGGCTCGGCGATCGACAGGATCTTCCGCGCTCTAGGGTACGAGGTCATCGCCGACAACCACCTTGGCGATTGGGGTACGCAGTTCGGGATCCTCATAAAGGGCTATCGCGAGTGCCTGACCCAGGAGGAGCGCGACAACCTTACCGTCGCCAACCTCGAGAAATGCTATGTCCTTTCCGCCGCGAGGGCGAAGGAGGAGGATGGCGTCTGGAAGGACGCCTGCCGCGCGGAGCTCGTGAAGCTCCAGCAGGGCGACCCCGACAATCTGGCCCTCTGGAAGAAGTTCATCGAGATATCGATCGGCGAGTTCGAGCGCATGTACGCCAAGCTCGGCGTGAAGTTCGACACCTACCGCGGCGAGTCGTACTACAACGCGATGATGCCCGGCGTCGTCGACAAGCTTCTCTCCATGGGGCTTGCGAAGGAATCTGAGGGTGCGCTCATAGTCGACCTCTCCGAGGAGAAGCTGGGCGTTGCGATCGTCCGCAAGTCCGACGGAGGCTACAACTACACGACGAGCGACCTTGCGTGCGTCGAAAGCCGCGTCGCCGACTACTCGCCCGAGCGCATAATCTACGTGACCGACGACCGCCAGCAGCTGCACTTCAAGCAGTTCTTCTCGATAGCGGCGAAGATGGGCTATGGCGATGTGAAGCTCGTCCACGTTCCGTTCGGGCTGATGAGCTTCCAGGGGAAGGCCATATCCACGCGCGAGGGGAACCTGATACGTCTCGACGACCTTCTCTCCGAGGCGAAGAGAAGGGCTCTCGCCATCGTCGCCGAGCGCGGCGGAGACGAAACCCTTGCCGAGCAGATAGGCTACGGCGCAGTAAAGTACGCCGACCTCTCCCACGATCCGGCTACGGCAATCGACTTCAACTGGGACAAGGCGCTCGCGCTGGAAGGCAACTCCGGGCCATACCTGCAGTATGCCTACGCGAGAGTGTGTTCTCTCCTTGAAAAGGCCGGGTCCGACGGGAAGGGCGACTTTGCTGTCGCGACGCCTTCAGAAAAGCGCCTTGCGCTGCAGCTCCTGGAGTTCCCTGGCGCTGTCGTGCGCGCAGCCGAGGCGTACAAGCCGAGCGTTCTCGCGGATTATCTCTTCCAGACGGCCCAGCTCTACTCCAGCTTCTACCAGAGCTCGCCGATCCTCAAGAGCGAGGAGTCGGTCAAGAACGCCCGCCTGGCGCTTTGCGCGCTTTTCGGCAACGTCCTCAAGACAGGACTTTCTCTTCTCGGCATCGAGACCCCTCGCCACATCTGATTCCGATGCGGGGACGTTTGAACATATGCCGTACTTGCTGCGCGGCGTTGCTCGCGTCCTTTGCGGCGGGGTGCATGGAGTTCTCCGACATGGCGGAGGCGATCGACGACATGCGCGCGGTCGCGCGCATCGGAGTCGTTGCCCATCCGGAGATCGGGTCCCCCGGCGCCGAGGCAAGGCTCTTGAAGGCTCTTTCGTATTTCCAGGCGAGAAGGACCGATGCAATCGTGATTGTCGGCGACCTCACGAAGGACGGATACCTCAACCAGTACCGTATTCTTTCACGGACGTGGGACAAGGTGTTTGCCGATCCGGTAAAAGGCGTCGATGCAGATCCGCCGCGGAGGATCTGCATTTTGGGTCCGCACGATCGCGAGACGTTCAAGGACCCGTTCGCCGGCGAGCTTGGCGGAACGCTCTGCGATGAAGGCGAGTTCGACGTGAAAGGGTTCAAGTTCATTGTCCGGAATGCGCGTCCTTCGGCGGCGGCGAAAGGCGATCGTGTCGTGCCGGTGTTCTTTGCGGAGGGGAAGCCCGCCCTTGTCGACGAGCTTTGCTTCTATCCGCGTGACGGAGCGGCCGTCAATATCGGGTCTTTGAGCGGCATTGTCGTAAAATCGGGATATGAACCTGTTCCAAAGGCATCGTCCGCTTCGCAGGGGCTCCTTGTCTCCGCGTATTCGGGGAAGGTCGCGGTCTCGAGGCTTGACTTCACGCAGAAGGAGCCGATCGACAGAGATGAAGCCTCCAGGATCAAGGCCAGAAAGATTCCTTATGCCGAGAAGGTTGCAGACGACTGGATCATTCCGCTTGACGCAAATGGAGCATCTTCCCCTCTTGCGGACCGGGTGCCGCGCTTTTGGGATGATACGCGCCTTGTGGTGACGCGCGGAACGGAAAACAACGACGTTGCATACAAGGTAACCTGGCCGCCGGTCCTCGC
>Ga0310690_10007994_pt1 | contig 13506 bp, 9 predicted proteins | sample AusTroGonzalo_MG_2_FD_207661 | JGI IMG/M metagenome (GOLD analysis project Ga0310690, IMG submission 207661) | Bovine rumen microbial communities from tropical cattle in Woodstock, Queensland, Australia - Gonzalo_04 (v2) (version 2) | ecosystem: Host-associated > Mammals > Digestive system >... | reverse complement strand
AACTGAACGGTGAGCCGTCAATACAGACGTTCTTTGGTATTCAGGGCATCTTTGCGCATGAAGTGCGGAATGCATATAAGATGGAGTATCCTAATGCAGATGTCTCTACGCTGAGAATTGCTGTTCAACCGCAACTGGTCAGTGGGCGGGTTCAGGGGCGTGCTGCCGTTCTTACAATTGTGCCCGTTTCGCTTTCGTATGATGCTAATACGCGGCAAGGGAGACTGTCTGTTCGGTTCAATGTTGGTCAGATGGAGGAAGCTCGGGCTTGGATCCGAAAGAACATTGAAACGCTTGCCAGAGATATGAACATTGCGCTTGTTACGGGACAGCTACCACCTGCGGCGACCTACTATTCGCTTGGTGAGAAGATCGACGGCGACGTCATGGAGATTGAGTTTAAGACCGAGTGACATAAGTAATAAGGGCAGTTTGTTGGTATGTGATATGCGAATAAATCTTCCAGTCTTATTGATGTGGTTATTTGCCATCCATTTAGCCGGCGGTTGTCTGCGTTATAGGTCTGTTGCTGCTGCCAATGTAAAAGATGTTGGGTCTATAGTTCATACTCGTTATAAGTATCGGCCTTCGTGGTCGCATGACAAGGAGCGGAATGGCAATGGAGATGTGCTGCGAGAGCGGATGAAGCAATATCAGCCTGAGGTATTTGCCGATGAAGGCATTCCATTCACCATATCAGACAGATGCGAAAGTTACGAAAATTGGGGATGTTGGAAGATTGATCGTTTCAAGAATCCAATGGAATTCGGATCGAAACGAACTGTGTATGCATTTACCTTTAGCCTTGTTCCTCTTTTCAACGGCACGGAGTTTATCGGCAGCGAAGAGATAAGAGTCTTGAATAACCAGGATACATTAACATCGTTTAGGATGTACACTAGGCAAGATAACGCTTTTTCGTTTCTTACTCCATTGCCGTTTCTCTTATATGGAGACTTCCCTGATATGAAAGGATGTGGCAACGGGGTTGTCAGAAGTAAAAACGGATATGAATTCACAAGTTCTGAATATAAATTTGAGCATTCACACCCTGAAGGTGATGAAGTCTTGGCCTATGCTCTTGCTGTAAAATTGAAGGAACTGGAAGATATGGGAAAGATTACTTATGCAACTTTTCAAAGTGCAGCGTATATGCGGACACAGAGAGCAGAGACTATTGCGAACTCCATATCCAGAAAAAAGACTTCAACAAATCCACTCGGTTCGGTGTCTGTGACTTCTTCACAGATTCAAAGGCCTTTGTACAAAATCATTTCGCTATGCCGAGATGAAAGCTGTGACTTCGCATATGCCTTTGTGCTCGAACTGAACGGTGAGCCGTCAATACAGACGTTCTTTGGTATTCAGGGCATCTTTGCGCATGAAGTGCGGAATGCATATAAGATGGAGTATCCTAATGCAGATGTCTCTACGCTGAGAATTGCTGTTCAGCCGCAACTGGTCAGTGGGCGGATTCAGGGCCGTGCTGTTGTGCTTACCATTGTTCCAGTTTCGCTTTCATACGACGTGACCACACGTCGCGGGAGGTTATCTGTGAAGTTTAATGCGGGGCAGATGGCGGAAGCTCGGGCTTGGATTCGAAAGAATATTAAAACGCTTGCCAGGGACAAGAACATCGCGCTTGTTACGGGACAGCTACCACCTGCGGCGACCTACTATTCGCTTGGTGAGAAGATCGACGGCGACGTGATGGAAGTCGAGTTCAAGACAGAGTGACGGATATGTAGGTTAGCGGCTCGGCTAGCATGCTGAAATTGCAGGGTTTACGCATTTGAATGAGCGAGCATCAGGAAGCGTAGCCTCTGGCCGTTTGGGCCGAAACTCCCTCAATGTGCAGATGTGCAAACGGTCTTCGGTCAGCAGTCCAGCGCCAGCACTAGCGCCGTGAGCGTGGCCGAAGCTGTCGTCCGTGGCCTATTCCATTGTCGACCTCGCCGTTTGGATACCCATGACCATTGTCTGTGGCGGCTTCCGCGCCTCCTCGATCATGTGCGGGCGCCGCGCGGCTTGCTCTTCGGGCCCCTTGCCTTTCCCCTGGCTGAAATTGCCGTTGCTCTTGACAGAAAGCAATAAAACAATATATAATGTTCGCCATGAAGACGACATTGGACATACCAGATGCGCTTTACCGCGAGTTCAAGGTGCGGACGGCGACCAACGGCGAGAAGATGCGCAACGCCGTGATTTCGTTTATTGTCGCATACAACGCCGGCAAATGGAGGCGCGATGCCACTGCGGCGGCGCGGCCGAGTGCGCGGCGGCGAAGCGCAAAGCCGAAGTTGCCTGAATGGGCTGGAATCGCCGAGCCGTTTATAACAAAGTATCCAGACAATCCGCTTGACGGAGAGAAAATGCGCGACGAGATCGTAGTGGCGAGAAGGGCGGGGCTTGTATGACATACGGATGCGACACGTCATTTTTGATGCGGATACTGACGAACCATCCGAGGCCCCTTGCGACAAAAGTGATAGTGGAGGCGTACGGGCGTGTGCAGGACGGGCATGTATTCGAGATATCCGACTTGACGCTTTCGGAGGCGTACTATTCGTTACAGGCGAGCTATGGGGTGTCCAAGGCGGATGCGATTACCCTTCTTAAGAAGATTTCCGAGGCCAAGGGGTTCGTTGTCAGCGAACACGCCAAAGACGTGCTTGCAGTTTCCAATCTTGCGAAAGCCAGTCCTGGCTTTGTAGATAGACTGATACACGGTGAATATTTTGCGGGTGCTAAGATGACGGTTGCTTGCGAGAAGTCATTCAAAAAGTTGCCGCTGACAGAGGTTTTCGCCGTAGCGCCAAATGGCGGGGATGTGCGGCACGAGGATTAATCTACGACACAGGAAATCGCCGGCGTGAAGCACCCGTTCGACGATAGGGAAGTCGTTCGGGCATTCACGGCCGGCGAATCGGCGCCTGCTGGCGCTTAGAGGATTTCGATCTTCTTCGCCTTCGTCTCGGGGCGCTTGCCCACGTTTACGCACAGGACTCCGTTTTCGAGCTTCGCGGCGAGCGTCGATGTGTCCGCCATCTCGGGCAGGTCGAGGCTCATCGCGTAGTTCTGCCTCTCGAACTCCTCCACCACTTGCCTGAACCCGGCGGGATTCTGGTATTTGGTGTGCGTCTTGAGCGTCACGGTTCTGCCGTCGATGTTCAAGGTCGTGTCTTCCTTGCCGACCCCGGGCAGCATTACCTTCAGTTCATATCCCTCGGGCTTTTCTGTGAAAGTCGCCTCGGGAACGGTGAATTTCTCGTTTTCCATGGCTTTGTCTCCTTTCTTGTTTTCCCGTTTTCAACCCTCGATCGCGATGCGCTTCACCCCGGCCGCTTCGGCCTTGGGCAGCTCTATGCGGAGGATTCCGTTCGTGAATTTCGCATTCGCCTTGTCGGCGTTGACGCGGAAGGGGAGGTCGAGCCTGCGGCTCCAGGCAGGGCGCTCCTTTACCGCCTTTCCGGTTGCGGCGTCTGTCGTCTCGGCCGGCTTGTCGGCGATTACGACGGCCTCAGGTTCAAGCGAAAGCTCAACGTCCTTGGCGGTCTTGCCCGGAAGTTCAAGGTCGATGATTACTGCGTCATCGTCCAAGAACACGTTCACGGGCGGGAATCGTCCGGCGGCGCGTGCTCTCATCGTCCTGAACGCACGGCTTGATGTATCAAGCAGGTCGTCCAGAAAGCCCCACGGATCTATATTCATTATCGTATTCATGTCTTGGCTCCTTTCTTTGTTGCCACTGCCGACATACTGCAAATGTCATGCCACGCGAGAAAACGGCTTTAACCGCTCCTCGTGCGCGACATTGTGGCGCAAGCCGAGACAAAATGTCCGCTATTTTGAGGGTGATGCCCCTTTGTCAGACCCGCAATATAGAGACGAACCGCGGCAATATAGAGACGAACCGCGGAAAAAGTAGGTGTCGCCCGTCGCGAGATCGCGAACTGAGAAGTCGTCCAGCCCGTCCAACTTGCGACTGAAGGCGCCATCGCGGACAACCGCATAATATGGCTTTTTTCCCTTCCGCACGATCTCGATCGGCACCAGCACGTCCACGTCAGGAGACGTCACGGACAGCGTATCGCCTTCGGCGCGTATGGTCAGCGAACCAAGAGGGCGCGACACCGCGAGGAAGATCCGCCCGTCGTTCGTTTTGTAAGATACCGGAATCTCCGTCTCGCCGTCAACGACGTGCGCCTCGACGCGCCTGTGATTGACGAGGTCATAGACCGCGCCGGCCTCGCGGCGCAGGCGGACAGTCCCCTTGCACGGGAGGCCTTTCTCCTGTATTCGCCTCCACGGGCCTACGTAGTCGCCGTAGCCGCGGCGGTCGTTGATTGCAAACACATAGTCGCCGTCCTTCCACGTGCGCACGTGGCAGAAGATGTCGCGGTTGTCGGTGTCGCCGTAAGGACGGTAGGCCCATTCCAGCCGCTCCCGCAGTTCCTGCGCGCCCTTGCGCATGGCCGCCGTGTCCTTGACCGCGCTGGCCGAGCGGTTGTGCTGGGAGAGTATGCAGTCCGGAAGCAGGAAGTCCGGCATCAGTCCGGGAACGAGCCGTTCGTCGGAGACGACCACGCCGCCGCGAGCCTGAAACTCCTTGACTGCCGCGAACGTCTTCTCGGTCAGCACCTCGCAATCGGGCATAAGCAGGACCTTCACGGTCTGGGGTATGCCGTCCCGCGCGATCTCCTCTTCCCAAAGCGCGTACGGCTGCAGGTTCGAGAGCGTCGCGAGCTCCCCCCAGCGATAGCCCCAGCCGAACGACGTGCGGCCGGCGAAAAATCCGTGCGCATAGCTTTCCAGAATCGCGACTTCCGGCGCGCGCTCGGGAACGGCCCTCAGGAGCGGGCCAAGAGGCGTCGCCACATCGGCAAAGAAGTTGCTGACGACCGGAAACGCCGTTGGGTCTGTGTAGTGATAGCCGGTCGAATCCTTCTTTTCGCCAGTAAGCGTGGAGTCAAAGATCGAATTCCACCCGTAAAGGCCTATGCCGTCTATCCGACGCGACGCCAGCGTCCAGAAGCCCTCGCGCAGCAAGTCTGCCGGCATCGTGATGTAGCGCGCGTTCGGGCGGTCGATGCTCCAGGCGGGCTTCGGCGAAGGCGCCTTGTCCTTGGGCGCAATGCGGTTGCGGTAGGCGATGCCCTGCAGCATGGCCATGACCTGCATGCCTTCCATGCCGCGGGCCATCGCCTGTTCCTCGGCGACGACGAACGACGGTGCGCACGGCTGCGGGTTGCAGTATATCCACTGGTTGCCGATGGAGACATGCCCGCCCGAGCCCCACACTGGCGGGGTGCGGGTGATGGGATCGTATAACGAGTAGATCGGGCGTCCGAAGCGCTCGTTGAAAATGCCCGCGACGTCGTCCTGATACTGGTTCCAGCCGTCGCCGTGCTTCCAGAACCAAAGGCAGTAGCGCAGGTACTGATTGTCCGCCGGCACGATGCGCGAGACGGGGAAGCCCGGAATGCAGCTGTAGTGCGGGGCCCTCTTCACGACGTTCGACAGCATCGAGAAGCCAAGCGCGCGCCGGCAGGCGTCGTCGTATTCCTTCGTCCAGGAGGGAACTGACCGGTCGCGAATCTCGCTGGACGGCTGGACGCCCACGATTGCAGGCGAGTCCTTGAGGTTGTCGGCGATGAAAGTCGCCATCTCGCGCACCTTCAGTTTCGTCGCCGGGTTGTTGTAGTCGAGGCTGCCGAGGTTTAGCGATCCGTCGCGGTTGACCTGGCAGAAGGGCTTGCGAATCTCCTTGCTGCGGCCGCCCATCGCGGCGATCTTCACCTGGTCGATGCAGTCTACGCCGTCTTCCTCCATCCTCGCAAGGAACCTCAGCCTCTCGGCCGTCTGCTGATCTCGCAGGGCGGGATCCGTGAAATACCACGTCGAAGAGAAGAAGGTGATGAACGTGTTGAACCCGGCCGCCACGCACTGCGGGTAGAAGCGCTCGTTCATGTACCAGAAAAAGCGGACCTGGTCGTCGGGATTGGATCGCGGCCCTGGCGCGGGAACAGTCACGGAATCGCCGCGGGCGAGCACCGCGCAGCCGACAAAAAGCACCGTCGCTAAACGCCTCATTTCAGCACCTCCACCGTAAAGCCGACCTTGACGGCATTCCCACTTGCGCCCTTGACGACTACCTCGTTCTTTCCCGTGCGATTGGTCTCTGCCGTCGCGTCGAGGCGGAACTGCTGCCCCGGCTGGTTGTCCACGTCGAACTGGCCGAGATATGTTCCGTTCAGCCACACGTAGAGATCCTCCTTCGGCGTTCTGAACCAGAGCTCGATCCAGCCCCCCTCCGGAACCGCCTGCGCCAGCTCGAACACGCCGTTCTTTGCCCGGACGGTCGAGACCCGCGTTATGTCGTGGTCATACTGCGGATCTATCGACCGAGCCACGTTCTCGCGGTAAAGTCCACCCGAGCGGTTCATCGACTTTGCCACCTGGCGGACCGCGATCGAGGAATCGGTCATCATTGCCTTGGATGCGTCGAGCGCCCGCTTGGGATCCTTCTCGTAAAGGGCATTAAGCGCATAGCGCCGGATCATTGGGTCGTCGTCCTTCAATGCCGCCGGCAGGGCCGACTCAAACGTCGCCGCATTGTCCAGCGCACGCGCTACCTCGCGGCGATGCCCGACATCCGCAGGCATCTCCCCCGCCATGGCAACGCCGGCAGCTACCGCAAGGCTCGACACGACATTAAGTGCCAATAAGTCTCTCCACGTGACCATCTTGATATCCTCTCCTCAGTTGACAACATACAATGAAAATATACTACCATAGTGGACCTTTGAAAGCAAGAGGAAACCACGAAAAGAGCGGCTGATTTTATGGTATAATTCCCTAACTTGGGGAAGCGATCGCCATGGACATAAAGATAAAAAACGCAAAAGTGCACAACCTGCGCGGGATAGACGTCACGATACCGCGAAACTCGCTTACAGTCGTAACGGGGCTCTCAGGCTCAGGAAAGTCGTCGTTGGCCTTCGACACGCTCTATGCGGAAGGCCAGCGCCGCTATGTCGAATCGCTTTCTGCATATGCGCGGCAGTTCCTCGACAGGATGGAGAAGCCGGACGTAGAGAAGATAGAGGGTCTGTCCCCGGCGATTTCCATCGAGCAGCACACCACAAGCGGGAACCCCCGCTCCATCGTCGCGACCGTGACGGAGATACACGACTACCTGCGAATCCTCTACGGCGCGGTCGCCGTGCCGCACTGCCCGAAATGCGGAAAGCCCGTCACGCGGCAGTCCGCCGAGCAGATAGTCGATTCCATCCTCGCCTGCGGGGCGATGAAGGCGATTGTCTTCGCGCCTGTCGCGAGGGGCAAGAAGGGGCGGCATGAGGACACTCTGGCAACCTTGCGGCGCAACGGTTTTTCGCGCGTCAGGATCGACGGAAAGATTTTCCTCGCCGACGAGACGCCGGAGCTTGACGGAAAGCGCAAGCACGACATCGACGCGGTAATCGACAGGCTCGTCCTGCCGACTGACCGCACCCGGCTTACGGACTCCGTGGAACTTGCGCTCAAGACCGGCGGCGGGATGCTCTCGGTGCAGCGCATGGACGGCGACGGAGGGGAGGTCACCTACAGCGAGCTTAACGCGTGCGTTGATTGCGGGCTTAGCTTCAGCGAGCTTAAGCCGCGTTCCTTTTCCTTCAACTCACCGTTCGGCGCCTGCCCCGACTGCGCCGGCCTCGGGCAACTCTATTACTTCGACGAAAGCCTCGTCGTCCCCGACAAGACCCTGCCCCTCAGGGAGTGCATACATCCGTGGCGGCGGGCGGGCCACAACGCGATCATGTACTACAACGCGCTCCTTGAGCAGATCGCAAGCCAATACAAGGTCAGGCTTTCCACGCCTTACGAAAAGCTTCCGGCGAAGTTCCGCCACGACCTGATGCATGGCTTCAAGGACGACCTCGTGCTGCCGTGGCGTTCCGTTGACAGGCCCTTCGAGGGAGTGCTCGCCACTCTCAAGAAGCGCCTTGAGGAAGCGGAGGACGACGAGACGCGCGCAAAATACGAGGCGTATCAGAGCTACAGGGTCTGCCCGTCGTGCCATGGCGAGAGGCTGAACGAATTCTCCCGCGCGGCGACCGTCGCCGGAAAGACGATTGCCGAAGTGATGGCCATGCCTGTCGGCCGGGCGCTTGAGTTCTTCCGCGGCATAGGCGGCCAGGGCGCGGCAGTCGGAGCCGTCGGTTCCGCCCGCCTTGAGGGCCTTCGCGACATTCTTGCGGAAATCGTGCGCAGGCTGCAGTTCCTCCTTGACGTAGGCCTCGACTACCTTACGCTCGACCGCGCGTCGGCGACGCTCTCCGGCGGGGAGATGCAGCGCATCAGGCTTGCCACGCAGATTGGCTCCGGGCTTACGGGCGTTCTATACGTCCTCGACGAGCCGACGATCGGTCTCCATCCAAGGGACAACGACAGGCTCATATCCACTCTCAAGGACTTGCGCGACAGGGGCAACACCGTCGTCGTCGTTGAGCACGACGAGGAGATGATGCGGGCTGCCGACTACATAATCGACCTCGGCCCTGGCGCAGGCCGCGAAGGCGGGAAGGTCGTCTATCAAGGCGATTTCAACGGGCTTTTGAAGGCAAGCTCCCTCACCGCCGACTACCTTTCCGGGCGGCGGAAGGTGGAGGGGGACGGTGCCGCTCGGCCGCAGGTCGGCAAGGCGGGCTTCATCACGATCAGCGGGGCGAGCGAGCACAACCTCAAGAACATAACGGTGCGCTTCCCGCTTGGCGCGTTCACGTGCGTGACAGGCGTTTCCGGCTCCGGCAAATCGACTCTCGTTGACGAAACCCTCAAACGCGCCGCGATGCAGCGCCTCCACGGCTCGAAGGCGGTGCCAGGGAAGTTCAGGCGGCTCACCGGCCTTGAGAAGATCGACAAGGTAATCGAGATCGACCAGTCTCCCATCGGCCGCACCCCTCGGTCCAACCCGGCAACATACGTCGGCTTCTTCTCTGAGATCCGCGAGCTTTTCGCGCAGACCGCCGCGGCAAGGGCGCGCGGATACACTGCGGGGCGGTTTTCGTTCAACGTGAAGGGCGGGCGCTGCGAGGTGTGCGGCGGCGACGGCGTGCAGAAGCTTGAGATGAGCTTCCTGCCGGATGTCTATGTCCCATGCGAGCAGTGCGGCGGCAAGAGGTTTAACGCAGAGACTCTTGAAGTCACCTACGGCGGCAAGAACATCGCGGACGTCCTTGCGATGACCGTCGCGGAGGCGTGCGACTTCTTTGCGAAGGTTCCAAGTCTTGCGAGGAAACTGAAGACCCTCGCAGACGTCGGGCTCGGCTACGTCCAGCTCGGCCAGAGCGCGACTACGCTTTCCGGCGGCGAGGCGCAGCGCATAAAGCTCTCGACCGAGCTTTCCCGCCGCGCCACCGGGCGGACTCTCTACCTTCTCGACGAGCCGACAACGGGCCTCCACTTCGACGACGTCGCCAAGCTCATGAAAATCCTCCTCGGGCTGCGCGATCAGGGCAACACCATCGTCGTCATCGAGCACAACACCGACGTCATCAGGTGCGCGGACTGGATCGTCGATCTCGGCCCCGGCGGCGGCGACTCAGGCGGCAGGCTCGTCTGCGAAGGCCCCGTAGAGACCGTCCGCGCCTGCGCCGACTCCTTTACCGGCCAGTGGCTCCGTCGTGCCTGAACTGCCGCATTGAGATTCCGTAGCGCGACTTGAAGAGCCTCTTCAGGTTGTCTGGGTCGTTAAAGCCGCAGTCATGGCCGATGCGTAGGATCGTGTGGCTGGTCTTGGCGAGCTGCCGCCGCACTTCTGCAAGACGCACGTCCAGGATGTCCGCAAGGACGGACTTGCCGCACACCTGCCGGAACCTCAGGTCGAGTAGGCTGCGCGATACGCCGAGATTCAAGGCGACGTCATCTACGCGAATGCCTTCGCAGGCGTGTTCGGCGATGTAGGCGCGCGCTTTCTCCACAAGCGCAGTCGCCGGCGGGACGTGCGCGGTGGACTCGCGCTCGAACAGCCGCGTGCCGGCTACCCGGACCGTTCTCTGCGGCGGGTTCCTGTTGCGCATCAGCCGGTCAAGCGTCTGCGCCGCCTTGTAGCCGACTTCGCGGAACGGCAGCTGGAAGCTTGAAAGCGGTGGACGTGCGTTTCTCCAGACGAGCGGGTCGTTGTCGCACCCGACGACCGACACCTGCTGCGGCACCTTGATGCCGCGTTGTTCGCAGGCCGTCAGCACTTCCATCGCGAACTTGTCGTTCGCCCCGAACACGGCGACTGGCTTCGGAAGCCCTTCAAGCCATCTGCCAAGTTCTTCGAGCGGGATCATGTGTGAGATGGCGTCGTTCGGCGCAGTGGCGGACGACAATTCCGGAAAGACGAAGAGAGGGGCCTTTCGCGGCAGGGCGGAGCGGAAGCCCTCTTCGCGTTCGACCGACCACGGATAGCGGATTGCGCCATGCACGAAGCCGTATGACGCAAATCGGCCCAGCGAGTTGAAGTAGTGCGCGGCGTCCTTCCCCACGGATACGCTGTCGATTAGCATCGTGCGGCAGCGATGGCAAGTCGCGAACATGGGGACAAGATGGTCGTTCGTCACGACCATCTTCAGCTTTGGGTTGCCCTTGAGTATCCTGTCTGCCGACCAGGCGCTACCGTATGCTATGGACAGGATCAGCCCGTTGGCGTTCTCAAGGGCGTTTTCGAACTTGCCGTCGGCAATGTCTGTGCGCGCGTTGATGAGCTGGATGGCCCAGTTGGTGTGACCGTTGACATAGTCGAACACACCGGACATCTGCTCGCGTCCGTCGTTTCCGTTCGTCGGTATGGCGACGACGACATTTGCCTTTGAAGGTTGCATCAGCATATATTATACCATATTGTTATTTGAAATGCCGCGTTTCTTTTATTGAAAACGCCGTATATCTTGCTTGTCGTTGAAAAGGGCAATTGCTATAATTCGTGTAATCAAACCAGATTGGGACGAAGTAGGAGAACATGGAATGAAGAAACTACTAACGACGATGGCTGCGGCGGCCGCGGCCTTGGCTTGTCATGCAGGCATCAAGTATTGGGACAACCCGGCATACAAGGCGTTCGACGTGGGCGACTACGCTCCAGGCGCTGTCTGGAACTACGACGGCATCCGCAACAATGGCGCGGACCAGCTGCACTCTACGACGACTACGACATGGAAGAACCTCGGCTCGGCAGGCGCGAACAACGACGTCTGGGTTCGATACCAGAAATCGGGTGGCGGTTGGTCCAATTCGAGTGCACCTGCCAGCCTTGCTCCCGTAGATGGGCGCAACCTCGGCTCCTGGACGGAAAATGGCTTCACGTTCACAGGCGACAGCGAATGGCGTGCGTCAGGAAGTGAATCCGTTGCGAAAATCGAAACGGGAACCAACTATACGATACAGGCGCTTGTGAACGGCACGGTTTCGGGACAGACATACAGTAAAGCCTACATCATGTCGGTTCAGCAGGCACACTTCGCGTTCTATACCGACAAGGCGAGTTCCCGGCTTTATTGGGGAACGCAAACAGGAACACAGTCAGATCATCCGTTCATGTCCGGCAATGAACTCGGCTACATGACGGCAATCCTGAACGGAACGGACAAGACGGCGACGTTCTTCAACGGCACGGCCGCTCCGACCTCTGGCGACGGGTTCCGCCAATTCGCCACTGTGGCCGGCAAAACAGACAACGGCTACTGTCTCTGCGGCTATACGGGCAGCGACGGACAGTTCGTCGGCACCATCAATTTCTACCGCTACTACAAGCGTGTCCTTTCAGACGAGGAACTCGCTTGGAACCGTGTTGTGGATGAAGCCCGTTTCTTCAAACGCGTAGCGCCGCTTCCTGTCACGAACGCCGTGGTTGTGTCGTCCGTTGCGGCCTCGACCGAACCGGCCGGCACATACGCCGTCGATGGCCGTCACGTCTTTACTGCGCCGCGCGTCGCGACCGTTGGCAATGCCAAGTATATCTGCACCGGATATACGCTTGAAGCGTGGGATAGCGAAGCTGGAGGCTGGGGCGATCCCGTCTTCCACGACCGCGAACTTTCCTGCAAGGTTGAAAGCGCCGATTGCGTCCGCATCACATGGCAGTGGATGGATGGCGAGGGAATCGCGACCTACGATGTTGGCGACTACGTCTGGGATGGCCTTGAAGTCTTCTACGACGGCATCTGCAACCAGGGCACGAACGTTGCGCACTCCACGACGGCGACGAGCTGGGTGAACCTTGGTTCCAAGCTCCACGACAACGACCTCTTCATCCAACGGGCTAATTCGACTGGTAGCGGATGGGTGACCGCAACAGATTTGGTCGTAGACAACTATGACCCTGGCTTCTGGACTGCGGATGGGTTCTCCATAAAGGGGAAGAGCCGCTTCCGTTGCAATTCGCCGGGCAATTTCAACGTCGGCAAGAACTATTCGCTTCAAATGCTGATTGACGCCAAGGCGTCAGATCAGTTGTCTGACAACGTCTATCCGTTCGGCGCGCACAACAGCAAATTCGCCTTTCACATACAGAAATCTGACGGAGCGCTTATCTGGCGGTACGGCGGGCTCGCGGCGGCAAACCTTCCTTTTATGTCGGGTGGCGTCTATGACTACATGACGGCAATCATGAAGGACACCAACAAGCAGACTTTCTTCGACGGCACGACGGAGCCGACTTCGGGCAACGGATACAAGACCAACACTTCTGCTTCATATTCTGACACCGGATTCTGCTTTGGCGGATATGGCAGTTCGAATTACGACTACTTTTTCGTCGGAACGCTCAAGAACTTCCGCCAGTACAACCATGCGCTCAATGCTGCGGAGTTGGCGCAGAACCGCAAGGTTGACAACTGGCGCTACTTCGGCATCGCTGACGATCCAAACGTCGTTGTGCAATCGACCATTCCGTATCTGCGCGGCAACGAGCCGGACGGATCGTACGCCGTCGACGGCAGCCATGCGTTCACGGCGCCCGCGAGCGTGACCGTCAAGGGCATTACCTATGCCTGCGATGGCTGCATCGTCGAAACTCGGGATGGCTCCACATGGGTCGGGGCCACGTCGTATGTTGGCAACTCCTACACCTACACTGTCGGCGAATCGCCCGCGCTCGTCCGTCTCACCTGGAAGTGGCGGGCAACGCATGGTATTCGCACTGCCGCCGACTACTCTTTCGCCGACTACTCGCAGGCGGGACTGCTGTGGAACTACGACGGCATCTACAATGCTGGCATTGGAACGCACGACTCCTCCGCCACGACGTGGAAGAACCTTGGCTCGGGCGGCGCGGCCTATGACCTCTCGTGGAATGGCGAAACGACAACCGGTGAGTGGGCAGAGGACGGCTACATCTTCCGAGGCGGTCCACGTTTCAGGGGCGGCGGCAAGGTCGGCCCGCTGAAGAACTACACGCTCCAGACGCTCGTCGATGCGGATATTGCCGACCAGACGGAATCGACAACCGAATACTCCTAT
>Ga0310690_10007993_pt1 | contig 13507 bp, 13 predicted proteins | sample AusTroGonzalo_MG_2_FD_207661 | JGI IMG/M metagenome (GOLD analysis project Ga0310690, IMG submission 207661) | Bovine rumen microbial communities from tropical cattle in Woodstock, Queensland, Australia - Gonzalo_04 (v2) (version 2) | ecosystem: Host-associated > Mammals > Digestive system >... | reverse complement strand
ATGAAGTGCACCAGTTTGGAGCTGTCGTCCTGCCACCACGGTTTCCAGTCGGCGTTGTGCGCTTCAGCCCACTCCTTAGTGGCTGAAATATAGCCAATTGGCGCGTCAAACCAAACGTAAAGCACTTTGCCTTCCGCCTCTTTAAGCGGTACTTTCACGCCCCAAGAGAGATCGCGGGTGACGGCACGAGGTTGTAAACCCTGCTCAATCCATGATTTGCACTGACCGTAAACCGTAGGACGCCAGTCAGCTTTATGACCTTGCAGAATCCATTCTCTCAACCATGCATCATACTCGTTTAGAGGCAGATACCAATGTTTGGTCTCTTTCAGCACAGGAGTGTTTCCGCTAAGCGCTGACTTCGGGTTAATAAGATCCGTTGCACTAAGTGAGGTACCGCAAGCTTCGCATTGGTCGCCATAAGCGTGCTCGTTGTTGCAATGCGGACATGTACCGGTGATATAGCGGTCTGCCAGAAATTCATGCGCCTCTTCATCATAATATTGTTGGGAAACCTTCTCAATCAATTTTCCTTTTTCATAAAGGAATTTGAAGAAATCGGCTGCCGTTTCGTGATGAGTTGGATTCGACGTACGTGAGTAGATATCGAAAGAGATGCCGAGTTCTTCGAACGACTTCTTAATGATGTTATGGTAGCGGTCCACAATGTCTTGCGGGGTCACGCCCTCTTTGCGGGCTTTAATGGTAATAGGCACGCCATGTTCGTCGGAGCCACCGATGAAGAGCACCTCCTTGCCGTTGTTACGCAGGTAGCGCGCGTAGATGTCAGCAGGCACATACACGCCGGCAAGGTGTCCGATATGCACGGGACCATTGGCATACGGTAACGCGGAAGTAATGGTGTAACGTTTTATATCTTTCATATTATCAGTATTTTAGTGGTAAATTCTATTTTCAGATGAAAAGCGCAAAGATAGGATTTTTTTTGGTTATACGGTCAGAAGGTTACATGGTTAAAGAAAGACTAGTTATTCATATCATCCTGTTTATAATTATTTCATTTTACGAAATTTGAAAATGTTAAAAAAAGCTAATTTTGCACTTTCAAAACTAATAACTTAAAATACCAAAAGTATGAAAAAGATTATTACAACAATGGTTATTATGCTTGCAGTTGCAAGTGTTGCGTTCGCACAACCGCGCGCAATTGGTGGTCGTATTGGTTACAATACGGAATTTTCTTATCAACATTCCATTACGGATGGTATGTATGTGGACTTAACTGCTGGTCTCGGTAACGCTTGGTCTTATTGGGCATATGCAGATGCTACTGCTTCTTTCGATTGGGTTTTCAATATCAAAGGTATTTGGAATTGGTTTGTAGGTCCTGCTGCAGGTATAGGTATCGGTTATGGTGCTTATTACAGAGATTATAATTACATGCCATTCCGTGTCAATGTTGGTGGACAAATTGGTTTCGAATGGGAATTCGGCATTCCGTTGAACCTCACCGTTGACTGGCGTCCTATGGTGAATGTCTTAGGATTCAATAACACTCATTATGCTCCTTATAGCGGTTTATTTAACTTCGGTGTCGGTCTCCGCTACAGATTCCACTAATAGTTGAATTTTGCAGATTTTTAGAAACGCCGGTTTTCAAAATCGGCGTTTTTTTGTATTTTTGCACCATTATGAATTTTAAACTCACATCTTCATACGAGCCCTCTGGGGACCAGCCGGAAGCCATCAAGCAGTTGGTGGCGGGGCTGAACCGTGGTGAAAAAGCGCAGACTTTGCTCGGGGTGACAGGTTCCGGCAAGACCTTCACCATTGCCAACGTACTCAATCAGGTGAACCGCCCAGCACTTATTTTAAGTCACAACAAGACTCTCGCCGCCCAACTTTACAGTGAGTTCAAGCAGTTTTTTCCCGAAAATGCGGTGGAATACTACGTTTCTTACTACGATTATTATCAGCCTGAGGCCTATATTCCTACTACCAATACTTACATTGAAAAAGATCTCTCCATTAACGACGAAATTGAGAAACTACGTCTGCACACCACCGCAGCTTTGATGTCGGGTAGGAGAGATGTGATTGTAGTAGCTTCAGTATCATGTATTTACGGTATCGGAAACCCTGAGGATTTTTCCAAAAATGTGATTCACCTGCATACAGGGATGAAAATTGACCGTAATGCGCTGTTGCTCAAGTTCGTATCCAGTCTTTACTCCCGCACAGAACTCGATTTGCAGGGTGGACAATTTCGTGTGAAAGGTGACACGGTCGATATTTTCCCGCCCTATAGCGAACATGCCTATCGCATTATCTTTTGGGACGATGAGATTGAGTCACTGGCGATTATAGAAGCGGCCACTGGCGGGGTCATTACCAAAGAAGAGAACATTGTCATCTATCCAGCCAGCATTTTTGTCACGACACAACAGACCATGAATGAGGCTATTAACCAAATCACGTTGGATTTGGGCGAGCAGCGCGACTACTTTAAGTCTATCGGTAAACATTTAGAAGCCAAACGGTTGGAAGACCGTGTGACGTATGATATCGAGATGATGAAGGAGTTGGGCTACTGCTCGGGCATTGAGAACTATTCGCGCTATTTCGACAAGCGCGAACCAGGAATGCGACCATTCTGCATTTTGGACTTTTTCCCCGACGATTTTGTGTTGGTGATTGACGAAAGTCACGTCACAGTGCCGCAAATCGGGGCCATGTATGGCGGTGACCGCTCCCGCAAGATCAACTTGGTGGAGTACGGTTTCCGATTGCCTGCGGCATTGGACAATCGTCCGCTGAAATTCGATGAATTCGAAGCTTTGGTCGGGCAGACCATCTATATGAGCGCCACGCCCGCCGACTACGAGCTGGAGCAGTCGGGTGGGGTAGTGGTAGAACAGGTGGTGCGCCCCACGGGACTTTTGGATCCGCCTATCGAGGTGCGCCCTGCCACCAACCAAGTCGATGATTTGCTGAATGAGATTGAAGATACGGTTGATAAGGGTGAGCGCGTCTTGGTGACCACGTTGACCAAGCGCATGGCGGAAGAGCTGAACACTTACCTCATAAACATCGGAATCAGAGCTTGTTACATCCATTCGGACGTGGAAACGCTTGATAGAGTGGAGATTCTGCAGAACTTGCGGGCTGGAGCCATCGATGTACTGGTGGGTGTTAACTTATTGAGAGAGGGTCTCGACTTGCCCGAAGTCTCCTTGGTGGCCATCATGGATGCCGACAAAGAGGGTTTCTTGCGTAACGTGCGCTCGCTCACGCAGACGGCTGGACGTGCCGCGCGGCACGTGAATGGGCGGGTGATCTTTTACGCCAACAAGGTCACCAAATCGATGCAGGCCACCATTGACGAGACGAACCGCCGCCGTTCCAAGCAGATAGCTTACAATGAGTTACATCACATTACTCCGAAAGGCGTGGTGAAGTCGGAGGAGATGTTGCTGACGGGAATGTCGGGAGATAACGGCAAGCAACAAAAAGTGGGTCAATATGTTACAAAAGAGAAAAAGTTGGCAGCGGTAGCTGAAGATTTGACCTTATATAACGTGGAACAGCTCGAAAAAATGAAAAAACAGTATCGAAAAGAGATGGATAAGGCGGTGAAGGAGTTGGATTTCGAGAAAGCCGCGCAGTTCCGCGATGCCATCATAGACATTGAAAACCGCATTCGAGAATACTAAATGATGGCAATTATGGGTGCATATTTTGAAAATGTGTACCTTTGCTGCCGATTTTTAACAGATAGAATTATGTTGGAATATTTTAACAACGTCCCGTTTTCCGTCACGGTTTGCGATAAAGACGGTAAAATACTGGAAATGAACGAGACTGCTGAGCGCGTGCTTAGTCACGGCCAGCACATCATCGGGCAGAATTTGCTGGATTGCCATCCCGAACCGGCACGAACCAAACTGATGGAAATGCTGAAAAACCACAACCTCAACGCCTACACCATCGAGAAAAACGGCATTAAAAAGCTGATTTATCAATCCCCATGGTTCGAAAACGGCGAATTTGCCGGATATATTGAACTTTCCATGGAAATCCCGATGGAGATGCCGCATTACGTCCGTCAACCCAGACCGTAGAGACGCAAAATTTTGCGTCTCTACAACGTCACCAATAACCAATAACCATTAAAGAATGAAAACCGATACAGATATCACCTACGGCATGCGCCCGGTTATGGAGGCGATTGAAAGCGGCAAAACCATCGATAAAGTGCTGTTTCAGAAAGGTTTGCAAGGCGAACTGTTTAAGCAGCTCTTTTACGAGGTGCGACAGCGCAAAATTCCGTTCCAATATGTGCCGGTAGAGAAGTTGAATCGCCTCACGCGCCAAAATCACCAGGGCGTGATTGCGTTCCTGTCGGCTATCGAATACTGCGACATTTACAACATTGTGCCCACGATTTTTGAAGAGGGTAGGGTACCGTTCCTGCTGTTGCTCGACAAAGTCACGGATGTGCGCAATGTGGGTGCTATTGCCCGTTCGGCCGAATGTGCGGGCGTGGATGCCATCATTTTGCCGCTCAATGGCGGTGCGCAACTCAACGAAGATGCCGTGAAAAGCTCCGCAGGCGCGTTGCACAAAGTACCGGTCTGTCGCCACTCCAATCTTGTGGAAGTGATTCAGTACCTGAAAGATAGCGGCATTGAAGTCATCGGTGTGACCGAGAAGGCCAACCATGCGCACTACAACAAAAACCTCACCGGACCCATCTGCCTGATTATGGGCAACGAATACGAAGGTATTGCGTGGGATTACCTGAAACACTGCAACGACACCGTGACCATCCCGATGGTGGGCACTATCCGCTCGCTCAACGTTTCCGTGGCAACGGGTATTGCACTGTTCGAGGTTGTGAAACAAAGAAATCCCGTGAAAGAATGAAAATAGGCGTACTTTCCGATACTCACGGCTATCTGCATCCCGATGCATACACCTTTTTCGAGGGTTGCGACGAAATTTGGCATGCCGGCGACATCATGGACGACTTCATCCTGGATGAGTTGCGGGCCATTGCTCCTACTGTTCGTGCGGTTTACGGCAACTGCGATGACTGGGATATTCGTCGTGAAGTAGGTGAATATGAGGTGTTTACATGTGAAAAACACAAGGTTGCGCTGATGCACATTGTGGGTTCGCCGGGACGTTATCAGCCCAAAGCGTTGGAAATCATCCGCGAGGAGAAGCCAACCATTTTCGTGGCGGGACATTCCCATATCTTGAAAATCATGTTCGACAAATACCATAACCTCCTGTTTATCAATCCCGGAGCGGCGGGTAAATACGGCATTCACACGCGCCTGACCATGCTGCGTTTCGAGATTGAGGGCGAAGAAATCAAGAACATGGAAATCTACGATATTCCCAAACAAGCTCAGGTGAAATGAAAGATAAAGAACCGATAATCACAGTGTTAGGACCGACGGCCACGGGAAAAACCGGCGTGGCGGTGCGGATTGCCGCGGAATTGAACGGCGAGGTGGTCAGTGCCGACTCTCGACAAGTTTTCCGTCGTATGGACATTGGTTCGGGTAAAGATCTTTCTGAATATCAATACAATGGCGTTCCCATTCCCTATCATCTCATTGATATTGAGGAACCCGGGGTAGAATATAACGTATTTCGCTATCAACAAGCAGCTTACGAGGCGATGGAGGGAATTCGCGCTCGTGGCAAACGCATTGTGTTGTGCGGCGGCAGTGGTATGTACGTGGAGGCGGTGTTGCGCGGCTATCGTCTCTTTCCCGTACCGGAAAACGAGCCCTTGCGAAAAGAACTGGAAACGCATACAGATGAGGAACTTACGGAACTTTTGGCCTCCTATAAATCTTTGCACAATGACACTGATACTTCAGAGCGTCCACGACTGATCCGCGCTATCGAAATCGAGGACTATTATGCCAAACATTCCGAATTGAGCGAGCGCGTGAGACCGTTGCAGTCTGCCATTATCGGGTTGTGTGGTAATCGCGACCACATCCGCGAGCGCATCACCCGACGTTTGCAGGCACGCTTGCAAGAAGGTATGGTCGATGAGGTGAAAGCCTTGCTTGACGAAGGCATCCCAGCTGAGCGACTTATCCGTTACGGATTGGAGTATAAATTTGTGACACAGTATCTTACAGGCGAACTCCACTATGGTGACATGGTGAGTTTGCTTAACACCGCCATCCATCAATTCTCAAAACGCCAGATGACCTGGTTCCGCCGCATGGAGCGCATGGGATTCAACATCCACTGGGTCAACGCCGAACTGCCGGAAGAGGAAAAGTTCAGAGAGATTTACAAGTGGCTGAAGGAAGAGGGGATCGGCTGTTAGCTGTTGGCTGTTGGTTTAGACTTAGACAAATGACTTAGACATAGACAATAGTTGTTGGTTTCAGGTTTCAAGTTTCAGGTTTCAAGTACTTGAAACTATGATCTCCGACTATCCAATAAATACACATTCCTATTTCCTATTGCCTACTCCCTTGACCCTCGACCCCCTAAACCCTAAACCTTAAACCCTAAACTATTAACCCAACGTCCCACGTCATCAGAACAGTTGTATTCCAATTTCCCATTTCGGGAGGTCGGAGGTGTTGGTGCCTTTCACCTTCAGGAGGTTGGAGATGCGGTATTGACCGTAGATGGCGAAACGGCGGGTGATACCTACGCGCAAGCGCACGCCGTAGTCGAGACGGTTCATCGCAAGACCATATTTTCCATCATTGAGGTATTTTTTGACGATATGCGTGTTGATTTCATCGCCGCTTTGGGTTTGGATTTTGTAGCGGCTTCCGGTATTCCATTCGCCGAAAAGACCTGCATCCAGATACCACCACTCTTTACCGGCATAGCCTAAGATGAAACGGTTCACCCATTCCAAATCAAATTTCGTGACTTTGATGTTATTCTTGACCACTTTAATATCCATTGTTCCGTCAGGCAAACCCGTAAGAGGATTGACGAATGTCGGACTTTCTACTGCATACCAAGAGGAACCGAAACCGATGCGGAAACCTATTGCGTAAGGTCTTGCGACGCGCCAGCAGTTGTCGAAAGCAAACGTCAAACCGTGGGAAATTCTATCGCTGGCCCAAATATTGCCGTTTGGACTCCACATGGAAGGAAGCATAAAGGAGAAGTTCAGTACGGTGCTGAATTTGTAAGTGGCCTTGAATTTGCGGGTGTAGATGTCGTTATCGGGTGTGGAAATTTCACCACTGTTCAAAAAACTGTACAGATACTGGGAATTCTCACGGATAGTGCTGTCCGCTTTCGGCATTTTGTCGGTTCCGATTTTATAAGTGAGGTACTGTCCGTTACACCAAATCTCAATGGTCTGTCCGATAGTGCCGTCTCTATCGATTCTTTTCGCTCTAACTTCCCCTGTCTCATAATCTGTTGAAAAGTAAGTTTGGTTGTAGTGCTCAATACTACCATCGCCATTCACAATTTTGTAAAAGATGTCTGTTCCAACGAGTGTGTCAGAAGTGGGAATTATGTAGAGGTAAGAGTCGTCTTCTTTCAGCACAATGTACTTGGAGTTGTCCGTTTTTCTCTCTTCCGGGAAAAAGTAGTCGGCTTGCGGCACACCGTAACCGAATGCATAGTCGAAGTAGGGATAGTGGTTACCGGATTTCTCAATCTCAGTCTTCAGCTGCCAAGCGGTGTATTCGGGATGCAGCTGCTTCACGCAGGCGGCGAAACCAGCCGTCATCGGAGAGGAGAAAGAGGTGCCGTAAGCTTGGGTGAAGTTGCCATTTTCGCCTGCCACCCAGCAGTGAGCCATGGCCACCACGTTGGGTTTCATGCGACCGTCGGCTGTCGGGCCGAACGAGCTGAACTCAGTGAGTTTATCGATAGAATAGACGCCACCCACAGAGATAATACTGTCGGCATCGGCGGGTGTGATGAGCATCTTCCACTCACTGTCGTCTCCCTCGTTGCCCATGGCGTTGCAGACTAAAATACCCTTGCGGGCGGCGGTGTTGGCAGCTTTGGCCACCATGGAGGTCTTGCCGTCCATGTGTTTGAGCATATAACGCTGTTTGCCGTAGCCAAGTGAACTGTTCACAATGTCGGCGCCGTTCTGGTCGGCCCATTCGAGTGCCTGCACCCACCAAACCTCCTCTTTCAAGGGCTCGGTGTTTATCTCGGTGCGTGCCAGCAGAAATTGCGCGTCGGGCGCCATGCCCAACCACGTAGTGTCGCTGATTTTACCACCGATACAGCTCAGTACCATGCGACCGTGCGAATTGGCCAAATAGACATTCTCTTTCTTTTTCGCGAAGTTCCAGGTCTTGATAATCTGGTTGTTATCAAGCATGTGCTTGAATGCGGGATGCGTGTTCACATCTGGGAAACCGGCGTCAAACACGGCAATGCGCACGCCCTTGCCCGTGATGTTGTGCTGTTTGAACATCTCACCCTTGTGAATGTCAATTTGGGCACTGTAGTCCTTGTAATATTTAGACGTAATCTCCTCTTCAGGCTCCGAAACTATTTCCATATCGCTGGCAATCAGTTGGATGCCTGCCACAAACGGAAATTGTTGGATGACGGCCATCTGCTCTTCCGTAGCCATCACGCCGGCCGCGTTGAGCCACCGCGAGGTGCCGATCAGCTCCTCCGAAGCTTTTTCCACCGCTGACGCGTATTCGCTGTTCACGGGATAGTTAGTGATGTCGTAGAGGTCCGCACCATTCAGGGTGTAACGCTCAATGGCCTTTGTATCAAAGTATTGATACGGGTCAAACGTGGTGTTCTGCTTGTCGGTGAAGAACACCCAATAGCTGTTTTGCGCACTGGCGATGCCGAGGATGGCGCAGAAGAGGGTAATTAATAATGTAGTTTTTTTCATATTTGTAGAAATTTATTTTCAGTTAGCAGTTAGTAGTTAGCAATTAGCAATTGGCTGTTGGCTGTTGGCTGTTGGCTTTTAGCTTCGATGATGCCGCAAAAATACAAAATATGTAAATTGTTACGTTTCCCTAAAACTACTAACTACTAACTGCTAATTACTAACTATTTCGCTATCGCGATGATCTCTTGAATGTCAATCCCCAACAACTTGAGATTCTTCAGAAACTCCGGCACCTCCTCCTCCATGAACTCCTTCTTCCGGATGGCATGGATTTTCTCGGGGGCGTCCTCGTTGACGAAGAATCCGATGCCGCGCTTGTTGGTGATAATTTCTTGGTTCTGAAGGTGTTCGTAGGAGCGCATGACGGTGTTGGGGTTCACCTCGAAGGCGACGGCCAACTCGCGCACCGACTTGGCCCGCTCGCCCGGCTTCCACGCGCCCGACAGAATCTGCTCGAACACCCAGTTCTCGATCTGCCGGTATATGGTTTGTGTGCTCTTGAAATCCATACTATGCCTCCGTTTCTCTCATTCTCAAAAAACTCATCGCGTAGAAATAGACAATCGTCACACAATAGGCAACATACTTAAACCAATTACTGGAAGAGACAATGTTGTGCTCTACTTTATAGTAGTTACCATTGCGGATTTCCGCGGGCACCGTCAACACCACATTTAACCATTCGGTGCCTGCCATCATCGCTCCAAAAACCAACGAAATGACGAAACCTGCCAACAGCAGTTTCCAGAACGGGCTCTTCTTAAAATAGATAGCCGCGAAAAACATAACGGAAATACTGGCGAATAACATCATCACTTTCAATCCATTGGTGGGAATTTGCATTTTTAAGAATTCACTTAAATTATGGATTCCGCACGGTGCGAAAATACCCGGACGATACACATTCATTATGCCATATCCCAAAATCTGTCCAATCAACACAGACAAAACGATGCCTACCACGAAATAGACGTTGGTCAAAAGCATACCTGTCACCACTTTTTCGGCGTTGGTCGCAGGGGTCGTCAGGTAGTGTATCCTGCTTGAAGACTGGTGCAGCTTGGAAAAGAAGCGGCATGGGTAATAGATCATAAACACAACAGCCGCTATTTTTATCTCTGTCATAAAGGGATTACCTGATATAATCATCATGATCAGAGATAATGCTGCCATAATGCCGAATGAATAGATGAGATCCTTCTGCCAGTTTTCGTAAAAATAGGCCTTGATTAATTTAATGATATTGTCGATATTCATAATATTACGATTTTATTGATGAGACAATTCGGGTTTATTTTCAGTGGATGATTCGTCTTGCTGAGACGCACCTTGGCTCGTCTTTACGGAATCGGTGTAAGCCTCCAATTCATCCAGGCCATTAAAATGAAGCACTTGCGTCGAATCCTTTTCGATTTTCTCATATTTGATTCGGCCACTGCGGTAGCCGGTCTGGAAATCGATGGTGTAGCCGATGACCAGGCCCACCAGCAAAATGATGGCGGTAATAACTAAAATCTTATTGGTGTATTTTTTCATAATCTTTTGATTTTAAGGTTATTTGAACATTTCCGTGAACTCATTTTTGTTAAGGACAGAGGCGTTGAAAAGCAATTCCAGGTCAAGGGAAGAATCGAGGTGGTTGACGTTTTCTTTCACTTGAAGGACGCCGCGCGGAGTTTCATCGGTGTAGTAAAGTTTGCCCTCCTTTACCATTTCGGCTTTGCCCTCTTTCTCCATTTCCTCTTTGTATTTATTAGTTATTTCGTTATCCCTATCGAAGAGCAGCTTTTCGGTGATGACATCGCAAGGGGAGTTGAAAATCATGCGGCCGTTGTCGATGATGGAGACCGCATCGATGAGGCTGTACAGATCGCGCACCTGGTGCGTTGAGATGAGCACGGTTTTCTGCTCGTCGGCGTAGGCAGCCATCATTTTGCGGAAGATGCTCTTGGTGGGGATGTCGAGACCGTTGGTGGGCTCATCCATAATGAGCAACGGCACGTTGGTGGCTAACGCAAAGGCAATCATCACTTTCTTTTTCTGTCCGTGCGAGAACTTGTCAATGAAGCCTAACATGTGGTTCATCTCCATTTCCCTAAGGTACTCCACGAACTGTTCATGGTTGAAGTTGGGATAGAAGGGCGCGAAAGCATCCTCGAACTGATTGATTTTCAGATGGGGAACGTAAATCTCCTCCTGAAGGAAATAGATGTCGCTCATCTGTTGCGCGGTGCGTTTGTACGCGGGTTCGCCGTCAATGAAAGCGTCGCCCGACTGCGGGAACAGCAGCCCCGTCATGATTTTCAACAGGGTGGTCTTGCCGGCGCCGTTGCGACCGAGCAACCCATACATGTGACCGGGCTCCAACTGCAAGTTCACCCCGTTAAAGAGCTTGCGGTTTTTGTCGTACCCGAATTCTACATTTTGTAACTGTATCATATCGTTATAATTTTGATTAGTGTATTAGTGAACTAAAACACTGCAAAGATAATACAGTAATACAAAAATTCAACACTTTTTGAAAATTTTTTTCTCGTTGATACTCAGTGTGTTATAGTAATGGTAAAATTTTTCTGCTCAAAAAAGGGCAAAATTTTCGCAGAAATTTGGGATTTCGGGCGCAAAACCGCAATCGGAACGAGGAGATGCCCGCCTTATCCGCCACCACCAGCCACAACGAAAACAACGAAAGCCCCACCTCCATTCCGTTTGGCCGCTTGCAACACCGAAAAAGCCCTACGATAACGAGCCTCATGCTTTGCCGAAAAAGCCCAGCAGGTACAGGGCCAAACGGAACCCCGTGAAACTCGCTGGCAGTGACGACCAGCGCAGGCTCTTGACTCGCAAGGGCGGGGAATGACGATGCCCAACCAACCCATTGAGGAAATAAATTGTGAGATTCTGGAATTTTTCGTAATTTTGCACCGCAAATCTTACCGTCATGAAATACCCTATCGGAATACAGACATTCGCGAACATCATTAATGAGGGATTCCTCTATGTAGATAAAACCGCGTTGGTGTACAAACTGGCCAATGACAGCAAGTACTATTTCCTTAGCCGTCCCCGCCGGTTCGGCAAGAGCCTGCTCGTCACCACGTTGGAAGCCTACTTCCAAGGGCGGAAAGAGCTGTTTGAAGGGTTGGCCATCAGCGAGCTGGAGAAGGAATGGAAGCGGTATCCTGTGTTTCACATTGATCTCAATGCAGCAAAATACACCACCCCCCACGCTCTCATCTCCATCATAGACGGTCATTTGCGCCAATTTGAACAATCATACGGCAAAGTACCCGAAGAGGACACCGTTTCTGAAAGATTCAAAGGAGTCATCAAACGCGCCTACGAGCAAACCGGGCAACAGGTGGTAATCCTGGTAGATGAATACGACAAGCCGCTGTTGGAGGCCATCGGCAACCCCGAACTACAGAACGACTACCGAACCACTTTGAAATCTTTTTATGGCGTGGCCAAAACGATGGATAGTTACATCCGTCTCGCTTTCTTCACGGGTGTGACCAAGTTTTCGAAAGTGAGCGTGTTCAGCGACCTCAACAATCTGGAGGACATCACAATGGACGAACAATATGCGGAAATTTGCGGTATCACAGAACAGGAAATTCGAAACAATTTGGACAACGAGGTCGATGCGATGGCCGAAAAGCTAAAAGTTTCTAAAAGTGAATGCTATGAGAAGCTAAAGGTATATTATGACGGCTACCATTTCCATCCTGACAGCGTGGGGATTTACAATCCTTTCAGCCTGTTGTGTGCTCTAAAACGCCGTGAATTTCGGGATTTTTGGTTTGAAACGGGTTCGCCCACGTTCTTGGTGGAGACCATGAAGCGCAACAACTACGATCTGGAACGTCTCACCCGCGAGGAAGCTACGGCAGACCTTTTGGGCAGTCTGGACTCCATCGACACGAACCCGATCCCGCTGATTTACCAAAGCGGTTATCTTACCATAAAGGGATATGACCCCCGGTTCATGACCTATCGGTTGGGGTTCCCGAACCAAGAGGTGGAAAGAGGTTTTTCCCGTTTCCTTTTCAGATACTACACTCCTGTAAGTCAGGGCAAAGACAGCTTCATTAAGGATTTCGTGATGGCGATAGAAGCCGGACAGGTTGAGAAGTTCATGTCTTTGTTGAAAACATTGTTTGCCGGGCAAGACTATCAGTTGGCGGGTGATGCCGAGCTCTACTTCCACAATGCGGTATCGCTCATTTTCAAGATGGTGGGCTTCTACACGGAAACCGAACGGCACACCAGCGACGGCCGCATGGACATGGTGGTGCAGACCGCTGACTACATTTACATTTTCGAGTTCAAGTTAGACAAGACCGCCGATGAGGCATTGGCGCAGATTGAGGAGAAGCAGTACGCCTTGCCGTTCGCAAACGATCCGCGCAAACTCTACAAAATCGGGGTGAACTTCTCCTCCGAGACTCGCAGAATCGAGAGCTGGAAGGTGGAGTAGTTGCAAAAGGTTACTTTCCGTACGCCACCTCGAATTCCTCGTAGCCTTCGATGATGTCGCCGACCTTGATGTCGTTGCAGCCGTCAATGTTCAGACCGCAGTCCTGACCGGCAACCACCTCCTTGACATCGTCCTTGAAACGACGCAGGGAGCCGAGCTTGCCCGTGTAGATGACG
>Ga0310690_10007992_pt1 | contig 13511 bp, 16 predicted proteins | sample AusTroGonzalo_MG_2_FD_207661 | JGI IMG/M metagenome (GOLD analysis project Ga0310690, IMG submission 207661) | Bovine rumen microbial communities from tropical cattle in Woodstock, Queensland, Australia - Gonzalo_04 (v2) (version 2) | ecosystem: Host-associated > Mammals > Digestive system >... | reverse complement strand
TGACGGACGTTCCTGATGCGCTGTCCTGCGCCACCTCCTTGGTGTCAAGCACCTCGGTGATCTTACCCGTGGCATGGTTCATGAAACCGATGCCGTAGGTACCCTTGTACTTGAAGTCCATCTGGGCAGCGATGGCAACGGCAGACACGCCAGAGACCGATGCGCCCTTCTCGGCAGCAGAGCCGTCGATGGTGACAGACACCTCCAACGGAGCAGTCACCTGGGCAGTCCATGCCTCCATGTTGACAACATCGGTAGCGTCGCCGACACCTACACACTCGAACGAGCACATATCGGCCAGCGCACGTGAAGTCAGGTTCTCGTTCTTCTCGCCCATCGGGATGAAGCGGATGTGTACACCGCCAATCATCTCGTTGATGTTGAACTGGCCGCTCTTCAGCTGGTCGAAGGTGATACCGCCTACGGTCGGCTTGTGAGTCACGGGATCAAGAGGGTTGTAGGCCTCCACCCTCGGGGTGAAGGTGCCGAGACCCTCCCAGTTGATGGGCTGGGCAGCCTCCAGCTGCTCCACCATGACGGTGGTCAGTTTCGTGATCACGCCCTCGATGATGTCACGCGAATAGACACTCTGGTCGAAGGCCACACGCTCGATCAGACCGCGCAGGTCGAGCGTCTCGGGATAGTTGGGCTTGGCGTAGTATTTGCCATAGGCATTGCTATACGAATTGGTATTCTCAGCCCAATATACGGGGAAAGTAATGACGTTTTTCATATATGGCGTTCCTCCTGTTATCCGTTTGCGTTTCCACGCCAGGTTTCCAGCGATACGGTGTTAAACACTTTCTTCTGGTTCTTACCCGCACCGATGACGGTGGGTACAAGCACACCACGAAGATCGAACAGACAACGGTCACCGAACACGCGAGAGGTCAGCTTCTGACCGTCCGTGTTCTCTGGGATGAAGCGGATGTGCACACCTGCGATGGTGGTGTTCACATTCTTGGTGCCGTTTACGATCTCCGCCTCGGTAGCACCGCCCTTGGTGTTCTCGATGGTCGGAGTAAACGTGCCCAGTCCGTCCCACTTGACCGGCTGGCCCTCCTTCAGCAACTCTACCATTGAGCGGGTGACTGCCTGCACGACACCTTTCACGATGTCCTCAGTATAGACGCTCTGATCAAAGGCAACCATTGCCAGAAGTCCAGACAAGGAAAGCGTTTCACCAGGCACCGCCTCAGGATAGTAACGGCCATAGGCATTGCTATAGCTGTTGTCATTCTGACGGAGCACTACTGGGAACTTAATTTTTCTTGTAGCCATTTCTTGATGACGTTTTACATTATTATATATATCCCTGCTTCTCCCTATGACTTTCCTTGATTGAAACTTCACTTTTCGTGCCAGGAAAATGAACTTTTCATACCGAGAAAGCAGGACTCCGATGCAGGGTTTTCCCGAAGTCCAGTGCAAAGATACAAAGAATTTCAATAGGGTAGGCATAAGTTAGTCTGTTCTTGTTTATTATTGTCTGTTTTTAAGTATTCTAAAGAAAAGGAGGATTACCATGACTAAATGGTTAATTAGTTAATTGGTTAAATTTGGTTTTCACTCTACGGAATTTTAGGAAGCTGATGGGGATAATGGGGAAGGGTAATATTTATTATTAAATATTATATAATATATATATTATATTAATATTTACCTCCATATAGACTTGTAAATCGCAAACTTAAAATAACCAATTAACCAATTTGCGGCGGGGACTTTACTATTTCTGAGACTCCCAATTATTTCGGAAAGGTTTTTCATGTTTTGTTTGGTGGTCTGAGATATATTCCGTATCTTTGCAGCTATGAAGGGAATGATCTTTTTTGATCTTTTTTGTTAATAATTGATCTAACTGCATTTTTCTCATTGTTTTTTTGTTACTTTGCATAGTGTATGACGAAGTACAAGGTAGAGATAAAGGAGACACTGAGTCGCACGGTTGAGACGGAGGCTGAAAGTGGAGATGCCGCTGTCAAAAAAGTGAGGCAGATGTATCGAAATTATGACATCATTCTGGATGCTTCTGATTACGTAGAAACAGAAATCAGCGTGAAAGGGTGAAAAAAGAAGCGAGTGTTTATAGTTTTTCGAGATAAATCGCTAACTTTGCACCCGCTTATTGCTCACTATTGAGCGCTGGCAAACTTTGTGGAATAAGATAGCAGTATCTTAGTTCTAAGAGACTTTTAACGAAAACGGTCCACCAAACTAACAGTAGTTACAGAGAGTCTCTGGGGAATGCGGATACGCCTATGCTATATAGGCGTACCCCTTCCTTTCACCTCTCTGTATGGGCTTCTGTGGTGGACGGCCTTCGTTAAGTGGTGAATAGGAAGAGGGTACGCTTTCTTTTGTCCGCAGCTAAACGACAAAAGAGCAATGAGCACAGAAGCGAAACCATTTTTGAAGTGGGCAGGAGGCAAAGGACAACTATTGAGTCAATTGTCTGAGCATCTGCCAGACAGAATCGGCAAAGAGCCATTCACATACATCGAGCCGTTTGTTGGCGGTGGGGCTATGTTATTCTATATGTTGCAGCATTTTGGTAACATTAGGAAAGCTGTCATCAACGATGTCAACGATGACTTGATTCTAACCTATCGGATTATCAAGGACGATGTTGAGGCATTAATTGCTAAACTTGACAAATTAGAGAAAGACTATCTGGCCATATCAGACCAAGAAGGACGGGGCCGTATTTTCTATGAGGTTCGTGAGCGATATAACGAGCATATCGGTGATGGTATTGATCGGGCATCTCAACTGATATTCCTGAATAAGACTTGTTTTAATGGCCTCTATAGGGTCAACAGACGGGGGCAGTTTAATGTACCCTTTGGCAAATATGCTAATCCAACCATCTGCAACGCAAAGATTTTAAGAGCTGACAGCCAACTGCTGCAATCTGCACAAGTGGAAATCTGTCAAGGTGATTACACTCAGACCATACAATATATTGACGGTCTCACATTCGTGTATCTTGACCCTCCTTATCGTCCTTTGGATGCTACGTCGAGCTTTACGGCATACGCCAAAGGTGATTTCAATGATGACGACCAGCGGGCACTTGCAGCCTTTTGTCATCAACTATCCGAAAGAAAATGCTTTTGGATGGAGAGCAACGCAGATTGTTCTGCCAAGAATCCCAAAGACACATTCTTCGAGGATTTATACCAGAACTATCGGATTGAGAGGGTTTATGCCTCGCGCTTTATCAACGCCAATCCAGAAAAAAGAGGTAAACTAACAGAACTATTAATCAAGAACTATGAATAAGAATTTTAATCTATTTATGTCTCAACTGCAAGAGACGAATCAGACGCTGGATTTCTTCTGCGACTTCGATAAGATTTCTGCGAATGTGGCAGAGGTGGAAATGAGTCTGAATACGCTCAATTATCTCATTGGCAAAGATGATCTGGCGAAAGGAGTAACTGAAATCTGGCAGCGCGACCCAAGAGTATTCGAGGTGCTTGGAATTCTGATCGCCGTCAGAGACGAGGGCAGAAAGCCAGTTGTGGATAAAGATGGCCATGTGGTGCTGTTGAAAAGCTATTTCGAATCACGCTCGAAGGTCGTGGAGTTCCTTCAAGGTACTGGATTGGCTGATATTTTCCAATCACGCCGTATCAAGAACCTCGTAGATTATGTGTTTGGCATCGAGACCGGTCTTGATACCAATGCCCGTAAAAATCGTAGTGGTCACATTATGGAGAATACCGTTGCGAAGATACTGAAAGATAACGGTGTCGCATTTCGACAGGAGGTTTATTCATCCGAGTTCCCGGAATTGTCAGTCCTTGGTACAGACGAAAAACGTTTTGACTTTTACATCAAAACTCCAACAAAGAAATATCTTATCGAGGTGAACTTCTATAGCGGTGGCGGATCTAAACTCAATGAAGTGGCACGAGCCTATACAGAGTTAGCACCCAAAGTGAACTCCGTAAAGGGTTTTGAATTTGTTTGGATAACAGACGGGATTGGGTGGAAGTCGGCAAGAAACAAGTTAGAGGAGGCTTACAATACGATTCCCAGTGTGTATAATCTTACCAGCATATCATCATTCGTTGAAATGTTACAGAAATGATAACGCCTTACTATAAGTCGCAAGACAGGGCTTTCACCATTTTGAATGGCGACACGTTTGAGCTGCTGCCACAGTTCAACTTTAAATTCGACATGATATTTGCCGACCCGCCTTATTTCTTGTCGAGTGGCGGTATCAGTGTTCAGAGTGGCAAGATTGTCTGTGTGGATAAGGGGAATTGGGATAAAAGCATGTCTCAGGATGACATCAACGCCTTTAATCTGAAATGGCTCTCACTATGCAGGGAAAAGCTGAAGGATAATGGTACGATTTGGATTTCAGGAACATACCACAATATTTTCTCTGTTGCCAATTGTCTGACGCAGTTGGGATATAAGATTCTCAATGTGATTACATGGGCTAAGACCAATCCGCCACCTAACATTTCATGCCGGTATTTCACCTATTCGACGGAGTTCATTATCTGGGCAAGGAAATCGGAGAAGGTTGCACATTATTATAATTATGACCTGATGAAACACATCAATGGTGACAAGCAGATGACAGACGTGTGGCGTCTGCCTGCCATCTCACCATGGGAGAAAACGTGTGGAAAGCATCCCACGCAAAAACCTTTATGCGTCCTGTCGCGTATCATCATGGCGTCGACAAAGCCTGGAGCATGGATTCTTGATCCGTTTGCAGGTAGTAGCACTACCGGTATTGCTGCAAACCTCTTGGAACGCAGGTTTCTTGGAATAGAACGCGAAGAGGAGTTTGCGGCAATGAGCAAGGCCAGACGAGAAGAGATAGATAATATAGATACAAATGTAAAATATCGTAAGAAAATAACAGATATAGTAAAGGCCAGAGATACACAAACGGACTGTTTTATGTGTCAGGAGCTGCCACCTATAGAGGAACTGCCGTTCTAAATCAACAAAAAAGTCAGAAAATGTTTGGCGAGATCAAGAAAATGTCGTATCTTTGCGCCATCAAATTATTATTTAACTCTTAAATTATTAGACTATGGCAGACAAAACAAGCAAGGACAAAGTTCCAGGTAAAGACAAGAAGAGTAAACCGGTCGCAAATTCTTCGCAGGGCGAAGCGGCAAAGCCGAGCGGCGACCAGTCCAAAGAGGTTGTCACAAATTGTGATAACCTTGTAGTGAACGAGGAAACATTCAGCCAGTCTGATATTGAAAAAATGATAATCACTATCAGGGGCATGCAGGTTATGATTGATCGCGACTTAGCGCGTGTTTACAAAGTTACTACAAGTCGTCTCAACGAACAGGTGAAACGTAACGTCGCTCGTTTCCCTGCGAACTTCCGTTTCCAGCTAACTGAGTCTGAACGCAATGAGGTTGTCGCAAATTGCGATAACCTCCGCTCGTTGAAGTTTAATCCATCACTTCCATACGCTTTCACAGAGCCAGGTATTGCTCAACTTTCCTCTGTGCTACATAGTGAAAAGGCAATAGAAACGAGTGTGAAAATCATGAGTGCTTTCGTCGCGATGCGCCATTTCATGATTCAGAATGCAAGCATTTTAATGCGCATAGTACACTTAGAACGCCACCAAATAGAAACGGATGAGAAGATTGATATGATTCTCGATAAGATGGAAGAGTGTTCGCCTAAACTATTGCCGGAGCAGATTTTCCAAACAGGATGCGTATGGGATGCATGGGCATATGTGTCAGACTTGGTGAGAAGTGCAAAGAAGCGGGTTGAACTGATTGACAACTTCGTTGATGACCGCGTGTTATCGTTGTTAGATAAGCGTGCCGATGGAGTGACTGCTACAATACACAGCCGTTATTTCGAGCAGTTCCAGACAGATCTTAAGAAGCACAACGAGCAGTATCCGGCAATTGAATTCGTTCAGTTGCCTCATCGGAATCATGATCGATTTCTCATTATAGATAATAAGGTGTATTTCATGGGGGCCAGCCTGAAGGATATGGGGATTGGCCTTTGTGCAATCACAGAGATGCAGACAACCCCAGAAACGATTCTTGCAATGCTTAAATGATCCTCAAATGTTAAATAAGTTCAAAAGTGGATCCTCTACGATCTGCCGGTCACATTGTGATCGGCTTTTTTTGTATCTTTGCGCTCAATGAACTAAAAACAAAATGAAATGACCCAGAAAGAAGCTGTGATAAAGGCATTGCAAATGTTAGGCGGACGATCTCATCTGACAGAAATCTATATTCTGGCAAAGGCTTATATAGGTGATACCTCAACAGCCCAACAAATTGAAGCAAACATCCGCAGAGAACTCAACACAAATCACGCGCTGTTCTGTCATGTCGAAGGAATGCCAGATGGATGGTGGCAACTCAAATCTTATCAAGATGAGCTTTCCGAGCTGAAATCTCTTGTAGCAGAGCAAAAAGAGGAGTTAACTCGTCTTAGATCTGTTATAACTGATGTTGGGGTTTTAGACAGATTTGTTGATGTTGTGATGGATATGAGTGAGAGTGATATTGCAGCCCATGAGAGATCAATGGGCAGACTCAACATGGAAATGGGCCATCGATACGAGAACTATGTGAAACGGTTAGCCGAAAAATCAAAAGAAAGGGTTGAGCAGAAATCGGGAGATCTCGTCCAAGGCAACAAGACTGTCATACAAGCAACCAACTATAATGCAGAAGTAACGGAGCAAAACAACCATTTCCCCATTCCATCCGTTGGCAGAAAGGAACAAAAAAGTATCGAAGAATGAACAAGGGCGACAAGAATAAGGAGCAACCAGTAACCAATCAGTATGCATTGATTCTGAACTACAATGCACATGTGGAAAATCAGCATAACTACTATGGGGGTAAACCTGAGAATACATCCAAGGGTTCCGAAATGGACAATGAAAATGCTGACAAGGAGCCGCCATCGGCGGCGGAAATGGCGGCGGCTTGTGAGAAAACAAAAGGTGAAGGGCTCTGGTGGGGCGATGCCTCATGGAGCGTGGTGTTTAGGGTTTATTGTATAAAAGGTTATAAGGGTAGTATGAAGTCGTTTATTGATGAAGTGCAAAAATGGGACTTCAAACAGACCTTCAAGTATAAGTGTAACAAAGATTCTGTGGGAAAGCCTCTTCAGCGTGGCAAGATAACGGGGCCTATCGACAAGTGGGCCTCCGATGGAGCCATGGCCAGAGAGGTGAAACTGGGTGAAAGACTGATAGCCATCCTTCCCTAACCTTCTCTTTTTTCGTCGAACCTTCTCTAAAACCTTCTCCTGCACAGACGTTTCTTGTCTGTGCTTTTTTTTGTCTCTAAATTTGCGGTGGCAATAGTGCCAAGGATTTAAATTTTTAGGTATATGGAATATCTATTAAAAGTAGTCAATCAGGAGGCAAAGTATGAGAAGACTTTCTCCAAAAAAGATGGAACAACGGGTGTCATTACCCGAGTGAGAGTAAGGTTATCGAATGGCCTTATGGAATTGTTTGCCTTTGCCGAAGGAGCTCTGGCAATTGAAATCGACAAAAACCCCCTTCAAGTTGATGCGTACTATTTTTTCGACATCCAGTTCAATATCGGAGAATGGGAGGACGAAAAGACCCATGAGCGTCTTGCTGCTACCTTTATTACAATGAAGAGATTTTCGAAATTGTGATGCAGATATGACAAAAAGTAAAATCAAAAAAAGAACAAAGAAATGAAAGAACTGGATTTTGAACGGAACAAATTCGAGGTACTTACCCTTGAAGAATTGGGTGAGACCTACCGGGAGCTGAATGCCGGTGTGGAGCAGGCGCACGGCCTGATTCACTACGACTTCATCAACATGATCTGCGAGCTTGTGAGCAAGGCGGGCTGTGAGGTAGAGGTGGACACCATCTTTGCGGCGAACAACAAGAGCGTGTACCGACCGGGCGTTTCACGCATCAGGGACCTGATACCTGAGTTCGGCCCGCACTCCCTGAAGGTGCATTGCCTGCGGCGCGTCTATACCACGCTGAAGACCAACTGGGAGATTGAGGCAGGTATGCCCGTGCGTATCGCCATCGCCCACCACCAGGCCGGTATCGAGGTTGGCGTAGGGCCATACGTGGATATCTGCAAGAACCTGACCATCCTTCACGCCGAGCACCGCTTTGCCACCTTCCAGAACGGAACGGGCAGGCGCATGGCCCTGACTGGCGAGGGTATCAGGTTCGTGATGGATGGCTTCGGGAAGCTGCTGGAAGAGCGTGAGGCGTATAACCACGACATGCAGCAGGACATGGAACGGCTGCGTGAGGCAAGCTTCTCGCAGGAGGAGTATTACCAGATGGTTGGCAGACTGGTGCAGGACCGCGTCTTGGCAGACAACAAGGTGGCTGCCCGTGCTGACCAGGAGGCCGTCTATGCCATGACGCAGAAGCAGATCAACTGCGTTGTGCTGAACAACCTGAATGCCGGCTATCCCTGCAATGGCTGGGAGATGCTTCAGCGTCTGAACACTGAATACAAGGCTGACCGGATGGAGATTCCCAACATTCTCCGTCAGAACGTCAAGCTGTCGGAAATGGTTTTGAGGTTCATCAACGAAAAATAATATGGAAAAGACTGATGTTATGACCGAGAATGTCGCGCAGGAAATTGAGCTGATGGCAGAGTTCGAGGCTTCACGGCCAAGCAGGAAGCCCGATGAGAGGATCAAAGGCTCGCTGCTCAAGTGGAAGGGTTCTGACTATATCTCGTTCTGCCCTGTGCAGCACAAGAGCCAGCCGACGAGGGACGTGCTTACAAAATCGAGGAAGGGCTCGTTCTGGAAGAACGTAGGCGAGAAGGAATCGTCATACGGCCTTTATATCAATGTGCCCGGCGACACGAAGGATCCTGCCGCCGCTGCCATGAATGCCGTCAAGGAGGTGCTGAAGGGCCACTTCACGAAGGAGCCGCAGCTGCCCCATCCCAATCAGCTGATAGCGGAGGACAAGACCTACAAGGTATGGCGGTCGCCGAAGAACAAGACGCTCAGCATCAAGATTGATCTCTCGACCGATAAGTCGGCTTCCTTGATCATGGCCGAGTTATCTGAAAACTTCCAAGAGGTGATCAAAGTGATATCACGAATTAAATTTTAAAATGGAGGATTTATTATGCTTAACAAATTTAGATTACAATTAGTATTAAGGATTTTGCTGCTGTTGACAACGGTAGTGCAGTCCATTCTCAAGGCTTTAGAGAAAAAAGAAGAGGAAGTGGAAGCGGATTCTGTTCACGAGCTGGCCGAATTGTCAGAAGCCCTGATGGGGCTTGATGGACTTTCCGGTGCAGACCTGTCGTTTATTCAAGAACAGATGAACGCATGAAGGCACCAATCCCATCCGTAGCCTCACACATAGTGGGCCTTGCCAACTATCCTGCACGCTTGGTTGGTCATTACAGGAATATTGTCTCTTATAAGACTGGCTTGTCAGAACTTGCTGATATGATGCTTAATATCCCGTGCGACAACCAGCCGTGGGAGAAGTTTGCTGACGTGATAGCGATGACCTTCTGGAAATGGAGGGAGGAACAGGACTATCAGACTCAGAATGAGACGACCTACCATGATTGGGTGAAGTTCCACCTTCGCCCCGATTTGTGTAACAAGATGCGTATGCTCTTAAATTTGTAGTGATCGTTATGGGCTTCATAGTAGAATTGGAACGTGGTAAACCTACAGTACCTTGCAACAGGGAATCCTTTTTTGGAATCCTGAATGATGTAAAACAATGTAGTGATATTCTGTTCATTAGGGAACAGCTCAAAAATGCTGAAACCGCCCTTAAAGCCGGTTTGACCGATAAGGCCAAGGAGCTGAAGGCTTCGGCAAACAAGACCAAGAGCTTTCTCCCAGGTTTCGTATTCCAATGTAGCGATATTGACGAGCATGTGTGGATTGACAAAAAGGGTGTCAATCATGGTATGGGTAAATGGCGCAACAATGAGCACGCCCGGCTGAACGGCCTCTTCATGGTGGACTATGACCATGTAGGCGATCCACATGCCGCATGGGATAAGATTCTCAGCAAACTTGGCATTGAAGGGGCTGACAAGCTATATCAGGTTGAAGATATCCTGTACGAGAAGTATGGTATTCTCTTCTTCTACATCACGCCATCGGGTGAGGGTCTGAAAGGTGTCGCAATCGCCAAGCCTGAACGTGGAAACCTCAGGGCCAACCAAGAGTGGCTTTCCGACCTGTTGGGGCTGGAATGTGATGAGAAATGCAAGGATGCCGCCCGCCTGTCGTTTGCATCAACCAAGGATGATATCCTCTACTTGAATGACAGGCTTTTTGACTATTTCGATGCTGAATATGGAAAGAAATTCGATGCCCTGTATAACTCAAACATCCGCGAGCCCAAGCTTTTTAAAACCCCTCCTAACCTCCCCCAAAGGGAGGGGCCGGAGGAGGTTGAGCTATATGAAAGTTATCGCTATAAAGGCAAGAAGGTAGAGGACATCATTGAGGCATGGCTGGCCATCGCACCTCCAATGGAGGGTGAGCGCCATGACACGCTGATGAACCTGGTGTCGGAACTTCGCCATGTCTGTGACCGGAAGAACGACCTGCTGAAATACTATGTCAAGAAATGCCAGTTTGTGCAGGACCTCATAAAGGAGGGTGACAATGTGGATAAGGACATCGAGGATGCCTTGGCGTTCAAGTATTCCACCTATATGCCCAACAGGATGCGCAAGGTGCTGAATGGCATGGCAACCACGCAGAAAGAAGAAAAAAAGAAAACGAACAAAGAGGTATTGGAGAAGTTCGAGATATGGGGCGAACAGATTGAAGTCCTTTTCAAATATTATCCGTGTTTGAGAGAGGTCTGCCAAGGTTTGCGCCCCGAGTCTTACGCACCTGCCTTGTTCGTATCAGGTGCGATGTTCGGCACGCTGGCAACGAAGACGTGGTATTATTTCTACCACAACCCCGAATTGCGGCGTAGGCTGAACTACGGAATCTTTATCATCGGCGATCCCTCTTCGGGTAAGTCATTTGCCAACAAACTCTACAAGATTCTGATGGAGCCGATTATCGTATCAGATAAGATTGGCAACGATCATATCAATGCTTGGAAGAAGGACAGCAAGAATAGGGCACAGAGCGATAAGAACCGTAAAGAGGCCGCTATCGACTACCCGACAGACAAGATCCGCATTCACGGTTCACGAACCGCGAACGGCGTGTTTATCGAGGATATGGTAAACAACCATGTGGTCGTTGATGGTGAAGATCTTCACATTCACCTCTTTACGTTCGACTCTGAATTGGATGCAGCCACCAAGAACTCTAAAGGTGGCCAGTGGATTGACAAGTCTGACTTTGAGCTGAAAGCCTTCCACAATGAGGAAGACAACCAGCAGTATCGTAACCACGATGCGGTCAACGGCCCGTTCAACGTCTATTGGAATTACGTCTATACAGGAACGCCGCTGAGTCTTAACCGTAAGATTACGGAGCGCAATTTCGGCTCTGGTCTGTTTGGCCGACTTGCATGTATTCCCCTGCTTTCGGATGACTACGAGATGATGCCGTTCACCAAGCAGTCGAAGAAGAATTCAGAGGCTATCGATAAACTGAAGGCTTGGGCATACAAGATGGACACCGTGCAGGGTGAACTGCCAATATGGGATTTGGTGTATGAGGTCTGGACGTGGTGTAACCACCAGATGCAGATTGCCAAGTTGGATGAAGACAAGAAGCGGGCTTTGCTTGCAAAGCGTGTACCCTACTACGGCATCAACATTGCTGTGCCGTTCATCATCATGCGCAACTGGGATAAATGGGAAGCCGACCGCAGCCTTGACATCGATGAGGTTGACAAAGATTTCGTGAACCTGATCATGGACATCCAATTTTACTGTCAGAATATGTACTTTGGTAAGTATGCCGAAATGTACTTCGACAATAAGGAGATGGAACGGATAGAAAAGGGAATGGTTCACACTTTAAGGACTGAGTCTTACTTCAAATCGTTACCTTCCTCATTCAACCAACAGGATCTTTACGATAAGGTGGGAAACATCAATACTGCCCGTGTGATATTGCACCGCTGGACGAAGGAGGGGCTGCTGGAATGCAAAGGACGTGGGAAAACTGCAACTTATACTAAAATCAGAGAGATATAAATATGAATACAAAAAAAGAACCAATTTGCGTCAGGCATAGAAACCCGTGCAACATACGATATGCGCGGAAACCCTGGAAGGGTGAAGTAAGAGTGCCGGGAAAGAATACTGAGTTCTGCGTGTTCCTTGGTTTCTACTACGGCTACCGTGCTGCATATAAACTGCTGTTCAATACATACTGCTGCAAGTATGGTCTGAAAACCGTCAGAGGCATCATCAAGCGGTGGGCACCGTCAAATGAGAATAACACGGCCAACTACATACGGATAGTATGCAATGACCTTGGGGTTTCTCAGAATCAAGACCTCGGCCTTGTTACTGCTGGTGGAACACCTAACATAGATGTGTTTGCCAAGCTCATCAAGAGCATGGCAAAGGTTGAAGGCTGCACGCTGCATAGCTTTGAACAGATCTACGAGTATTTATTAATGGCTAAATATGATTAGCTGATGACGCTAAGCGTATGAATCAATGAGAAATCCCCGCCGCGGCGGGGATTTCTATTTCATTATTTCATTATTTCATAAAGGTTTCTCAATAGAGGAAGTCTAATTGCTAAGTGAAAACATATAACGACTAACGATGTGGTCGGCGGATGTGCCGATGAGGGCCTCGAACTGACCGGGCTCGGCCACCCATTGGGCGGTCTGCGGGTCATAGAAGCTCAGGGCATTGCGGTCGATGGTGAGGCTGACCTGCTGTGTCTCGCCAGGCTGTAGGAAGACCTTGCGGAAGGCCTTCAGTTCCTTGTAGGGGCGCTCGACAGAAGCCTTCACGTCGCGGATGTAGAGCTGTACGGTCTCGGCACCGGCACGGGAGCCGGTATTCTGAAGTGAGAAGTGGAAAGTGAAAAGTGATGGGTTTTCTGATGCCTCCATCCGGACTTTACCGATCTCGAAGGTGGTGTAGCTCAGGCCGTGACCGAAAGAGAAGAGGGGACCCTTCCCACGGAGGCGGTCGGTCCAGCGATAGCCGACGAAGAGGTCTTCGCGGTATTGCTCGTCGATGACCTGATGGTCAGGGCGCCATGTGCCTGGATAGCTGCCCGTGGCGTGGGCACCGCACTGGTCGAGCGAGGCGTACCAGGTGAAGGGCAGTTTTCCGGAGGGGTTGACGTCGCCGAAGAGGACGCTGGCGATGGCTTCGCCGGCTTCAGAACCGATGAACCAGGCCTGGAGCACGGCTGGCACCTTGGAGAGCCAGGGGAGGGCGGCAGGATTGCCGGAGATGTTCACATAGACCAGACGGGGATTGACCTTGAGGATGGCCTCGATGACCTCGTTCTGGGCGTAGGGCAGGTCGTAAGACTGACGGTCGTGACCCTCGCAGTCCTGATGGTCGCTC
>Ga0310690_10007991_pt1 | contig 13512 bp, 21 predicted proteins | sample AusTroGonzalo_MG_2_FD_207661 | JGI IMG/M metagenome (GOLD analysis project Ga0310690, IMG submission 207661) | Bovine rumen microbial communities from tropical cattle in Woodstock, Queensland, Australia - Gonzalo_04 (v2) (version 2) | ecosystem: Host-associated > Mammals > Digestive system >... | reverse complement strand
CTGCTGCAGATCCCATTGCTCTAATCCATGCCATACGATCACCTCCTTAAATGTTAGCGATACGAATCGCTACATTTACGTTGTTAGCCTGAACAGGAATGTCAATGGTAATGCTTCCGGTAGTAACGGTCACTGCCGTGGGTGCAAGGATTGTATCCCAGAAATAAACATCAACGAAGCTGGTTGTAAGGATTGCTGCATTATTAAGCGTGATACTTGTATTGCCTGCAGAAATGATTCCGGACACGTAAGTTTCAACATTATCAGCCAGATTGGAAAGATCCAATGCGGTTGTGTTGATTTTGGTGTTTACTTCATCAATAGCATCCTGTACATTAGAAGCGGTAAGACCGGATACGGTATTATCATAAGATACATCTCCGGCGTCTGAAGCTGTGGGATTTACTGCATTAACATTGAGTACGGTTCCGACAAGAACACACTCAACACAGTTGTTAATCTTGAAAGCTCCGGTCTGAAGTGCTTCGCCATTGACAAGTCTTGCTGTAACCGAAACACCATCAACAGTGAAGGTATCGCCGGTAGCCATGTCTGCGGTTGCAACAAATCTGATCACTGCACGATCTGCATCATCTCTTACAAGCTGATGAACAGTTCCGGCGAGCGTATGCGTTGCGGTAGTGATAGCAGCGTCGGAAACATCTTTAAGATCACCATCTATTGCAGTGAAGTTGGGTGCAATCTGGGTCTGGATGTTAACCTGATCGGCGCCTTCTACAACATTGTAGCCATAATTGGTAGTTGTAGTCATGTTTTAATCCTCCTATACAATAAGTGAATTGCCATGCATCAGCAAATCTTCGTATGTGATATTGAGTGCAGCCACTTCAGCGTAAGTCTTATTACGTGCAGTAAGCGTGTCATAATCAATACCATCAGTGATATGAAGCTGTGCAAGTGTATCGAACATACTCTGAATTGAAACAAGGGTTCCATCAAAGTAGTTGCGAACGGTGAGCTGTGGTACAAGCTCATGAGTAATGACATCGAAGATATATGCATTGTTGTGCGCGATCTTGATGTCAGTAAGGTTATCAGATGCCTGCACTTTTGTATCAATGTAGGTTCTAAAGCCTGCGATCTGAGCAATCATGTCAGCGATCTTTAAATCGATTTCATGCTCAAAATCAGCCATTTCTTGGTCAAGTGTATGCTTATACTGGGTATAGTCATTCACAAGGCCGTTAACCACATTAGTGAGTGCTCCGATCTTCTGATCAACCTGAATTATGAGTGCGTCTGCCACGCTCTGCGCTTCGGCCTTAGCAATGGCTGCACATTCTTCCCTGATACCGGAGAGATCAGTATCAACCTTGTTAATGGTATCAATTACCCACGAAAGGTTAAGCTGCTCAAAGTCCGTATAGGGATATTTGTTGTTAAAATAACCGGACATATAATCTCTCCCTTCTTATAAGTAAACCGGAATGCAGAATTCCGATATAAACAAACATGCGATGTTCTCATACAAGCTCCAGCGTTCAGCAGCACGTGCTTCAATCTGAAGCTGAGAAGCGGTTGTTACACCAATGTTACCATAAAGATGCGCTTCATGTTTAACGGTCCGATCTGTAGAGCCACTCGATGTACTCGACAGATTGCTTGTAGCATTGGTCCCGGCGCTTCCTATCGGCCTAAGTGTGTCGGAATCATAAGTGTTCCTGTTCTCGGTGTTCGTGGAATTGTCGGTGCCATTGCTGGTTCCGGACCCGGAAGTTTTTTCATCAATGGTATCGGTGTATTCTTCATGTCTGTCATAGTTATGAAGCGGATTGTACTTCTCATTCTGTATCTGAAGCCATTTATCAATAGTGTGAAGCCACTTATCGGTCCAGTTATCAGCGCACTCTTTAATGAAATAGGGATCACTGTAGACAGTTCCGAATTCACCACCACGATTAAGGATCTCTTTGCATAGCACATCCTTATCGATTCCATCCGGGAGCTTTGAGAAGGATTCAAAAAGATCCACGCCATGCACGTTCAGATATTGGTACATGCTAAACAGGGTTATCTTCGCCATCTTCTGCGCCTCCCTTCTGCTCATTAATGAGCCCGTCATAGTGCAGCTTCGCGCTCATGTTGGTGCCGAACATTGCGTTCACTTTTGAGAAAGAATCATTCAGAGTATTGAGCCATACGGTGCTTCTTGAAATAGCATCAAGCTGTCTTGATTCCGCTTCGGATGTAACCATGCGTTCCTTCTTTTCATAGGGGATTGTAGGAATTCCAATCTCACAATCGAAGTTATTGAGGATAGTTTGAAAATCTCGAAGTAAATCGGTTGTGATATATGATTCCTTTACGTGCCGGTCCCAGAGCTGCCAAGGTTCTTTTTTATCATCCGGGTCATTCGGTACAAGAAGCTCCTGATCATATACGACCGTCGGGTTTCCTTCGTTAATAGCATCAAAGATCTTCTTAAGGGCCTGTGCTGCAGCCTTATTCTTGGCACCGACTATGTAAGCAAGCTTTGAGTTAATCAAGCTCATGTCGATTGCGTTGTCAAGCTGTGCAAGCTTGCAGGCATAATAAGTGATTACATCTACTATTCCGAAGTAATCCGGTGTGAGCTTTAAGATCTCGCAATCCTTACCGATTTCAAATTCACGATTCAGTAAGGGATTCGCAACAATGAATCTCACCGGCTGATAATAAAGATCAAATCCGCTGAGTGTACCGGGCTGGAATGATAATCCATATTTCACATCATCGAAGAATCCGACAAAACCGAAAGTATACAAGCAATACTGGAAGAAGTCTTTGACCGCGCCATCAAAGGGTAAGTTTTCAAAATCGATGATAGAAATTGCTCTCTGGAATAACGCACGTTCCCAGAAGGAAACAGCATCGTTGTTTAAGTTTTTAACGGTAGAAGGGTTATATGTTCCGCTCGCGATATTAATTTGAGTATAATTAAGCGGTGCGTAGTACATATTATCTCCTTAATAGGGGGAGAATACTCTCCCCCTTGTTATGATTACAGCATTACGAAAAGAACGAAGTTTTCAGTGAAGTCGCTGATCATGTTCTTACGGAATGTCCACCACGTGTTCATGTAGCCCTTTCTTGCTTCAACAGGAGTGGTTCTTGCGGTGTCAAGCTGATAATCAATCATGACAGCATCTTCATCGAAGATTGCGCCTACTACGAAGTCAAGTGCTACGGTGGTGCCAGCCTGCTGTTCGCCGTTGTTGGTGCCTGCTACGTCAGGGATTGCAGGTGTAACATTGATTGCGGGGCCGGAACCTTCAGCCTGCCAGAATTCAACGCCTTCATAATTCTCGATATCAAGATACTGAGGGTTGAAGATCTGGGGAAGTACCATCGACTTCGAATCTCTGAACAGGGGCTCATATAAAAGGGCCTTCTGGCGATCCTTAGGAGTGTGACGAAGAAGGTTGTAAGAAACGCCGTTGATCGTCTTGGGAGGGGTCCAGTGATACTTCTTACTTCTGTAAGTCATCTTTTCGGAAACACCCTTGAATTCTGCAACAAAATACTCAAGGAATTCGGTGAGATGGCCCTGAAGAATCTGAGTTCTGTTGTAGGTTGTACCGTACTTAGCATTAAAGCCTGCGGTGAGATCGATAACAGATCCCTGAGAAGTGATAGCATCAACATCTACAACGCCTGCCATGTGGCCAAGGAGAAGTGCTCTGTTGAATGCTTCCTTCTGGGATTCAATATCGTTTGCCTTTTCGGTCATAACGCCGGCAACGAAAGCTGCAAATTCGGAAGGATCTCTGAAGGCGATCTTCAAAGCGTTTTCATATCGTGTCATGGAATCCTGCCATACAGAAGAACCGCCAAAGTTCATCTCAAGCGGTACAGGCTGATTCTGTTCCCACATGGACATTGTCGACTGATCCTGCGGAGGGGTCTGGGAATCGGGGTTTACGCCGTTATCGAATCCCATTCCATAGTTGGTATAAAGCTGGGTGTTGTATTCACCGGAAGGAAGTGCATCCTTAGAATAGAATGAAATCTTCCTCATACGATTTGCATACGCGCCATTGTTAATGGTGTTGAATATGCGAAGCTTTGCGGTGTAGGGTCTTACTGCCATAAAGGTACGGCCCAGCACAAGCGACAAGCTGTTAAGTGTGTTTTCAACGCCGGATGCGAGTACAAGTTCGCCGGCGCTCTGGAAAGATGATACATCGACTACGTTAATGGTAGCCTGTCCGGTTGCTTCTTTGACGATCTGATTCATCAAAGCATAGCAATCCTGAGTGTTCAATGCTCTTGCCATTATTTATTCTCCTTTACATAAATGAGCGGACTATATCGTCCAGATCTGATTTATCGCCACTCATTCCGCTCATATCGGTGTGCGCGTTGGCCGACTGTGCGGTCTTGAGCTTGGCTTCAAGTTCCGCAAGCTGCATTTTTAATTCCTCAACTTCCCCTGAATCTCCCGGCACCGATTCAGTACCGGAAGATTCTTGTGGAGTAGGGGTTGGGGGAACATCAGAGGATGCAGATTGCTCTGCAGGCTCCGTTGCCTGCTCAGTGGGTGTGGTGCTTTCTTCTTTCATTTCATTCATTTTGATTAGTTCTTTTACATCAGCAACAGAGTAGCCTGCTTTTGCGAGTGCTATAATATCACCTAATTTCATTCTGTGTTCCCTCCCTATCATTCCTTGGTTACTTCATATACATAAGGTAACTTTTCTGCGGTCAAAGTCTGTCCGCAATTCTTGCATTTAAAGTTGCTGATCGGCTTGTCGGTTGATACATAGATCTTACCGCAGCAGACAGCTTTTTCTTTGATCTCTTTGTAAACAATCTTCTTTGCTGCCATATAAGCTCCCTTCAATATAAACGGTCTTAAAGTGTTCAGGGGGAAGTGTTGGTGACCGGCCAGCGTCACACCTCCACCGAGGTTGGTCTGTGACTGTTCCCCCTGTTATAGTAAGTATAGCACATACTGATATTCGTGTCAATTTTACCAAAATAGTGATTCTATTTTTGTGAATAAATAGAATCACTTTTCTCTTGAAAATAGAATCACTTTTTGTTAATATAAGATTGTCCGGAGGGGACATCACATAAGGAGGATTAAAATGAGTAAACACGAAATGATCTATGATAGCTTTGTTAATGACAAAGTATATCAGAGCAATATCTCCATCATGGAGATCGAGCGCGTTAACGGCTTCTGGAACGGTGATCACAATTACACAGCAAGGAAGTTATCTGAGCAATGCGATGATATGACTTGCAAGGCAATTATGAATGAACTTGCATATCAGTTTTTCATCGGGTTCGTGAAAGGCAATTATGCAGGATATAAGGAAGGACTGGCTGAGATAAGATTATGATGAGTGAACATCAAATATTAATTGCCAAATTAACGTTAGCTATCGCGGAGCGTCTTGATATGATAGAGGACCCTGTTGAACGAGAAGGAAGCATTTATTCAATGCTTTGTGTGATTAAAGAAAGTCATAGCGAGTGCTTTGAAAAAGCATTAATATTCTTTTTAAAGGAAGGTGTAAAATGAAGAAACCTATTTACCAAATGAGTTATGAGGAATTTAAAAAATTATGCTGGGATTCATGGGGAATCATGGTAAGCTGCAATTGGATTTCGGATGCAGTTACCGGAAAGGTTAAGGACCACCGGGAATCAGAGATCGTGATCAAGATGCCCACTATCAATTTTGGTGAGAATGAAGAAGATGAAGCAAAGCCTGACTTCAAGCTTACAACGGATGTAAAGTTCAGAAGGCTTCGGGATGCTATCGGCTACATATCAAAGAAAAGGAAGAATCCTGTTACTCGGAATTATTTCGATGTAATGTACAGATTCATGCATACAATATGAGGAGGGTTAAGATGTTTGATATCATGGTAACACTTTGGATCGCAGCGGTTTTGATTTTGATCTCCGGATTTTTCCTTGGCTTCATGCTTGGAAGAATCAAAGGCCAGAATGATTGCATTGAATCCAAGAAGATGGCTGAGGAATTTATTCAGGAGGTCATGGAAGGAACAAGGGAGAAATGAGTGTATTCGATTGCTTTGTAAAGTTTTTAGCCACGCTGACAGACAAGAACAGAAAATTCGATTGTGCTGATTGCGTACTTGACGAAACAGATGCTTGTCCGCGTGGCGCAGGCAGAGCTGTTGACAGTGAGGTTTGTGAGGATTTTATCGAAGCAGAAAGAGAGGAAGAAAAATGAACAGTTTTACAATAGAACGCACTGAGGAAGGTCTTATCAATATTCATGGTAATTTCAGCACATCAGACTTGATATCTGTTTTCATACAGATAGTTCTATATAGTTTTGGCTTTGATAAAAATCAGTTTAATACAGTACTTAAACTTATGGGTGATAAATTTATTAAAGCTGCCGATGATATCGCCGAGAAATGGGAGGAGTTTACACATGATCAATCCATTTAATGTAAACATCCAGCCCGGTCAGGTCTGGCTGTGCAAGTCCGTTTTTAATCCAGGCCTTGTCGAGAGTAACATCATTGCAAAAGTAATGAAAGTCTTTGATCCTTCACCGGAAAACCCGAAAGGGTCAGTGCATCTTATCCGGGTGACTAAGTTCGGTTTTGAGAGCTTACCACCTGTGACGATGGGTGTACAGACGTTCTTAGAGTTGTATCAGTATATAGGAGAGATTAAATAATGGCTACCAGACGCGATATATTATCGGACTACTACAAGGTCCCTAAAACCAAAGCCGGAATTCTATCCGACTACGCCAAGATGACACGCCTTGCGAATGACCGCTTACGTGCAATTGAGCAGGCCAGATCTACCGATGGCTTAAAAGGAATCACACAATATGCTTACAAGCGTGCTGTGCATGATCTTGCCGGTGCAACACGATTTCCATCAGCTAAGAAGATCGAGGACATGAATTATAATTACGTCACAAAGAAGCTTCAGGATCTCCGGCAATTCTTAAAAGCAGAATCATCAACTAAGCGCGGTATACAAGCAATCTATAAAAGGAATGCTGCAGCCTTCAACAAGAAGTACGGCACCAATTATTCTACTTCAGAGCTTGCAAAGTTCTTTGATAAGAATACCGGCCTTTATGAGAAGATCAAGAAGGATCATCCGGAATACGGATCGGAAACGATCATGAAGGCAATCGCCCAGATTGAGAAGAACCGTGATGATATTCTTGAGAGCTTGGAAGAAGAAAACCGGAATCATCTGGAAGTAGATGAAGTTAAAGTGGAAGAAGCTGCCAATCAGTTTATCGCAGAATATGGGGATGAAGTGAGGGATTTATTTAATTCATGAATACAAAGGAAGTCAGGATATATAAGAAGCTAAAATGGATGGACCGACCATATAAAAGGTATAATGTATCTGACTTCCCTACGGAATGGATTAAGGATCTCACATACGTTACCAAGTTTAAAGAAGGTCGATACACTGATGCAGTTATCATGGCCGACTGTGAAACATCGAAAGACAGAGAAGCTGTTGAGCCTGCAGAAAATCATATAGTCTGCTGGACCATGACTGTAGGTGCGTTTAATCATCCATTATTTACAATCCTTGGAAGGAAGCCTTCAGAGCTTTGTGATTACATCGATGCTTTTATGAGTACACGCAAAGATGAAAAGCTCATCGTGTACTATCATAATCTATCATACGACTGGGTTTTTCATCGCGGATTCTTCTTTGCAAAGTTTGGATTCCCGGTTAAGATACTCGCAACAAAACCACACTATCCTATTTATATCGAGTTTGCAAACGGCCTGATCTTAAAAGATTCACTTATACTTGCGCAGCGTAAACTGGAAAAGTGGGCCGATGATCTTGAAGTCCCTCATAGGAAAGCTACCGGTAAATGGGACTACTTAAAGATCAGGGATCAAAGCACTCCGCTTGATGAGGATGAGCAGACTTATGCAGAGTTTGATACACTGTGCGGAGTTGAGTGCATTATTTCAACGATGCGGACACTTCATAAAAAGATATACTCAATGCCATACACTGCAACCGGTATTCCCAGACAGGAAACACGTAAGCGTGGCGGACGTATACAAGCACATGAAAAGTATCTTAGACAAGTGCTTACATGGCAGCAGCAGATAAAGGCCGAGGCTGTGTATCATGGCGGGTATGTGCATGGTAATCCTTATTATCTCGGTGTTATAATGAAGGATGTTGTCGGCGGTGACTTTACAAGCTCTTATCCTTTTTCAATGCTTACAGAGAAGGTCCCGGTTGAAAAGTTCATGTCATACCGAAATTGTAAGCCTGAAGAGATCCTTCGACAAAAGGACACTTATGCATTCATGTTTAAGCTCATTTTGTATCGCGTAAGATTAAAGCCTGAAGTAGCTATGCCGATCTTACAAAATTCAAAAACCGTAAGAACCATCAATGCACATTGCGACAATGGAAGAATCATCTTCGCAGACTATGTTGAAATTTACACTTCAGAGCTTACGCTTGATTTAATAATGAAGCAATACGACATAGAAAAAAGTGTTTGCATTGAAGTTGAGTGTGCATCGAAGGGTTATCTCCCGAAGTGGTTTACCGATTATGTTTTTGAGTGTTTCGCAGATAAATGTAAGCTCAAAGGTAAAGATCCGGTGCTTTATTCCCTCGCAAAATCGCGCACAAATAGCTGCTATGGTCTTTGCGTGCAGCGGCCCGTAAGGGAGCTCATAGAAGAGATCTTTGAAGGGCATGATCAGGGGCTCTATCATGTGCAGGCCGGGGACTTCCAGACAGAATATGAAGCGCACGTTAACAGGCTTTCATCGATACTTCCTTATCAATGGGGAGTATGGATCACTGAGAATAGTATGTACAGACTTTTCCGGATGGGCTCCATGTGTGATACTTGGCTTTATAGTGATACTGATTCGGTTTATGGTATCGGCTGGCACATGGACGAAGTTGAAGCATTTAATAAGGAATGCTTGGATAAGCTGAGAGCTCGCGGATATGATGCTGTTGAAGTTGAGGGCAAATCTTATGTGCTCGGTGCGATCACTTTTGATAAGGATGCTTTCTATGATGAATTTAAATATCTGGGAGCAAAGCGTTACGCGGGGAGAAATAAGTTTGATAAAGAGCTGCACATTACCGTAGCCGGCGTGCCGAAGAAGAGCGGTGCTAAATGCTTAAAAGATGATCTTGATAACTTCAGCATCGGATTCATCTTTGATGGTAAGACAACCGGAAAGCTTACACACACATATTTCTTCTCTGATCAGGGAATCCATATTGATAAATGGGGCAATGAGATCTGTGATTCAATTGATTTAAGCCCATGCGATTATAAGCTTGATGGTAACATAGTAGAAGATATAAATGAGTTATTCTTTAGTGATGTGGAGATTCAGGTGTATGATGAATTTTAATTTCATTCCGAAGTCGGAACAAAATCAAAAGTATTATTATATCGACAACGATCTGATGCAATATCCTGATGCGTGGCTGTATATAGTCTACTCAAAGCGTGGACCCGGTAAGACTTACTCGGTTCTGGATCTTTGCAGACGGTCCGATATTAAGTTTGTATATCTAAAGCGCACCATCGCAGATGTAAATAATCTCTGTGCAGGCTCCGGATCTCCGGATGGTGGTACAAGCAAGTTTGCACTTGATTTAAGCCCTTTTAAACCTATCAACAGAGATAAAGGTACAGACATAAGATGCTTTAAGATCAATGACGGAATCGCAGGATTTTATGACGTAGATTTTGACGAAGAAAAGCAGAAATATTTTCCTGTAGGTGCTCCCTACGGATATGTGTTTGCAGTTTCAGCCATCGCAAAGTATAAGGGATTTAACCTTGATGATTGCGATGTGATGATCTATGATGAATTTATTCCGCAGCTCTGGGAGCGTGTATCACGTACTGAAGGACAAGCTGTTCTTTCCTTTTACAATACGGTTACCAGAGATAGGATCAAGCGAGGGCTTCCGGAAATCAAGCTTATCTGCCTTGCGAACGCTACTCAGGTATCGAATCAGCTTTTTGACTGCTTAGAGCTAATCGATAATGTCGTTGATATGGAATTGAAACGGAAGAAATGCTACTATAATGAGTACCGGGGAATCATGGTGCATAAGATCATGGATGAAGAGTTCCCGGATGCAATCCGCGAAGCTATGACCGGTATCGAGAGGGCCACACAGGGGACCAGATTTGCACAGGTTGAATATGGTGGAGATTTTGCTTACGATAATATCCACGTGATCAACAAGCCATCCATGCGTGAATATAAGCCCCTATGCAGCTTTAAACATCAGACAACCACATATTATTGCTATCGTAAGAGTGGCAAGATCTTCATATCAAGAATCCATCATGACGGTGTGAAGCACTTCGATCTCAATGATGATATCCAGTGCGTTCAGTTCTGGAATCAATATGGATTCGATTTCCGGATAGCATTATTCGAAGATAAGGTCGATGTTGATTGCTATTCGGCATACAATGTTATTTATAACTTTAAAAAGATTTACAATGTCGCTTAAAAGTGATACTATTGTTATGTAGGGGATATCCCTTCACATAAGCACGCGCAGCTAAGAAAACGGAGGAAACAATTATGATCATCAAAGGAAAACTTATTAAATGTGCAAGAAGCGTGAAGGAATTTAAGAAGAGGACATTGCCTGAGAAGCTTTACATCACTCTCGCAGAAGTCAAAGAGCTTCCAAAGGAAATCGAAGAAGCTTTTAAGGAATCCGGTAAGCAGTTCACGCCTGACTGGGTGAAGAATTTTGAAGGTTTTGTAAACCTTGCCACTCAGTATGAGCTTCCCTGCAGGGGCCTTAAGGATGAACAGTTTGATGATGTTCTTGATTTCATCGATGACAACAATTTCCCTTGGATGGGAGCAGAAGTCGGTGTTAGCATTAATATCAAGACCGGAGCTATTTATCCTAAGTCAATCAAGTTCTATTCCGAAGGTAAAGAGTTCGATGCTTTCGCAGAATTTGACAACGAATAACATATAAACATAACGCGCGTGCGAGAGTGGTAGCAATTGCTATCACTCTCTTTTTGTGCTATGATGTATATAACAGAAAACATTCACTTTATGGAGGGTATTTATATGGAAACTGCAACATGGCTTACTGATCTTTTTAACAACTTCGCGTTACCGACAGTGATGATCATCATCTTCATTGTAGGCATTGTAATGCTTTTTAAATACTACTCAAAACGCGATGAGAAACACGATGATGAGGTCAAAGAGTTGACCGAAAAGTATTATGATTCTTACTCAAAGGTCACCGAAAGTAATGTCAAGGTGGCTGATGCTCTTAATAACAACACGCGAGTTATTGAGAAGCTCATGGATAAGATCGGATAAGGAGGATTATGAGAACACTCTATAACAACATTGAGTATGTAAAGAAACTTGAAGCAATCAAGGATAGTTTCAAGACTTACTATGCACTGGGGGCCTTCGGAGCCCCAGCTACCGAAAAGAATAAGACAAGATACAAAGTACCTAATGCACCGAGTGATGCTTATCTTTTCGATTGTTCAGGCTTTGCTTATAGGGCACTTCCTTGGGGATGGTGCGGAAATAAACGTGTATATGGTGGCGCTGTTTATCCTGTACAGGGCGATGAGTTTTACGCACTTACTACCGGTGATATCTGCTCGATCTCACTGGATGTAAGCAAAGACTTTTCGAAGATCCTTCCCGGCGAAGTACTCTACATGAAGGGTCATGTGGGAGTGTATGTTGGTGATGGAATCGCAATCGAATGTACATCTGCAGGTAACAATTGCGTGCAGCTCTCTGAAGTTAAAAATGTCCGGACTGATACCGGCATGAAGCTTAAGCGTACTTGGCTTAAGCACGCAAAGCTTCCCTTCATTGAATACATTCAGAATGTAATCACTCAGGAAGATGAGTGTTACATCGTAAAGCCCGGTGACAATCTCACGAAGATCGCGCGGATGTATAATGTCAACATCTGGGCCCTTGCTCGTGCTAATCACATCAATAACATTAACCTGATCCGCGTGGGCCAGAAGCTTATCATCCCCAGATAGGAGTAGTATGCAGATTACAGTTTATAAGAATTTTTCAAAGAGAATCAATTCGACTAAGCGTCCTACATCCGGCACTACTGTAAATGTGCAGCTTAAGGATAATACCTCAATTGACAATCCAACCTTCATATTATCGGGAACAGATAATACCATCAACTATATTAAGGCGTGGGATAATTATTATTTTGTGGATGAAATCATTCATCTTGATGGCTTCAGATCGGAATATTCATGTCATATCGATGCGCTTGCTACATTCAAATCCTACATTCAAAGTTACACCGGATTCATTGAACGTGCAGCATCCGTATATGATACGGCTTTATCTGATCCTTATGTAAGCATTAAACAAGGTGAAACCGTTGCAAAAGAAGGCTTATCAACCGGAACACTTTTCAATTCTACCGGTGTTTTTGTTTTATCAGTTATCAACACCAAAGCTTCCGCCGGGGGATTCACTTGTTATTACTTGATGGATGTTTCAACGCTTGAAAGTATTGCGTCATATTGCAATCAAAACTGGGGCGCAGGTGCAACTGACTTGCTTGATTTCTTCCAGAAAACTGTTTTACATACTGCCGATTCAATAATCAGATGTACATGGCTCCCTTTAAGCTTTTCAATGGCAACCGCAGCCGGGGTCACACAGGAGCAAGTGCGTGTCGGTGCTGATGATCTTACAATAGGCGGTGCACAAATCAAAGCTTATCGCATTGTGTCGGGGGCAGTAAGTTCATGGAATTCACAAATCACAATACCGCATATATACTCGGATTTCCGAAAAGGCGCTCCATATACTGAATGTCGATTATATCTTCCCTACATAGGCCAGATAAACATCGACCCCTTGGATTTTCTTGATAATAAGATATACATCTTTTATGATGTCGACTGTTGTACGGGCGATTGCATAGTAAAACTTAAAAACCAAGACGGCGCACTTATATCTTCATTCTCTGCTTGCATCGGTGTTGATTGTCCTACCGGTAAAAGCACAGTTGATATAGGTGGTACTGTAAGCGGTGTTGCCGGTACTGTAAGCGGAATTATATCTGCTGCGGCCGCAACAACCGGTGCCGGCACTGCCGTTGCTGCTATAGGTGCAAGCGTATCGGCAGGAAATGCTCTTACAAGTGCAGCTATCACACAGTTTGGAGCTTCCGGTTCAACCGGCGGACGCGCAGTATCAAAAAGCAGTCTTGATATAATTTGCACTATCTTCGCAAAAGATACGACTGATATAATCAATCTTGACACGGTATACGGACGGCCCCTGATGCTTACCAGAACACTTTCAACTCTGACAGGATATGTAAAATGTCCTGATGCAAGTGTGGCAATGCCCGGAACCGATGTTGAAAAGTCACAAGTAAACTCATTGCTTGGATCTGGCATCTACATAGAATAGGATCACATACAATCCACTTATGCACTCCCCCTCCGGGCCGAAGAAAGAACGCCTGAAG
>Ga0310690_10007990_pt1 | contig 13512 bp, 9 predicted proteins | sample AusTroGonzalo_MG_2_FD_207661 | JGI IMG/M metagenome (GOLD analysis project Ga0310690, IMG submission 207661) | Bovine rumen microbial communities from tropical cattle in Woodstock, Queensland, Australia - Gonzalo_04 (v2) (version 2) | ecosystem: Host-associated > Mammals > Digestive system >... | reverse complement strand
TCACCTTTCCCGTGCTGCTTGTGGATGATGTACTGACCACGGGCACCACTGCCCGGCGATGCGCCAACGCGCTGCGAAAAGGCGGCGCCGACGAGATCACTTTTCTGGCTTTCACCCGGGCCATGGGTAGCGCATCCTCCTTCCCGTGAAAGATTTGACAATTCCCGCCTCCGGGCTTTATTATATAGGTTGGTGCGTTGTAGCGCGCCGAACACGGAACAGGTTGGAGGGAATCCGGTGCTTGAATGTATTGTAACCAAATTCGGCGGTAGTTCTCTGGCGAATGATGAGCAGTTCAAAAAAGTCCGCAGTATTCTGGAGTTGGAGCCGACACGCCGTTATCTGGTTCCCAGCGCCCCCGGAAAGCGTTTTTCCAATGATGAGAAGGTCACCGACCTGCTCTATCTCTGCCACACCCTTAGAAATGATGGCAAGCCTTTTACCGACGAGTTTGCCAAAATCAGGGAACGGTACGAATCCATCGCCCGCGGTCTGCATCTGAAGGTGGATATCTCCGCTAAACTGCAGGAAGTGGAGGACGGCATTGCCTCCGGCAAAAGCCGTGCCTGGTGCGCCAGCCGCGGGGAATACCTGTGCGGTCTGCTGATGGCAGATTACCTGGGCTGGCAGTTCCTGGACGCAGCCGACGGGATTGTTTTCGATGACGAAGGCCGTCTGGATGAGGAAGCAACCCAGGCAAACCTTTCCGCCCGGCTGGCAGACGGGAAATCCGCTGTTGTTCCCGGTTTTTACGGTGCGAAAAAGAACGGCGAAGTCTGCACATTCTCCCGCGGCGGCAGTGATATTACCGGTGCCCTGGTTGCCCGCGCCGTGAATGCCGACGTATATGAAAATTGGACGGATGTGTCCGGTTTCCTCATGGCGGATCCCAGAATTGTCGAGAATCCGGCGGAAATCTCCTCCATCACCTATAAGGAGCTGCGGGAATTGAGCCATATGGGTGCTTCCGTGCTGCATGAAGACGCCATGTTCCCAGTGCACAAGGCCGGCATCCCCACCAATATCCGCAACACCAACAAGCCCTACCATCCCGGCACCATGATCAGCAAGAACGCACCCAACGAAGTAACGGTGCCCACCATCACCGGTATCGCCGGACACAAGGGATACAGTGTCATCAGCATCGAAAAAAGCATGATGAACAGCGAGGTCGGTTTCGGCCGCAAAGTGCTGCAGGTGCTCGAAGACAGGGGTATTTCCTTTGAGCATATGCCGACCGGGATCGACAGCATGTGTGTCGTTGTGCAAAGCTCCGTTTTTGAGCCGCACCGCTCGCAGGTTCTGTCTGAAATCGAAAAACTGGTCGAAGGCAGCGGCAGCGTCTCTGTCAGTGACAATCTGTCTATCATCGCCACGGTCGGACGCGGCATGGTGCACAACTGCGGTACCGCCGCCCGGCTTTTCAGTGCCATGAGCCGTGCCCGTATCAACGTCCGTATGATTGACCAGGGCTCCAGCGAGCTTTCCATCATCGTCGGCGTCAACGACAGCGACTTCGAACAGACCATTCACGCGATCTATCACGAGTTTGTAGGATAAACCGCCGACGACCGCCGGTGGCGGAAATTTCGTCGGCGGTGAATTCCATCGAAAAGGAGCAATCTCTACAGTGGTTTCGCACATCTGGAAAACAGTTCAGTGGACTGTTTTCAGTAGAAACGGGTGGTAACCCTAGCAGCATTGCGACTATTGAGATTGCGGATGATACCGAAGGGAGGTCTCCCTATGAAGGTTCTGGTGACCGGTTCTTCCGGTCTGCCCGGACGCGATGTGCTGCGTCAGCTGGACGGGCGGAGTATTTCCTGCCGCGGTACAGACACACCGGAATTCAGAGTCACCGACAGTGACGCTGTCTATCGACTTGTCGATGAATACGCTCCGGACGTCATTGTTCACTGTGCGGCCTATACCAATGTGGACAAAGCCGAATCCGAACCCGCCACATGCGCAGCCGTGAACGGCTCAGGCGCGCTGACCATGGCACGGGCGGCTCTCCGTGTTGGCGCCAGGTTGCTTCTTCTCTCCACAGTGCAGGTTTTTTCCGGCGAAGGGGACAGAGCCTACTCCGTTTCTGCTCCTTACGGACCGAAAAACGTTTACGCCATGAGCATGGTGCAGGCAGAAGATGCCGTCCGTTCCCTGATGACCCAGTATTATATTGTACGAACCGGAAGTGTTTTCGGAAATTCAAAAGATCCCGTCCGTTCCGTACTTCGGGCAGCGCAGGACAGGCGAAGCCTCACCCTTTCGTGCGACCGGATCATTCAGCCGACCTGGTCAAAAGATCTGGCCCGGGTAATCTGTGATCTCGTCATGACCGATTCCTTCGGCATCTGGCACGCCCGCAACAAGGGTGCGTGCACACCGGCCGAGTTTGCGGAAATGGTCATGAAAAAAACCGGCGTCTCCTGTCAGATCATCCCCGTGCATGACGCCGAGCTCCCGTCCCACGCCCGCAGGCCTCTGAACTCCCGCCTGGCCGCAAAACTGCCGGACGGAATAACGCCGATGCCGGACCTCGGAGACGCGCTGGATCGGTACCTTCAGGAAATCATTCGGTAAAATCAATTCCGTTTGTTTTCAGACCTTTCAGAAAATCCCCTGGCAGGGGCGCCTGAAAGGTCATTTTTTCTTTTGTCCTGGGATGCTGAAAGCTGAGGCTCCGGGCATGCAGCATCAGGCAGGGAACTTTGACCCCCTTTTCAAATCCATACAGCGGATCGCCGCAAACCGGGTGCTGAATGCTTCGCATGTGCACGCGGATCTGGTGAGTCCGTCCTGTCAGAATATGCACATCCAGCAGCGAACAGCTCCGCCCTTCTGAAAGGACGCGCCATTCCGTGACCGCCGGCCTTCCTTCCGGATCCACAGCCATCTTTTTGCGGTCTTTCCGGCTCCGGCCGATGGGTGCCTCAATGGTCCCCTCTTTTTCTTTCATCATTCCTTCCGTCAGGGCAAGATAGTGCTTCTCGATTTCCCGGTCCTTCAGCATTCGACTCAATTCCATCTGCGTTTCATCGTTCTTTGCCACCATCATCACGCCGCTGGTGTCCTTATCCAAACGATGCACAATACCCGGGCGTTTTTCGCCGCCGATACCGCTTAGTTCGTCCAGATTCCCCAGCAGCGCGTTAACAAGCGTTCCCTCGCTGTGACCCGCCGCGGGATGAACCACCATTCCACGCGGTTTGACAACCACCGCCAGATCCCCGTCTTCATAAAGAATCTCCAGCGGAATATCCTCCGCCTGCGGTACCGCTTCCTTCGGCGCAGGAACGGTCAGGGTCACCAGCCGTCCGGCTGCCGGCTTCGTTCCGGCCTTGCGGCACTCCTCCCCCGCCAGCAGACAGTATCCTTCCTCCATCAGCGCTGCCGCACGACTCCGGCTGATCCCCGCCGCTTCGCTGAGCTGCACATCAAGACGCCGCCCGTCGCTTTCCAGATGAAACACTTTCTCTTCCATGGAAGTTCCTTCCTTTTAAATCCCGGTGCTACGAGACATAACCGATCCCGGTGTCTAATCCTGTCCGGTATCTTTCCGAAGCAACGAGATGATCACCAGTCCGCAACCGATACACAGAAATGTATCGGCAACATTGAAGATCGCAAATTCCATAAACAGCACTTCAATCATATCCGGCACGAACCCGTGAACAAAACGGTCAACCATATTCCCCACCGCTCCGCCAAGCATCATCATCAGCCCGGTCAGAGCCAGCGGCCGGAGTTGCTTCCCCCGCAAGAAGAGGAATGCAGCCGCCATAATCAGCAGGCTGACCACGCCCAGAACCCAGGGTGCGCCGCTCAGCAGCGAGAAAGCAATCCCTCTGTTTTCCGCGTAACGAAGCCCGATCACTTCCGGAATCAGCACCTGCCCGTTTTTCGGAATCCCGGGAGCAAGCATTTTCGTTGTCCGGTCCGCAATGAACACCACTGCGGCAACAGCCCACGGCCAGACTTTTCTCATACCGTTTCTTCTTCCTTCGCTGTGCGCTCTTCTTCCACTTTCTTCGCTTCAAGCAGCTCGTCAAACCGCTTTACCAGTTTCCGCAAGACTTTCAGCCCTTCTGCCATGAGATCCGTATCCTTGCCGGCAGAAACCTTCAGCACCAGCCGGAAAGGCGGCCGTGCCGTCAGGGACAATCGTCCGTCCGTCTCCGCGATCGCCTGCAGGAAGACCGCCGCATCCGGCACATACCGCTCGTCCAGCTTCATCACCAGGCCTTCCTTCCCCCGGCTCACGTTGCTGACGCCGACGCGGTTGCAAAGAGCCCGAAGCTGGCTCACATCCAGTAGCGTTTCCGCCGCCGGGGGCAGCGTTCCGTAACGGTCGATCAGCTCGTCCGTCACATCCGCCCGCTCCTCATCCGTCACGATGGATGCAATGCGCTTGTACATTTCCATCCGCTGTTTTTCCTCCGGAATATAGTCCGTACCGAGGAAGGCGTCCACGCGCAAATCCACCCTGGTTTCAAGGTCCCGGGTCTCCCGCCGGCCCTGTACCTCTGCCAGCGTTTCCTCCATCAGCCTGCAGTACATGTCATAACCGACAGCTGCCAGGTGCCCGTGCTGTTCCGGACCGAGAATGTTCCCGGCGCCCCGGATTTCCAGATCCCGCATGGCAATCCGGAATCCCGCGCCAAACTCCGTAAATTCCCGGATTGCAGACAGTCGTTGCTGGGCCGTTTCAGTCAGAATCTTGTCCGTCCGCACCGTAAAATAGGCATAGGCCTGCCGGTTGCTCCGGCCTACCCGTCCACGCAGCTGATACAGTTGGCTCAGACCGAAACGATCCGCGTCAAAAACGATCAGTGTATTGGCCCCGGGCACGTCCAGTCCGTTCTCAATAATTGTCGTGCAAAGGAGCACGTCATAGTTGCCGGCATAGAAGTCCATCATGACATCTTCCAGCTGATGCTCCCGCATCTGCCCGTGTGCCACACCGATATGCGCCTCCGGCACCAGGGTTCTCAGGCGTTCATAGAACTTCTCAATGCTCCGAACCCGGTTGTAGAGAAAATACACCTGTCCGCCCCGCCCGATCTCCCGGAGAATCGCGTCCCGGATCAGGGCGTCGGAATACTCCGTAACCACCGTCTGAACGGGAATCCGGTCTTCCGGCGGGGTTTCCAGCACACTCATGTCCCGGATGCCGGTCATACTCATATGCAGCGTCCTGGGAATCGGCGTCGCGCTGAGCGTCAGCACGTCCACCTGATGTTTCATGTTCTTGATGGCTTCCTTGTGGGCCACACCGAAGCGCTGCTCCTCGTCCACAATGAGCAGCCCCAGGTCTTTGAACCTGACATCCTTCGCCAACAGCCTGTGCGTTCCGATAATAAAGTCGATGTCTCCCGCGGCCAGGCGGGAAAGTACTTCCTTCTGCTCCTTCGGCGTACGGAAACGGCTCAGATAGTCGATCTTGGCTCCCGTGTTCCGGAAGCGTTTCACAATCGTATGATAATGCTGCTGCACAAGAATCGTGGTCGGCGCCAGCAGCGCCGCCTGTTTGTTCTCTGTGATCGCCTTGAAGGCCGCTCGCAGGCTGACCTCCGTCTTCCCGTATCCAACATCGCCGCACAGCAGCCGATCCATGTTCCGGTGGCTTTCCATGTCGGCAGAAATCTCCCTTACGCTTTGGGTCTGGTCTGCCGTCAGCTCCCAGGGGAACTCATCTTCAAATTCCCGCTGCCAGGGAGTATCCGGTCCGAAGGCATATCCGGTTTCGCGGCTCCGTTCGGCATAAAGAGCCTTCAAATCAAAGGCAAGCTTCTTCAGGCCTTCCTTGACCTTACCCTTCTGCCTTGCCCATTCCCCGCCGCCCAGCCGATTCAGCTTCGGCTTCTGGCCGGGATTGCCGATATACCGCTGCACCCGTTCCAGCTGTTCGACCGGCACATAGAGCTTGTCGTTTCCGTCATACTGAATCAGCAAATAATCCCGCCATGTTCCCTCGCTTTGGATCCGGGTAATCCCGCGGTACAGGCCCACACCGTGATCCTCATGCACCACATAGTCCCCAACCTTCAGATCCGTAAAGGTCGAAATCCGTTCCCCGGAGTATTTCCGGCTCTTGCTTTTCCGGTAGCCCTCGCCCCAGATATCTGCGTCGGACACCACCGCAACAGATCCTTTTTTCAGAATAAAGCCGCTGCGCAGCGTCATGGGCAAAATCACGGCTTCGCCGGGTTTTGCTTCCCTCCTTTCCTCAGAGAAAGACGCTTCCTCTCCAAACTCGCACAGGCTTTCCTGCAAACGCTTTCCGCGGGAACTCCCGCCGGAAAGCAGGTAAATCCGGTTTCCCGCTGCCCGCCAGGCAGCCAGGTCGTTTTTCAGAAGGCGGATCTGCCCGCCGTACCCGGGAATCCCCGTGGCTTCCGTATTCACAACAATATCCGGCCTGATGCCGCCCAGGGAAAGCAGCATTTCCGTCAGCATCCCGGCAGGGAATCCGGAAATCTCCAGGCGCATGCTTTCCCAGTCCTTCAGCAGGCCCTGCTGGCTCTGCACAGCTTCTCCACGGGCCATGGCAGACGAAAGATCCTCTGCAAAGCCCGCATTCCGCTCTTCAATGCGGGTACGGATCCGATCCGGCTCACACAACAGGATCAGATCCGGCCGGAACCAATCGCAGACTGAGCCCGTCTGATCCGTCAGCACGGTAATCCACGAACGCATCCTCCTGAACGGTACGCCGGCTTCCAGGCTGTCTGCGTCCTCCAGAAGGCGCGAAATGCGCCGCTCCTTTTCCGTTGCCTCCGCCGTCTCATATTTTGCCTGTCGAACCGCAGGCGCCACAACGCTGTCAAACAGCAGCGCGTCATCCTCGTCGTCATCCGGCATAGGAGGCAGTGCCGCCAGGAAGTCCGTTTCATCCGATCCGGCATTCACATCAGTTTCTTCCGAAACTTCCAATGCTTCACGCATGCGTTTTGCCGCAGCCGCATATTCTTCCTCCCCCAGCAATGCCTCACAGGCCGGCGTCAGCATTACCAGCTCCGCTGCAGTCAGGCTCCGTTGACTGATGCAGTCAAACTCCCGCAGGCTGTCGATTTCATCGTCAAAGAATTCGATTCGGATACCCTGGCTGAGAGACGGCGGATAGACGTCCAGAATAGAGCCCCGCAGGGCAAACTGTCCCTTACCTTCAACCATGCCGACCCGCTCATACCCCATCCGGATCAGGCGGCGGGTCAGATCTGCCGGAGCAATCCTGTCTCCCGTTTTCAGCGTAATGCACAGTTCCCCGAAGTGCTCCGGCCGCCCCATCCGCTGGGCCATCGCCTCCGCGCCGGTGCAAAGGATCTTTGCTTCTCCTGAGCATACCGCGCTCAGCGCTTCCAGCCGGCGCCAGCTGCTTTCCAGGCTTCCGGCCGCTCGGGTAAGATCAATCTCTCCGCCCGGCAAAAAAGCAGACAGGATGGATGGTTCTTCTGCCCGCCCTGTTTGATTTGATTCGCCGCCCGTAAGCTGCCGGACATCGTCCGCCATCCGGGAAGCCTTCAGATCGTTCTCCGCCACCAGCAGCGTTCGCCGCCCGGCCCGCGCCGCCCGGCATGCCAACACAGCCGCCAGCGTCGCATTCACGCTTGTTAGTGCGACCACCTGTCCCGGTTTGGCCGCTAGCAGTTCTTCCTCCCCGGGAATTCTCAATGTCTCAATCACAATCTGTTCTCCGATTCTTTTTCGTCCCCGCTGATACCACTGGCTTTACTTTTTTGTTCCCGCCAGCCGCATTGCGGCATCAATTCCGTTTCTTGTATATTCTTCCGCGCATTCCGCCGCCGCGGCAAAGGCTTCTGCCATCCGGAGCTGATCTTCTCCCGCCGGCCGTCCCAGCACCCATTTGACCAGGTCCTCCCCAGCGGGCCGGTCTCCCGTGCCCACCCGGATCCGCGGAAACGCGTCCGTTCCCGTTTCCCCAATAATGCTGCGCATGCCGTTGTGCGTACCGGGTCCGCCGTTTTTGCGCACCCGGATCCTTCCCGGCGGAAGATCAATATCGTCATAGATAATCAGCACCTGTTCCGCCGGCACATGATACCGTTCCATGAGTTTCTTCACAGCGATGCCGCTGTTGTTCATAAAGGTCAAAGGCCGGCACAGAACGATTTTCTTTCCCCCGTCTGTCCATTCTGCTTCCGCCCAGGGCTGCAGCATCTTTTTCCGCAGTTTCACCGAAAACTTTTTCTCCAGCAGTTCCATAACCTCAAACCCGGCGTTGTGCCGGGTGTGCGCATATTTCTCCCCGGGATTTCCCAGGCCGATAATCAGATACGTCGGTTTATCCATCGTCTTTTCGATTCCTCCGCATTACGATTGCCGTTACGAAAGTTTCTTTCGAAACTTTGACGGCTGTAGTTGATTCGCATGCGCACTGCGCGCGACAGACAATAGCCCAGATCGAAGACTTGGACAATTGTTCAAACAGCTAGCGGCGTAGAAGCTCCTGCCTCTACGCTTTGCACAGTTTCTCATGTTTCCGGATTTGTGTCAAGAACAGAAGAAAATCTTTCCTGTTTAGCGGTTTGGTGGTATCATAGCCGTAGTTTTTTTCAGGAGGAAATCGTCATGAACCTGATCATACCGAAAAATTACAATCCCGTGCTGGATCTGCGGGATACAGAAATCGCCATCAAGCTGGTCAAGGACTTTTTTGAAACAGAACTGGCCAAAGCGCTGAACCTGACCCGTGTGTCAGCCCCCATCATGGTCACCCCCGAATCCGGTCTGAACGATAACCTCAACGGTGTGGAACGTCCCGTTTCCTTCGACATAAAGGAAACCGGTCAGACCGCTGAAATCGTTCATTCCCTGGCCAAATGGAAGCGTCAGGCCCTCAAAACTTATGGATTCTCTGTGGGTGAAGGGCTCTATACCGACATGAACGCGATCCGCCGCGACGAGGAAACCGACAATATCCACTCCATCTTTGTGGACCAGTGGGACTGGGAACGCATTATGGCCCCCTCCGAACGGAACGAAGGCTTTCTGCGGGAGATTGTAAGCCGTATTTACCTGACCCTGCGGAAAACCGAAGGCTTCGTCTGTGCTCATTATCCCCATATTAAACCGGAGTTGCCGGATCATATCACCTTTGTCACAACCCAGGAGCTGGAAGACAGGTATCCTGATCTGTCCTCCAAAGAGCGGGAATACAAAGCCGCAAAGGAATTCGGCGCAGTCTTCCTGATGCAGGTGGGCGGTGCGCTTCGCAGTGGCAAAATCCATGACGGCCGTGCGCCGGACTATGACGACTGGTCCCTGAATGGCGATATCCTGCTGTATGATCCGTTGCTGGATATCTCGCTGGAAGTTTCCTCCATGGGCATCCGCGTGGATCCGGAAACCCTGCTGAAACAGCTGAGAATCCGCGGATGCGAAGAACGGGCCGAGCTGCCCTTCCAGAAGGCACTGCTGAAAGGCGAGCTGCCCCAGACCATCGGCGGCGGTATCGGCCAAAGCCGGATGTGCGTTTATTTCCTGCGCAAAGCGCATGTCGGAGAAGTTCAGGCATCCCTTTGGCCTGAAGAAGTCCAGAAAGCCTGCCACAATGGAAATATTCCGCTGTTATAAGCATCTGCCAACGATCGAAAGCGCTTATGCGCGCAAACGATGCGTATTCGGTTCAGATGCCGCTGACGTTGTGAGCGCGGAATCATACTGTTCGCTGTCAGTCACGAATAACGATCTGTGGAACAGGACGGGCTATATACAAAAACCGGCACAAGCCGGTTTTTTGCTTATCTGTTATTCTTCTGATTGATCTTGTCAATGATTTTCCTGCGGGGCTGCGGCGCGCAGTAGGGACAGGGTTTCAGTTTGCTGTAGGGCTCCTCGTCCAGCTCCCCGTAGGTGAATGGCGTAAGGGGCCAAAACTTTTCTTTTACGCCATAGCAGGTCGGACTGGAATGATACTGGGTTCCCTTGTTGGTGTTGTAATACAGGGTCAGCCGGTCATCCGGATAGGTCAGTTCTCGGTTGGCATCATCCCAGATAATGACCTTTGTGTATTTCTGGCCCGCTTTGGTGCCATCGTTGAGGTTCTTCCACAGCCATTCATGGTTGATCCCTTCCGGTGTGAATTTACGCTGCACCCGAATGCATCCGTGGCTGGCTTTTTCACCCAGATATCCTTCGCAGTTGTCATAGGTCCATTCGCCGGTACTTTTGCTCAGTACCGATGGCACTTCGTGAATCAGGATCCCGTCATTGATACGGATTGCTTTTTTGCAGATCATGTAGACTTCCCCGGTGGTATCATCCTTCAGCGTAAAATCTCCCGTCCAGCTGATGGCCAGAAATTCACCCGCCGGTGTTTCGTTCCAGGGGTTTTTCTTCTGGGGATTATAGAACCCCGTGGAGCACAGCAGGGTGGAAAACAGTTTCCCCTCCTTGTAAAGGTAAAGCCGCTGCCACTGTTTGTCAATTACAATCGCATAGGTCTGATCGACCTCCACCTCTTTCAGCAGGCTTGTTTCCACATAACCCTGGAATTTTTCCGCCCACACCTTCACCTTCGAGCCTTCCGGGGAAGAGGAGTAGGCTTCGATCAGCGACCATTCATCGCCTTTTTCCAGCACGTGGACGCCCTGACTCGCGCCGGTCACCTCACCGGTATAAACCGTGCAGTTTTTGTCCGGCTCCTTTCTGATTTTCACTTGATGCCGCTGATTCGCGTCCAACACTGTAATGGGCTGCATCAGCATTTTCCAGACCGCCGCCTCATCCGTATAACCCATAGGGGTTGTCCAGTAACAGACCTCATGATCGCATTTCACAAGGCTTCCTTCCGCCGGCGTATGCCATTGCCTGTCATGAGCCAGCAGCGTCGCGTCCGGCGGAAGAATCTCCACTTCTTCCATATCCTCTTCAAGTTCTGAAAGATCCAGCAGATCGTTCAGATCCACGTCCTCCTCCTGAAGTTCCGTCAGAACACGCTCCGCCGGAACCTCTTCCGCGAAGGCAGCGCCGAAAAGCAGCACAAAGCCCGCCAGCAGGGAAAGCATGCTGCCGGCGGGTCTGTTTTTCCTTATCGTCGTATCTTTCTTCATCGTCTGTCTGTCAGCTGCCTGATTTTTGGGTCGCCGCCCAGCCCTGATCAATGGTTTCCTGATGGCTGGTGGCATAGGGCCCGATCGATTCCACCTGGGCCTGAGTCCGCGGGAAATGGATGCAGGTGTGACCGTCAAAATTGTTGCTGATATGGGATGTTCCGTGGGGTGTGTCATGGGTGGATGCCATGTAGACGCTGCCGTCCGCAAAGATCACCCAGACCGGTTTCGGCGTCCAGGTGGTTTCCCCGCCGAAAGCCCGGATCATCTTCGCTGTATCGGAAGCAGAAACCGGTTCGCAATCTGCATGCGCACCAACCGAGAAGATATGTACCTGCCAGGAAATTCCCGTGCTGTAGTCATATACGGTGGCATAAGGATACTTCTTGCAGATATCTTTCACCGTGGTATACCAGTTGGCATAAATCACGCGGGAGGCGCTGGGACGTCCCGCAAGCGCATCCGCTCCGCCGGGAACCGCTGTCGGCGCAGGCGTTGCCGTTGCCGTGGGCTTCGCCGTAGACGAAGCAGCTGTGTCACCCTTTTCCAGCTGCTGCAGCGTCTTTGCCCCCGCAACGCCGTCTGCCTTCAGTTTGTTTGCTTTCTGGAAAGCCTTCACTGCAGCCGTTGTCTTTTTTCCGAAAATGCCATCCGCCTTACCCGTCAGATAGCCCATTTCAATCAGTTTGGACTGCAGGTTTTTAACGTCCGATCCGGTGCTGCCCTGTTTCAGGGTTGTTGTCTTGGCAGCGGATGAATCCGTTGAACCCGAGGCCGCTATGGCCGTTCCGCTGTAAACCGCCTTCAGGGTATCGGGGCCTGCGGTTCCGTCTTCTTTCAGGTTATTGGCCTTCTGGAAAGCTTTCACAGCCGCCACGGTAGTTGTGCCGTATTTTCCGTCCGGTTTCCCGCTCAAGTAGCCCATCTGGATCAGGTTCTCCTGCAATTGCTTGACGTCCGTTCCGCTGTCACCGCTGCGCAGTGTATTCCAGAAAGAGCTTTCAGAAGAGGAAGAAGTGTCCGCTGTCTCTTCCGCAGCGGCCGGCGACTCCGTTTCAGGCGAATTGAAGGCAACCGCCTGGGCACTGAACAGTTTTTCATAGGTGCTCTTGCCGGCAATGCCGTCCGCTTTCAGGCCATTGTTCGTTTGGAAATTCTTCAGGGCGTTCACACTGGCCCTGCCGAATTTTCCGTCCACCTTGCCCTGATAATATCCCAAATCCTTTAGCCGGGTTTGTACACTGCGGGCATCCGCCCCGTCTGACCCGTTTTTCACCGTGCTTTTCGGAGTTGTGTAGACGGGCTCCTTTGTCGGCTTGGGTGTCGGTGTTGCAGCCGGAACGGGTGTTGCGTCCGAAGGCAGGCCCGTACCGCTCTCAAGGAGACTCCGTGTCTCCGGGCCGGCGATACCGTCCGTTTTCAGGCCGTTCTTTTTCTGAAAGGCTGTCACGGCTGCCCGTGTTGCCGTGTCATAACGCTTCGTGATCGTTCCGGCATAGTAGCCCAGATTCTGCAGCATCGTCTGCAGCTGGCCAACCGGTTCACCTGTATTGTTCAGGCGCATGGTGGCGCCTGCCGCCGGACTCATTGTATTGATTTTTGTCGCCGTGCCCTTTGCGTTGAGAGGCTTCCCGGAGTACAGAAATGCCTGGATGTTAGCGTCCACGAGTCCCGTATCCGGATACTTGTTTTTTTGCTGGAAGGCAATAACTGCCTTCTCCGTTGCGTCACCAAAGTTTCCATCGGCTTTTCCCGTCAGGAATCCAAGCTCAATCAACGCCTCCTGCAACGCCTGCACTTCCGCGCCTTTGGATCCTTTCTTCAGAACAATATACCCACCGGCATCCTCTTCCGGCGCCAGGGTGGGCGCCGGAGTGGGCGTCGGTGTAACCTTCACTTTCTTCACCGTTTTCAGAACGATATATTCTGTCCGCACCCAGCCTTTGCTTCCTTTGTATTCCACGCGGGCCCAGTTCCCGTTCTTTTCGTATACGGTGATTTCGGCTTCGGCGGGTATCCGCTTCACCAGGCCGGACTTCACGCTCCGGGCTTCCCGCAGGTTTACCTTTACTTTTGTGACCGTGGTGTAAGGATAGCTGCTCACAGTTTCCGACGCTTCCTCCGCCGCGGCGTGCCGGGTTTCCCCCATCAGGCATGTCAGATACAGCAGCAGCACCAAAGCCAGCAATACTCCCCGAAACAAACGGTTCTTCACCATGGGATTCCCTCCTGTGTAATAAAAGGGCATAAAAAGCCCGTTAACATTCCGATACATAATGATTTTACTCGTTCTGTTGCGGATTGTCAACGAAATTTTTACATTATTGTAATATTTTCGTTATCTTTTATCTGAATTTGTCTCGTTTCCGACCGCTTCCCCAAGACCCTTCAATGCCGCCACTGCCGCAGCCTGTTCTGCCTGTTTCTTGGTTTTTCC
>Ga0310690_10007988_pt1 | contig 13513 bp, 9 predicted proteins | sample AusTroGonzalo_MG_2_FD_207661 | JGI IMG/M metagenome (GOLD analysis project Ga0310690, IMG submission 207661) | Bovine rumen microbial communities from tropical cattle in Woodstock, Queensland, Australia - Gonzalo_04 (v2) (version 2) | ecosystem: Host-associated > Mammals > Digestive system >... | reverse complement strand
ATTGGTGCCTTGGACCAGTATATAAAACAAAAGGAGTAAAAAATGGGTATGGGTAATTTTTTCAAAGAATTTCGCAGTTTTGCAGAACGTGGTAATGCAATCGATATGGCGATAGGTATCATTGTCGGGTCTGTGATGACCAGTGTTGTGAACTCGCTGGTTTCCGATATTATTATGCCGCCGATTGGATTGTTAATTGGTGGTGTTGATTTTTCACAAATCTTTTTTGTGATTTCTGGTGGCGTGGGTCAGCACTTTAATACAATTGCCGAAGCCCAAGCGGCGGGTGCCACAACAATCAATTTGGGTGTGTTCATAAATACTTTGATTAGTTTCGTAATTACTATGTTTGCGGCGTTCTTGATTGTGCGTATGGTCAACAAGATGAAAAGCAAACAGGCCGTTACGACAACTGTGTGTCCATATTGCAAGCAGACGGTTGATATTACCGCGACAAAATGTCCGCATTGCTGTTCGGCGTTGATACCGGGCGAAGTCAAAGCGGCGGAAGAAAGCGATTTGGCCAAAGGTATTCATAAATTAAAAAAGTTAGTGAAAATTAAAAAGATTAAAAAATAAGCATCGCCCCGTTCGGGGCGATATTTTCTATAATTGAAAGAAAAATCTTGAAAACCGAATATTTTAATGATAAACTGCGGCTTGCCTATGGCGGATGTAGCTCAGCTGGTTAGAGCGTCGGTTTGTGGTACCGAATGTCGCCGGTTCGAATCCGGTCATCCGCCCCAGAATTCAAAAATGCCTGTTTGGATGTTTTTTATTTCCTCTTGCTTTGGTGGGCAAAAATCTTGTATTTTTAATATATATGAAAAAAGAACTGTATGATTTCTTGAATACAGACCTGCAATTCGTGCGCGGGGTGGGACCTGTGTTGGCCACGCGTTTTGCCGATTTGCTTGGTGGGCGGCGGGTTCTGGATTTTATGTTGCACATTCCCGTCTATGTCAAAGAACGCGGCATTATCGACAATGTTGCGACCGCAAGCCCGGGCGATGTTATAACGACAATGCTGTATGTCAAAGAACACAAGGTTGGGCGCAGTTTTGGTCGGCGGCGCAGTCCTACGCGGATTACTTGTGTTGATAAAGCAGGTCAGACAGTTGTGATTCAATTCTTTAATTCTAACTTTTTGGAATATTGGTTGAATAAATTGCCGATTGGCCAGTGGCGCTTGGTCAGTGGTAAATTGGAACCTGGGCGCGCCCCAACAATCAATCATCCTGATTTCATAGAAGAACCGCAAAACGCCGACAAAATTCCAAAGGTTCAGGCGATTTATCGTTCGGGCGAAGGTATTACGCAAAAGACTTTTACCAATGTGCGCGATCAAGTGTTTGCGGTGCTGCCTGACAAAATGGTTGGCGAAGACGAACATTTGGTGGAATTTTTTGACGCGCTGCGAAATGCGCATTTTGCCAAGACCAGTGCGGATTTATTGCCGCTGGCGGATGATGTTATAAAGTTGGCATATTTTGAATTGCTGGCGCACCAGTCTGCGATTGCAATCAGTCGGCGCAGTCGAAATGATGCGCGCCATCGCCGCGCGGTGCGCGTGAAAAAATATTCGCTTGTGGATAAATTCTGGGCATCTTTGCCGTTTGATTTGACTGGTGCCCAGAAACAGACACTTGCGGACATTGCGGCGGATTTCGTACGCGATTTTCCGATGATGCGCCTTGTTCAGGGTGATGTGGGTTGCGGAAAAACTATGGTCGCATTTGGCGCAATGGTTATGATGGCGGAATTTGGCGCACAAACCGCGTTACTTGCGCCGACAGATACTTTGGCGCAACAGCATTATGCAAAACTGAGACCAATGTGCGACAAATTGGGCTTGGTTTGTGAAATCTTGACCGGTCGTGATAAAGGCGCGGCGCGGCGTGAAAAGTTGGTGTCGTTGCGTTCGGGGCGAACACGCCTTGTAATAGGAACGCACGCGTTGTTTTCAGATGATGTGCAATATAAAGATTTGGGTTTGGTCATAGTTGACGAGCAGCATCGCTTTGGCGTGGCCCAACGCGAGGCCTTGCGTGCAAAAGGAACCAATCCTGATGTCTTGGCTTTGTCGGCTACGCCGATTCCGCGAACTTTGTCGATGACAGTTTATGGCGATATGGATGTATCGATTATAAACGAGAAGCCTGCGGGTCGTATTCCTATCAAGACAACCAAGTTGCCGATTGCGCGGATGAATGCCCTGATTGACAGATTGCGCCGGCAAATAGTTTTGGGTGCAAAAGTCTTTTGGGTTTGTCCGTTGGTTGAAGAATCTGAAACGTCTGATGCCACCGCCGCCGAGCATAGATATACAGAACTGAAAAAAGATTTTACTTGTGTTGGTTTGGTGCATGGCCAAATGCAAAAAGATGAACGTGACGCGATTATGGCGGAATTTGCAAAGCCAGAATCAGACATGAAAATCTTGGTTGCGACAACAGTTATCGAGGTTGGTATAGATGTTCCAGATGCAACGATTATTGTTATTGAAAACGCGGAAAGATTTGGCCTGGCTGCGTTGCACCAGTTGCGCGGTCGTGTAGGGCGGGGTGGGGCACAGTCTTATTGTATCTTGCTGTATGGAAACGATGTTTCGCCCGATGGGTTAAAGCGTTTAGATGTATTGGTTGAAACAGATGATGGTTTCGTTATTGCCGAACAAGATTTGATGATGCGTGGTGTTGGAGAACTGTTGGGAACGCGGCAAAGTGGTTGGATAAATTATAACTTTGTTGACTATCGTGCGCATCGTGATTTGTTTAAACTGGCAACGCGGGCGGCATCTGAAATGTCCGAACCAGAACAATGGGTCAAAGATTTTATGTATATATTTAATCGTGCGGCGACACTGGGGGCGTGATGCGAAAGGTCTTTGCATTTTTGATTGCGGTTTTATTTTCTGTGAACGCGTGGGCGATGTCTTTTATCAACGATACAGAAATAGAATCTGTTGTCACAGAAATCATAGAACCAATTGCAAATGCGGCGGGAATTGCGCCATCGCGTTTGCATGTTTTTATTGTTAAAGATGATGAATTTAATGCCTTTGTAATGGGTGGCGAAGATGTGTATTTGTACACAGGTTTGCTGTCGAAAATAAAAAATCCTAATGCTTTGCGTGCGGTTGTTGCACACGAAATGGGACATATGCTTGGCGGGCATATGGTGCAAATGGCGGCGGCCATAGAGGCAGAAATGCGTCGTGCAATGTTGATTCAGGCGTTGGGTGTTGGTCTGATGGTTGCGGGCGGTAATCCATCTTTGGGTGCGGGTGTAATGGCGGGCGCATCGGGTGTTGCGCGTCAATCTTTGTTGTCTTTTTCGCGTGACGAAGAAAGAATGGCGGATGAACTGGGCGTAAATTTAATGGTGCGTGCGGGATTTAATCCAAACGGATTTATAAGTGTTTTTGAACAAATGCAAAAAATGACAGGTCCTATTGAATCCAAGGTCAATCCAAACGCGATAAATCATCCGTTGACTGCGGAAAGACTTAAAAATGTTCGTGATAAATTGGCGGGCAAAGAAATTAAAAACAAAGTCTTTGCCACCGATGATGATAAAACGATAAGCAAATATGAATTGGTTAGGGCAAAGTTGATTGGTTATTTGGCGGACACTTCGCAAATAAAAATATCGTATCCATATTCTGATAAATCTGATGCGGCGATTTATGCGCGGGCGATTGCGAATATGCGTAATGGAAATCTGGCGGGTGCGGCGGTTGGTACCCAGACACTGATTTCGCGGCAAATGCAAAACCCGTTTTTCTATGAATTATTGGGCGATTTAGAATATGCTTATGGTCATTATGATGCAAGTTGTGCGGCCTATGAACACGCCATAGAATTACGACCAAATTCTCCACAAATTGAAACGGCTTTGGCGATAGTTTTGACCGCAAGAGATGGGCCAGACGATAAAATACACGCAATTGAACTTTGCAAAAGCGCGATACTGCAATCACCAACACCATTGGCTTATTGGACTTTGGCGCGGGCATATTCTGATGATACGGCGCGTGCAGATTGGGCAATGGCGGAATATTATAATTTGCAAAATCAACACGACAAAGCGAAAGAATATGCGCGTCGTGCAAAGTCACACCTTATTCCAGATTCACCAGAATATATCAAATCAGACGATATACTGAAACAAAAGCACTAGGACAGGACCTGTTTTTGCAAATCAATCAATTTGTGTGCACCATCTGTCGCCATATCCATCATTATGGCAAGTTGCGATTTTTCAAATGGGTGCTGTTCGCCTGTGGCCTGGATTTCTACAAATCGACCACTTTCGGTGACAATGAAGTTTGCATCGATTTCTGCGGTGGAATCTTCTTCGTAATCTAAATCCAAAATTAGTTCATTATTCCACAGGCCCGCACTGATTGCCGCAATATGTTCGCGCACAGGATTTTCTGTAATACGTTCTGTTTCAATCAGTTTGCGTACAGCCAAAACCATCGCAACAAAACCACCGGTGATACTGGCGCATCTGGTCCCACCATCGCCCTGAATAACATCGCAGTCGATTGTTATAGTGTTATGCCCAAGCGCTTCTAAATCAACAACACTGCGCAGTGCGCGTCCAATCATGCGGGAAATTTCCGCGCTGCGTTTATCGTTTGCCAAGGCGTCGCGTGATTTGCGTTGTTCGTTGGCGCGTGGCAACATAGAATATTCCGCTGTCACCCAGCCGCCTGTTTTGTGTTGCAATCGTTTCCATATTGGTTGTGCAAATTCAACAGACGCGGTGCACAACACCGTTGTTCCGCCAATCTTTATCAAACAAGAACCTTCGGCCCATTTGTTGACCATTGTTTCCATAGATACAGGGCGCATTTGTGTCGGCTTTCGCAGTGACGGGCGCAGCATTTTTTTATCCTTTTCAATTGTTGTTGGCATTATATATCAAACGCCGGTCATTGCAATTGTTTTTATCTTTGTGGTTGACATATGGGCATTGTATGATAAATTTTAACCAAAAGAGGTGTGCCATGCAAAATCAAATTCCAGATGTTGGTTCAGATAAAATGTATGTTATGGGCCTGGCTCATTCTGTCAGTGCGGTTCAACTATTGACCACCGATGCGGTCAAATCTGATAAACGCGATTTAGGAATTTTTCTTGGTTGGTATGATCCATTGGGTTTGAATAAATATTACTCTTTACGGTCCAAAGAAAACAAACCTTTGGTATTGGTGGTTGTTCGCGATAATGCGGTTATTTGGTGTCGCGGTGCAAATGCAAGGCGCGCAAAGCCATATATGTCCAGTATTGTGGAATTTATTATAAAACAAAATTTTGATATTGCGGCTGATATGGCGGGGGCGGGTGTTCTGCGCAAAAACGGAAATTATTATAATGTATATGATTTACCCCAAGGCTTTATATACAATGGAAATCTTGACTTGTCTTATGCGGGGCTGGTAAAATTGCCTAATATGTCAACGATTACAATCAAAGGCGATTATAATATCAGTGGTAATAATCTGATAAGTTTGCGTGGGTGTCCAAAAATAGTTACTGGTAATTTTTATGCGTACGACAATAGGCCTAAAAAATATACTCAACAAAAACCGTCCAATGTGCTAATTGGTGGACGCTATTATAATGTGCAACCAAATTTAGAGCGCTAAGGTTTATTTTACTCACCGTCATAGGAGCACAATCCCCATTCGGTGTTTGCGTTTGTCAGGTTATAGAACTGGGTATGTGTGGTCAAGGTGGTGTCATCAAAGACGGTGTGCCATGTGCCATCAAGTTTTTCACATTCGGCGGCAAGAACGGTTGCCATATCGATGCGTATAGAATCCATAATCATATTGACCGACCCTAAAATGCTTAATGGAATCGCTACATCATCGGATGTATCAGATGGTCTGGTGCAATACTGTGCCGCATAGGTTTTAATTTTACTGTAAAGTGTTGTTGTGCTTTCGTCAATTTTGCTTCCTGGGGAATATACACGACATCCATACGGATAACCCCTGGAATCGTTACTTGGGGTGCGGCAAAGTTTTTGTGCATAGTCTTGCAATGCTTCAAAGCAATTTTGCGCAATTTTTTGTTCGGTGATTTGCTGCATTTCAGACACTAACAATGTCAAGCCCGCGCTGCCGCCGCCATACAGGTTGCTGCAACTGGTCAGTTTGTCTTGGCACATTTCTTCGGCTAAAACAAGTCGTGACCCGACCAACATTTGGTCATCCAGATTACTAAAGTCGCGCAAATGTCCAACGGTTGTGTCATAGCATTGGTTAACAACATCCATACATTCATCTTTGACTTGGCGGATTTTGTCTTGTTGACCTTGATATATTTCTTTAACTGCGGTTCGTAAAAATTCGTCCCAAACTTCATCAGAAATATCACGACATGCCGCTAGAGTTTTGTCTGCATATTTTTTCTTGCGATTGAGTTCGGTAAGCAACATAGTATTCGTGTTGTTTGATAAAATGTTTCCAGATATAGACAATTGTTCACCCAACTTGAAAAAGTTTGGCGTATAAATTGGTTCACCGGTTTGTCTGTTCAGATATAAACCTGTAAGGTCAAGGCAATGTACATAGTCTGGACCACAGGTTGCTTCTGAGGTAAGATTTTCGCGAACTGCGGCAACACAATCGTGTATGGATGTCGAATTGTGTGCATTATAGTTTTCTATGCGCGCATTTGACATTTCGCGATTTGTTTCCCGAACGCTGGCGTTTGCAAGGGTTGCCTTTTTATCCAATTCTGTAAGCAATATCGAACAATCGTTTTCAATGTACATTCCGTATGCAGATGTAATCATATTCAGCGTGGATTCGGACGGACAGCGGTCACGAACTAATTCAATGCATTGTGAGTGTACGGCACTGTAAAGACTGGGGCCAGTAAGATTTGCAATTGTGTCACCAGAAATTAAATCAGTTGTTGTCCAAATTTGTTTTATATCGCCGGCGATATCTAATTGACCCGCGGTAGACGTTGCAGACTTGGTTGACGCCAAAACATCACTTATTGCAGTCAGTTTTTGCGCAGATACAGATTTATCACGCGCTTCGGCCAATTTTAATTCGCCTTCACTGGCATTTAACATAGCCTTTACTTCTGCGGGCGTTTTAAGAATAGATTCAATATTTAAATTTTTGAAATCTTGTAATTGGCCGGCGACATTATTTAACGCATTTTCGCGTGCCATAACGGTTTCTAGTTTTGATGAACAAGTGCACCTGCGATATTTGTCATTTTGCAGTGCACAGAATTGGTCCATACAGGTGAAATAAGCCTGTTGGCATTCAGTATAATTGTCATTAAATGTCAGTGTTTGTGTATTTGTTGTGGGTAAAATTGTTGCGCGCGTGACCTGTCTGGGGGTGCTGTGCAATTTGCGTGCCGCCGAAGTGGTTATTGCGCCGCGTGTTGTTGGTACATTAGCGCGTCGTGCGCGTGTGACGCGTGTCGAATTTACCTGTCCAATGGTGGCGCCGCGCGAAACAGTTTTACGCCCAGTTATGCGCGTTGCAGTATTTTGATTGGTATTATTGCGCGCAACGGCATCCGCGGTTCGAGCCGCACCCAAAACAGGCAGGGCGCAAAACATGCACACAAACAAAGAAAGAAAAATCTTTTTCATCCCTAATGGATATTGTATCAGATTTGCGCCTATATCGGCAAGCGGTTTTTTGCGCCGTTACTAAAAAAAGCCCCGCATGGGGGCGAAATTATTGTTCTTCGGTTTCCGATTGTGGACCACGTTTACGCTCAACAAAAGTAATGCGACCTTTGGCCAAATCATAAGGCGTCATTTCAACACGAACTTTTTCGCCAACATTGACCCAGATGCGCGCCTTGCGCATTTTACCACAAACAGTTGCCAAAACCGTATGGTCGTTTTCCAGTCTGACGCGGAACATTGTGTTTGGTAATTTTTCTTCGACAGTGCCAGAAAAAACAACAACATCATCTTTTGCCATAAATATTTCCTTGGGTTAAATTTCGTTGTAAATATATTCTATGCGCGTAAAAAAATCAAGAATTTTTTGTTGCGACCCTGGCCATATTCTGATAAAATTAGACAAGATAGTAGGAAGGAAAATACATGAAAATAAGATATCTTGCATTGGTTTTGGCGATTATGCCGGCACTTGCGTATGCGGCGACGGTGCGCAGTGGTGCCGATCGTTCTGGCGCGGCGCGGGTTTCTATGGCGGCAGGTAAGGTTGTACAGAATGCAGTGTTAAGGAACGCTGTGTCTGGAACGGCCAGTGCAGCCCCAAAGCAAACCCAGGAATCTGAACCAGAAATGTTGAATGCCGAAGAATGTCGCGAAGAATATCGTGCGTGTATGGATGAATATTGTTTGTTGGATGAATCCGAAGGCGAACGTTGCGCGTGTTCTGATAATATCAGACAATCAAAAAGTATAATCCAAGAAATTCAAAAGGTCCAAGCGGACGCCGAAAAACTGTATACCGAAGGCGTTGAACGCGAAAAGTTGGGGGCTAAGGCTGACTGGGTTTTTGGTGCCAGCGATAAAGCAAAAGAATCTGCTTCGGGAATAAATTTTTATGATTGGGTGATGGGCGGAACAAGCGAAGAAAGCCTGACGGCGGATGATGAAATAGGGGACAATCTGTATGCAATGGCGGCGGAATCTTGTGCAGATATTTTGACCCGTTGTGACGCCAAGGTTGCAACACGTGAAGAACAGCTGTACTTGCGTGAAATAACCAAAAATTGCAAGGCTTTTGATGGCTATTTGGCGGACCAAAAACGCGCGGCGGAATCCAACCTTGCAACGGCGCAGGCGGCGGTTCGTTCTGCACGTGCGTCGATTATGGATAAAACAAACAAGTACAATCGTGGCGAATGTTTGTTGGCTTATCGGTCTTGTATAGCTGATAAAGGTGGCTGTGGTGTGCATTTTGAAAACTGCTTGGATGCGGCTTTGTTGCAACGTCGTGCAAATGCGTGTGAAAATATTTTGGATCAGTGTATGCCTTCTCGTGAATATGTTTTGCAAGATTGGGAGGCGGAATCAAAGCAAGTTTTACTTGATGCGGCCGCTTATACCCAAGAAAACAAGTTGCTGACCTGTCGTGCAAAAATACGTAATTGTTTGGAAGAACGTTGTTCGGCATCTACGGATACAATGTGTCTTAGCAGTATTGATATTGCGGCGGGTATTTGTCCAATTATAGATGATTGCGACACTGATGCGCCAGGAATCAGAGCATGGTGGAAAGATAATTTGGCATCCTTGCGATTGGATTTTTGTCAGAAAGATGTTACAAAATGTATGCAGGATAAATGCGGTCTGAATTATGATGCACCGCAATGTACTGGCAAGGAGGCGAATACTATCGCAGCTATGTGCCCACAAAATATGTTTGTTTCATGCAAATCTGTGGATTCACAGCATTATGGTATTATGCTTAGTGCGATAAAATTGAATTTGGATTACCAACAGGTTGAAAATTGTACAAATTACTATGCGGATTTGTTGGGCCGTTTGTGTGGGTTGGATATGTCTTGCCTGCCGAACAGCAAAACGGTTGCGGCATACAGCAAATTAGCAAAAGGAACGGAATATAGCGACTTGCAAAAACAAGTTGAAAACGAAGCGATAACAGAATCTAATAGATTGTTAAATGAAATAAAGTCGGAAAAAACAGTTTCGGCATGTACAAGTATCAACGGTAATAACTTTAATTCAGTATTTGGTGCGACCACTGAAGTTGTCAAGATTCGTGCGCGTGCGCGCTATCTTGCCGAACTGAATTCGCAACATTTAAAGTTGGCCCGTAAAGCGAGTGTAGCAGAAGCCAAGAAGGCATGCGAAGATGCGTATCAGGTTGGCGGTCGGCCAACAGGCACCGATGAATATACATATATCAGCAGTGTTTCGTTTGAACCGTCTTTACGTAATTGCCATGTGTGCCGCAAGCAACGCGTTTGTGCCGTTGGTGGCGAAACCAAAGAATCTGGCGCGCTGAAAGGTGCGGCGGGTGGTTTGGCCGCGGGCGCATCAACGGGTGCCATGCTGGGGCCATGGGGTGCGGCGATTGGTGGTGTCGTTGGCGCGATTGGTGGCGGCATTATGGGGTCCGAAGCAACCGGCGAAAAGAAATCTTGCCAAGAAATCGAATCTTGTGAAGATATCAATATAGGCAGCACTGACGATGATATTGGAACGGTTTCGTATTCCGCACAAACTTATACAGCACAGCCGACACTGTCAGATTTTTAGAGGGGATAACAAATGAAAAAAATTTGTGTGATTGTTTCTTTGATTGCGTTGTGTACGCCAATGGTGGGGGACGGCGCGGTTGCCAAAAAACAATCAGCAATTCAAAACGGAACAACCGTTCGTGCCAAGGTAAATGCCAAAGGACTGTATTCTCAAGAATGTTATGATGAATACTATGGTTGTATGGACCAATTCTGTATTTCTGATAATGTCAATGGTGGCAGTTGCATGTGCAGCAACGACAACGAAAAATATGAAAAGGAATTGTCGGAAATCGTCGATATGTTGGCCGAAGCCGAACGCATCAGCACCGAAGAAGTCGAAAAAATCAAACTGGGCGCAAATGCAGATATCGTCTTTACTGGTGAACGTCAATACGATGCAAATGGAAATGTTATCCAACTGGGTAAAGGAAAAGATAAAGAACAAAAACGCCAAGATTTGCTGAAAATGTTTGAAACGAATTTTGATGATGAGGATGAAGTCGGTTTTACTGACAGCATCGCAAATAAAAAAGGCGCTGCGTTATTTTCTGCGGCGGATGAAATTTGTTTGGATCAGATGGATGATTCTTGCGGTGGTGAAATGAAGTTGTTGCGGCAAATGTATCAAAAACAAATAGATTCAGACTGCAAGGGTTTTGCAAATAGTATCGCAAATCAGCGGACCGCGGCCCAGGCTGCATTGCGCAGTGCCCAAAGTGATGTTCGAAATGCACTAAAAGAAAGTTTCGATTCCGCCAATAAATACAACCAAGGCGAATGTATGGTCGAATTCAAAAAATGTATGACTGGTGCGGACGCGTGCGGGGCCGATTGGGAAAATTGTGTTGCGGCGGTTGCATCTGAAAAAATGCAAGTTCGGGTTAACAAGAAAAAGACATACAGAAAAACCACTGATACAGGTATAGAGGCATCTGTCATGGAACGTTTGGAATCCAAGCGCACAATTTGTGAACGTGTCTTGGACCAGTGTATGGCGGTGCGCGACAATGTGTGGACTGCGTTTCTGCGTGAAATTACACCAACATTGAAATTGGCAGAGAGCAGGGCAGAATCAAAACTGCGTCAATCTTGTTTAACAAATATTACGAATTGTTTGCATACTGCGTGCAGTGATAATATCGCGGCCGGTAATCCAGCTAAGATGGATGCGTGTTTGGCGCGGCCCGATATGGCGCGGTCTTTCTGCAAAGTACAACTGGAACCATGCGAAAAAATGGAACCACAGATATGGAAATATGTGACGGACAAGTTGGCGGCGATGCGTGTTGATGCCTGTACCCAAGAAGTCAAAGATTGCTTTACTGATGAAAGTCGTTGTGGAACTGACTTTATGAATTGTATTGGTATGGATTATGAATTTGTGCGGAATATTTGTCCGTTGGATAAATTGGTTGTTTGTAAACAGACAAAAGCAAACTTTAGTATGGATGATATAGATTCTATGATTTCTGGTCTTTATCTGAATATAGATAATAAAGCATTAGAACAGTGCCAAAAACTTGTTGAAGACAAAATGACAGAAATTTGTGGGTCCACCACCGATTGCAACCGCTTTGCCGCCGACGATACGATGGGAACAGGCAGTCTGCGCAGCCAAAAAGATAAAAACATCTATCGTGTGACAGGTATGATTTCCTTTGGTTCAATCAAGGTTGGTGATGGCGAAACAGTTAGAGACGGACACAAGAAATTGGATGTTGGCGAAGTTGGTATAGATGAATATATTGCAACTGCGCGTGATGCAAACTCTGGTGTCAAAAATGCCGAGGCGATTTTAAGCAATATCGACGCGGAACTGAAAAACATATCGGGGACAATAAATCGTGTAGTGCGGATGATAGAAATGGACCCGAAAATTCAGTTCTGTATAACTGGACGAAATTTAGAGCAAATTACAGGGCAGGCGGAAGTTACGCAGGCGCGTTTTCCGAACCTGTTGAACCAGGTTAAATCTGCGATTGCTGTTGCTGCGTTGCGTCAGGCACAAGATAATTATAATGCAAAATTGAATGAATATATCACCAAGGCGACAAAAGATGCGTCGGCGGATGTTGCACAATATATGTGTCAAATGTTGCCAGTTAGCGGTGGTGCGCCGGTCGGCGGAACATCAACGGAAGAAACTGGCTTGACGCCACCGTATGCAATCAGTTATGAAGTTGGCGCAGGTTTGAATAACCAGTTATTGACCCAAGGCGGTCGCGGTTCGTCTGCAAATGGCAGTGGTGGCACATATACATTTGGCAGCAATGAAGATGGTCGTAAAAGTAGCGGAATTGGAAGTTTCTTGTCGCTTGGTGGGTCTGATGTGCTTATGTCCGCTAATGATGCGATTAAGCAGTCTTCGTACAACAAGGTCGATTTGCCAAACGGTACGCGTGAATTATGGTCTATGTTCAATCGCGAAACACGTAATTGTCATTTCTGCACTTCGACCGTCACCAAGAATTGTACAACAACCAGTTCAAATGGTTTCCTGGGGATCGGTGCCAAAAGTTCGACATCTTGCGAAGAATCTGCGCCAGTCGAAAAGTGCGAAGATATTGAAATGTAAAAGGACAATCAAAAATGGAAATAGTTGACGGTGTCGTTGGTAATGCGGTCGAGGCGGTTAGTACTGTGCCAGAAAAGGTTCAGGCCAGTGCTGCGGCATTGAAAGATTTACTTTCGTCTTTGACCGGTATGGCGGTTGACTTTGGGTTAAAGTTGATTGCGGCAATCCTTGTTCTGGTCGGCGGTATGTGGATTGCGCGGCGGCTGTCTAATGCGTTTCGGCGGGCACTGGAACGGCGGAAATTAGAACCTTCGGTTGTTTCGTTTATGTCGTCGTTTATGAATATTGTCCTGCGCGTGTTCGTGATAATCATATCACTGGCGACCGTTGGGGTCCAGATGACATCTATTGTTGCGGTTTTGGGCGCGGCATCTTTGGCGATTGGTATGGCGCTGTCGGGCACTATGCAGAATTTCGCGGGCGGTATCATCATAATGTTTCTAAAGCCGTTCAAGGTTGGCGATGTCATAGAAGTTGCCGCCGGCAAAACTGGCGTTGTTAAAAAAATTATGATTTTTAATACCGAAGTGCATACTTTTGATAACCAGGTTGTTTTGTTGCCAAATGGTCCGTTGGCAAATGGTCAGATTACTAACCTGACGAACAATGGCACACGACGCACAGATATTGCGGTCAGTATTTCCTATGGTGATAATGTTGATATTGCGCGGCGCGAAATACTGGCGATATTGGCGGC
>Ga0310690_10007987_pt1 | contig 13513 bp, 21 predicted proteins | sample AusTroGonzalo_MG_2_FD_207661 | JGI IMG/M metagenome (GOLD analysis project Ga0310690, IMG submission 207661) | Bovine rumen microbial communities from tropical cattle in Woodstock, Queensland, Australia - Gonzalo_04 (v2) (version 2) | ecosystem: Host-associated > Mammals > Digestive system >... | reverse complement strand
CTCTTCCCGTGCCCTGAGCGTGGGCCGCCAGGGGGGTGGTTATTCTTTCGGAATCTCCGGCTGATACTGTTCCCAGAAATCGCAGATATACTGTCTCCACTGCTGAGCTTCCTCCTTCGTCCTTGCCCTGGCCTCGGCGCGTGCGAGGCACTCGTCCTCCGGTGTGTCAATGTACACCATGTCGTCAGCGCCGGTCCTTTGCATCAGTCTCTCCCGGTCTCCGGCCAGCGCGCCTCCGGTTATGATCCAGGCGCTGGCCCACTTGCCGCTGCGGTACTTGATGATGTCGTACAGCTTGTCCCGGATCTCGAAGACCACGCTCTTGAGCGCGTTGGGCTTCGTGTAGCGCTCATTGATCCCGATCATTTCCCAGATGCTGTCGATATCCACGACGAGATCGTCCGGAGATGCGATCTCCCTGACATAGCTCGTCTTGCCGGAGCACGGCGAGCCGTAGATGATGTGCACCTCTTTCCGCGGCGTCCTGCCTGCCTGGTTGAATCCGAATCGGTGATGCTTCTCGTTGTGGCAGCGGAAGTGCAGGATCTGGATGTTCTCCGGGTTTAGCGCCACTGTTGCATCGTTCACATTGATGTCGTCGAGCTCCTGAATATGATCCAGAACCATGTCGTACTTCTTCAGGATCGGCTGCCCGCAGGCCGCACAGTATACGAAGCCGTCCGGCTGCGTGCGCTCCTCGATCACGACCTGGCGGAACTTCTGCCAGCGCTTGGACCGGTAAAAGTCCTGCTGTGTGATCATGACTCTTTCCAGGTGCCGGAGACCTTTTTCCAGACGCGGGACGCTCTGGTCCAGGTGCCACCCACGTTGCGCCAGACGGTCCCCTGTTTCCAGGTGCCTCCGACCTTGATGTCGGCGCCTCCGGTCATGGTGAGCACCGCGCTGTTCTTCCAGGCGCTGGGCAGCGCGCCGTTCATGGCGCGGATGCGGTACTGCAGCGTCTTGCCTGCCCCGGTCTTTGTGATGTCGGTGATCGTGATCGTGTCCGTAGTGCTCCCGCTGGTGCCGGTGCTGGCGATAGTCTTCAGCGCCGCCCAGTCGGCGGATCCTCTCTTGACCTGAATCTCGTAGCCGCTGATCGTTCCTCCGGCCCCGCTCCAGCTCATGCTGACGGTATCTCCGAAGCCGGCCTTCGAGCCGTGGCCCGCGCTGACGTTGAACGTGCTGGGCGCGTCAGGGTTCCGGGCGATGGGATCCAGGGTGAACGTGCCCTCGCCGGTGCAGTTGATCGCGTACAGCTCCACGGCCGCCTCGAGACGGATCCCGAAGCTCTTCGTGCCGTCTTCGTTGTGCGGCACGTCTGTGGTTCCTGATGTGCTCCAGGTCGTGCGCATGTCGATGCGCGTCTCGTCCCAATATACCCAGGAGCCGTTGATCTTTAGCTTTACGGGCCCGGTAGTATACCAGCCGTCATTGCCTCCGACGGCGTTGATCGTCCAGCTGACGACTGTCTTGTTCGCCGCCACGTCCTGGACACCCGTCCAGGATACCTTCATATACCGCCCGTCGTGGGCGTTAGTGCTTACGCTTCCGGAAAGTGTCATCGTTACGCCTCGTACTGGATGTAGATGTCGCCGTCATTCCCGCCGGTCGGCGCGGTCGTGCCGCTGGTGATCACCGGCTGATAGTCTGCCAGGATGTCGCTTACATCCTTCAGCCCCTTGTCATCTCCGATTACATAAAATGCCATGTTACCAGTCCTCCTGTTCCATTTTCTGTTTTTTAAGTTCAAGCTCCTGTCTGCGGAGCTCCAGCGTCTGCGGATCGTTGGTCCATCCCTCGTCCTTCGCCCACTGTTTGAGCAGGATCATGCAGGACGCGGGATCCGGCAGCGCCTGTTTCTCATAGATCTCGGTGCGGACCATTTTCCGCTGCCCGAGAGTGTTCACGTCGAGACCCAGCTCGGCCATGACCTGCTTCAGGTCGTCGCTGAACTCCTCGTACTCGATGATGGTCTTTTTCTCCGTGTAGGTGAAGCCCGTGGCCCTCCGGAAGAGGGCGTTCTTGACTTCGCCCACCAGGTTCTCCCGACTTTTTTTGATGAGGTCTAAAAAAGCGGGATATCTGTTCTTATAGTTGTTGAAGCTCGCCCAGCTGATCCCCAGCTTCTGCGCGACCTCTCTTTCCTTGAAGCCGTTGCGGAGCCAGTTCTCTATCTCGTCGAATCTCGGGACGATCTCGAGCTCATACTTGGACGGCCTCCCCTTTTTCTCTGCCATGCCATCATGCGGTCCTTTCCCATGCGTACACGGCCAGATACGGCGGCATGTTGTTGTGGGCCTTCCCTCCGCCTCTGGTGCCGGTGTCCTGCGCCGCGCCGGTGATGTTTGAACCGCTCCAGGTATTCACCCATCCCGTGGATCCGGAAGAATAGCTGACCGTTTGGGTATGGCTGTGGCTCGGGATCTCATCCGTGATTAGCGTGTGCTCCGCTTCGCCGCCGGTGTCTCCCGCGTTATACACGTCGCCGGCCGCCAGCAGGAACACGTCCTTGATCCTCGTCCAGGTGCCTCCGAAGATGGTCCCCGGGTCCACGCTGGCCGTGGACAGATAAATGCTCCCGACGGGATAGATATCCAGGACGCCGGTGCTGCGGATCTTGTACAGCTCGTACGTGTACGCAGCTGTCCGCCTGATGGCCACGTTGCCGGATGTATCCTCGACCTGAGTGATGGTTATCGCGTGGCCGTTGACCGTCGTGCTGTACGTCCCGGAGCCCGTCCAGGACGCGCTCGGCACCTCGGTGCCGTTGATGAAAAGCCTGTTCGTGCTGTCGTCGACGGTGCTGATCAGGTCCTCTCCGGCCACGCTGATGTTTAGACTGTTTTTCATTGGCTGATGCTCCTTTCTCCATTATCCGTCATTTTCCGGACTCCGTACAGACCCCGGAGTTCTCCCCATAATCTCATCCGCGACCTCCTCCGGGAAGATCTCCCCGGCCAGGATCCGCACCAACTTCGTGCGCTGCTTGCTGATCGTCTGGTACTTCGCTCCGTAGATCTCGGCGATCTCCGCGATGGTGTGCTTCTCAAAGTAGCGCTCGACGATCACGTCCCTGTACTCGTCGCCCTCGATCGCCTCCAGGGCCTCGGAGACCTTCAGCTTGTCCGGGTGATCCTCCGGCAGCTTCGGATACAGATACAGGAGCTGTTCCGTTTTCTGATAGCTGCCGGCATTGACGTAGCGGACCTTCCCCAGGCTGGCCATGCGCCTCACGGCGGCCTCAGCGGCCCTGTCCGAGGCTTTTTTAATAATCTCGTTGATATATTCGTTGTACTCTTTGAGAGCCGCCAGGGCCTCAGGAGTGATCTTTTTCACCATGTCATGCTCCTGTTAGGAGCTCCGCCCGCGGGAGCGGAGCTATATGGGTTAGTTCGTTCTGAAAGGATTTAAAAAACATGGGTTATCTGAAACGCCGTCCCGCGCCGGCAGTATTCAGCGTTTACGGTGCGCGTCTTCATGCGCCATGCTGACGAGCCCGAAGGTCAGGAAGCCCAGGCAGGCTCCGAACACGGTCCCGAAGAAGAACGGGATCATTTCAGCGCCTCGCGGCTCTTCGCGATCCTCCGGCGCTCCACCTCCGGAGCCCAGCCGCATTTGTCGCACTTCGTGTGATCGCTGCAGAGCACGTAATTTTTGTAGATGCACGCGTAGCGGCCCTTGCTGTTGCGGGTCTCAGGGCTAGGCTCGTCGAGCGGGAGCTGCAAGAGCTTCCCGGTGACCTCCAGTACCGCGTCCACGTACGTCTTGGGCACGCTGCCGGAGCGGATCCACGAGACCACCACGTTCTTGTTGAAGCCCAGTTCCTCCTTTACCCGCGTCAGGTGATAGGGATCACGGTCCCGGAGGATCTTCAGCTCGTCCAGAGCCTTTCTCTGTTTTTCTTCGATTGTTGTCATACAATGCCTCCTTGAATTCGTCGAGGCTCCTGGCCACGATGGCCAGGCCCCCGCTTTTTTGAATGAGGTCCAGCGTATGCCGCTGGAGTTTTGTGGTCCTCCCTGTTGGCGTCTTACATTCGCAGGCCCAGAAGAGCCCGCCGCAGCACCCGACGATATCCGGCAGGCCGGTGCCCTGGATCGCATCGGCGTGGATCTTTACGGCCCAGATGCCCGGCGTCTCTTTGCAGTAGGCCAGGATCCGGTTCGTGACCTGATCACGTTCCTTCTGTCCCATACGCTCAGCTCCAACCGATAACACACAGAGCAAACAGCGCATAGCAGGCAAGGATCAGTATCTTCCTGGCGTCCTCCGAATTGTGCGTCGGGTTCAGGGCGCTGAGTATGGAGAGGCCGACGAACATCGCGGTGCAGATCGGCAGCGCTATGCTCTTCATAGCTTCCACGACCTCCTCAATCATCCGTTCCACCTCCGTGCCAGCGACTCTCTGCTCTCCGGGATCGGCTCGCCCCGGTATCCGTACTTTGTGGCCAGGTGCACGCCGCATTTGCAGTGTATGAGATACCGGTGCTGGTTGTAGTGCCAGTCTTCCCTGATCTTCACGGCTCTGCCGCACTTCGGGCAGGGCTTTAGTGCTTCTTTTTCTGCCATATGCGTTTCCTCCAAAGTTTCCGGGCCTCTTTTTCCGTTGGGGCTGTCGGCCCTGTCACGCCGCAACTGCCGCATGCCATCCAGTAACCGATAACGCTCTTTGTTGGCCTTATGTCCTCGCTCCCGCAGAACGGGCAGCGGTTCCGGTTGCCCTCGCGGGTCTCTTTTACAATCTGCTTGTATGCCTTTCGGATCGCTTCGTCGCAGTTGATATGTACCGCTCCGCCCTGCTGGCTGTACTTCGGCAAATTGCCGACGAGGACGTTTATGTCCGCGATGTTTATATGTTCCGCGGTGTAGTCCCAGCCATTCGCGTCGTATTTTGTCAGGAGACAATGCTGCAGGTGCCTGGCGTTTATGAGCACAGGCTCCTGGGGCTCGTCGGTTATTTCTCCGGTGACGCTGTCTATGAACATGGGTATCTCTTTTACTTTCATTTGTCCTTGATCCTTTCGAGAATCTTGTTGATCGTGCCGTCGCTGATCCCGAGCTCCTTCATCTTTTTGATAACTCTATGTATTTCAAAGAGCTCCAAGCCGGCGTATGTCGCGTCTAAATCAAGTTTTATGCTCATTCATCCACCTCCAGCTTTAGTAGCTCCGGGAATCCTACGTGCTGGCCTTCTTCGATGAAGGGGAACATCGAGGGCCAGATCTCGAACTCCTGGGCGCCGTACATGCTGATTACATACAGGCGGCCGTGGCGCCGCTCTATATATTTGCTGTCTTTTATCTTGAACGCCTTAATGAACGCCAGGTCCTCCGGCGTGATCTTCGGAAGTTCCGGATAATCATCGCTCCATTCCTGGATCCGCTTGATTGCGTCCGGGTCCCATGGTTCGATGGGGTCAAGCATTCCGGGGTTCTCGGATGCGACGAGCCTGTAGCGGGCCAATTCATGTATAAAATCGCGGGTCTTCTCGCAGTCGTATTTCTTCACTGTCATATCTTCACCTCATATCCGGCGCTGATCAGCGCCTGTTTTACTTCCTGCCAGGGCATGGGAATGTCAACCTTCTCCTTCTGTTTCCAGATCTTCACCAAGGTATGCCCTGCCCGGTCCGATTCCTGGATGTACCAGATATCATCCGGGTTGATCTCAACTCCTCCGATGTTCATTCCTCGTCCTCCTCTATCTCGACGACCTCGTACACGGAGCTCCCGCCGCGCTGCTTCGCGTGATGGATCGACGTGAAAATGTTGTTCGCCGTGGTGCCGACTTTCCGGGCCAGTTGCTCCGCTGTGTCGCCCATGGCCACCGGCAGCCTCAGCTCGTCGTTCGTGACCTTGATGTAAACTCTCATAATACGTCACCCGCCTCGATGTTCTGCATCACGTACCCGTAGGCATCGTCGAGGATCTCGTCGCTGGGCAGCGGCATCCAGGCGATGACGTTGGTATTCGCTCCGAGGCACCAGCGCCCGAGCTCCGGGCTGTAGTAACCCACGATCAGGTTATTCACGCCCTTTTTCGTACGGGTCCAGCAGAGGACCTTCTGCTCATCCGGCGGGAGCTCCGGTGAAAAGATGGTGCTCTGTGCATATACCCACGGAGAGCACCACTGCGGATTAGCAGGCGGAATAACTTCCAGCTCCAGCCACTCCCTGAGGCAGGTCTTGCAGCTCTCCGTGTCTGCGAGGCAGTCCTTCCCGGTGCGCTCGTCGATGTACTCGTCACCCCGTAGAACTAGGTGACAGTACGGCGGGTCATCCTGGACGGTGGGGTACGCCAAGTTGATGATCTCCTCGACGCTCAGCGTCTGATACAGCTTTGTCATTCCAGCTCACCTCCCCGGGTCTCCAGTCCCTTGATGATCCCAATCGGCGGCTCTTTCGGATGGCCCTGCAGGATCTCCTTGCCGATCGGTGACATGAATCCGGCCATCGCGATCAGCTCCATGACTTCCTCCGGCTTCTCCGTGACGTAGGTCAGCTGGCCGTCGACCGTCAGTACCGTGTTCCACTCCGGGTTCTGCATCTTCTGGAAGGCTCCCGTCGCCTCGACCTTGCCGATGTGCTCCGGGTTCAGGTGGATGCAGTGATCCGGTGATTTGTGTAATGTAATAAACATCAGGTCTCCTCCTTTAACTGTTCACCCCATTGAGATCCGGTGTCCTCCCATTCAAACCACTGAATCTCTGGATCTCCTTGCACGCGAACTCTCTCATCCAGTTGCTGCTTTCTTCCAGGTTAATCTGTTTCAGTATTTCGTCGGGAGTTTCAAACACCATTACCGAGTGGAATGCGTTAAACACGATCTCGGTAAAGTTCTCTTCCTCAATGCCCTCTTTCGGGCTCGCGCTCCAGTGACATCTTTTTATTCGTTCGATATGGTCCGTGTTGATATAAACCGGGCCGTTTGTCGCGTTTACATGCCCGTATTCAGTCAGTCTTATAATCATTTGTTCCTCCTTTTTGTCTCTTCGAGACTGTTTTCCGTCAAAAATTCCCAAAATCCTATAAAAATTCCCAGACATTCCCACAAAAATTCCCACTTTTATGGCTTACTTCCTCAACATTCCCAAAATTCCCGCTTTTTTGCGCCGAAGGTCTATATATACGCGTGAAGTAAAATATTTTTAGGAATTTTATTTTTCGCGCGCACACGTAGGCCTTATAATTTTTTTTGGGAATTTTGGGAATTTTTATATATTTTTATTAAAAAATATATTATATAAGCCATTTTTTGAATTCCCACTTTCCATTTTTAGCTGGGAATACTTTGGGAATTTTGGGAATTTTTGTTATCTTCCTTCGCTTCCCTTTTTACGCAGATGCAGTTCACGGATACTTTGTCAACGCACGCTTTCCTTGTCAGCCTGCCTGGGTCAGTTTCCAGATATCCGAGATCCTTCAATTCGTTCTTCGCGGCCTTTGGACTCCAGCCCTGTTTCTTCATCAGATCATCAAAGATTCCGACAATGATATTCACGCCGTTGCTGTTTATCCTTCCATAGACTTCCAGCGGCTTTGTTTCCGTTGAAGCTGTGTAGAACTTAGAAGCGTTCTGTTCTACCCATCCGCAGATGAATTCATAAGCTCGGATCCCGATGCTGATTTCTTCCTTGGACGTGAAATACGGAGCCAGGTCTTTCGGTGTCAGAGCCTCATCTGCATCGACCCCCATCACTGTCCGGAAGAGTTTGTCCCCCATCAGGATCATGGCGCCGCTGTCCAGCTGCTTCTTCTCCGAGTATGGCACCAGGCTGTCGTAGCAGTCCTGGTACATCGCATTGAGTATCTGCGGGCCCATTTCCTTCAGCAGGTTCACCAGCAGCGGCCCGACGTGCCCGAAGGTTGCCCTGACCGTGTTGGCCACGTTCCTCGGGTTTTCGAAGATATCCTCGGAGCATTTGATCTCGAAGACGCGGCTCTTCGCGCCTCCTCCGGAGCTCTCGCTGGTGATCGGCTGCTCGCCGTTCGTCAGGAACACCGTGCGCCACTCCGACACCCGGTCGACGCCTCCGGAGACGTTTCCCCGGACCTTCCCGCTGCCCTCGCAGAGCATGTAGATCACCTGATCGAAGTCCATGCGGCCCTTGGTGACCTGCAGCTCATTGAATCCGAGCGGCACGTTGCCGGCGAAGGCGGCCTCCCGCTCCATGCCGACCTGTGTCGAGTTGAACGTCCTCATCAGTTTGCTCTCCGCGGGATCTCCCCAGATACTGAGGGCCACCATGAGCGCCACGGTCTTGCCGGCGCCGCTGATCCCCCACAGATGCACGAAGAACGGCAGCTTCCCGATGAGCTTCAGCACCGGAGCGGCACAGCTGGAAGCCAGGAGGACCTTCACGACGGGATTTTTCCGTCTCGCCTCCAGGACTACCTCTTTCCAGCGTTCGAAGCTCCCGGAGGCTCTGACGGCCGCAAACTCGTTCTTGTCCGAGCTCCGCTCCCCGTCGAACTTCAGATTGTCCGTGTATGGGCTGAACTCCATGGTGCCGTCCTCGGCGATCATCCAGCCGAAGCGCCCGATCGAGGCGTACTGCGGGATGTCCGTCAGGTTCATGCTCAGCACGTCGTACAGGTACTGCACCAGCAGCGCCGCGTTCCCGCTGGTCACTGCCACGCCCTGATCCGCCAGCTCCGTGACGATCTTGCCACGGTCGGAGATCTTGCTCATCTGACAAACGGTCCGCTTCCAGCTCTTGTCCTTGCGGAAGGCGATCACCACCCGCTCCAGGCCGTCGTCCACGTTGATGTAGCGCTCCACCGGCACGATCGGATGGGTGCAGGCCACCTCAGCGACAGTCTCGTTCCCTCCGTTGATCTGCCGGATCCGGCGCACGCCGAAGTCGTCGGCGATCCACTCGCCGCAGTTCAGCGGCTTGATGGGACTGTCCGTGAAGTCGGTCTTCAGCGTCTCCTGGGTCTTCTTGTTCTGGACGTACTCGGTGCGGTACGCGTTGAGCATCCGGTTGAACGTCGTGGTCTGCTTCTGCTTCCGGGCGATCTCCCGGAACTCTGCGATCTGCTTCTCGCGCTCGAACTTGTTCGGGATGTTGTAGAGCTTCTGGTACAGTTCCAGCTGCGTGAAGTCCACGGCGTCCGCTGAGGCCTTGACCTCTTCGACCTTGGCCACAGCCTCCGCCGTCTTCGTTTCCCGGTCCTCGCCTTTCTCGTAGCGCGTGGCGCTGGCCACGATCTGCTCGACTTCCTTATCAGGCAGCGGCGGATCGCAGACCCGCAGGTTCTCTGCCTTCACGGCGGCCATGAGCGCCGCGTCGGAGAGCCCCTTCGCCTGGAGCGAGCTGGCCAGCTTGAAGATCTGCTCGTTCCGCTGCCCCTGGCCCACCACGGCGGGCAGCTCGAACTTCGGGCCGAAGTCCTCCCGCTCACCACGGATCAGGCTCCAGAGCTCCTCCGGGAGCTCCGCCACCGGCAGTTCCTCCGTGGCCGCGTCCCACTCGTAGGCCGTGCCGTTCGGGTGTATGCTCGGCGGGATCACGACGTATCCGCCGGTGCCCCTGACGTCGATGCCCGGAAGCACTCCGGCACGGTTGCGCACGTCCTTGGTCGTCCTGAACCAGTAGTGTGTGCCTCCTGAGCCCGTCAGGACGGTTTTGGTGGCGGGCAGGGCCTCGAACTCACTCTCCCAGTCCCGGAGGCTCTCAGCGCCGTCTGCGTCCTCGTGCTTATCAATGTCGAGCACCACGATCCCGCTGGGCGCTCCGGTGGCCATGCCGATGTTAGCGTCGGGCCACTTCGCCCACCAGGAGCGGATCTGCTTGGGATCCGTCGTGGCGTCCTTGCAGCCGTGGGCCGTCAGCGGTTCCTTGCCCCGGGCCTTGCAGGGAAAGACCGCGAGGCCCTTCCCTGCGTAGTATTCAGCATATTTTTGCAATGTGGCCATGACGGCCTCCTTCCCTGCTCCTTAGAACGGGACCTCTTCGAAGCCCTCCGCTTCGAGCTCGGCGCCCACGCTGTTTTTCGTTGCCTGTGTCGCGTTCATCGCGGTGGCCATGACCTTGACCTCCTCCCTCTTCTTCCTGGAGAGCTCCTTCGTCGCGGGATCCAGAAGACCGACGGCCTTGAATACGCACTCTGCGTACGGCTGTCCCGCCGCGTTCGTGACCTTCTTCAGGCTGATCTCGGTGATGACGTCGCAGACCTTGCGGCCCTTCATGACCTGATTCGTCTTGTACTGACGGTATGACTTCAGGGACGCGGGGCTGACGGTGATCCTGTAGGGCAGGATGCTCTGATCCGTGACCATGTAGAGGCGCTCGGTGTTCTTGCAGGCCTTGCCCTTGCCACCCTCGCCGGATCCGAACTCGTTCAGCGGGCAGGTGGCGCAGGGTCCTCCGGGAGTACCGACGCCCGTCTGCCCGTCATAGCTGACGCAGTTCGGTGCCTGGCCTTCGACGGGCTGGCCGTCGCCCTCCCAGTAGGCGTTGCTCTTGTGGTGATACACGATGACACCGGTGAGGGTCCTGGCCATCTCCGGATGCTCCGGATCGTCGCTCGGCACTTCGAAGGAAGTGATCCCTCCCGCGGGGATCTTGATGTTGGGGTAGTCGGGCATGTCGCCGCCGAGCTCTTCGTATACCTCCTGAGCTGTCAGCTCGAAGCCTTCCCCGTCAAACGCGGGATAATTGATGTTGGTTACTGTTAATTCGTTTGCCATTGTTTGTTTTTCTCCTTGTTTTGTTTATTTATGAGGCTCTGAGAGCCCCTGTAAGCGTTTTTATTTCTCCGGCGTGTAGTTTTACACGTTCGCGCCGTTCTCCTGACGTGGGCGTGCAGGGCCCGCCGTTCATGCCTTCCTGATCCCGACCTTGGGCGCTTTAAACAGGTTCACGACTCCTTCGAGCCAGTCCGGGACCTCCACACTCTCCTCACCGGAGAGCTCCTTCACCAGGGCCGTCAGCGTCTGACTGCTGACGTTGGGCTTGATCATGTCCCCATAGCCGTGCTCGATCAGGGCGTCCACCAGAAGATCCTTATTCCCTGCCGGCACCGTCACGCTGACGGTCTCGCTCAGGTATAGGATCTTCCCGGACTTGTTGATGCTCTGCAGCTCATCGTCGGCCATGGCCTCAGCCAGCTGCTGCATGATGCTCTCTCTGGCGGCCTTGGCCACCTTGAGCTCTTCGTCGAGCTCCTTCACATGCTGATCCTGCAAGATGTACTGATCAGCCAGTTCCATGATGTTCATGTTTCTCCTCCTCTTTCTTTTGTTCTCTTCTTTAACTAATTCGACCCAGTTTTTAGGACGCTTTCCCCATCTCCGGGGGCGCCGATTTCTGTTCTGTTCGGCCTGGGTGACCCATCGACAATTGTCAGGGTAGTATCCTTTGTTATTGTCAATGCGATCGATCGTTAAGTCGTCCCTGTATCCGTGAGTTAATGCCCACTCTTTGAAGGTCATAAAGTCCTCGCTCCATTCCTGACAGACATGGATCCCGCGGTCTCCGTAATCCCAGTACGCTCTTCTGTTTGGGTTATTACAGCGAACTTTCATGTGGTCCCAGATGTTATATAACCGTGTTTTACTTTCGCCATGTGCAGATCCGTGGACGATCCTTGTTTTAAGGGCCCTTTGTGATCTCAGACAGCCACAATTATCAATTGCTCCGGATTTTAAATGCTTAGAGCGAACGATTTTCTCGTTTCCACAGTCGCATTTACAAAGGTACATCGTGGCGCCGTCTTTGCCGTTTTCGACTCTCTTCAATGCAACAAGGTGTCCGAACCTTTTCCCCGTCTGATCTTCGAATCTCATTTGATGATCTCCTTCCAACGGTCTACTACGACCGAAGCCACGTCCTTCTTGTGCTGCAGTGCTGCCATGACCTCCTCGTCTACTGATCCGCGCACGATAAGGTGTATATAATTCGTTACATGGTGCTGTCCGATCCTGTGGATCCTTGCCTTTGCCTGCTCATAATTGGCGTACGAATAATCCGCTGAAAAGAATATTGCCGTATCCGCTGCGGTCAGTGTGATGCCGAGCCCTGCAGTCTGGATCTGCGCGACGAAGATCCTCACGGCCGGGTCCTTCTGAAACGCTTCGACAGCCGGGCCTCTCTCTGCTGCCGGCACGGATCCGTCGATAAGACGGTACGCTTCCGGGCCGTATTTCGTGCGGCAGTAGTCGCAGATCTCTCTCACCTCCGCGGTGAACCGTGCGAAGACCACGACCTTTTTCCCAGGCGTCTCCAGGATGTCGTCGAGCGTCTCCTGGAAGAGCTTCTGCTTCGCGCTGGATACCTTGATCAGCTTCCCTGCGTTCTTGTCGTCCTCGTATCCGTCGGTGTCCGTCTTTACATACCCGCCGCAGATCTGAGAGAGTCTCAGCATCCTGACGATGATGTGCGAGGCCGTGACGGCCGGCAATCCCTCCAGCTCCGCGATGGCGTCGCGCTTCAGCTGGCCGTAGATCTTCCTGGCCTCGGGCTCCAGCTCACAGTACAGCCTCTGATCCACTTCCTCCGGCAGATCCAGCGCCTGCTTCTTCGTCACCCGGAACGCCACGGCGTGGGCCTTCTCGGTGAGCTCCGCCAGGTTCCGGTATCCAATGACCTGGTTATAGGTCTTCCCGGTCGTGTGGTTCACGCCCTGGCCTTCGACGGCATAGCGGGCCTTGAACGCGTACCACGATTCGCCGAAGATCCTCGGATTCAGGAACTTGTACTGACTGAAGAAATCCAGCGGGCTGTTCGTCACCGGCGTGCCGGTGAGGATCAGCCGGTAGTTCGCTTTGGACCCGATCTCATGCAAGCCCTTGCTCTGGGCTGATGTCGGTTCCTTGATCCGCTGGCTCTCGTCGCAGATCACCATGTCCGGCCGCCAGTCGATGAGGGCTTCCTTCAGCCTCCAGCTGCTCTCGTAGTTGATTACGGCCACCTTCAGGCCTTCGTTTTTGTCGTCTGTGAGCCGCTGTAGCGCCTTCAGGCGCTTTTTCTTGTCACCTTCGAGTGTTTCCACGTGATACGAAAAACCCGCAAAATCGCCGAATTCAGAGGGCCACACGGGGACCACGGCCACCGGGGCCACCACCAGGAGGCGCCTGACCTTTCCCTCCAGGAATAGTTGACCGGCTGTTGCCACGGCCGTCAGGGACTTGCCGGTACCCATCTCCATGAGGTACGCGTATCCGCTGCCGCCTTCCTCGAAGACCTTCAGCGCGTTCGCGTACGCAGCCTCCTGGTGCCTGTAGGGACGGATCCCCGCCTTCAGCGGCATCGGCGGATGCGGCGGGACCTCCATGTGGATGTCCTCCGGCTCCGGGACCAGCTCGTTCGTGATGGCCTCGTCCGGGCTGATGCCCGGGACCGAGAACATCAGGTCCTGCCAGGTCTCGGTATTGTACGGGAGGATCCACGCCTTCCTCATCGGATCCCAGCGGGCTCCGGGGATCGCTTTGATGGTGTCCTTATAGCGATACTCGCTGACCACCGCGATCCGGTCACCGGAGGGCCCCGAAATCTTACGTGCTGT
>Ga0310690_10007985_pt1 | contig 13513 bp, 18 predicted proteins | sample AusTroGonzalo_MG_2_FD_207661 | JGI IMG/M metagenome (GOLD analysis project Ga0310690, IMG submission 207661) | Bovine rumen microbial communities from tropical cattle in Woodstock, Queensland, Australia - Gonzalo_04 (v2) (version 2) | ecosystem: Host-associated > Mammals > Digestive system >... | reverse complement strand
CGCGGTTCACCCCAGGAACCTCGGTAATGATGCGCTTCGTGATATGATGCAGCAGTTCGTATGGGATCTCCTCGATCGTGGCAGTCATGGCATCACGCGTGTTCACGGCACGGATGATGACGGGCCAGTCCCAACTGCGCTTATTCTCCTTTACACCAGTTGACTTATAGTCGGGTACTACGGTGAAATATTGCCAGACCTTACCCTCCAGACCGTTCTTGGCAAACTCCTCGCGCAGGATGGCATCAGATTCACGCAGAGCCTCCAGACGATCACGCGTAATGGCTCCCGTGCAACGAACACCTAATCCAGGACCAGGGAATGGCTGACGATACACCATGTTATCAGGCAAGCCCAGTTCATGACCTACCACACGTACCTCATCCTTAAAGAGCAGTTTGATCGGCTCTACCAGTTCGAACTGCATATCCTCAGGCAGTCCGCCCACATTATGGTGCGACTTCACAGGACCCGACTCGATGATGTCAGGATAGATCGTACCCTGCGCCAGGAAACTGATGCCCTCGAGTTTGCGGGCTTCCTCCTCAAACACACGGATAAACTCAGCACCAATGATCTTGCGTTTCTGCTCGGGATCAGCCACACCAGCCAATTTGTCGAGGAAGCGGTCCGTGGCATCCACATATACTAAGTTGGCGTTCATCTCATCGCGGAACACCTTGATCACCTGCTCGGGCTCACCCTTGCGCAGCAGTCCATGGTTCACATGTACCGATACGAGTTGTTTGCCCACCGCCTTAATCAGCAGGGCAGCCACCACCGATGAATCCACACCACCCGAGAGTGCCAGCAGCACCTTCTTGTCACCAATCTGAGCACGCAACTCCTGAATCTGTTCGTCGATAAACTTCTTGGCCAATGCCGGCGTCGTAATACGCTCCATCGACTCCGGCCTCACATTTCCTGTAGTCATATTCTTTATAATTTTAAGTTGTAAAATTTTCAGCAGGCAAAGTTACTCATTTTTTCGATAACTGCCAAAAAATCGCCTGAAAATTTGGCAAAGTCAGAAAAATGCGTTACCTTTGCCAGCGAATCGTTAACACGTCTAACCCTAAGAAAGACAAATGATGAAACAGTTTTTTGTTCTGATGATGACCGCCATTTGCTGCGGAATGAGTCTGGGAAGTTGTTCTCAGGAAGTCGTCAATGAGTCCCGTCTCGCGCCCCACCCCCAACCTACCATTAGCATAACGACGCGCACGGATCTGTCTGTCAATAAGGGTATTATCTATCTGATGGACACCTTAGGCACCTGTGTCTCGATACTCGAGAGTGATGGTTCAGGCAACTATGCATCCACCTCACTCGATCCCGGCGAATACGATCTCTACGCTCTTGCCAGTGATAACCTCACAAGTCTGGATCTCCCCTCGCCGGAAGAGGCTTCGGCAACCAGTCTGATCAGGGCCTCGGGTGAAACCATAGGCGACCTTCTGATGGCCCATCAGCATGTACGTCTGCAGGAAGGCCAGAACACCTCCCTCGATATCACCCTCGATCGCAAGGTGATCTGTCTCAAGGAAATACAGATCACTCAAGTGCCGTCAGACGTCACTGCAGTAAGTCTTAGCATCGCCCCACTCTATCCAGGCATCCTTCTCAACGGCTCGTACGACACAGAAGACACGCCTCAAACCCACACCATCCAACTCGATAAAGGCGAAGACGACATTTGGTATAAAGTCCCCGATGCGATGCTATTCCCTTCGATGGGGACTCCCAATATGTCTGTCACATTCGCCCTGCCCAGAGGACCCAAAGCCTACCTTTTCACCCCCTCAGAATCCTTTACGCCCAACCATCCTGTGCGTCTGCTTGGCACTTACAGCGATGAGTGGGAGGCATCAGAGATCCCAGTGGCCAAAGGCACTTATCAAGGCTATTATGTCGTGAGCGTCGATCGAGAGAACAGAACCGCCGTGTTGTTGAGGAAGACACAGGAGAAAGGGATCACCTCGGAAGCCCAGATGAACCAGCGCGCTAAGGAGATCAACCGTCCCGCAGGTGCCTTGACAGACCATTGGCGACTGCCCACAGAAGCCGAGTGCAGGGCGTTTCTCTCCGATACCAACGTGAGTCAGATTTTCTTTAATGTGTGGTATTATGGCCAGTCGGACGGAAACCTCATCCGTTTGTTAAACAAAAAACAGAGCGACGGTACAATTCTCATCGACGGTCCCTATAGAACCAACTACGTCGATCCCATCTATTATCGTCCCGTCATCGACATCCGTTGGGCACAGTAGGGCCAGGCCCCTTTGTGCCCCGCGAATTTGGGGCACAAAGGGGCCTGGCCCTACTGTGCCCTTTCCACGTACTTCACCTTTTTCACGAATCCCCCAACCATGTTCCTGACGGTGAGCCAAACAGACTTAACGGGACCCAGATCCTCCACAGTGTGGAACACCTCATAGCGCCATTTCACTTTGTTGAACATCGGTATTGGGCTATAAAGACTATGGCTCACCCTGAGCGACGCCAGGCACTCCTCTAATAGATAGCAGTCCGCTTTCTCACTGACCTCCATCCACAAGGCATAATCATTATGGCGGTCGATGTTCCTCACGCGGAAACCACCTAACTTCTGCGCGTCATACATCACGGTCAAATATCCCATCCAGCAACATTTGACAAGATCCTTGTGGGTCACCACCTTCAAGCCCCCCATCATGTCACCCCGGTCTTTCGAGTCCATGTTGATGTACTTATATTTCGTATAAGTAAAGGCGTAACCATTTTCCTCCATAAAGGCCACCTGCCTTTCCAGTTTGGTTGGTTCCCACAGATCTCCCACGTTCAGGAAGGCGATCCACCGTCCTCTGGCATCTCTCAATGCCGAGTTCATCGAAGAAGCCGATCCTTTACTTTCTATATTCTTCGACACATGGATTCGTTTATCTTTCATCAGATCCATCATCTGCGAAATGGTATCATCCTTCGACGAGTCATCCATAAAGATGAGTTCCCAGTTCTGATACGTCTGTGCGATGACGCTCCTGACGCTCTCTGTCACATAACGCCCATTGTCTTGCGACAGCATGATAATACTCACTAATTCCTTCCCTTTCATCACAACACGTTTGCCTTAATGGTTTCCACAATATACTTCACATCCTCGTCAGAGACACAGGGCCCTGCAGGCAGGCACATGCCCACCTTAAAGATCGCCTCAGAAACACCATTCACGTATGCGGGGGCATCCTTATATACAGGTTGTTTGTGCATAGGCTTCCATACAGGACGAGCCTCAATACCAGCCTGATCCAGTGCCACACGCAAAGCCTCCACATTATCATTCGGCTGACAGTCGGTCACTGCACTCGATGCCGCATGAATCACGCCTGCAGCCCCTCCGACAGCCCCAGTCACAATGGCCTTATACGCATGCTCCTGTCCTTTCACCTTCAACTCCGGATCCAACGTAATCGTACAAAGCCAATAGTTCGAATTGTATTCGCCAGAAGTTGGCTGCTTGTGCACGGTGATGCCCGGAACATCAGCAAGAAGATCTTCATAAAGGGCCTGCACATGCTGATGATGGGCTATATGCTCTTCCAGCACCGTCATCTGCCCCCTGCCTATACCCGCACAGATATTACTCATACGATAGTTATACCCTATCTTCTCATGCTGATAATACGGATAACTCTCTCGATACTGTGTCGCATACATCATAATCTCCCGCCAAGAATCCTCATCAGGCGTAATCAATGCACCGCCCCCCGAGGTCGTGATCATCTTATTACCATTAAAACTCAGCACACCATACTTACCAAACGTACCCAGCACCTGACCGTTATAGCGGCTACCCATACCTTCCGCAGCATCCTCAATCACAGGGATCTCATACCTGTTAGCAATCTCCATGATACGGTCAATCTGATACGGCATACCATACAGCGCCACAGGTACGATAGCCTTCGGTTTCTTGCCCGTCTTGGCGATACGGTCCTTGATGGCTACCTCCAGCAAATCCGGATCCATGTTCCACGTCTCGGGCTCCGAATCCACAAACACAGGTGTCGCCCCGAGGTATGTCACAGGATGGCTTGATGCACAGAACGTAAAACTCTGCACGATCACCTCATCGCCCTGTCCTACCCCACACGCAATCAGCGCCAGGTGCACCGCCGCCGTACCACTTGCCAGCGCCACCACCCGCTTCGCGGGCACACCAGGGACTGTCTTCCCTGTGCCCATCTGGGGCACAGCGGGGACTGTCCCTGGTGTGCCCGTCACGAACTCTTCCAAATCCTTCTCAAACCCATTGACATTTGGCCCCAACGGCACCACCCAATTGGTATCAAACGCCTCTTTGATATACTTCTGTTCCTCCCCTGTCTCGCTCATATGCGCCAGACACAAATAAATCCTCTTTTTCTCTGCCATTATATCGTATTCTTATTTTTCAGAACTCCACAACGTCACATCCCGAAATGCAACTGGCTGCAAAGATACATTATTATTCCGAAACCTCAAAACTTTTCTATGTTTTTCTTGGTTTACTTAAAATATCTTAATTGTGCTATGATTTCCTTTCTGCATTATCATTTCCCGACAAACGGGTGTCGGTTTCAACTCATCAAAAATGACTACTTTAGCGTGCTCTTTCAAAAGCACTAATCATTTATTGTTTTACATACTTAAATTTCATTACATGAAAGATGCTGATAAAAAACAGAAAGGTCGAGTGTTGAAACCCGGTTTTACCAAGAAACTCTTCATGGAGTTGTTAGAAGGACTTCGTACCAAGAAGAAGTTGATGAGTTATCTGAATGAAGATCTCGGTATTGGTTGGAGAAACCTGTCGCTAAAATGTATTCGCGACATACCGCTGAGCATTCTGATGAAAATCATTCTGAACTATGCCTATCAGTGGGATCGGAAATCGTTCGTGAAGGCTGGTGAGAGACTGGCTGCTCGTATTTACGATTATGCTGACAAGCACCTTGATGAGTTTAACAATCCAAACATCGACGATCCAGAAGAAGACTAATCAATTTATTTTACTATGAATGACCCCATTTTAAGGGAACTTTCTCTGGCAGGGAAGGCTTCCCCCACACCAACCATGTCCCCTGAGGAGATTCTCCGTGAGAATCGAGTGACCACCCAAACACCGCTCCCTCCGATGGAGCACCTGTTCCTGATGTACGGCAAACCCTGTTTCTATCGGGGCGAACTGACGGCCAACTGTGGCAAAGCGAAGAGTGGCAAGACACTCTTTCTGAGTATCCTCATGGCCTGTACGATGCGAGACCAGATTCTCGCCCTCGAACGTGTCAGCGATAAGCCCATCAAAGTGCTTTGGATTGACACCGAACAGAGTAAACAATCCACGCAAGACATCCAGATCAACCGCATCATGCCCTTAGCAGGTCTGAGCGACCTCAGCGAGGATCAGTTCTTTGCCTACAACCTGCGCGGCCTGGGTTACGAAATGCGTCGCAAACTGGTGGAGGTGGCCATCTGGGAAGTACAGCCTGACCTCGTGATCATCGACGGCATCAAGGACCTTGTCACCGACATCAATGACGCCGTACAGGCCACCCTCCTCATGGAGCAGATCATGGCACTCGCCCAACTGCACAACTGCTGTATCGTGAACGTGCTCCACCAGAACAAGAGCGAGGCCGACAAGAACATGCGCGGTTCGATTGGCACGGAACTGACCAACAAGGCCTTCGAGGTGTTCCAGTGCGAGTATATCGAGGAGAGCGACACCTTTAAGGTGAAGCAGGCCATGAGTCGCAAGACGCGAATCCGCAAGAAGATGTACTATCGTCTGAACGACGATGGACTGCCCGTGGAATGCGAGACAGCCAATGAGCAGCCACGCGACGAGAAAGGACGCTGGATGAGTAAGCCTCAGAAGACGGTCACCTCTGACGTAAAGTGGGATTCCTTCAATCAGAAGTACATCCTCCACCATGACGAGAACGACTCTTATGAGTGGAACGTCCAACAACTCTTCGAGGATGCCTTTGAGGGTAAGGACTCACGGCCTTTCGGTCATGTGATGGCAGCAGCCCTCCGCCTGAGCCATATTGCTAATCCGAAACTCTACTACACCCTCTTGGAACAGGCCGAGCAGCGTCAGATTGTCCGTACAGCCAAGCACCCCGAAACGGGCGATGCCTATCTGGAATATCTGAAAAACGAACTGCCCTTTTAATTAATTATTAATTTATTTTATTTGCCCCTTTATAGGGGCTAATATAATTTAATTTTTAATTTTAAAATTTTAATGTTTAATTTATCTCGTCCGCCAATGACCTGGAACGAAGCCTTTCCCTATACATTCAAGAACCTCCGAAAGAAGTTCAACATTCCTGAGCCTTCCAAACTCGGCATGGTAGAGCAATGTCGTGCCGACGATTCAGAACTCTGTCAGGAGATGACCTCAGAGCCCTTCTCGCTCACAGATTCCCAGGTGCACCATGCAGCCAGTCGCTATCACCTTGGGAAGAGCCGCAGTGGTAAGACCATCTATTGGATGATCGATGAACTCGGCAACTGTCATGACGGCCACATCGGCACTAATTCCCATGCTGCCGACACTTGGGTTTCCCAAATGCTCAAGCACCGCTATCCAGAACTCGCCTCTTATATCAAGGTCAGCCACTGCCTCTTCGGCCTCCACCTGACAAGGGAGGTAGGTGGGGTTGCGATTGTCGAGAAAGAGCGCTCCGCTGTGATTCTCAGCGAACTCTATCCCCAGAGCCTCTGGTTAGCCACAGCCTACCCTGCCAATCTCAGCGAGCACCTGTTAGAGCCTCTTCAGGGCCATCCTGTCAAGATGTTCCCACCGACTGACGAGACGATGGAAACCTATTTATCCTGGCTGGAAGTCGCCGACCAAGCCCGCAGGAAGTATCACCTCAACATCACCGTCAGTTCCCTGCTCGAAGATCATACCTCTCCTGACCAAAAGCGGCGTAACATAGACCTTCTCGACTATTATCTCGAAACCCTACGACTTTCATCTCCTAAGTCATATACTTACGCCCCCTAACCCATATACTTACGAATCAAAACTTATATACTTATGAGAGCAATGTCAAAACAAGAATTGGCCGACTGCGCCGGCGTGTCAGTACGAACCCTGATGAACTGGTGTGAGCCTTACCAGAAAGAGCTCCGGGTCTTAGGCCTTAAGCGCTTTACCAAGATCCTGAATCCTGGCATCGTGGCATTTATTTGTGATAAATGTTGTATCGATATAGAGGATTAAACTGCTTTATCATGCAGTTTCCTGCATAATCAGGCGGAACATGCATTATCAGGAAAACGCTCCTTCAGAATGTGGTACCTTTGCATTATCACAGAAACACTGTGACGAGATAACAGCAGCGCGCAGCCTAATTCTCAATTATCAATTTTCAATTATCAATTATCAACATGATCCGTTACGTACTGAAACAAAACATGAATGAACACTCTACGATTTTCGGCAAGTGGTTTGCCTACCCCGTGATCGAAGAGACGATGAACCTGGAGGCTCTGTCTGAGCACATGTCACACCACAACTCACCTTTCTCGAAGGGCGTGATCAAGGGCCTCCTGACCGACATGGTCAACTGTATCAAGGAGTTGCTCCTGGAGGGTAAGAACGTCAAGATCGACGACCTCGCCATTTTCTCCATCGGCATTAAGAACTCCAAGGGTGGTGCCACTACTGAGGAGGAATTCTCCGTGTCGAAGAACATCTCTGGTGTGAAACTCCGTGCCCGTGCCACTGGCATCCTCGCCAACAAGCCCCTGAACCTCGATGCCACCCTGAAGAAGGCTGTCGCCCTCACTGGCGCCCAAACCACCGGCACAAGTGGTGAACCCAGCAACCAGGACGACCTCATCAATAACGGCGATTAACCTTTAATCCATGGGAGCAGAGGCTCTGAGTCAGGGACGTTGCTATGACACTCCAGGCAGCCCATAGCGCTGCAACATTGCCAAATCACTGTCATTAAGCACGTCTGGTCATCCTCTCTCCCTCTTTTATTCTCTGCGCCAGAGAAGAACATATCAAAAAAACTCTTACTTTAAATTATCGTGAAAATGAAAATCAATTGGCGCACCGTCGCAAAGGTGCTGAAATTCGTTGCAACCGTCATTACGACAGTCTTGGGAACCATCGCCGTTCAGAGCTGTACTCCCTATTGGTTTACGTTCTAAAACCTTTAAGAATATGATTCGTAAAATATCACTAATAGTAATTCACTGTAGCGCCACGCGCTCAAATCAACGTTTTACCGTTGATATGCTCCGCGCCTGTCACAACGCCCGTTTCCATGGAAAAGGCATTGGCTACCACTACTTCATTGAGAAAGACGGCCAAGTCCATCAAACTCGCTCTGAAGACGAGATTGGAATACACGCCCGCCACTACAACGCCCACTCCATCGGCATTTGTTACGAAGGCGGCCTTGACGAGAAAGGCAACTCTGCCGACACACGTACCCCAGCCCAGCGTGCAGCCCTCATTGCCCTACTCCGCTCCCTCAAGATCGACTATCCCGATGCAGAGATCCTAGGCCACTGTGAACTCGAAGGCGTTCACAAAGCCTGCCCTTGCTTCGACGTATCAGAGTACCGCGATTACTTCGCTCACCTCTAATTAAAAAAACCTCAGTTCGCTGTTGCAGCGCACTGAGGTTTTTCTCAATAATATTATCCTCGGATTTATTTAAGAATCAGTTTCTTACGCCAAACTCTTCTTTTGTCATGATCCGAATTGACTGAACATGCTCCGATTTAGCTATCATGATACAATAACAGTTGTAGTTGTGTGCACTATTGCGACTGCAAAGGTACAACGAAACTACAACTGTTACAACGTGTATTTCAACGAATGCTTACATAGCAATCGCATTCAGGGGTCAATTTTATTTTGCCGCAGAGGGTCATTCATATTTTGCCCGTGAGGGTCAACATCGCTTGCCCTCGGGGGTCAAACACGCTCGGCTTTTCCATAACCTCCGTTCTCTGATTTCTCTCTTCCTCCTCCATTTCCATACCTTATGATACACCAACCAGATTGGCGTCCAAATGACTTCGGATGGGTAATGCAGTAATAAATGTGAGCCATGAGCAAACAGTTTCCTCAATTTCAAAAGATGCTGATATTTGTATCTCGTTTCACCACGACCGAAATTTCCCGTCTGTTCAATCTCGCCCAATACAAACCTACCTTCTTTCTCATTCAACCCACATATCAGATACTTTTCCTCAAGTCCAAACTGAGTGTGCAGTATCCACATCATCGCTTCCGCAAACCGTATCAACCTCAACTCACTCAGTGTCTTTCTGACATCTTCCATCTTACATCTTCCATCATTTTGTGCTCTCAGCACAAAATAGTAGTCTATCACCTGCCTTAGTCCAATCCCCCCAAACAGAAAATGCCTATAAATATGCGTCAGAATAAAAATTCTATTAAACTCCAAGGATGGTACTGCAAACCCTTTATCCTCTAAATACACAAAACTTTCAGCCCCAAAACTATTGTACCATCGCGCGAGTTTCCTATCATCTATCAGATTACTCATCAGTGTCGGTCTGTAATGCAGTTCTACCTCGGTATCCTCAAAGTAGTCATAGTAAAACCGATGATATGCCAAGTCTTCAGTCGGCAGGGTTTTCTGCACATAGTCGCACACCTTCTTATATCCCCCCTTCACCCAAATGTCAATATCGCCACTCTGCCGGAATGTTGCAAGCTCTCCATAAAGCGTAGCAACGCCCTGCCCCTTTAATATCGCAGCCTCCAGCCCATCCTTTTTCAGTTGACTCCAAATTTCAGCAGTTTGTTTATCTACAACCTTATTCTGGTGTCGAATTTGTTCAGACAACCCTATCCACTCAAACAGCAAATCTTGGGGCGGCCTCTGCGTATCAGGCAGTTTCTTCACACCCTCAAACACAACTCCAGCAATGGCCTGCTTTCCTGATTCATTATAAATGCAATACCATTCCTTTGCAGACGGTGCCTTGGACAACTCCGTTTTATTACCAAGAGCAATTTTTATTAGCTCAAAAAACAAAGATCTGGCTGTTGGTACAGACATAGGTTTAATTGATAGCTTCTTATATCAAATCAACAATGTATTTTACATCTTCGTCATCTGACATATGCGCCAGACAGAGGTAAATCATTTTTCATTCTGACAAATAATTCCTTTGACATTCTGTCTTTCCTATTAGCACATTTACACAACACTCTGAATTCATTCTTGTGCCTTACGACACATTTATTACCAAACGCCACGACTCCATCAGGAATATCATCAACGACAACGGATCCTGCACCTATCATCGTCCCTGCTCCTCCATAAATGCCACCTGTCGCTCCAGCTTCTCCGGTTCCCACACGTCCCCACAGTCCAGGAACGCAATCCATCGCCCATGTGCATCCTTCAGCACCGAGTTACGGTCATTCCCTGCCCCTTCCTGCGCCACGCTATAATACACATGAATACGGCTGTCCTTGCCTTTCAGGTCCTGCAGCAACCTCACCACTTCATAGCCCTGCGAGTCGTCCACGCACAGCAGTTCCCACTTCATGTATGTCTGCGCCATCACACTCCTGACGCTCTCCTCCACGAACTGCATCCGCCCGTGCGCCAACATGATGATAGAAACCAAATCCTGAGTCATAGTAATATTAAGAGGACCATTATTAGTTATGCCCATTAAACGCCTCCATGGTGGCGTGGCCGGCTTGATTAATACCTTCAGGCTTGACAAGTTTCTTAAAGGTGATGCCTATCACTTTCAGGTCTGTCATCAGGGATACGTTATCCACATACCAGACATCGAGTTTGAACTTCTCTGTCCAGCTGAGACCATTGCGACCATGACACTACGCCCAGCCCGAGATCCAGGACGAGCCTCATGCCTGCGATCCTGCTCTGGGGAATACAAGGGCGGATACTGTGGCAGCAAAGGTCTGGGGCCTATCAGCGCCATATAGCCCTTCAAGACATTGATCAGTTGATGCAGTTCATCCAGCGATGTCTTGCGGACAATCTTTCCTACTTTTGTCAATCGCTGTTCATCGGGCAACAGATTCCCCTCTGCATCCCTTTCATCCGTCATCGTCTTGAACTTGATAATCTTGAATATCTTCCCATGAAGCCCCGACCGCTCGTAAACTATCATTTCAACGTAAACTTGTTTATTTGAAGATCCAAATCGGCATTTCTGCGAGAAACCTCCTTACGCATTCCGGAAATGGCCTCCTTGATCTCGTCAAGACGGGCTTGGTATCTTGCATACCACTCCCTCCATTCGTCAGGAGTAATCTCGTCTCGCTCCAAACGGTCTCTCATCTCAGCCATCATCCCACGCTTGGACTTCGATATATAACTTAAATTGCTCCCTCATACTTCAGACATCATATCACCTCCCCCCGCTACTCCATATTCTTCCCAAGCACTGTACAAAGGATCATCTGCCAGTCCTTGGCGAATGAATAGTGATGCTGACAGTATATTTTGATTCACACATTATCAAGGGCATAGCAATTTCTAGTTTCTCCCATTAAACGCCTCCATGGTGGCATTGCCCTCCTGAGAGATACCATCACGCTTCAGCACCTTCATGATGGTAATCCAGATAACCTTCATATCAGTCATGAGCGACACATGATCCACATACCACACGTCCAGTTTGAATTTCTCCGACCAGCTGATTGCATTGCGCCCATGACACTGCGCCCAACCAGAGATGCCTGGTCTCACTTCATGCCTACGGGCCTGCTCTGGAGAATATAACGGCAGATATTGAGGTAACAAAGGTCTAGGGCCTATCAAAGCCATATCACCTTTCAGCACATTGATCAGTTGAGGTAGCTCGTCAATACTCAACGACCGTACCAACCTTCCTACCTTTGTAAGTCTCTGTGCATCAGGCAACAGATTGCCTTCCGCATCCCGCTCATCCGTCATAGTCTTGAATTTGATGATCTTGAATATCTTCCCATGAAGACCTGGGCGCTCCTGCAGGAAAAAAGCCCCTGCGCCCTTGTTAGCAAAATGCAGCCAAATCGCCGTTACAATCAACAATGGTGAACTCAACAGCACACCAATCAGCGCAACCCAGAAATCAAAGAAACGCTTAAAAAAGTGCTTGTACATATACAACGATTATATTTCGACGATATCACTAATCTTACAATCCACGAAAGGGACGACTGCTGTGCCCCATGCCATACCAACGCCAAAAGCACTCAGCATCAACTTCTTTTTTCCATCCAGTTTTCCTTGCAGCTCACTCACGATAGTTAAAGGAACTGACACGGATGAAGTGTTGCCATATTTCTGAATCGTCCAAGGAATACGTTCCTTATCAAGTTTCATTTTCTTGGCGATATAATTATTGATGAATGCATTGGCCTGATGGAAAATATAGTAATCCATTGTCTGGATATCCTCCTCGGCTTTAGCCATCAACCTTTTGATGTCTTTGGGTATCTCCACTATGACAAAATTAAACACGTCAGCCCCCTTCATGAATGCCTGCTCATCTGTTCTGGCATTGCCATATTCATCTATAACATGCTCCTTTAGTGTCTCAGGAGAACTCATCTTCCGGTAGCCGCCAGCTGGAATCATGATCAGTTCACCTCTTGAACCATCAGAGTTTAAAGAGAAATGACTCTCGCCATACTTCTCATCTCGTTCAACGAGCGCTGCAACGCCTGCATCGCCAAAGATAAAAGCCGCCCGACGATCCTTGCGAGAATAGACCTTTGATCTGGTTTCACCATCCAATAATAAAGCCTTTCGCAGGCCGTTCTTCTCCATAAATGAATAAACGATACTTAATCCATATAAGAAACCTGCACAGCCAAGATTCACATCAAAAGAGATGCATGACATGGGAATACCCAACCTGTCCTGCAGGAGATATGAGGTGGCAGGCATCCTATAGTCTGGCGTCTGTGAGACGAACACCAGCAAATCTATCTCAGAACGATCGATGTCATTGTCTTCAATGAGTTTCTCAGCAGCCGCAAAACACAGATCCGAAGAACATGTATTCTCATCTGCAAAGCGACGTTCATAAACGCCCACCTTATCAACGACCTTCTTGACTTCCTCTTCTGGAAACACATCAAGATCATACTTGTAGTTATCTATCACATGAGAAGGCACAGCCGCAGCCATGGCCTTGATTCCAACATTTTTATATGATATATAAGCCATATTTATTATGAATAAATCATGCAGAGAATATAGGCCAGTACTGCATCAGCAGATAGCCTGTTATAGTCATTAAAATCAATGTCATTATAGTGATCTTCCACCCCACCTTCAACATATACTGGGCTGACAAGCCATATCCCACAGGAATAGCCCGGATGGAAGTAGGTATCATATAGGCCAAGTTTACGCCAATTGTTGCTGCGTAAATGTAAGGAATTGGATTCTGCCCTAAACCACCTGCAATAGAAATAACGATGGGAACCACCACTGAGGCAGCTCCT
>Ga0310690_10007984_pt1 | contig 13516 bp, 4 predicted proteins | sample AusTroGonzalo_MG_2_FD_207661 | JGI IMG/M metagenome (GOLD analysis project Ga0310690, IMG submission 207661) | Bovine rumen microbial communities from tropical cattle in Woodstock, Queensland, Australia - Gonzalo_04 (v2) (version 2) | ecosystem: Host-associated > Mammals > Digestive system >... | reverse complement strand
GTTCTCGCCGACGGCCAAACAGTACGAGGTGGCAGGGAATTTCATGTTCCATGGGCAGGAATTCACGGTGTCGTGAAACCAAAGGCGAAATCGGCAAAATGGGTACGGCGCAATTGCCGTTCATCTTGAAATCGGCGGGGGAATATGCTATTATACGCCCGTTTTTCGGGTAGGGTTGCTATGTCCTTGAACGGAATCGGAATGGAACGACATGTCGAAGTTCATACAAAATGGCTGGCGGAAAGCGGTCAAGGCCGTCGCTCATAAGGCGAAGGCGGGCCGTCCTGCAACGAAAGCATTGTTTTTCGTGCTCTGCGCGATGTGTGCGTCGGCGAGCCGGGCGACGGTGCTGACGAGTCAGAGCATTACGCTCAATCCAGGTTGGAACGCGGTCTACATCGAGGTGTCGCCGCAGCAGACTCCGGACGAGGTGTTCGCCTCCTGGCCTGTCGCGTCCGTCGGACTCTACGATCCGGCGTCGTTCCTCTCGACCCGCCAATTTTCGAGCGACTGGAGTTCGCAGGGCCTGCCGGTCAAGTCGATCCTCATGTGGCAGCGCGACTATCCGGAGCTGACGCAGTTCGCGGCGATTCCGCCGGGCGTCGTGGCGGTGACCTACAACACGAACGAGCAGACCTCCGTCGTCCTGACCGGCGTTCCCGCCGCCCCGCGCATCACCTGGCACAAGACGGACACGAACTCGGTGCAGAACGTCTTTGGCTTCTCGCTCCAGCCGGGCGCGTCCGTCAACGCGTGGCAGTATCTCGAAGGCTTCACCGGCATCGGTTCGTCGAGCAAGCTCTACAAGCTTTCCGGGATAGATCCCACTCCCACGCCCACGCCGGTGACGAGCGGCACCAAGTTCTCCGACGGCATGGCGCTTTTCGCATCTTCCACAATCCAGGACGACTGGTCGGGCGTGTTGTTCGTCTCGCCGATGACGGGGCCGGACTTCGGGAGCGACTCGTCCAAGGCGACGCTGAGCGTCCGGAACGACGGCGAGGAGGCGCGCACGGTGGCGGTCGCCCTCGAGACGTCGGCATCCTACGGCGACCTGGAGCTGCCGCGCGCGGCCATCCACGTCCGCGACGCGGCGGTGGCGCTCACGAACGCGGCGTGGGCGGCGGTCGGACCGGCCGGCGCGCCGGTGGCGACCAAGCGGCTGGCCGCCGGGGAGACGTGGAATCTGGAGTTCGGGATCGACCGTCCGTCGTTCGACACGGGCGCGAAGGGCCGGTCGTTCGGTGCGCTCCTGCGCGTGACGGACGTGGACGGCGGGTCGAAGATGCGCGTGGACGTGCCGCTCGTCGGCGAGACGTCGGGCGCAACCGCGAACAGGACGTGGCCGGGCGGGCTGTGGGTGGCGGACGTGGAATTCAACCGCATCGTCGCGCCCGGCTCGACTGTCGAGACCGAGACCGGCGGCGCCGCGAAGCTGCGCCTTCCGATCCACATCGACGCGAACGGCACGGTGCGGCTTCTCCAGCGCGTCGTGACGGCGGGCGATGTCACGGACGACGGCACATACTCCTACCGCCTCTATGCCGGCACGGCCGCCATCCCGGCAACGGCGCGCCAGACGATGCGCATCAGCGCGGTGTGCCTGCCTACGGAGACGCCGGTCGTGGAGGCGACCGGCTCGTTTGACCAGCCGGGCGGCATCGCGTTCGAGTTCACGGTGGCTGGCGGCGGCTCGACAAGCCTTTTGCGGCATCCGCTCCATCCGCAGCACGACGGGCTCAGGTGGGACTTCAAGACCGCCGCGCCAAGCGGCGACGACTTCGCGAACTACAAGGGCGACGTGAAGCCCGAGACGTTCTCGGTGGGGAACCGGATCGAGATCGCGCTCAACCTGAACGGCGGGGAGGCCGTCTGGAATCCGGAGGACGCGAAGGGCGGCACTGTGAGGTGGACGCTCTCCAACCTCATGCGCCAAGGGACGCTTACGCTCGTGGGCGACATGTCCATCAAGCGCGTAAGTCCCCAGACGGAAATCGTGCTGGAGTAGGTAAAAGCATTTCAAAACGAGAGGATAAACCATGAAGAAACTAATCATTGCAATTGCCTTTGCAGGCGAAGTTCTCGCAGGATTTGCGGCGGGTGCCGCATTCACCTACCAGGGCGCCGTCAAGAACGTGGGCGGGACGCCGCTTACGGGCAACCAGACTGTGGAGTTCCGCCTCTACACCCAGGCTACGGGCGGCACGCCCGTATGGGCGCGGAAGCGCAACGTGCTGCTCAACGCCAACGGACTCTTCAACACGTCCATCTCCGACGACGGAGATCCGATCACGGGCACGCCGGAGACGCCGCTTGCGGCCGTCCTCGCGAACAACGCGAACACGACGCTGTACATCGGGCTGACGGTTGACGAGACCTCCGGCGAGATATCCCCGCGCCAGGCGCTGCTCGCCGTGCCGTACGCGATGCACGCGGCGGACGTTACGGCGGCGAGCGGCGACTTCGCGGTGGAGGGGCTCGCGACGTTTCGCGGCGGGATGACGGTGACGGGCGCGGTGAACATGCCGGCGATGACGGTCGCAAGCGCGTCCGTGAACGGCGACGTTTCGTCAGCCGGCACCGTCCGGGCGAACACCTTCGCCGGGTACGGCACGGTTCCCCTGGGCTGCATCGTCCTCTGGAGCGGCTCCGCGAGCGACATTCCAGACGGGTGGGCGCTCTGCGACGGGCAGACGGTGAACGGGCGGAGGACGCCCGATCTGCGCGGCAGGTTCGTCGTGGGATACGACTCGCAGGACAACGACTACAACACGGTCGGCCATACTGGCGGCGCGAAGGAGGTCACGCTCACGGTGGAGCAGCTTCCGGCGCACAAGCACAACACCAGCGTCCACACCGTAGGCTATGCCGCCGCCTACAACGGGTCGAAGGAGGCGGCGACATATGACAGCAACGGGAAGAACAACGGCAACATGGACATAAGCGGCGACAACACGGGCGGAGGCCGGGCGCACGAGAACCGTCCGCCCTACTACACGATCTGCTTCATCATGCGAGTAAAGTAAGGTTGGAGAACGCATGAGAAACGGAATAAGAGCGTTGCTGCTGGCCTGTGCCGCATGCGGGGCGGCGCGGGCCGAGACGGCGACGTATGTGCTGGACATCCCCGGCGCGACGGAACTTGTCAACTCAAGCGACCCCGCGGAAAACGCATGGCTCGCCGCCAACGCCTGCTACGTGGGCATGTCCGTGGCGGCGGCGGAGACGAACGCGGCGTCCGTGCTGACCGTCCTGGACAAGCCGCGCGTGGAGCTGGAGTCAGTGGAGGCGGGATTCCCGATCGAACGCGCCAAGCCGGACTACTATCTTGCGGACGAGATCGAGCCGCCTGAGAACGTAGACTGGGCGGCGACGTATGAAGCGTACCTCGCCGACGCGACGGCGCGGGAGAGCTTCGTCATCGACGAGACGCTCTACCGTCTCTTCGCCGCACGTGGCGGCACTCAGCGGTTCACGTGGGTTCTCGCTGACGGCACGCGCCGCGTGATGACGTACGTCATTTCCCTCTGCTGCTCCGGCCGGCCCCGGCGCATCTATTGGACCGACTATCCCTACAACAGCCCCGGCATCGACCTCTCCGGCAAGTTCGTAAAGTTCTTTGGCGACGCGAACATCCTGAACATCCAGCGCGGCACGGTCACGAACTCCGCCGCCGGCATCGACCAGGTTGTCACCAACATGATCGTGAGAGGACTCCACCTCGACCCCTCGACCAAGATGCTCTTCGCATACGGGATGCTGCAGGGGCAGGTGGTGATGGCCTACTACGACTCTGGCACCTACGACCGGCTTCTGCACGTGCAGGCCGTAGAGGTGTGCCGCCCGCAGGTGAACGTGCTCAAGGGGCAGATCGGGCGCGCATTGAAGCCCGACGGGCGTGGCTACGACACGGCCGGCCTGCGCGCGCGGCCCACCTACGTGTCCCCTACCGACAAGCGGGGCGAATACTACTACCAGCATCAGGGCAAATATTCCTACAGCCCTAAGAAGGGGAACGTCTATCCGCTCCGTCCCACCACGGACTGCCGCTGGAACATGGAGATCTACTGGATGGAGACGGACGAGATGGAGGTCCAGTGGCCGTTCGAACTCGACCAGTACGTCTGCGACTGGCCGGCCGACACGACGGTGTTCGTGCGCGGCGACGCGGCCGATGTCGGCCGGCCGATCTACGTGCCGAGCGACTACACGGCGGCGCTCATGGACTACCAGGAGCCGGAAGGGCACGCCCGCGCCGTCGCGTCCGACGGCACGTTCAACACCACGGGCGAAGGCTATTCTCTTCTCAAGCTGACGACAGACGACGACGTCTGGTTCGTGCCTGTCCATTCCGTGCTGCGCACCAACACCGGCTACTTCTCGCTCGAACCCAGCGACATCCGCGTGGGGTACGAGCTGCGGCTGCGCGAGGGCGGCGCGGCCGGAACGGCGCCTGGCTTCTCGCCCGTGTGCGACGCGGACAGCCCCGGCTACATCTACCAGGCGGCGAGCTCGCCCGTGTGGAATCCGAACCTCTACGCGGAGCCGCAGCCCGACTCGGCGGGCGGCGCGTCGACTAACGACACCTCCTTGGCGTCTAACGGCGACACCAACAAGTACGAATCCGTAATCTACGCCGTCTCCGCCAACTCCGATTCCCGTTCCACGTTCCCGTCTCCACGCCTCGAAGTCTGGTGGAACACCACGATACGGGAGTCCGGGATGCCGAAACCGCTCGCGATCCCCACGCTGCCGCAGGTGTATTCCGTCCGCTGGCCCCGAGGCGGCGAGACGCCGCAGATAGTCATCGCCTCGCAGCTCGGCAGCGCGGGCGAGTCCGTCTTTTCGCACAACGTCGGACTGACCCTCTCGGCGGAGGATTCCGCCGCCGCGCTCCCCATGCGCAAGTATTTCGACGACTTCGACGGCGGGACGATCATGTTCTGGATAAAGCCTGAGGCCGGCTTCACCGGCGAAGGCGACGCCTCCGTGGCTTCGTTTGCCGACAGCACTGGCAGGACCTTCTCCTTTGATCTCAACGTTTCCGGTTCGGCAACCAACGTGGTGTTCGCGTATTCGGCGACGGGCAACCGGTATTCATGCCCGTTCGGCGCCGAGAGCGGCGGCTGGTGCAACGTGGCCGTAGCGTTCACGAACAACATGCAGGGCACAGGCTCGGCCATACTCTACGTGAACGGCAGGAAGCCGGGGGTGTCGGCCGCCTGGACCAACGTATCGTTGCTCAACTGGCTTGTGTCGTATCCGCATGCCGGCGCCATCGGCGCGAGCGGCGGAACCGCCGCCGCCCGGGCGGGCGTAGCCGTGGGCGAGGTGCTGACGTGGAACCGCGCCCTCTCCGCCAGGGAGATCGCAGAGGAGATGCGCAAGGCGCACACGGGACGCGAGAGCCACCTGTCGGCCTGCTTCAACTTCATGCGCGAAGCCGATCTCGCCGTGGCCGGCAACGGGAAGCGCCCGTTCAGGGACATGGTGCTCGGAACGGTCGGCACAGCCTGCAATTGCTCGATCGAGGAGAACGGGCCGCCGGCGCTTGGAACGGGCATAATCGAGGCCGACCCGGACGGGCCCCCGAAAGTCTATGTGCAGAACGATCGGGACCGGACGGGCTACAACCCGAACGAGGAGCACGCGATCGTGCAGTCGGGCGCGGGCGGCCACGTGGCCTGGGCGCTGCGCGCCGACCTCAACACCGCGTACTCGTCCGCCCCCGGCGTGCTCGTGGAGTACGTCAAGGACGGACGGAAGGCGATGCAGTGGTTCGACGTGGTCGTCACGAACAGCGTCTATCCCGAACTTGCGGGCGAATGCGTGGCGGGCAAGGCGTTTCCGGGGCCGCATCCGATCGACTTCTTCGACGACCCGTGGTGCCCGGAGGACACGTGGGACGAGCCGGTCGAGGTTGCGCCGGCGTTCCGCGACCGCAAGAGGCAGCTGTGGGCGCGCGCGGCGGGAACGGCCACGATGCGGATGTGGTACAGGATGCAGGCCGGCTTCGCGTTCCCGGCCCTCGACCGGGCAAATTGGCCCGTCGTAGGGGCTGCCGTGCCGTGGCTCTCGCTCCTCGGGGACAACCCGGCGAGCGTGACCGTCCTGGCCGATCCTCCTGCGAAGTGGACTTGGCGGGTCGTCTGGCCGGAAAACGTGCCGGAGATCGAGATCGGGCGCACGCTCACCGTGGCCGCGTCCGGCCTGCCGGAGGTGTGGAACGCGGCGTCGGTGGGCGTGGTGTGGCCGGCGACGGACGCGGAGCGCGACCGGACGGCGGTGCTTTTCGACCCGACGGTGGCGCGGACGGCGGGCTTCAGCTCGTCGGTGTACGCCGACGTGGCGACCATGATCGCGGACATGGGCATCAAGCAGGGCGCCGGCGGCAACGCGACGCTCCGGAAGGGCAGGTGGACGTTCAACGACCTGCCGCCCAGCATCTCCAAGCGGTTCTACATCGACACGACCGAGTCCATCGACCGCTGCCTGAAGCTCGTCGGCGAGATGGAGGACAACTCGGCCGGCGTCTCGCTCCTGTACGTGAACGTCCTCAACGCCGAGGAGCGCTCCGCGCTCGCCGCCGCCGTGGCCGGGACGGCATCCAAGGCGGGCAAGACGCGGTGGGAGGAAGCCATCAGGGGTCTCGCCAGGGAATGCGAGAAGCCTAGCCCGCACGCGACCGTCTCCACGAGGGAGGACCGGATCGACTACAAGCCGCGCGACCACTACGCGCTCTTCACGATGGGCGCGACGAACTACGTGACGCTAATCGAGAACGACTCGACGAACGAACTCATGGGCGTGAGCGCGGGCGACCCGATTTCCATGCACCTCGTCAAGGTGGTGCCGAAGTACTTCACGGGGCGCGTGGTGACGCGCGAAGACCCGCTCAACCTCCTTTCGCAGCAGCTCTCCATAATCTACGCCGAGGCGTTCGCCGGGCAGCCGGAAGACTACATCTTCGAGTGGCGCAAGTGCCGCCCGAGCGCGGACGGCACGGTGCCGACGGACTTCGACGGCAGGTACGAGCAGAAGTTTTCGCCGACGAACGGACTGACGCGCTTCGTCATCGGCGGGCAGGGCGACACGCTCGCGAACATGGTGAACACGTACTACGCGATGCGCTACCGCGCCGCGTCCACCGACTCGCCCGCGTACGCCGCCATGGGGTACGAGTGGAGCGAATGGACCGATCCGCCCGCGCTCGCGGAAGGATGGGTGCAGCGCGTTCTCAACAACGTGACGCCGTTTGCGCAGCGGATGCGCGACCTGGTGGAGAACCCGGCCGAGACGGCGGTGTCGATGGTGCGCCAGGCGGGGAAGCCGTACGAGGGCGACGTGGCGCTGAACCAGGACAATCTCGCGAGCGTGGGGCTGATCCAGCTGTACGAGACGCTCCTCTCCAAGGCCGAGTCCATGTCGCTCCAGGTGGGCATCGACGACGCCGACGCGAACAAGCAGCTGCAGCTCGCCGTCTGCCGCCTCGCCGACCTCTACAACGTGCTCGGCGACGAAGCGTGGACGGACGCGCTGAACCCGACGATCGGCTTCGGATCGAACTTCGACACGACTTCGATGACCGGCTTCGAGCTCGACTACGGCGCGCTCTCGTCGACGCTCTTCGCGTTCGACAACCAGGTGCCGACGCTCCTCGACGAGGAACTTGCGCTTCTCCGTGGCCGGAGCGGCGACAACGCGCCATCCACGCACATCTCGCCGTACTACAACCGTCTCGTGTGGAATTTCACGAAGGGCATCACGGCGGGCGAGGTGGCCTACGCCGTCAACTACGACATCAGCGGCAACGACAAGGGCGTCGTCGACGAGAACGACGCGGCGGACATGTATCCGCAGGGCCACGGCGACGCATACGGGCACTACCTCTCCGCGCTCTCTGGCTACTACCGCCTCCTGCGCAACCCGTACTTCTCGTGGGGTCCGCCGGCGATGGGCGAAATGACGGTGGCCGACGCGGTGCTGAACGTGGACTACTACGACGAGGCGCAGTTCGCGAAGGCGGCGTACAACGTGGCCAAGGTCGCGGCGGAGACGGTAGACCGCACGGCGCGCAAGGCGTACCGCGACAACGGCGGCGCGACGGGCGCGGGCTATCTCGACACCGACCCCACGCGCAACTTCGGCTACGGCGAATGGGCTTCGCGCGGCGGGTTCGGGGCGTTCTGCAACTGGGCCGTGGCCAACGCGCTCCTCGAGGAGTCGCCTGACGGCGGCAGGTACTTCCGCTACAAGTTCTCCGGCGGGGAGTGGGATGTAATCTGGATGGAACTTGAAGATGGCGAAGGCCCGTCGCTCCGGACGAACGGCGCGTGGACGGTGGAGTTCCAGCTCGTTCCGGACGAGGGGACGGGCGGCGAAAACGTGGTGCCGGTCGCGATGGGCGACAACTCGCATGCGTTCGCCGTCTTTCTTGAAGCCGGCGGCAAACTCTCCGTGGCGCGGCAGGACATGCTGCTCACGACCGCCACGAACAACGTCACCTACTGGCTGTACACGAACGTGAACGAAGTCGCGACAAAGGATACGCCCTACAGCGAGATCGAGATTGCGGACGGGCGGACAGTCCTGGTGTGCGGATTCTTCGGCGGAGGTGCGCCGACGGGCTTCCCCGACGGCTTCGAGCTGACGGCGGCGGCGCTCGACAACCCGCCGGACTGGGAAGGCTGGTGCCGCATCGACACGTATGTGGACGAGGAGGCCAACGGCGCGGTGGTCAGCGCGCGGTACGATTTCGAGGATGTCGAGACCGACTACAAGCCAATCGGCGACGAGGTGCGCACGGAGATCGGCACGGTTCCGGCGGGCGCGAACACGCTCGTCTCGCTGACGTGCGCAGCGGGAGGGACGCCCGTCGCGCGGCTCATCGACGCATCGGGCGCGATTCTGGCGGAGAAGGACCTCGGCTTCACCATCGCCTTGCGCGCGGACTGGGCCGAGATCGGCTACTGCTACGCGGGCGAGATCGGCGAAGTCCGCGTGTGGGAGGACGTGGCGCGGACGACGGACGAACTCTCCGCCAAGCGCGAATACGTCAGCCCGAAAGCGGACGGCCTCAAGCTCTACCTGCGGACGATCTCGGAAACGAAGGCGAACACGCTCGCCGACGAAACGGACGGCTCGATCCAGTGGGGTGTTGCGGGCGGCGAGTGGATAGAAGCCGCCGCCAGCGGCGTCGCGATCGCCTTCGCCGACGAGGGCCTGAAGCGCATCGACCGTTCAACGGTGCCGGAGATCGTCTCCCTCGCCAACATGATCCCGGCGATCCAGAAGAAGGTGGACCAGATGGACGCCGGGCTGAACCCGCTCGGCCTCTCGGAGAGCGCGATCCCGTTCGACATCACGCCCATCGGGGAAGGGGACGACGCGAAGACGCACTACGAGCAGATTCGCGAGCGCGCGGGCACCGCCCTCGCCAACGCGAAGAAGTCGCTCGACAAGGCGCAGTTCTCCGCCTCGCGCCTGCGGCTCCTGCAGGAGTCCCACGTGGCGCACGATTCGCTCCTCGACACGATGGAGCTTGAGATGAAGAACCAGCTGATCGAATACTTCGGCTACCCATACGCGGGCGACATCGGCCCGGGGGGCACGTACGCGCAGGGCTACGACGGACCGGACCTCGTGAACTACATGTGGATGGAGCCGGAGACGTGCGGCCTCAGCGCCAACGAGGACATCAAGTCCATCACGACGAACGTGTACAAGTACGCCGTCAAGGACTATATCGGCGGCGCCGGGAGCGGCGTGGTGCAGATGTACAACTTCTACAATACGACGGGCGAGCTCAACCTCGTGTACGAGAGGACGGCGTCCGGCATCATCGTAAAGCCTGCGAAGATCACCGGCAAGCGGCGCGCGCAGGGACATATCCAGGATGCGCTCGGCGAACTGCTGGCGGCCTATGCCAACTACAAGTCGGCGCTCACCGCCTGGGACGTGGCAATGAAGCAGTTCGACTACGAGAACAAGACGATCTGGTCGAAGCTGGCGCGCGACCATGTGCTGGAGGTGGCGAGGAAGGCGCAGCTCATCTACGAGAGCGTGCAGAACTGGACGAGCACGGCCGATAAGATCCTTGTGAACACGCTGGAGACGGCGGCGAAACTGAGCGGGGTGGCGTCCGACGCGGTGATCATGAGCGTGCCGAAGGTCATGGGCGCGGGCATGACGGTGAACACCGACCCGCAGGCCATCGCGAACGCCGCCCAGGCCTCGCCTCGACTTTCCGCGCAGATCGCGATCAACAACTCGCTCGTCATTGCCAAGAACGATCTGGTGAAAAACGACGGATGGAGCACGTTCCTGGAGATCGGCGTAGAGATGCTCGAGGCCGCAAACGACAGCGTAGACAACTACGACGGATACTACCAGCGGATGGTCGATGCGGCGGACAAGGTGAACGATGCCGTGGGCGAAGTCCGCTCGGCGTTCGTAGAGCTGCAGACTGCCCAGTGCGCCGTCGAGACCGTGATCGCCGAGGCCGAGCGCGTGATCGACACGCGCACGCTTGTGCGCCAGCAGGCCACGGACACGCTCACCAAGGCGCGGTACAACGATATGTTCTTCCGCCTCCAGCAGAACAACGCCCTCTCTCGCTACTCGGCGCAGTTCGACCTCGCGCAGAGGTATGTGTTCCTTGCGGCGCAGGCGTACGACTACGAGACGGGGCTGCTCTCCTCCGACGCGAAGAGCGGCGAGAAGTTCATGGCCCGCGTTGTCGGCGTCAGGACGCTCGGCGAGTTCGACGACGACGGTGCCCCGATCGTCTGCTCCGACGGCGCGAAGGGCGATGGCGGGCTCGCCGCCATCCTCGCGGAGATGGACGCCAACTGGCTCGTGCTCAAGCCGCGCCTCGGCATCAACAACCCGCAGCAGTACGCCACGTGGTTTTCTCTGCGGCACGATCTCTTCCGCATCTTCGCGGGCGAAGACGGCGACAGGGCGTGGCGGACGGAGCTCAGGAAATACATCGTGGACGACCTTAACAGCCTGCCCACGTTCCGCCACTACTGCCAGCCGTTCGCGGGTTCGACGGCCGCGAAGGAGCCGGGGCTCGTGATACCGTTCCCGTCGCTGATCGCGCATGGATACAACTTCTTTGGCAACGAACTGGCCGGCGGCGACTCGGCGCTCGACTCCACGTACTTCGCCACGCATATCGCATCTGCGGGCGTCCACTTCGAGGGATATGACGACGGCGAGCTTGCGAAGACCCCGACCGCCTACCTCGTGCCGGTGGGCGAGGACCGGATGCGCGCCGTGGGCGATCCCGACACCGTGGTATCGTGGAAGGTGGTTGACCAGACGATCCCCGCGCCGTTCGCGATCGGGTCCACGCAGCTGGACGACCCAGACTGGACGCCGCTCTACGACGGCAACACGGGCGGCAACGACTTCGGTGCGCGCATCCGGAAGCACCCGTCGTTCCGCGCGTACTACGACGACGACGGCAAGGACCCGAGCGACGACTCGCTCGACTGCACGCGCCTCGTGGGACGCTCCGCATGGAACACGAAGTGGCTGCTGATCATCCCCGCCGGCTCGCTCGGCGCGGACCGCGAGGCGGCGCTTTCGGCGTTCATCAACGGCATCGACTCCGACCGCGACGGCCAGCTCGACTTCGCGGGCGTGAAGGACATCAAGCTCGGCCTCAAGACATATTCCACCTCTGGCAACTAAGGAGACGCAACAATGGGAAACCTCATCAGACATGCCGTGCTTGCCCTTGTCGCCGTGCCGTGCGCCGCGTTCGCCGCGGCGGTCGTCACCCCGATGGCGAACCTGTCCTACGCGTTCACGGGGCGCGTGATGAACTCGCGCCATGAGGCGTTCGACACGAACATGGTCGCGGTCCTGGAGGCGAGGGACGTGGACGGGAACCTGCTGGCGAAGTGCCAGACGTTCTCCCGTGCGGGCTCGGCGCGGAACTACGCCCTCACGATCCCCGTTTCGAGCGGGAGCGCCGCCGGCTACGCCGTGAAGGAGGATTCGCTCGAGATCGAGGTGACCGACAGCGAGGGGTTCGTCTGGACGGGCGTGATCGACAACGCGAAGGTCGGCGCGCCGGGGGCCGTGCGGGAGGTGGACATCGTCCTTTCGGAGGATGTCGATGGCGACGGGGTGGACGACGAGCTCTATTTGCAGCTGAAGGCGGAGTGGGAGTCGAGCGCGTATTGGGTGAGGGGCGAGACGTTCGACATCAACAAGGACTACGACGGCGACGGCGTGTCCACGCTGAACGAGGCGCTTTCCGGCATGGATCCGTTTGATCCGGAGTCGACGCTCTCCATCGTCAACTACGTGCGAAACGTGGCATACAGGGGTGACGGCGTGCTCGAGTTCGAGACGCTGGGCGGCCACGCCTACGAGGTGGAGGAAACGGACAATCTCACGTCCGGCACGTGGACCAAGCGGAAGTTCTCGCTGGATGGCGGCTCCACCGAGGTGGATGTGATCTCCGAGCCTTCCGCGCCCCCGTACATATTCCGCCGCACCGTGTACCTGATGCCGAAAGAGACCGACGGTCCCCAGCGCTTCTACCGGGTCAAGGCGCGATAGGAGCGTTGAAACACATGTTATTGGGCTTTAGTGAACGCGTTGTGAAGAGGCGGGCCGCTTGTGTGGCGGTGGTTGCGGCAAGCGCGGCCCTGTCGGTATTCGGCGGCGGGCGCGACTTGCGCGACGAGTTCCGTTCGCCGCAGGGCGCGACGCGCGAGAACACGGGACCGCTCTTCTGGATGCACGGCACGGAGACGCCGGAGCAGTTGCGCGAATACGTGGGGCGCGTGGACGAGAGCGGACAGGGCATCCTGACGATCGAATCGCGTCCGCACGTCGACTGGATGCGCGAGGGATGGTGGCGCGACGTCGACATCGTGCTGGGCGAATGCAAGAAGCGCGGCATGAAGATGATGGTGTTCGACGACTACTGGTGGCCGAGCCAGGGGATGGGAGGCAAGTACCCGATTCCGGAACAGTTCCAGTGCCGCGACGTGAAGGGGACCGTGTATTGGGGCTACGAGGTACCGAAAAAGGTGGAGAACGAGGTCGCCCGCATCGTCGTGAAGGAGATCGAGAAGGGCGTGTTCAAGCCTGGACCGGACGGCGACAAGACGATCGTCTACACGTGGTTTACGTCAAACGGCAACTACCGCTTCCCGACCGTGAACGGACTCGACGAGGCGGCGGTGGACTGGTTCATCTCGCAGTACTACCAGCCCTACTATGACCGCTACGCGAAGGAGTTCAAGGACGGCACGATCCCCGGTTTCTTCTTTGACGAGCCGCAGTTCCGCTCGTGGTGGGGGCCGGCGCTCGCGCAGGAGCTGACCGCGCGTGGCGACGACGCGGGCGAGCTCTTGACCGCCATCAAGTTCAAGCTCGCCGACGCCGACGACCAGGCTCGCGCCCTTTACCGCTACCTCGACGCCCGCGCCGAGGTGTGGGGGCGCACCATGTACGGGCGGCAGAGCGACTGGTGCCGGAAGCACGGCGT
>Ga0310690_10007983_pt1 | contig 13520 bp, 14 predicted proteins | sample AusTroGonzalo_MG_2_FD_207661 | JGI IMG/M metagenome (GOLD analysis project Ga0310690, IMG submission 207661) | Bovine rumen microbial communities from tropical cattle in Woodstock, Queensland, Australia - Gonzalo_04 (v2) (version 2) | ecosystem: Host-associated > Mammals > Digestive system >... | reverse complement strand
CGGATACTCTTGATCTGACTGGAATTGATGTAATTAAGATTACTTTACATTCTGGTACATTTTATTCAGGAGGTGCTTGGAACGGATTCTTCTATGTTTGCGACGACGACACAGATATACGTGAAGACACGTATCCCTCAGTGTCTGATAAGATAGTGTTTGACAATACGGCTACAGACGTTGTATATCTTTTTGACGTATCTCAGTTAACTGGAGATTGGTACGTCGGTGTATGTACGGGTGGTCACACTAATTTAGTAGTAGAGGCTGTTACTGTTGGCTCTGGCGGAGGTGGTCACACTATTATAAATTCCGCTGGCGTTGATATGACACAGCGCAAAGGATTACAATTTACTGGAGGCGTGCAAGTAGTTGACGATTCTCAAAATGATAAAACCATTGTCAGCGTCGCAGGCTTAGATGTTGTAAATAGGAGATTTCCTAAAATATCTACAACTAGTTGCAAACCAGTTTGTAATGTTGAAAGGTATAAATGGGAATCAGATACTGATTTTTTAAACGGAATAGGAAGTGTATTGTCATATATTGATGGTCGCTATTTTTGGACGGATGGCGAAAACATATATATAGACAGTGATAATTATAGTATTCATTACAAACTTCCTAAAGATTCAAACGTATGGGTAAGTAACAGTTGGAATAAGTCATATATTGATGGAACAAGAATATGGACAGATGGTGATGATATATATTGTTCTTACGGATCATATCAGTATGTTTTAAATAAAAGTAATCATACATGGGAAGATATGCAGTGGGACAATGTAGACACTCAGTACTTAATGGGGTCTTATATATGGAGTGATGGTGATGATATCTATTTAAATAATCATTCGTATAGTTATTTTAGAAAACTCGTTAAGGGTACTAATGATTGGACAACTGTAGCATGGGTTAATGGAGATTTAGATTCACAGTACATCTGGACTGATGGAGATAATATCTATTATTCATGGTATTATCTTAGCACTGGTACAAATTATATACTTGACAAAAGCACTAAAACATGGAGTGCTACTACGTTTGGAAATTATAATTTAATTAACGGACTTGATGTGTGGAGTGATGGTAAAAATATTTTTGCCTCCGATAGTAATGGAAATTATAAGTTTAATAAAAACACTAAGAGTTGGTATGCTGTGGATTTTGAAGGCACACTTGCCAATATACATATTACTGGAAGAGACGTTTTCACAGATGGATATAACATATATCTTTCTATGTGGAGTAATCCAAATCATTACTTTGCAAAATTTAAGGTTTATAAAAATAACATAAAGGGCGCTCCTGTTGTTAACGCGAACGTCGAACTTCCAATAGCAGAAAGTGAGGCGGTATAATGTCAAAATGGTCTATAGATAGTAGTACACTTACAGACATAGCAAACGCGGTGCGCCAAAAACGTGGCACTGCTTCTTCTATAAGAGTTGACGCTCTTGCAGATGAAATAGCCCTTATTGAAGGCGAGGGATTATTAAGAGATAGACTTATCATACCAGACAAATATAATACTGGATGTCATGGTCAACTTTCAGTGTTTGATCATTTAACTGATCAAAGCGGTTTGGTTTGGCGCGACAACAGTACCATACTCGATTTTAATAATGGTAGGGCTGTTCAGAATCTTTCAGATAACCAGATAATTGTATTTGAAAATTGTGACTTTACAAATTACACTGAGTTTTATTTTATGAATGTTCAGTCGTACTTTACAACGAGTGATTATTACAGAGATAATTTGAGAATTATTTTTGTGAATTGCTTGTTTACTAGAGTTCGTCAGGACTATGCTTTTGACCCAGATGTAAATATTAGCATTGAGTTTTATAATTGCACATCGAATAGATTCAAGGTTGGAAACACTCTTATAGACAGATGCTTGATAGGTAATGTTACTTTTTATCAGGATTTGATTCCTAATTATTCTCCTGATGGCGACGCGGTAAATCCTCGTGGCGCAATGACAATTAAGAACAGTTATATCATGGATGTTGAGGCTAACCTTGCTTCGAGTAGCGGTGCACATATTGACGGATTTCAGTTGACAAATGAAGGGTCTGACGATCTTCATATATTCAATTGTCGTTTCGAATGTTTTGATATGCCCTATACTTATTCTCAGGGCGAGTGGTCGTACAGCATGTTCTGGCAAGGTGCGGCTAATAATGGCTCACTTGAATATTGTATATTGCATGGTGGCGGATATTACGGCGCGTCTATTACTAAGGCGAACAATCAGACACTGCAAAATAATCTTATTAGCGGTGAATACCATTGTGCAGAAAATGCCCCCGAGTCTGAATGGGCTGGTAAGGCATGTTATCCTAGTGAGTACACATATCAGATGTCTGATGGATGGGCTGATTATATACGCACCCTTCTCGTCTCGTCAGTTTGGATAGAAAACGGGTTGCTGAAAATATGCTATTCGAATGATATGCACTCCGAAAGAACAATGAGAGTCGTAACGGATACTGGATTAACTCAAACAATAACAGTTCCTTCTTGTCCTATAAGAGCAACTGCTGCTTCTGAACATGTTACGGAATGGTCTGATTTACCATTTGATTTAGTTGCTAGCATTCCCATTATGGGTGGTTTTAACAGTGTAAGTATTTACGATGGCAATGTTCTCGTTAGAACTTTCGTAGTTGATATGGCTGGAACTGCTCAAAATGTTGCTCCAAAAAGTATTACGGCGAATGGAACATATAACGCTTCGTCAGAAGGACTAAGCGGTTATTCTACAGTTAATGTTAATGTTCCAACTCCTGTTCCTACGGGTACAATTAGTATTACACAAAATGGCACTTATGATGTAACACAATATGCAAGTGCGGCTGTATCGGTCTCGAGTGGAGGCATTTCATATATTGCAACAGAAGATGTCACTCCCACCGCAAACTCTTCAACCATTGTATTTCAAATACCTCGAGTTTCTGGAATGATGATCGCTATGTTTATTTACTCTGTTGATCGTTATACAACTCCAACTTATACAATGTTTGATAAGTTTATAGTTTTAAGTCCCACCGATCATAGCACAGTTACACAAGTAGGTGGAACTATAAGTTATAACGGTGGATATACGTTTAATGCATCGGGTGGTGCTGGTGAGTTTACCATTGATCTTAATGCGGGAACTATTACAGTAGGTAGTAGAGCATCTAATTACCCTTGGAGATCGGGTATGACTTATAGAGCAGTGTTTATCGTAGAAGATAGAACACCACAATAATGTGATTTCAGGCGATATAAGCCTCAAAACTTATATCGCTTTTTTAATGGTAATTCCCCGCCAACAAGTAGGGAAATTTTAAAGAAAGGATGGGGAATTATGGATATTATATCTTATTTACTTGCAAGAAGTTATGTTAAGAAAACATTGGCTGGCGTGGGCGCGATTAAAGGTAAGCCTTGTCAGATTCAAAATATTGAGCCAATCACTGGCGGTAAGCGAGTAACCTTCTTGTGGGTTGACAACAGCGATGTTGAACACACAAGCACCATGGATATTATGGATGGACTTAAGGGTGACAAGGGTGACAAAGGCGACAAGGGTGATGTTGGCGCACAAGGTATTCAAGGTGCTCAGGGCGCACAAGGCGCTCAGGGTGTTAAGGGCGACAAAGGTGATAAGGGCGACAAGGGCGACAGAGGATATACTGGCGCGACTGGCGCTGATGGCGCAGCAGCCACTATTACTGTTGGTACGGTAACAAGTGGCGCATCTCCTTCTGTTACAAATGTTGGATCAACGCAGAATGCTGTGTTTAACTTTACTCTTCCTAAAGGAGATAAAGGTGATAAGGGTGATAAGGGTGATGATGGTATTGATGGTAAGTCATTTGATATCAAAGCGCAGTACCCTAATTATGCCGCACTCATCGCCGCACATCCCACAGGAGAAGCGGGAGACGCATACTTTGTCGGAACGGATGAAAATCCCGACCTCTATGTATGGCTTACAGATAGCAGTTCGTGGTACAACAATGGAAAAATCGCTGGCGTAAAAGGTGACAAAGGTGACACTGGTGACGATGGATTTAGTCCAGTTGCAAGTGTGTCAAAGGTTGGCACTGTTACGACAATAAGTATAAGAGATAAGGTGGGACAAACCACTGCAACTATAAATGATGGAGCACAAGGTTCTGACGGAAAGAGTGCCTATGAAGTTGCAGTTGATGAGGGCTTTGTAGGAACAGAGTCTGAATGGCTTGCAAGTCTTAAGGGAGATAAGGGTGACACTGGTGCTCAAGGCATACAGGGCATTCAAGGTATTCAGGGTGTTCAGGGTGTTGCTGGTGTTGGTGTTCCCGAAGGCGGAACAGAAGGACAGATTCTCGCAAAGACATCTGCCGTTGATTACGATACCGAATGGGCAACTCTTGGAACTGCCGCATTTAAAAATGCAAATGGAACAGTGCGTCCCAATGATCATAACCTTGTTGATGGTAATGCCGTTTCTAATGCTATAAATCAAGCATTGACAAGCGTCTATACTCCTCGTGGAGATTTGGCTTGTGCAGACCTTACAAGTGCATTACTGATAGCAGAGAATGTTGGTAATGTGTACGAGATGTCTGATAGCGGAACGACCAACGCATTGTTCGTACAGGGTGCTGGTGTTCCCATTTCACAGTACGATAACGTAGGAATCATAGCCGCTGGACCAAGCACTTATCTGTATAATTATATGGGTAGTGCCATTGACTTGCATGATTATCAGAAGAAAGATTTGACCACTCCTATAACCATAGGTGGAACAAGTCAGACTACTGTCGAGGGCGCATTAGGTGCTCTCGCTTCTTTACCCTCTGGTAGTGCTCCAGTAGGTACAATTAGTGCTTATGGTGGTTCTACCGCACCGAGTGGTTATCTACTTTGTAATGGTGCAGAAGTAAGCAAAACAACATATGCAAGTTTGTATGCGGTCATAGGTGATAACTTCGGAACAGCAAGTGATAATACTAAGTTCTGTTTACCAGATTTAAGAGAAACTGCGCCTGTTGGTACTGGTACAAGAGGAAGTGGTGTTACTTCTCATGATACTTATACACTTGGTCAATTTAAGGATGACCAGTTACAAAATCACAAACATACTACAACAAGTACTGGCTCAGTGTCACAAAAATACACTGCATCTGCTGGCGATATGGGTTCTGGTGATATCTTAACACTTACAGGACGATGGGATTCAACTGCGTCGAATCCGTATACTGTCACTAAATCAATAAGCGTAAGTGGCACAAGTGGCAATCCAACGGCAGATCGTCATGGTGCAGTCACTCGAGGTAAACGTCTCGGTGTAAACTACATCATCAAGTATTAAAAATCAAAAGGGCAATCCGAAAGGGTTGCCCTTGTAAATAAAAAAAACAATTATGTAGTATTGTTTTATCGGAGACGATTTTTGTATACTACAAATATTTAATAAACAAGAGGAAAGAATTTTAATGATGAAAATTGAATTAAATGACATAATTGATACTTTAGCACAGATGTATGATGACGTAATAGAATTATATGATGGCGACACTATATATTCTTTTTTGTTAGATGTTGCAATTAATACTCTTAGAGGTAGACCAATACGACAACATTACTATGGTAACATATTATGATAATTCTTCTTGTTAGAAAGAAAGGAGACGCGGGTAGCAGATCATATGCTATCCGCTCTTATATTTAATGGGTTATATTTTTAAAAATCCAAATCCAAGAAATAAATTAGTAGGTGATTGTGTTATACGAGGTATATCTATTTTGACTAATAAAACTTGGGAAAATATCTATATTCAAATAGCATACCAAGGATATAAGATGTATGACATACCATCATCTAACGAAGTATGGGGTGCATATTTAAAGTCAATAGGATATGTTAAATATACTATTCCAAATACATGTCCTGATTGTTACTCCATAAAAGACTTTTGTCGTGATAATCCTAAAGGGAAATTCTTACTTGCCACAGGATCGCATGTGGTCGCAATTATTGACGGAGATTATTATGACACTTGGGATTCGGGAGATGAAGTCCCGATATATTATTTTAAAAAGGAGTGATTAAAAATGAATTATTATCCAACACCATATAGTCAATCTTATACAATTAATCCTCCTGCTCCTGTGATTCAAGATTATAGGGTGCAGCCACAACAACCAGATACAAATATGATTTGGGTACAAGGTATAAGTGGAGGCAATGCTTATCCTTTACAAAACGGAAAGAGTGCCGTATTATTTGATACTGACTCGGAACGTTTCTTTATTAAAACCGTAGACGCAAGCGGTATGCCTCAGAAATTGCGTATATTTAAATACACAGAAGAGATTAATGAGAATGAAATGAAAACTCCAATTGAGGACTTCGTGACTAAAGCGGAATTAAATGAAATGAAGGATGAACTTCTATCTGCTATTAAGTCGATTAAAGAAGTAAAGCAGAATCCAAACAATAATCAAGAAAGGAATACAAATAAGAATGGCAAACCAACTGTACAATGAACAAATGCAGAATAGTTTTAATTCACAATTAAATTCCTTTAAGAATAACCCTTTTGAGTTTCTTGCAAGAAAGCGTGGAATTAATATTCCGCAGCAGTTTGCAAATGATCCGCATGGTGCTGTTCAATATATGTTGAACAACAATCAGATGTCTCAGGATCAACTCAATATGCTGATGCAGAGAGCACAGCAAATGGGATTTAAATTTTGATATCTAATCACGAGCGCGCAAAGAGTGATTGATATAGATAACTGACATTTAAATGTCACTAACCAAAAATAGTTATTGGACGAAAGGAGTTTTAATTATGGCAATTACAGACTCAGATGGAATGGTAATGCCCGTAGCACCCGCTGGAGGTTCTGGCTTCGGAGGCTTTGGTGGCGATGGTGCTTGGTGGGTTGTATTGTTTCTGTTCGCAATGATGGGCGGATGGGGCAATGGAGGATTCGGAGGAGGCTCAGAGTTTCCTTGGATCATGAATGGTCAGAATAACGGATTCTCAAACGTTATTACTAACGACAATATTAATTCAATTAAGGACGCGGTTACCTCGCTCTCTACTCAGTTCTATACCAGTCAGATTGCTGATATGGAAAGAAGTTTTGCAGCACAGACCGCTAATACTGCTGGACTTAGAGACATTCAGAGTCAACTTAGTCAGTGCTGTTGTGATAATAGATTAGCAACATTTCAGACTCAGGGTGTAGTACAGCAAGAAGGAGCAGCAACTCGTCTTGCTATTCAAGAGCAGACTCAGGCTATATTGGACAAAATGTGTCAGCAAGAGATAGACAATCTTAAAAGTCAGATTGTTGCACTTCAGAATCAGGTTAATATGCAGAATCTCGCCGCTTCTCAGGTGGCTCAGACAGCATCTCTTATTGCCGATAATACTGCACAGACTCAGTATATCGTAAACAGGGTAGCACCTTATCCTATTCCTTCTTATACAGTTCCTAATCCTTATGGAACTACCACTACTACAGGCGCATAAGTAAGGAGGATATTATTATGATAAAAGAGTTGTATGACCTTTGCGATATGCTTGTAACAGATATTCGCAACTTCAACGCAAAAGGCAACATCTCTCCTACAGAACTTGAGCGTGTATATAAGGCTGTAGATATCATCAAAGACATTAAGACTATAGAGGCTATGGAAGATTATGGCGACGATGAAGGATATAGCGAGCGTAGATATTATTATGATAATGATATGAGATACACTCGTGATAACGGAAGTAGTTATCGTCGTGGAAGAGATTCTATGGGTCGCTATGTTAGCAGAGATAATGTTTATGGTGACAAAGAAGAGATGTTACGTGCAATCGAAGAGATGAAGCGTAAGATCGAAGAAATGTAGAAAATTGGGAGAGGAGTACGAAAGTACTTCCTCTCCTTTATATAGATTAAACAATTTAAAAATTTTTTAGGAGGTTTGTCATGGTAGTCAATAGAAAATTTAATTCAGATTATGTTTCCACTTGGGAGATATATGGAAAGAGCACCGAAACCAAGCCTACTATGGCAAACGGTGTTATTGAAGGAACAATCCCCCATATGAGCATTTTTGTAGAAATGGACACGGGGGACGGGTTTTATTACGACAAAGACTTGGACGGTTGGACTGAAATAGGAGGCTAAGGAAAGGAGGTTGCCCAATGGCGACACGTAAAAAAACTGCGGGCAACACCCGTACGGTAGCAGAAATTCAAGAGAAAATTCAGGGCGATATACGCTTTGACGAAATGATGTTTAAGAAAACTCAAGAAATGCTACTTAAAATTAAAGATCCAAATAGAAATGATATTCAAAGTATTATTGGTAAGGATAGAAAAAATATACGCCAGTATTTGCAGAACCCCGCTAGTAATGAAGCCAATTTAATTACTTCGGCTCGTTATTTATATTATAGAACTCAGATATTCTTTAGGCTGGTTAATTTCTATGCGGACATGTTTGACTTTAGATGTAGACAAGTTATTCCAAACTACACACTCACTAAGGCAAACAAATCAAATAAAATATTGAAACAATATAACGACACTCTTACTTGGCTCGATAAGTATGACATACAGGGCATTATGTTGCCCGCACTTATTCGAGTTTTTAGAGAGGATGTATTCTTTGGAATATTCTATCGTGACGATAGTGGAAGTATATTATATCCACTCGATCCATCTTGGTGTAAAATAGATGGAATGTATAGTACTCACGATTATTCATATTCTGTAGATATGAGTAAATTTAAAAGTGGAACACAGCAAGAGTTGCTTGAATGGCTTGGTGAACCACTTTTATCTATGTATAGGGAATATGAAAGGACGGGCGAAAAGTGGCAACATATGAACGACGAGTATTGTGCATGTTTTAAGTTTCGTACCGACGACATGTATCATGTGTTACCCCCGCTTATGTCAATATTTCAGCAACTTGCAGCGCTTAATGATTTAGCCGATCTTCAGGCAATTGCTGACGAGTTGAGCATATATAAATTATTACTCATACCTATGAAGACAATAACTGGTAGTAAGCGTAGCGATGATTTTGAAGTAACTCCAGAATTGATGTTGGCTTATTATGAGAAGATGCTTGCCAACCTTCCTGATTACATTGCCGCCGCATTAATACCAGCAGATGTAGACAAAGACAATGTTCTTGATTTCTCAACTACTTCTTCCGACAAGGATGTGGATAGACTTGAGCAAAGTGAGAAGACGTTGCTTGGAACTGCTGGTGGTGGTGCAGTATTAAACGCTAATATGATTACATCAACCGCTGCGTTTAATGCATGGCTTAAAGCGGAAACGGAGTTTGCTATTTCGCCACTGATACCTCAGATACAAGGTTTTACTAATCGTATGCTTAAATATAATTGTTCCAATCCTTGCGAGGTTAGATATTTTGAAGTATCTATTTATACGAAAGAGGATGTGCAAAAATCACTGCTTGAATCTTGTCAATATGGATTCAGTAATAAGTTGGCATACAATACTTTCAATGGTATTAGTGAAAAAGCAACAATGGCAATGACTATGTTAGAAAATGAGATATTAGGCATGCCAGATAAAATGATCCCGCTCTCATCGTCTTACACTTCAACTTCAGACGACGATAGTGGTAGACCAAAGACTTCAGATGATAAATTAAGTGATTCTGGAGAAAGGTCTAGAAACGAGTAAATGGTGAGGTGATTATATGAATGAAAAGCCTTTTATAAAAACTACAGATAAGGAAACTGCGGAAAAGTTGATTAAATTAGGTTTTTCACTTATTACGCAGTTGAATGATGTGTACATTTTCGCCAATGATTCCATTACTACATTTGACAGAAATGATAAATTGGAATTTACTAACATAATGTACGGATAATAAAGGAGTGTGCAATGGGTAAATATATTACAATTGCTGAACTCTACGAAATCTTTGACAAGCAAGGTAAGAATTTTCGTTTTAGTCAGAAGGATACTTCTAAGCAGATTTTAATCGCCACCACTGAATTGCTTACGTTTGAAAATTCAGAAAGCGATGAAGACGCATTGGAGGTTCACCTTCAGGCTTGTCATACTGGTATTAATGACAATAAGTGTAATATAGACACTGAAGTAATGGCTAAATCGCTATCCACGCTTATCAATAAACCTATTCTTGGATACATATATGAAGATGAGGATGGGGAATTTCAATTTCATGCGCACGACGATGGGGAGCAGATTGTAGGATGGTTGCCCGAGTCGTGTAATCCTCAGATTGTATATGATAAAGAGAAAAAGAAAGATTATGTAGAGGTTGATGGAATTATCGTTGAGAAATATACGAAAGCAGCAGACATTCTTCGCAGAGAAGGGCAATGTGCGGTTAGTGTAGAAATGGCTGTCAATGAGATGGAGTATGATGCTAAAAATCGTATTCTCAACATTATTGATTTTGTTTTCCTAGGAGTAACAATCTTAGGAAAAAATGCAGACGGAACCAAAGTTAGAGAAGGCATGGCTGGATCAAATATTAAGATTAAGGATGCCGAAGTTTCGTTTGATGAACAGCAAGCAAAACTTGAAGAACTTAGTAGACAGATTGCTGAGATTCAGAATAGTTTGGCTATAAATAATTCAGAGAAAGGAGGAAAAGAAGGTCTTATGAAGTTTGACGAATTACTTGCAAAATATAATAAGACTGCCGAAGACATTACTTTCGAGACCGAGGGACTTTCAGACGAGGAACTTGAGGAGGCTTTCACAAAAGCATTTGCAGACGAAGCGGCAGAAGAGACTGTCGTGATGGAAGAGTCTACAGTAGAGGAATCTGATTTGGTAGCAGAGCCAGAAGCAGAAGAGGCAGAAGATGTCACACCCGCCGAAGATTCTGAGCCCGAGGCGACCGAAGATGCTGAACCTTCCGCATCTGAAGATAGTGGTGATGTTGGTGCTTTCGCCGCATCACTTAAGGTTGGTGAGAAGGAATTCTCTCTTAATCTTGACGAAAAATACGCTGCAATATCTAATCTCGTAAATATGACTTACGGCGGTGAAGATGATTGGTTTAGCGTAACATTCTTCGACGAAGATGGATATGTAATTATGCAGTCGTGGTGCACTGGCAATGCTTATAAGCAGAGCGTAGAGAGAACCGATGACTCATATCAACTTGTCGGAGAGAGAGTAGAAGTACAGTCTATGTGGGTAACCGCAGACGAGAAGGCTCAGGTTGAGTCTATGCGCAACTCATACAATGACATACTTGCAAAACTTCAGAACTATGAGAACGAACCCGCAAAGATGGAAGTACTTAATAGTAACGATTATGCTGGTATTCGCGAAAGCGAAGAGTTCTCAAAACTCATGGATGTCGAGGCTCACTTTGAGATGTCGATCGATGAGGTTAAAGAAAAGGCTGACTCCATTCTGCTTAATGCGGCAAAGAATAACTCTTTGAATTTTGCATCGCAGAATGTACAGACTACCCGTAAAGCAATCCAGTTTAAATCATCTAAGGGTTCGGGTAGATATGGAAACATGTTTAGTAAATAATTTTTAGAAAGGGGCAATAAACTATGGCTTATAATGTTACAGTTTCTAAGCACAACGTAGCATTTCCGTCCAAGATTAGATCTGGCGGAGATGGACACACACTTAATATTTATGTCGCAAACGCAACTGACAACGGTGTTGTTGGTTCTGTAGGCGCATGGAAGGATTTCGACCGTTACAATTTTACTGCTGGCAATACATCTTTTGAGGGAAAACTTCACGCAGCAGCAAACGGCAATTGGTATGTAGAAGTTACTGCAATTGATGTTGAAAATCCTCCTGTATTCCTTTACAATTCTCCCATCATCGAGGATGAGAGATATGCAGATCAGCCTGACGTATTTTTCAACGCAGCAGGCGACACCGTAAAGGGTTACATCCTTGAACTCTTTGATATTTTCGAGGAGTCTGAGACTATCTTTACTTACAATACTAACAAGGCAACTGACCTTAAGGAGAATGCAACTGTAGTTATCGACACTACTAACACTGCTAAACTTAAGGTTACTGCACCCTAATTAAGAGAAAGGAGGACAATATATTATGAGACTTACATTTTCTGATCAGGAACTTAGCGTATTTGCTAAGCATAATACTAACGAAGACGCTATCAGAAATCTTATGTTCGACCTTTCTCGTGGAAACGAGATCATCGACGAGGATGGTAGGGTAGTTTCTAAGGCAGAGGCAAATGACAAACTTCGTGCATTTGCACTTGACTTTATTGGTCTTGAGAAGGGATTCACCCCCAGAGAACTCAAGAGGGCATTCAAAAAGGAGAAGATTCAGAGATTCTTCGAACTCATTGAGGAAGTTGTTGACGACACCCTTGATGTAGGCTATCGTGAGTCTGAGTGGTTCAACAAACTTGTTGACTATAGAAACATTGCTCAGGGCGACAGCGAGAAGTTCAAGGTCGAAGACGAGAATATTATTCTCTCTATCGCAGTTGTTGGAAAGTCACATCACGACTACATCCTTCAGAGACCCGCTCTTGGCTCCGAGTATACTCTTCCCTTTGTTCGCTATGGCGCTGCTGTAGGACTTGATATCAATAGATATCTTGTTGGACAGGAAGATTTTGCAAAACTTATTGCTATGCTTGTTAAGTCTATCATGATCAAGAATCAGGGTATTATCTATGGCGCTATCACTAACGCTGTTAATAACCTTAGGGTTACCGCTGGTTTCGTAAATCATGGTCAACTTACTTCTGGAACTAAGGACGACTTTGACGAGATCGTTGATAACGTAAAGGCTGTTTATGGCACCGCAGTTATCGTTGGTACTAAGACTGCTCTTAGAAAGATCACTGGTCTCGCTAACGTTCAGTGGGCTTCTGATTCTCAGAAAGAGTCCATTGCCGCTATGGGAAGACTTGGTTCTTACGAAGGCACTGACTTAATCGAGGTTGAGCAGAGATTTGCTGATAAGACTCTCACAACTAAACTTATGGATGACACCAAGATTTATATTCTTCCTAGTGAGGATTATAAGATTGTTGATTTCGTAACTCGTGGAGAGACTGAGGTCGATGAGATCACCGAGAAGGGTGAAGAGCACGGACGTATCGATGACATCGGCAAGTACGAACTTCAGTACGAGCAGGCTGTTGCTGTTAAGGCTAACAGACAGTTCGGTGTTTGGACAATTGATCAGTAATTAAAAAAAATGGTGGGAGGGTTAACGCCCTCTCACCTTGATTAAAAGGAGAAATAATAATGGCTAATACAAGAAAAACGAATACTAATAAGACTACTGCTACTAGAAGCAGAAGCAATGCTGCAAAGACAACCAAGCCCGCAGTAGAAGATTTCAAGACTGATATCTTTGAACAGGAGGAAGAGGTTGTGAAGCCCGTTGAAAAGAAAGTATTTCATGCTGACGATATGATTCTTTGTAGGTCTATGACTGCTGGTAAGGTCGTCATGGAGGGAGACATCAGCAAGAATATATATA
>Ga0310690_10007981_pt1 | contig 13522 bp, 7 predicted proteins | sample AusTroGonzalo_MG_2_FD_207661 | JGI IMG/M metagenome (GOLD analysis project Ga0310690, IMG submission 207661) | Bovine rumen microbial communities from tropical cattle in Woodstock, Queensland, Australia - Gonzalo_04 (v2) (version 2) | ecosystem: Host-associated > Mammals > Digestive system >... | reverse complement strand
GCAGCTAATGGCATTACCGAAGGCGATTACGTCCTTCGCGTGTTCAGTCAAAGCCTATGCTGGCGAGGCGATTTCACGGTCGAAAAGAAAAAACCCGCTCCATCTTCTGGAAGGAACTATATTACGCTGGAGAAGATTGTCCTGTCATCAGAGGACCACGACCCTTTGTGGGATGCTGTTCCCGATCCTACAGCTACTCTGGTGGAATTTCCGTTAAGTGATGAAATACATGTTCTCTTTGACTGTTTTCTTGATACTATTAGGGTTACTATCACGACGGAGAATGACGAAGTCTTATATCTTAAGGATTTTTATCGCACAAATAATCCCCGTGTCTTGATGAATTATACAGGAATACCCGATGGGGAATACATGCTGAATATTATCTATCATGATATCACGTGGAAAGGAACGTTTGTGTACAAATCGCATAAGCCCAAAGGTCAGTATGTGTATGTTGACAGCACGTATTATCGACTGAACGAGGGATATGCGAACACCGTATGGCCTTCAGATTATGGAGATGGCAAGAGGACGGTTACCCATAGAATGCTTTATGATATCTTTGAGCGGGACTACCCGATTCATGTAGTTATACCCGCAGAACTGACTTATGAGGGAGAGACGTATCAGGTAGTTGGCATCGGCCAGCGCTCGTTCAAGGGCTGTTATTATATGCAGTCGATTTCTCTCCCTAATACGATTACTTACATCGATGGCGGTGCTTTCATGGCATGCAAGAACCTTGACCATGTCATTATTCCCCCAAGCGTTACCCGTATTGAAGATTGCGTATTCGCTGAGTGCGACAGGCTCGCCTTCATGGTCATTCCTGAAGGCATAACGACGTTGGAGAATGATATGTTTCACAGTTGTACAAACCTTTCAGCCGTTACGCTGCCGAGCAGCCTTACACGCATTGAACAATGGGCTTTCGCCAACTGCACCTCCTTACCCTATATTGAAATTCCCGATAATGTCACGTACATTGGGGAATATGCCTTCCAAGGCGCTGCCTTAAATGATATGAAACTGCCGAAGAATCTCAAGCAGATAGATGATTATGCCTTCCGCAGTTGCTGGATATTGACCTCGGTTGTATTCCCGGAGGGTATCAAGAGTATTGGCAAGGAGGCATTTTCCGGATGTACCAAACTGGCTTCCGTCACCTTCCCCGAAGGTATGACCCGTATCGGCGACGAGGCTTTCAAGGACATGCCGGCGTCTGCTCATATCTACTGCAATGCAATAATGCCCTTTACCATCGGAGCAAAGACATTCAACTACAACTGCACCTTACACGTTCCTCAGGGCTGCAAGGCGTTGTATGAGAAAGCCGATTATTGGAAGAACTTCAAGAACATTGTCGAGGAAGAGCCCTCCCACGAAGAGGTCTTTTTTGGTGGTGAGACAGGTGTCACTCCCGCCACGCTGAGCGAGGACGCCGCCCGTTACTATGACCTGCAAGGCCGTCCGGTTGACGGAACGCAGAAGGGAATCCTCATCCGCAACGGGAAGAAGGTGATTGTGAAGTAGTCTACAAGTCTACGAGTCTACGAGTCGAAAAGACGAAAACCGATTTATAACGCTTACATTTTTGCAGGGGCGCGGCTGTTGAAGGGCTGCGCCTCTGATTTTATGTCATTTTCGGCCTGTTTTGTTGCTTTTCTTCGAAAAACACGCTATCTTTGTAGCCAAGAAAGCAGAAAAACATATGGACGAACAACAGAATATTATCATTTATCGTACAGCAGACGGACAAGCTTCTGTGGCTCTCTTTGCTAAAGATGGCAAGATATGGCTGAACCAGCAACAGATGGCAGAACTTTTTGCCACCTCGAAGCAACTAATAAGCCATCACATAATTAATATCCTGAAAGAGAAGGAACTAGACGATGGTTCAGTAGTCAAACATTATTTGACAACTGCTGCTGATGGCAAGAACTATGATGTCGTATTCTATTCCTTGGAAATGATTCTGGCAGTCGGTTTCCGTGTGCGCGGAGTGCGTGGCACCCAGTTCCGACAATGGGCGAACATACATCTGACAGAATATCTGGTGAAAACTGTATACTGTATACTGTATCCACTGGTCGGAAAAGGGTGTTCAAAACCAAACTGAAATCTGAAATCTGAAATCATCCGAAACTTGCTGCCTGGGCAGGAAAAACTACCTCCCTGGGCAGGGAACAAATTTTCTCTGGGCAGGGCGCAAAAAACGGCTGCGAAGAACGGGCGTCAAACGAACCGCAAACAAGCCTATTGAGTCGTTCACAGAGAAACGGCCTTTTGCTGCGAGAGAAACGGCGTGTTACTGATAGAGAAAGGCCGTTTTGCTCTGACCGATTGGCAAGCGGGCGTTCAGCGAGTGACGTTCTCGCTGGTAGCGAGCTACGGGCTGACAGGTTGCCCGGTACGGGGCAAAGTTAAAACTACGACGTGGTTTATTAAAACTACGTCGACGTTTGTTAAAACTACGTCGTAGTTTGCTAAAACTGCGACGACGATTAGTACTTTAAAGGTCAACAAGTCTACGAGTCAACGAGTCGACAAGTCGAGAAGTATTTTGCTAAAGGCTGCTTTTCGACATTTTGACTTTTCGACTTTTCGACATCTAAAATCCCTGAAAACGTAAAAAGTTCTGAAAAATTTTGGGGGTATGAAGAAAAGGCCGTACCTTTGTGAGCGATATTGGTTTATTGTGATTAGTGAGTAGTGATTAGTGAGTAGTGAACGGTCAGACGAAATGATGCGGCGTGTCTACCAGCAGTTGGAGGCACATCTGCACGAGCGTGGGCTCAGGGTGACACCTGAGCGGCGGGCTATCGTGGGTGCCATCTATGGGATGGACGACGTGCATTTCACCATCGAGCAACTGTGTGAACACCTGGAGGCGATGCATTTCCGTGTGGCGATGGCTACGCTGTATAATAATATGGAGATGCTGACGGATGCCGGCATCGTCTGGTGCCACCATTTCGGGACGGCCACGCTGTACGAGGCTGCGATGGGCGTCGCTCCCCATTACCACTGCATCTGCCGCGTCTGCGGACAGGTGACGAACCTGACGAGCGAGCGCCTGACGTCGCGTCTGGCCGAAACGCGCATCCGCGGCTTCAAGGCCGACTATGCGTATGTTTACCTTTACGGCCTCTGCACGAAGTGCGGACGGAAGAAAACAAAAGGTCAACGGGTCAACAAGTCAACGAGTCAACGGGTCGGAAGGTTAAATCGTAAATAGTAAATTGTCAAATAGTAAATGAAAGTTGATGTTTTGCTTGGGCTCCAATGGGGCGATGAAGGAAAGGGAAAGGTGGTCGATGTGCTGACCCCGCGGTATGATGTGATTGCCCGTTTCCAGGGCGGACCGAATGCAGGTCATACGCTGGAGTTCGAGGGTCAGAAATACGTGCTCCGTTCCATTCCTTCGGGCATCTTTCAGGGTGATAAGCTGAATGTTATCGGCGGTGGCGTGGTGCTCGATCCGGCGTTGTTCAAGGCTGAGGCCGAGGCGTTGGAGGCCAGCGGCCATCCGCTGAAATCGCGTCTGCACATCTCGCGAAAGGCCCATCTGATTCTGCCGACCCATCGTCTCCTGGATGCTGCCAACGAGGCGGCGAAGGGAAAGTCGAAGGTGGGAACGACAGGCAAGGGCATCGGGCCGACCTATACGGACAAGGTGAGCCGTAACGGATTGCGCGTGGGCGACATCGAGGGGGACTTCGACACCCTTTACCGTCAGGCTAGGGAACGCCATCTGACGATGCTGCGTGGGCTGATGACCCCGGAGGATTACGCTGCCGCAATGACGAAGCTGGAGACGGCCGAGTCGGAGTGGATGGCGGGTGTGGAATACCTGCGCGGCTTCACGCTGACAGACAGCGAGCATGAAATCAACAAGTTGCTGAAAGAGGGAAAGAGCGTGCTGTGCGAAGGAGCTCAGGGAACGATGCTCGACGTGGATTACGGCTCGTACCCCTTCGTGACGTCGTCGAACACCATCTGTGCCGGTGCCTGCACAGGCCTCGGCGTAGCTCCCGGCCGGATAGGGCGGGTCTATGGTATTATCAAAGCCTATTGCACACGTGTGGGAGGCGGGCCGTTCCCGACGGAGCTGACGGATGAGACGGGCGACAAGCTCTGCGCCATCGGACATGAGTTCGGCGCTGTCACCGGCCGCCGTCGCCGTTGCGGATGGATCGACCTCGTGGCCCTGCGCTATGCCATCATGCTGAACGGCGTTACCGACCTGATCATGATGAAGAGCGACGTGCTCGATACGTTCGAGACCATCAAGGCGTGTGTGGCGTATGAAATCGACGGTAAGGTGGTGGAGGACTTCCCCTACAGCATCAGCGAAGGTGTGACGCCCATCTACACCGAACTGCCGGGCTGGCAGTGCCCGCTCGGACAGATGACCAGCGAGGACGAGTTTCCCGAGGAGTTCAACAACTACCTCTCGTTCCTGGAAGAGGAACTGGAGGTGCCCATCCGCATCGTCTCCGTCGGCCCCGACCGCGAACAGACGATAGAAAGATACTTGGAAAATTGACGAAGGTCAACGAGTCTACGGGTCAACGAGTCAACAAGTTAAATTGTAAATTGTCAAATAGTAAATAACATGGCGATATACATTATATTCATTGCAATTACCATCCTGAGCTACATCGTGCAGGCTTCGCTGCAGAGTAAGTTCAAGAAATACTCGAAGGAGGTGCTCCCGAACGGTATGAGCGGGCGCGACGTGGCGTTGAAGATGATGCACGACAACGGGATAACCCATGTTGATGTGCACCTGGTGAACGGCACGCTTACCGACCACTACGACCCGACAAAGGAGACGGTCAACCTGAGTGAGGCCGTCTATGGCGAGTGTAACGTGGCAGCGGCGGCTGTGGCCGCTCACGAATGCGGACACGTGCTGCAGCATGTCAAGGGCTATGCGCCGCTGAAGCTGCGCTCGGCTCTGGTGCCTGTCGTGTCGTTCTCATCACGGATTGTCACGTGGGTGCTGTTGGCGGGCATTCTGCTGGTCAACCTCTTCCCCGCCATTCTGGGTGCCGGCATCGTGCTGTTCGCGTTGACGACGCTGTTCAGCTTCATCACGCTGCCTGTGGAGATTGATGCCAGCCGCCGTGCGCTGGCGTGGCTGGAACATGCCGGCATCACCAACCCTACGAATCATCGCATGGCCGAGGATGCCCTGCGGGCAGCAGCCTACACCTACGTCGTGGCTGCCCTCAGCTCGCTGGCCACGCTGATCTATTACATCCTTATCTTCATGGGACGAAAATAATTAGGAATTTCTTTTAGTAAACCGATGTATAACTTAAAAAACAACTACATGAAAAGAATCTTTACTTCTCTGGCCATGGTGCTTTGTGCCGTGGCAATGTTCGCTTGGCAGAAGCCGAGCATCACTGCCGGCCAATGGCGGCAAATGGTCGTTGGCGACACGGTGTATTTCTACAACACCCAGTCGCAGCTCTTCCTCACCGAAGGTAACGAGTGGGGTACTCACGCCTCTGTGGGCGAGGAGGGTCTGATGTTTACCGTCGAAAAGGTGGAAGCCCTTCCCGACGGCACTACGCCTGAAAAGGACACGTATCTCATCAAGGACTTCACGCTGGCGAAGAACAACTGGATGCCTATGTTCATCGACAACGACATGGGCGACATCTATGTGGATCTCGGCTCGCAGCCTAACTTCTACTGGGAGTTCGAGGTGGTGAACGACAAGATGTTCCGCTTCTTCGGTGCCGATGTCAACCCCAGCTGGAACCACGCCTACGAGTTCTTTGCAGGTGCCTACGTGGGTCATGCAACGGAGTATATGAACACCCAGACCAACGAGGTGACGGGTACGGGCGTTATCTTCGACATCCCCGCCAGCTACGGTGAGGGTCAGGCCAAGAACGGTGAGTTCCATTGCGACTGGACAACCGTCTCGCGTGCCGACTACGATGTCTATGTGGCTAAGATCCGTGCCTACAATGCTGCCGTGGCCCTTGCCGGCAAGATTGAAGAGGCTAAGGCTGCCGGTGTCTCCACCACTGAGGCTGAGACCGTCTACAACAACGAGAACTCGACGGCCGAGGAGCTGAAGGCTGCGTACGACGCCCTCGTGCTGGCCATCATGGAGGCTGAGGCCGGCAAGGCTTCACCCGAAAATCCGGTTGACATGAGCAGCATGATTGTCAACCACGACTTCTCGAACGGCGACTGCACCACGGGCTGGAGCGGCGATGCCTTCGGACGTGGCGGTGCTGTGGCCGACGGTGCTGAGCACTATAGCAAGAACTTCGACACGTGGCAGGATATCAAGGGACTCCATCCGGGTATCTACCGTGTGGGCGTTCAGGGATTCTATCGTGCTGGTGCTGCCGGGACGGACTACAACAATTACATGGATAACGACCAGGGTACGCGCAATACGAAGTTCTATGCCCTCAACGGCGACAGCGCAGAGGTGACGGTAGGCCTCGTTCACCTTGCATCGGGTGCCGAGACGGAGAACCTGAGCGGTTACGACGAGGTGTCGTGTGCCGACGGTCTGTTGGTCTGCAACACCATGCAGGCGGCTGACTTCCACTTCAACACCCTCGACAAGTACCACAACTACCTCTTCTGCGAGGTAACGGAGGACGGAACCCTCCGCATCGGTGTGAAGAAGGACGTCCTCATCAGCACCGATTGGAGTCTCTTCGACAACTTCAGCCTTGAGTTCTACGGCAATTCCATCGAGGCCTACAAGATGTGGATGGAGGGTATCATCGCCTCATCGCCGCAGTATGACTTTGAGACGCTCGTCTGCAGTGCTGACCTGAAGGAACAGTATCAGACTGTCCTCAATGCCGCCCGCGATGCTTCCACAAGGGAAGAGATCCTGGCTGCCCTGGCTCGGATTACGCCTGTTGCCGAGGCTATCGCAGCTAACGTAGCTGCCTACAAGGCCTATATGGACAAGGTGGCCGACCTGCGTGAGGAACTGAACGATGTCGAGTACATCTGCGAGGAGGGCTACACGCTCATCGACTACCTAATGGACGGCAACGAACAGGATCCGTGCGACGATATGCCTAACGGTTCGTACGACTACATCATCAACACCTGCATGCTCGATACGGAGGGTATTCAGGCCGAGCTGGCCTGGTTGGAAGCTCTCCATCAGGCAGCCATCGCCAACAGCCTCCAGCCTGGTCAGGACTGCACCAACCTGCTTGTCAACCCCGGCTTCACGGAGGCCGACGGCAAGGGTTGGACATGGGATCTGCAGGATGACAAGACGGTTGCGACACACGCTGTGACCGGCGGTCTCAAATCGTTCCCCTGCGCTGAGGTCTATGCAGGTTGGGGTTCCGCCGTGGGCGACTTCACCTGGGATGTTTGGCAGACGGTCATTGCTCCCGACGGTATCTACAAGCTCGAACTCAACGCTTTCTATCGCGTCGGTGACAACGGGCAGTATGACGGCTCTGAGGAGGTATATGCCGAGCTTTACATGAACGACTTCACGACGCCTGTACAGAATCTTGGCGGCGACTATCGTAACTTCACAGACGAGGCTGTCGGCGAGGGCGATGCTCAGATTACCAACTGGGAAGGCTACACCGGTTACGTGCCCAACTCCATGAACGGTGCTTCCACAGCGTTCGAGGCTGGTCGTTATAAGCAGACCGTTTACGGCCTCGTCGAAGGTGGACAGATGCGTATCGGTATCCGCAAGACCGTCGCTACCAACATAATGCGTTCGTGGTGCCTCTGGACGAACTTCAAACTTATTTATGCCGGTAAGGATGAAGAAGCCCTTTCGGAGATTCTGCCTATCTATCAGGAGAAGGCTCAGGTTATCCTTGATGCCGACCAGCCGATGAGCGCTGAAGCCAAGAAGGCTCTGGAGGATGCCATCGATGCTGCCGATACGGCTGGTGATGCTGACGCGATGTTCAGTGCGCTCACGGCCCTGAACGCTGCAATGGCCAAGGCCAATGCTTCTGTTCTCGCTTATAGCAAGCTGAATACAGCTCTCTCTGACCTGCTCTATGCGGCTGACATGTACGGTGGTTCTGCTTCTGACGAGGCAAACAATGCTGCCGTTGATCTGTATGACGAGTTGTCGGATGGTATGAATAAGGGTGCTTACGACGATGATGAGATCGACGCGAAGGTGGATGCCATCAATGCAGCTATTGCTGCTCTGCGTGTGCCTGCCGTTGACCCGACGGATGAACAGCCTGCTGATTTCACGGATTGGATTGTCAATCCTGCCTTCGACGAGGAGAATGCCAGCGGCTGGACCATCTCCATTACCGACAGAACCAACGCCGGTTATCAGGGTGCCAGCTACTCTGGCGGTGCTGATATCACCCAGTTCATTGAGGTGTGGCGCAATGGCGAAGCTCTTGGCGATGGCGAAGTGTTCCAGAGCATCAAATACTTGCCCGAAGGCACGTATGTCCTTGGTGCTGACATCATCTCCAGCAATCAGTATGCAGAGGACGAGGTTATCGGTGTCCAGCTCTTCAGCGAGGAAGAGAACGGTACGCTTAATGCAGTGGATCTCTTCACGGGCAACGGTGCTCCTGAGCACTTCGAGTTGGTCTTCAAGAAGAAGGCTGGTACCGAGGTGAAGATCGGTCTCCGCGTCAGCGAGACAAATGCCAACTGGATTGCTGCCGACAACTGGACGCTCAGCTATCACGGCAAGAACAGCGGCCTGCTGCCCAGCAAGCTGGATGTCGTTGAGACGGAACGTGCTGAGGTCGTCATCTACAACCTCGCCGGCCAGCGTCTGACCTCTCTCCAGAAGGGTATCAACATTGTCAATGGAAGAAAGGTTTTGGTGAAATAAAATCCTTTTTCCACGGATAATCCAAAGGGGCGCAGCTATGGTTGCGCCCCTTTTCGTCGTGTGATATGCAAAAAAACGTCCGATTTTTTGACTTTCCGCTTAGTTTGTAGTATCTTTGGCGTCCCAAATCCTATTTTCAAATGATGCAGACAGCTTTAATACGACTTGTACTATCTCCTAGAGTCCAGAAAATCAGCGAATACGATAACGCTGAGGCCATTCAGCATAAGGTGCTGATGACACTTGTCGGCAAAGCCGAGAGAACCGAATGGGGCCGGAAGAACCATTACCAGCGAATCGAACGCTATGAGGACTTTGCCCGTGAGGTTCCCGTCTCGGATTACGAGGGACTGAAGGAATATATCGAGCGCATGCGTCACGGGGAGAAGGATATCCTCTGGCCTGGGCAGGTGAAGTGGTATGCGAAGTCTTCCGGAACGACCAACGACAAGAGCAAGTTCATTCCCGTTTCCAGTGACGGACTCTCCGACACCCATTATCGGGGTGGAACCGATGTGGTCGCCTTGTACTTACATAACAATCCCAATAGCAACGTGCTGGATGGTAAGGCGCTGATTCTTGGCGGCAGCCATGCTCCGAACTTCAACCTTCCCCATAGTTTGGTGGGCGACCTTAGTGCTATTCTGATAGAGAACGTCAATCCTTTTGTCAATCTGATGCGCGTGCCCAACAAGGAGATAGCCCTGTTGAGTGACTTCGAGGAGAAGATGGAACGTATCGCCCAGGCGGTTAAGGATGTGAATGTGACGAACCTATCGGGTGTCCCTTCGTGGATGATGGCTGTGCTGAAACATATTCTGGAGATTACGGGCAAATCGAATATCAGCGAAGTCTGGCCCAATCTGGAAGTGTTCTTCCACGGAGGAGTGGCCTTTACTCCTTATTATAATCAGTACCGCCAGCTTATTCCCAATCCGAACATGCACTATATGGAGACGTACAACGCCAGCGAGGGCTTTTTCGGCATTCAGAGTGAGCCAGGCGATCCGGCTATGCTGCTGATGATTGACTACGGCGTATTCTATGAATTCATTCCCATGAGCGAGTTCGGCACGGATAACCCCACCATCGTTCCCCTTTGGGATGTGGAAGTGGGGAAGAACTATGCAATGGTCATCAGCACGTCGTGCGGACTTTGGCGCTATATCATTGGCGATACGGTTCGGTTCACTCAGAAAGACCCGTACAAGTTCGTCATCACTGGGCGCACGAAGCATTTCATCAATGCCTTTGGTGAGGAACTGGTCGTAGATAATGCGGAAAAGGGATTGCTCAAGGCTTGCGAGGCAACGGGTGCGCAGGTGAGGGAATATACGGCGGCTCCTGTCTTCATGGACGGGGATGCGAAATGCCGTCACCAGTGGGTCATCGAATTCAACAAAATGCCCGATGAAATGGGCAAATTTGCTGATATCCTCGACAAGGCTCTGCAGGAATGTAACTCAGACTATGAGGCCAAGCGCTACAAGGATATTACGTTGCAGCATCTGGAAGTCATCGTGGCTCGTCCGAACCTTTTCCATGATTGGCTGAAGGCAAAGGGCAAGTTGGGCGGACAGCACAAGGTGCCACGCCTAAGCAATTCCCGTCAGTATATCGAGGAGCTATTGGCCATGAATGAATAGGCCACTCTCAAATCGTAAATCGTAAATTGTCGAATCGTAAATAAAAAAGGGTGTTAGTCAAGGTCTTTGGAGCAGCGTTGCAGGGTGTTGATGCCTCGATGGTGACCATTGAGGTGAACATCACACGTGGCATTCAGTTCTTTTTGGTCGGTCTGCCTGACAGTGCCGTCAAGGAGAGCCACGAGCGCATTGTCTCGGCTGTTCAGCACAACGGCTTGCGCTTCCCCCGTTCGCAGGTGGTCGTCAACATGGCTCCTGCGGACATCCGCAAAGAGGGCTCTGCCTACGACCTTCCCCTCGCCATAGGAATTCTGGCGGCTGACGGACAGGTGGATACGCGACGACTTGAACGCTATGTAATCATGGGCGAGATGGGTCTCGACGGAGCACTGATGCCGATAAAGGGTGCTCTTCCCATTGCCATCAAGGCTCGCGAATTGGGTTTCGACGGTTTCATCCTTCCTCGACAGAATGTTCGTGAGGCAGCTGTGGTCAACAAGCTGAAGGTCTATGGTGTAGATAACATGATGCAGGTTGTCCGTTTCTTCAATGGCGAGGAGGAACTCGAGGAGACTATTATTGATACCCGTGCGGAATTCTATGCTCATCAGACCGAGTTTGAGTATGACTTTGCTGATGTTAAGGGCCAGCAGACCGCCAAACGCGCTTTTGAGGTAGCTGCCAGCGGCTCGCACAACATCATCCTCGTCGGCCCGCCGGGTTCCGGTAAGTCCATGATGGCCAAACGCCTGCCCTCCATTCTGCCACCTCTCTCCTTGTCGGAGAGTTTGGAGACAACGAAGATTCATTCTGTTGCCGGCAAGTTGGGTGGCAATGCGTCGCTTATTGCCGTGCGTCCCTTCCGTGCCCCCCATCATACCATCTCCTCAGTGGCGCTTGTCGGAGGCGGAACGAATCCGCAGCCTGGTGAGATTAGCCTGGCGCACAATGGCGTACTTTTTTGTGATGAATTTCCTGAGTTCCCTCGCCAAATCCTTGAGCTCCTGCGCCAGCCGTTAGAAGACCGTCATATCACAGTCAGTCGTGCCAAATACACTATCGATTATCCGGCTAACTTTATGTTGGTGGCATCGATGAATCCCTGTCCCTGTGGCTATTATACTCATCCGACCCATCCTTGTATCTGTACGCCTACGCAGGTGCAACGCTATCTGGGTAAGATAAGCGGGCCTCTTCTTGATCGGTTTGACCTTCAGGTTGAGATTACGCCAGTTCCCTTCGAGAAGCTCTCCGACAGAGGGCGTGCTGAATCAAGTGCGGCCATACGCGAACGGGTCGTTCAAGCTCGCGAGATTCAGACGGAACGTTTCAAAGGCGAGAGGGGAGTGCATTGTAACGCCCAGATGACGAGGCAGATGCTGGAGAAATATGCCATGCCCGATGCAGAAGGCATCCGCATACTGCGTTTGGCAATGGAACGTCTGAACCTCTCCGCTCGTGCCTACGACCGCATCCTTAAGGTTGCCCGTACCATCGCCGACTTGGCTGGAAGCGAGCAGATAAACTCCGACCATATCGGCGAGGCTATCGGTTATCGCCGGCTGGATAGGGAGGATTGGATTAGTTGATTTAGAAAAAACAGTAAATTTATTTGATAATGGAAGATAAGAAATTCAAGAGAACTCTGGTGACGTCGGCACTGCCTTATGCCAATGGCCCTGTTCATATCGGCCATCTGGCCGGAGTGTATGTCCCTGCTGACATCTATGTCCGCTACCTGCGTCTGAAGGGCGAAAACGTCCTTTTCATCGGGGGAAGTGACGAGCACGGCGTCCCTGTAACCATTCGTGCGAAGAAGGAGGGCTGCACGCCTCAGGATGTGGTGGATCGCTATCATAAGCTCATCAAAGAGTCGTTCGAAGGTTTCGGCATTTCGTTCGATGTCTATAGCCGTACCACCAGTTCAACGCATCATAAGCTGGCGAGCGACTTCTTCCGCAAGCTCTATGAGGATGGTAAGTTCGTCGAGATGGAAAGCGAGCAGTTCTACGACGAGGAGGCGCATCAGTTTCTTACCGACCGCAATATCGTGGGCGAGTGTCCTCGTTGTCATTCGGATGGCGCCTATGGCGATCAGTGTGAGAAATGCGGAAGTACCCTCTCGCCCGAGGAGCTCATCAATCCCCGCAATGCGCTCACTGGCAATCCGCTCGTCAAGCGCAAGACCTCTCACTGGTACCTGCCGCTTGACCAATACCAGCCTTGGCTGGAAAAGTGGATTCTGGAGGAGCATAAGGAATGGCGTCCGAACGTCTATGGGCAGTGCAAGAGCTGGCTCGACGGAGGCCTTCATCCTCGTGCCGTCACGCGTGACCTTGACTGGGGCATTCCCGTGCCCGTCGAAGGGGCCGAGGGAAAGGTGCTCTACGTCTGGTTCGATGCCCCTATCGGCTACATTTCCAATACGAAAGAGCTCTGTGATGCCCATCCTGAACTGGGTAGCTGGGAGACGTGGTGGAAGGATCCCTCAACACGCCTTATCCATTTCATCGGCAAGGACAACATTGTCTTCCACTGCATCGTCTTCCCCTCGATGTTGAAGGCTGAGGGTAGCTACATCCTGCCCGACAATGTTCCCTCGAACGAATTCCTCAACCTGGAGGACGATAAGATCAGCACCTCGCGCAACTGGGCCGTGTGGCTCAATGAATACCTTGTTGACTTTCCAGGCAAGCAGGATGTGCTGCGCTACGTCCTTACCGCTAATGCGCCTGAGACGAAGGATAACAACTTCACGTGGAAGGACTTCCAGGCTCGTAACAACAATGAGTTGGTCGCCATCTACGGTAACTTTGTCAACCGTGCTTTGGTGCTGACGCAGAAGTACTTCGAAGGCCGGGTGCCTGTGCGAGGCGAGCTGAATGACTACGACCGTCAGACGGTGGCCGAGTTTGCTGAGGTGAAAGCCGAGGTGGAGCGCCTGCTGGATGTCTTCAAGTTCCGTGATGCCCAGAAGGAGGCTATGAATCTCGCCCGTATCGGCAACAAATACCTTGCCGACACA
>Ga0310690_10007980_pt1 | contig 13524 bp, 6 predicted proteins | sample AusTroGonzalo_MG_2_FD_207661 | JGI IMG/M metagenome (GOLD analysis project Ga0310690, IMG submission 207661) | Bovine rumen microbial communities from tropical cattle in Woodstock, Queensland, Australia - Gonzalo_04 (v2) (version 2) | ecosystem: Host-associated > Mammals > Digestive system >... | reverse complement strand
GGGATGCGAAAAGCTTTCTGAGATCGTGATTCCCGGTTCGGTGAAAAAGATTGAGAAATACGCTTTCTCCAAGTGCCCTAACCTTCAGAAAGCGATTCTGAACGAGGGGGTGGAAACCATCGGGGAGGCCGCGTTTGGGGAATGCGGAAGGCTTGCGGAGATTATTGTTCCCGGTTCGGTGAAAACAATTGGGAAGTATGCATTCTGTGATTGCCCCAATCTTCAAACTGTGATTCTAAATGAAGGGTTGGAATCAATCGGGGAAAAAGCATTTTTTAGGTGCAAGAATCTTTTGGAGATCGTAATTCCGGGATCCGTAAAAGCGATTGAGGAATATGCGTTCCGAGAATGCATCTGCATGAAAAAGGCGATTATGAACGAGGGATTAGATTTGATCGGGGAACATGCGTTTTCCATATGCGAGTCCCTCTCGGAGGTCTATATTCCTGCAAGCGTAAAGAAGATTTATCCTGATGCTTTTTTTGCCTGCAATAAACTGATAATTCTTAATATCCCCCCTGCAACAGAATTGATCGGCTCTATTTTTAGGGGTACGATAACCAGAAAAGAACTTGTCGCTCCTGGGCAGGCGGTTTGCCATGTGTGTGGGCGGAAAGTAAACGTTTCCGACGCTATTGTATGTTCCCGCTGCAAAAAGACCGTATGCGAGGAAAACTGTTTTGACTGGGGTAGCCGCCTTTGCTCGAACTGCAAAGCGATGAAGGCCAGAACGACCTCCGGCGATGCATTGTCCGCCGAACGAACAAAGCTTTTGACCGTACTTTCCCACAAAGCGCATGAGGCACGCTAGGAGGCCATTCCCGTTTGTCACAACGAAAAGAAGAATTCATCGCCTCCATCTCATCAAACACTTTCACCCTGAATGCAAATCATAAAAACTTGCCTCTTTGGAAATAATTAACCATGAAATGTCCTGCATGCGGTTTTGAATTGAACGGAAATGCTAAATTCTGCTCGGAATGCGGAGCAAAGGTTCTCCTCGAAAAACAATGTCCGGATTGCGGTTCCAAGGTCGGTCTGACCTCGAAATTCTGCACGGAATGCGGATATCGTTTTCCTGCGGATGGCGTACCCGCCACACCTCGGAACACGACGGGTTCGGTTGGCGACAACAAAGTTGTCGCGGAGGACGTACTCGGCGAGGTATTCCCGGATGGCATGCAGGGGGCGGCGCAGAGCGCGGCGGTCTCAATCGGCAGCAAGAATGTAATTGCAGGAAATGTGACTGGTGCGACACTATCCTCGGATGCCATGCCGGACAGTGGGTATTCTGCCCCGGCTCTTTCCATGGGCGACAAGAACGTAATTGCGGGCGATGTGATTGGGCGAAAAGAGGATTATCACATCCAGAACACCATTTCTGCAACTATTATTGAGGACAAGACCAAGAAGCTGGTGCAGTGCCATATCTGCAATCGGAACATTACCATTTCCAATTCCGTTGAATGTCCCCAATGCCACAAGATTACCTGTGAAAACTGCTATGATCGTAATGTCCGGCTTTGCTCAAACTGCAAGGAGAACGAATATAGGTCGCTTCTGCAGCGAGTTGCGGACAACGGAATCATCACTTTGGCAAAACGCAACATGCTGGACGAATTCAGCAAGACGCTCAATCTCCGTCCCGAGAAGGCACACGAGATTGAACAGGAACTCAGGAAACACCTGACCGAGAAAAGCGCGACGGAGGGAAATGCGGATCCCAAGCATGGTCTAATCCAGCAGTCATTGGAAAAGGCGGAGCTGCTTCTCTTTGACCGGGGTAATCCCGCCGCTGCATTCGAACTGCTGAAGCCTCTTCATGCAGATGATCCGCATCGGGAGGACATCCTGGTTGACTACATCATTGCCGCGCAGGAGGCTGCCCCGGATGAGGCACGGGGCGTGCTTCAGAAAATCAATGCGGATATCCTCGGTGTGGAACTCATCCGAATCGATCAGGCGCTGGCACGGAAAGACGAGCTCGCCGCCATGAAGACCATGGATAAAGCCGACAAGATGTGGCACGGGGATGTGCAGCTGGACTGCCGAAGAATCATGGTCTGGAAGGCAATGCACAACAAGACAGGGGATTCCCAATGGCTGGACAAGGCGAACGGGCTTCTCTTCTCCATGAATGAGCCGAAAACAAAACTGGAGCGTTCTTGGGTCGAAAAAGTCAAAAAGATCATGGGGTATGGTGCGGACTCGACGCTTGCATACTGCCGGGAGCAGGATTTGTTCTTCTTCGTGCTCAATTCCGGTAGTGATGCCTATTATCAGCTGGCGCTTGACAGTGAACAGGACGAGGCGGAATACGTCCGTTTGATCCTACTCGCGGCAAAAGGCGCTTCCCCTTGTACCGATGCATTGAAACGCACCGCGGACTGTCTGTACGAGGGGAGAGGTGTGAAACAGGACATCCGGGCGTCCGTACAGCTGTATCAGGCGGCGGCGGAACAGGGGGATGCGGAAAGTCAAAGCCTGCTCGGTCAGTGGTATCTTTCCGGGAAGAACGTGTCCAAATCCGCGGAAAAGGCCGTAGTTTGGCTGGAAAAGGCGGCCGAACAAGGCAATGAGGAAGCGAAACGACTTCTGCCTAGAGCCATGATGGAAAAGGTCGGGATGGAGATAGACGACACCGTCTTCAAAAAATATCGGTACAACGAACAGGTGAAAGAGTTTGTCATCCCGGACGGGATCACGGAGATTGCCGGGGAGGCGTTCTGGGGATCGCAAGTCGTCTCGGTAGAGATACCTTCTTCTGTAAAGACCATTGGTTCACAGGCTTTCTATAACTGCGAAAGACTGCAGCGGGTGATCCTGCATGAGGGGCTGGAATCAATCGGAGAAAAAGCGTTCGATTTTTGTAAAAGCCTTTCGGAAATTGTTTTGCCGGGGACAGTAAAGCTAATTGAGGGAAATGCGTTCCGGAACTGCGGCAACCTGAAAAAAATGGTCCTGAACGATAGATTGGAATCAATCGGGGATTCCGCGTTTTATTGCTGTAAAAACCTTTCAGAAATCAGAATCCCCGCCTCGGTGAAGATAATAAAAGAAAATGCTTTCTATGAGTGTTCCAGTCTGAACCAGGTCATCCTGAACGATGGATTGAAATCAATCGGGGATTATGCGTTTTATTGCTGTAAAAACCTTTCGAAAATCAAAATCCCCGCCTCGGTGAAGATAATAAAAGAAAATGCTTTCTATGAGTGTTCCAGTCTGAACCAGGTCATCCTGAACGATGGATTGGAATCAATCGGGGATTCCTCCTTTGAGGAATGCATAATGCTTTCGGAAATTGATGTGCCTGCCTCGGTTAAGACGATAGGGGAAAAGGCATTTAAGAGGTGCGATGTTTTGCGGAAAGTGACCTTGAAAGAAGGTGTGGAATCAATTGGAGAATATGCATTCAGTGAATGCAAAATGTTTTCAGAAATCATTATCCCGGGAACAGTGAAAACGATAGAGTCCTACCTTTTTGACGAATGCGCAAACCTGCAAAAGGTCATAATTAACGAAGGAACTGAATCAATCGAAAGCAGTGCGTTTTGTCGTTGTGAAAAATTGTCGGAAATCAGTATCCCGGGAACGGTCAAGGAAATCGAGGAAGAAGGTTTCAGAGGAAGAAACCTGAAAAGAGTTGTTTTGCACGAGGGGGTTGAGTCTATAGGGAAATTGGCGTTTGATCGTTGTGAAAAGCTTTTGGAAGTTGTTATCCCAGGATCTGTAAAGAGTATTGGGAAATGGGCCTTCTCCGAATGTGAGAGCTTACAAAACGTGATGCTTCAGGAAGGAGTAAAAACAATCGGAGTTAGAGCGTTTTCTCAATGTAACAATCTCACGGAAATCGTTATCCCCGGATCTGTGAAGAAAATTGAGGAAGATGCATTTTGGGATTGTCCAAAGCTAAAAAGAGTGATATTAAACAACCCATTAGTGATCGAAAAAGGTTCGTTCTCCTCATGTGAGCAACTTTCGGAATTCATTGTCCCGGAAGATATGCTTAGTCGGTTCAACAGGATCATTTCCCAATCCCAAGAGTCTTACGAGAATAGTATTCCGGTTCGCGGCGTAAGTAGAGAAAGACTTTGCATGTGGAATGAGGCTGTCTCAATGGGAATACCGAAAGCACAGTATGAACTCGGATGTTGCTATTATGAAGGCGTTGATGTGTATCAGAGTTTATGTGAAGCGGCAAAATGGTTCTACAGATCTGCTGAACAGGGGTTTGCCGATGCACAATACCGATTCGGCAAATACTGTTATGATTACGCCGATACGGATGAAATCAAGGCAGAAGCCGTTCAATGGTATCGCAAGGCGGCGGAACAGGGGCATGCCGATGCGCAGTTCCGGCTTGCAGAATGCTGTTTCGAAGGCATTGGCACGGATGAAAACAAGGATGAAGCAACCCAATGGTATCGTCTTGCTGCGGAACAGGGGCAGGAGGAAGCCCGGGACAAAATGACTTTATTGAAAGAAGCCGACGGTTTACAGGAAGCAGCATTGCTAGGTAACAAAGATGCTATGTTGAAGCTCGGTGAATGCTATGAGAAAGGCAAAGGCCTGAAAAAAGACATGAACGAAGCGGTCAAATGGTATCATAAGGCAGCGGAAAAGGGCAATCCCGAGGCACAGTTAGTGCTCGGAGAATTGTTCCAGGACGGACGTGGAGTTAACGAAGATGGAGATAAAGCCGCAAAATGGTTTGGCAAGGCGGTGGAAAACCTACGTAAGGCAGCGGAACAGGGGGATGCAAATGCGCAGTGGCAGCTTGGTGATTGCTATTTCAATGGCCGAGGTATTAATTCCGATGGAACCGAGGCGTTCAAATGGTATCAAAAATCGGCGGATCAGGGCAACGCAGGAGGGCTGCGTGGACTTGGCTGGTGTTATGCTAATGGTTTTGGAGTAGACAAGAATATGACAGAAATGGTCAAATGGTGGCGCGAAGCTGCAGAACAGGGTGATCCAGAGTCGCAATTCAATCTCGGTGGGTGTTATTATCATTCCTTGGGATTGAGTCAGGATTATGATGAAGCTTTCAAGTGGTATCGCAAGGCGGCGGATCAAGGATATATGCACGCTCAATACAGACTTGCTAATTGTTTTGGAGACGGTATTGGCGTAAACAAAGATGTAGCAAAAGCTTTCAAGTGGTATCGCAAGGCGGCGGATCAAGGACATGTGGTGGCGCAGAAAGAGCTTGGCAATTGTTATACCAATGGCATCGGGGTAAGTACAGATTTTTATGAAGCCTTCAAGTGGTATTGTAAGGCGGCAGATCAGGGAGATGCCGATGCGCAATATAAACTTGCTTCTGCCTTCCTTAACGGCCGGGGCGTGGAGGAAGATTACAGGAAAGCCTTCGAGTGGTATCGCAGGTCGGCTGATCAGGGGCATGTCGCTGCGCAGAACATGGTCGGACGTTGCTATTGTGAAGGATGGGGCATTAATATTAACAATTCTGAAGCCGTCAAATGGTATCGAAAAGCTGCGGAGCAGGGCTACGTCAGCGCCCAGTATAATCTAGGGATGTGCTATAAGGATGGGGATGGGGTAAGAATAAATCGAGATGAAGCCTACAAATGGTATCGCAAGGCTGCGGAGCAAGGCCATGCCAGAGCTCAGGAAACAATCAACAGTGATTTTGCTTACGAGGACGAGATATTTAATAAAGCCAAACATAAGAATGAATTAGGTGAGAACGAGGGTGGTTTCAATGGTGAAAACGATGATCTTGAGGATGACGACAATCTTGAGGATGAGGAAGACGATAATGATGAAGAAAGCAATGAGGATGATCCTGAGAATGAGACAGGCGAGGAGGAGGTCGAGACGGATAGTAGGAACGACGGAGATTGAACAATTGTCGTTGCTCTTTATTCCCCTGCGGGTTCAGTATCCCGCTGCTTGCGGCGAATCCGCAAAGAGAACGTTTTTGCGTTCGGCTTGTTTCCGAGCCGTGTACGGTCACGGTCGTCGGGCATTAATACCGTGATGCTGTTCTCGCGGATAGCGTGACTAGAAGCAAAAGCTTTAATTAAATACACCGCTATCTTTTTTCCATCAGCAGGGAATCTATTTGTTACTTTAGATACTTTTTCAGAGTGTTCCGTGCGATTTGCAGGGCTTCAGCTGTCTTTGTGAGATTGCGGTTGTATTTTTCGTAAACGCGGCGGACATGAAGCTTAATAATAGATTCCAATTCATCGGGAACACCCTCCGCATTTACAGATTTCATTTCGTTTGCGATTACATTCTTTTCCGACACAACAGCCTTAATATCGATGACACCACGTGGTCTCAAATTTGCGGTCATGAAACAGTTATCCTCAATGATTTTTGAGAAGTCGGGATTCTCAAACACCGTGGCACGTTCCAGTAGATTGATGAGCTCACGGACATTACCAGGGTAATCGTAGGACATAAGAGCTGAGATTTGTTCCTGTTTGAGGTGGTGACCATAATGTTTCAGCCACCAGCCATCGGCAATCTGTTTCACGTCTGATATGCGTTCCCGGAGTGGCGGAATGCGAATCTGAATCACGTTCAGTCGGAAGAACAGGTCTTCGCGGAACTTGCCGTCGCGAACCATAGCTGCAAGGTCGCGATTCGTGGCCGTGATCAGTCGGACATTCGTTTCAAGCTCCTCGGTTCCCCCAAGGCGCGTAAAACGTCCTCCTTCCAACACACGAAGCAGTATACCCTGAGCTTCAAGCGGAAGTTCTCCGATCTCGTCTAGGAAAAGTGTGCCCCCATTTGCAAGTGCAAAAAGACCGTCTTTCCGTTCATTTGCCCCGGTAAAGGAACCTTTCTCGTGCCCGAAGAAACGGCTTTCAAGCAGGTTCGGCGTTACGCTCGCACAGTTGAATGCAAGGAACGGTTCACTCTTACGTGGGGATTTATTGTGGATGAGCTGTGCTACGGTTTCCTTTCCGGTTCCGCTTTCTCCATAAATCAGAACTCGCACCTCGTCGTGAGGCGCGACCTGATTGATCTGGGCCAACAATTCCTGATTCGCTTTACTTTTACCTACTAGCTCGCGACCACCATATCGCAGATAGTGTTCCACGAGCTTGTGCTCAGCAGTCGTCCAGTTCTTTTCTGGATCACGATTCGCGATGTGGCGAATGGCCAAACCATAGGACACTTCGTCCTGATAGTTTCTATAGGCATACATGGCAGCTTCAAGCAAAGTCGTGCAGGCGCGAAGATATGCATTGCGGGGGTTATCACGCAAAAGAACTAGGTCGTCAAAAGGAAGCTTAAACTCCATTGCGGCAGCTTTAAGTAATCCGTCTTTGTTTTCGCGAATATCCATTGCCCCTCGAATTTCGGAAGCGGTCTTTTCTGCGATCGTTTCGGGAATCGGCAACGCACTGATCCAAGTTACACGGACCCCCTCCTTTTTCAGCCGTTTGAGGGCGGATGCGAGGCGTTCGGGATCACCAGACAAACCAATGCCAAGAATCAAAACCCTACGGCACACCGGCGACTTCATCTCATCAAGGAACTCCGGCAGTCTCCGTGTGCTCATCCCAAGGATGTCGACATCATCGTTCTTTTTCTGGAAATACCGCAATGCAAGAGCCGCAGCACAGGCGTACTCCGGCCAGCCCCAGCCAGTCAAAATCAGGTTTTTAGAGCTCATTTTTACACTTGCCTTCCGCCAAGTTTTTTGTCTTGGCATTACAATAACTCCTCAATCAGCTTTTTTCAAACCTTTTTCCGAAAAAAGAGGTGTTTCTTGTCTGGGAAAAATCAGGTGGAACACCAGAAACAGCCGAAATGTAACTGGTGCGGAGATCCTGAGAACTGGACGGATTGACAAATCATAATCACGTCATGTGGCAATCAGAATTTGATAGATTGATTCATTTTTGATTAGATTCATTCAAATCCTGACCGCAAACGGGAGTTTGAAAGCCTCGATTGTGCTCAAAGGGTATAATTGGCACGGATACTGCTTTTTTGATGCGTTGATCAGCAAAAACTGACTATGGCCAACATGAGGAGAAAAAACATGAAAAACAGCCCGTCCGTAAAAACGTCCGTCTCGTCTACATCCTCTTCCAAAACGAACACTATCTCCATGTACATGAAAGAGATTATGGAGTACCCACTGCTTACCCAAGAACAGGAAAAGGTTCTTGTTGATAGGATCAGCAAGGAAGAAGATGGAGCTCTCTGCGAAGAAGCCCGTGACAGACTGATCAAATCGAATTTGCGATTGGTCGTAAAGCTCGCTCAGGAATTTACAGGACGCGGAGTTCATTTTTCCGATTTGATCTCGGAGGGAAACCTCGGGCTCATGCGCGCCATCGACAAGTTTGATCCGTCTCATGGTGCTAAATTCAGTTCGTATGCTGCCTTGTGGATCAAACAATATATGCGGCGTGCGATGTGTGATCAAACCGGTGCAATCCACATTCCTGTTCATGCCGTAGCTCAAATCAGCAAATTCAAAAGAGCCACGGTCAAGTTGACAGAAAAACTCGGACGCACCCCCACAGATAAGGAACTGGCGAAGGAACTCTCCATTCAGGAACGTACCGTTTCCGACATTCGTCAGTGCTGTATCTCAACGACCTCGATTCATGCTCCCGTTGTACAAGGGAAAGACGGCAGTTTTGAGGACATCATCTCTGACCGGAGAGCAGTTATGCCTGATGAAATCCTGAATCGAAAAGAATCTTTCCTTCATCTTTCGTCTGTTCTGCAGGAATTGCCTCCGTGCGAACGCAAGGTTATTTGTCTAAGATTTGGTCTTGACGGAAGGCATCCTAGAACACTGGATGAAATCAGCGTGTTGATTAATCGTACCCGTGAACGCGTCCGTCAAATCCAGAATCATGCATTGGAAAAACTACGGACAAACTTTTCCGATGAATATGGCATGATGGCATCGTAAAAATATACGCATAACCAAGTAATAAGGAGACAACACGATGAGCCGTAAAAACAACAAAGTACGCAAAATGGAAATGCGGGATTATCTTTTCGAGAACAATCGGGAAGAAACTCCAGACTGGCTGAAGAACTTCAAACCGGGCGATGAGCTTGATTACAGGAAGGTGTTCGGCTCGGCATCTGTCATGTATCCGGGATGCGGAGATGACGGACGTGCAATCAAGCTTTTTTCCCAAGCGCATGCCGCACATTTGTTCTATTATGTTGATTACGGAATGAGCCCTGAAGAATGGAAACAGAATTTAGAGGAGGTTCCAGTCAAAGGGTATCATATTCTGGACGCCCGGGTGGTGAACCGGTGCGATCTGAACATTTATCGGGAAGCCGACACAATTCTGTCTTCTCTAAATACAAAAGATCAGGACAAGAATGAGTTTATTTCATATGAACAGATTCTGCTGGAACTGGAGAATAATTGTAACTCCAACGGGCCAACCTGTTTTTTTATAATATTTGAACGAGATAGGGAATTGGATGACAAACATGGCGTTGAACGTTTTGCCGTGGCGTTTTTAGGAGAGGATGCGATGTCCTTTTACGAGAGGTTTTTCTTCTGGCCATGGAATTCCGCTCCGACCTGGGTCGTGATTCAGTGCGACATGGAGACCATAGGACTGTTTGGCAGGGGCGAACCGCTTGAGCAGGCAGCAATTACAATCAGAAAACTTCCGAAGTACCTTCTTGTGGGGTACAATACGGAAGCATGGCATAATTATACGGAGGTCGAGAATGTCTGGCCTCGAACGAAATGGATGCCTCGTTCGTGGAGTGGATCTAGGCTCAACGGGAAGAGCTGGCGTCTGTATCAACGGGATGTTGATCCATCAGATGTGTCGAATGGAGAATAATCCAAAGCTCTCGCAAACAAGGAACCGCCACGAAAAAAACAAAGAAAAAGCCTATTTTTCTTGTCTTTAAGTCTTGACAAAAGGAACAAAAAGGATTAATATATGGTAACAAAGAATCGCATCCAACGATTCCTGTCCGACAATAACAGAACCATCCATCAAAAAATGAATTGATAGGGGGGCTGAAAACCTTTGCCGGAAGGTGTACTCAAACAAGGAGAAACAGACATGAGCATCTACGAAAGCAACACCGTGATTTTTCATGGCGTGACGGAAGAATCACGGAAAACAATCCACAGTTTTCTGCAAGGATATCTTGACCTCTTCCAAAAGCATTTCGGCGAGGATAAGATGGACGGCTACATCTATATCGGCGGAATCCCGACTTACGAATTTGAACTTGACATGGATTACGAGCCTTTTCCCCGGGATGAAGGGTATTATGTAATGGGGATCTCTCCTCGGTGGGCGAAAGCGCGGTACTGGGAAAACAACCCGGGATTCGTCGGCATCTTCCTTGAGCAGAAACTCTGCTCGAAAATCACCTGGCATCAGTATTGGGATCAGGGGGAACCGAACCGCATCTACATGAATGACTCCACGGAGAATGTTCCTGCCTCCTGGAAGTACTACGAATTTGTACCGGGTGAAAACGGCGTTCCGGCGGAATACGATGATGAAAATGAGGATGACGACGAAGCCTTCAATCAATTTGTGAACGAGGTCATGAAAGGAGGACGTGAGGTCAAATGGAAGGACGGATTTCCGGACTACTGGCATGACAGATACGATGAGATGGAGGCTCGGCGGGACAGAGAGGAAATGGAAGACTTTGACTTCGGCTTTGATCATGACGACGATGAGAAGGACGAATCGGAGAAAACCGATTTTGATGTGGAGTCTAAGTTGAAAACCTTAGTCGCACAGAACGAAAAAACTTTACTTGCAAATATGCAACACGTGCAAATGAGAATTAAGCAGCAGTTGGATTATTTGAAATCTCGACAATTGGAATTAGATAGCGACATAAAATCGAAAATGAACAGTGTTAGTAACTGGAGGACAGTGAACAGGTTCACGGAAATCTCCGATGATTCGTTTGCCGACAAAACGGGCAACAAGGTCTGTCCTCGTTGCCATCATCCTGTTGAGGAGGAGAACGCACCTTTCTGTGAGAACTGCGGACAAAAGATTTGAGTAGCGAAACGATAAAACATGCACTCGGTTTCTCCGGAATAATGTAAAAAAGTGTTCTCACCACCTTCGAAAACACTTTCAATCTGAAGATAAAACAGTTGTTTTTGGGAGTAAAAAAACATGAAAAAATGTCCTGAATGCGGTTTTGAATTAATCGACAATGCGAAATTTTGCGAAGAATGCGGAACAAAGGTCCCTCGCGACAAGGAATGCCCGGATTGCCATACAGTCGTTCCCTTGACAGCGAAATTCTGCATGGAGTGTGGATACCGTTTCGGAGCAAACGCGCCGGCAGCACACAATATTTCCATTGGCAATAAGAATGCGATCGCGGGTGATGTGATCGGAAAGCAGTTTAAGTTCGGAGACAACGCGACGTTCATCAACAACGAGGATGAAACGAGGAAGCTGGTGCAGTGCCATATCTGCAACCGGAACATGGCGATTGCGGACTCCATCGAATGTCCCCATTGCCATGAATTCGTATGCGAACATTGTTATGATCGGAAAACACTCCTCTGCCTGAACTGCAAGGAAGAGGAATTCAAGCTGCTCGAAAGGATGAGCGCACAGGGAAATGAGAAAGTGAAAAAACGATACATGAAAGCCCTTATGGATAAGCTTGGCATGAAGATGGATGGCACCCTCTTTAAAAAGTATAAATTTAGCGAACAGGTTAAGGAATTTGTGATTCCGGACGGGGTCACGGAGATCGGAGAAAATGCTTTTTCCGAGTCGAACATTGTTTCTGTTGAGATACCTTCTTCTGTAAAGACCATTCATAAAAGCGCGTTTCTCAAATGTCATAGTCTACAGCGCGTCATTCTGCATGAGGGGCTTGAAACGATTAGAGAATATGCATTTCAATGGTGTGAAAAGCTCTCGGAGATCAATATCCCGAACACGGTAAAAACGATTGAAAAATACGCCTTGTCCAAATGTTCAAATCTGCAGAAAGTCATTTTACCTGAAGGCCTCGAAACAATCGGGGAAGCCACATTCTGGCAATGCAGCCATCTTTCGGGAATCAGCATTCCCGGAACTGTCAAAACAATAGAGAAATCAGTTTTCCAAGAGTGTTCCAGCCTAAAAAAAGTTATTTTGAATGAGGGGCTTGAATCAATTGGGAAAGAAGCGTTCAATGGGTGTCAGAAGCTTTCTGAAATCAATCTCCCAAATTCGATCAAGGCCATGGATAAAACACTTTTCAAGGATTGTTTCAGTCTTCAGAAACCCGTTTTTGATAAAACAAATAATAATTTGAAGATGCTCTGCCTGAAAGCCCTTATGGATAAGCTCGGCATGGAGGTGGACGGCAAAGTCGTCAAAAAGTATAAATACAGCGAACAGAGGAAGGAAGTTGTGATTCCGGACGGGATCACGGAGATTGACGGGTATGCGTTCAACAGCACGGAAATCGTTTCGGTGGAGATCCCGTCTACTGTAAAGACAATTGATTCATATACTTTTGGAAACTGTAAAAGACTGCAACAGGTAATTCTGCATGAAGGGCTGGAATCAATCGGGGATTACGCTTTTTACGGCTGTAATAACCTTTCAGAAGTATATATTCCCAGTTCGGTAAAAATAATTGGAGAATATGCTTTCAATGAATGTTCCAAACTGAAACAAGTCTTTCTGAATAATGGTCTAAAAACAATCGAGAGAGGTGCTTTTCATAAATGTAAAAGTCTTCCGGAAGTCATTATCCCGAAATCTGTAAAAAGAATTGATAATTTCGCGTTTAGCCGGTGTGTCGGTCTGGAAAGAATGATTCTGGATGGATGTCCAGATTTCATTGGACATGGCACTTTTGCCTTATCTGGCGACAACCCTTCGGAGATCATCGTACCAGCGGAAATTGTAAATCAGATTGGTGTTTTCAATGTTTTCAAGGAGAATAAAAAAACAATCGTCGGAGTGAGCGATGACAGAATCCGCACATGGCATGATGCCGTTGAGCAACGAAATCCTGAAGCACAGTATGAACTGGGACAGTGCTTCTTTCGGGGAACGGATGTAAAACAAAGCGATTCAGAAGCCATGAGATGGTTTCTGAAAGCTGCAGAGCAGGGGTTTGCTCCGGCACAGAAGAGAATCGCTGACTGTTACCGTGACGGAATTGGTGTAGGGAAAGACAAAGAAGAAGCCGCAAAATGGTATCGCAAGGCGGCGGAACGGGGAGACGCAAAGGCGAAGAAGTGTCTTGACTCATTGTAATACGATTCAAAACATGGATTATCCGATTCCGTCTACGAATGGAGGGTGCATCCCGGACAAAGCGTCATATATTTCAAAAGTATTTCGGATTCAGGCTTGACATTCGGTCAAAGCCTGTTATAGTATCCATAAGCATTTACACTAAATTACGTCAAACATTACAGTCCAGTCCCAAGGAAACAGGCACTCTTTAGCTTTTTCAACAAATAGAGGAGATTTGTCATGTCACACAAAACAGATGTAACTTTGGAAAAAAAGATTAATACGTTTGTGGAGGAAAAGA
>Ga0310690_10007977_pt1 | contig 13527 bp, 14 predicted proteins | sample AusTroGonzalo_MG_2_FD_207661 | JGI IMG/M metagenome (GOLD analysis project Ga0310690, IMG submission 207661) | Bovine rumen microbial communities from tropical cattle in Woodstock, Queensland, Australia - Gonzalo_04 (v2) (version 2) | ecosystem: Host-associated > Mammals > Digestive system >... | reverse complement strand
CCTGACAAAGCCGGAATTGTCCTACGTGACTCCGTCATTTTGTTACCGACACCCGAACCAGCCGACAGTCGCAAAAACCACATTTCCTATCAGTTCAATTGGACTTTTTATTCTGGTGACGAAGTCAAAATTTTATCCTCGCATACTGAAAAAGACACCACTTGGTATTACGTGAAAACACCCGTATCTCAGCGCAACAACCCAGAACGCTTTCCGCAAGCCGCATACGTTTACGGATGGGTGTTGGAAACGGATGCTCTTGAATAGTTGCGTGTTTCCCGTAGTAATTCTTTATTATGAATTAAGAATTATGTTCCGCTCATTCATCACCATTGTAGCCAGCAGGGTCTTCTGCAACGCAGCTACAGGTCGTTTGGGGCTGGGCATATTCATAAGCGCGTTCAAACACGAACTTAAAATCCGGGAAAGACCTTCCATCAGACTCCTCCAACTCCCGCATCTCTGAAACAGATGCATAAAAGTCTTCTATGGCCTCTTTTTCTGTTTCGCCATACCCAGCGAGACCGAAACCATACTCGTCAGAAGGCATATAGGCTGAAAATAGACCGTCTGCACTTACTTCCACTATCACTTTTTCTGTTATCTTATCCATTTTGCTTACATTTCTATTCCTGACTTCTTTACAATATCTTTCAATGTTCCTGATGCCACTTCCTTTGAGGCATGGCGTGGTACCGGAAATCTTTTGCCAGTTATCGGACTGTACCATATATCATGATTCGCTCCATGTCTAATTAATGTGCATCCTGCTTCAAGTAGTTTCTTTAATAATTCTGTAGTCTTCATGATAAAAGAACAAGTATTTTCATGCCGCAAAGATACAAAAGATTCCAATAGACTGCAATGCGATAATAAAAAAAATATAAACTTTTTCCTTGAGCAGTCCCAGAGGGACAAGACGTGCGAAGCGCAATTAACCCCATACAAGGCGACAGCCGCAGTGTGGGGTTGAGGATGCGCGACCTGGCCGCGTCTCGGAGAGACGCTACTACTAATCACGAGAACCCAACTTCAAAGCTGCGACAACAGCGGCTGAATCTGATTCCAATTCGCAAGAACTACTTGCGCCTGTTTGACTATCACTTGCCATTTGGGATCTTTGATTATCAGCTCGTCATCAATATATCCATCCGTATATGGTTCTTCATAGTTATTGAGCAAAGAGCTCAATTTGTATAATTCGTTTAAGGCATTATTAGAGTATCCATATTTCTCCATTGCTTTTCTTAAGACAAGTTCTAGATTACAATCGTCATACAAAGTACACATTAATTCTGGATACGAAGAAATACACCCTGTGTCATTGTTTCGATTTAGCCACAGTTTGTTTTGCAAATCCACGCTTGATAATTCCTCTATTTTGTCGTGAATACACTCTAATTCACACTCTAACACTACTTTGTTTTTCACCCCTGCAACCGCTTCATCTACAAGGAAAGTCAAATGTTTCCATTTTTCTGATTGCCCCTTTAAACAGTCCAGCGTCAATTCTCCGCAATCTTCTATTTCGAAAAACAATGCTCGAATTTTTCTACTTAAATCATATTGTTTTTTGTCTATAAGATGATTATTAAGGAGCCTGTCTAGAGAATCATCATGTAAAAAACTTGTTGCTCCGACAACAAAATCCTCAAAAACCATCATCTCAACAACATCATCAGCATAATTGAATATTTTGCTTTGACATTTATACAAGGTGTCCTTATATAATTCATACAACTCTTCAGTGGATATTTCTTTCATGAAACAAAGTTCTAATGTTTTCTATATTTCCTCATACAAGCAACTATGGAGCGCAATGTGGGACTAATCAGGACTAATTACTAATCGTATTCAAAGTGATGCGGATTTTGACTCATTTCTTTTATGGTGAGAATCAAGCCTTCTAAACTATGGTGACAAAAATGATAAGAAAACTTATCAGAACCTTTATTTTCATCAATACGCTCCGCACATTGATTTAACTCGTCCAATACAGCATTGATATCTTCTGTTCGAGCTCTGAGTATATAATAATACTGGATCAATTCATCTAACCCTGGAGTATACAACTCCGAAAAGTGCTTTTGTGCCATCTTATTAACAGGCAGGGTCGTATCACTAGCTAATGCAGATTGTGCCTTGATGTCTCTCTCATATTTTTGCTGTAAGGATTTATTGACACTATCGTATGACAATAAATCATTGTCCCTCAGATATTTTGCGCTCAACAAAGTGGTCAGATAAAATTCTCGTTCCCGTTGATTAATCTCGTATTCGTTTGCCGGATGTTCGGTAATGAATTGAATACCTTCATCATAATGTTGATTGAGCATACATATTGCAAACTTGTATCCGATAAAATACCGCAGTTGTTGTTGCTGTTTGCAGAAATCGCAATAGGCTTCAATTAGAGAATCCGCTTTGTCTAAGCATTCTTGATTCGTCGTTCTCTTGTATCCTTTATAAAAGTAGTCGATGTCGCCAACAACCAAGACACATGTGTCTTTTCGAAAACCTAATGGAGGGTGTTTTGAAGGCGGATTATCGCAGCTTCCTTGTCCCTTACATGTGAAGACACCTATCCACATACCCAAGAGCAAAAGCACACTCTTCAAAAGTTTAGCACGATATATATTTTTCATAACATGATTGTTTATTGAACGACTGCAAAAATAACTTTTTTTTAATATCTGCACAAAATTTTGTGATTTTTTTTCATCCTGTAAATAGAAATTGTTGTATTTTTGCATCGATGTTTGCCAGTCTTGATGCTTAACGGACTTCGCTCCAAGATCGGCAGCAACGCGGAGAAGTAAAAAAGAGAAGTCTCCATAAGCGAAAACTCCCGAATATCAACCACTTACAAACCAATCGTAAAAAAAAATCACTTTTAAAAGTGATAAAATCACCCTTTCATGCGTCTAATACAATGCAGGAGGTTCTCAACCTGCCGACAATGAAGTAAGACTCACTAAAAAAACATTAAATATGAAACATTTAAGCATCAAAAGCATCATCGTCCTTATCCTCGCCACCATCCTGATGGCAGCCTGCGACAAAGGCAACATGAAAAAAAACGCTCTTATTGGCCAATGGGCCAACACGGCGCAGTCGTACGAAACAACCATCTCAGGGCGGGAGAACCTCCCAGAAGGATTAATTTATATGGAGTTCACAAACGACAAGGCGTGTATATACGACAAACGGACGGACTGCCTCATAGAGTGGCATGAATATACTCTATCGAAAGAATCCGGCAAGTGGTTGCTAGAGATCCAAGGAGGTTGCTTTGATGGAATGGTATATGAGGTGGAAAAGCTCACCCGCAATGAGCTGGTGCTATGTCCAAAACACAGTGAAATCGACTGGGACTTCCGCTACATCATGAAACGATACTAGTCGCAGAACCGGCCCCAGCGGGAGTTTTAATTACAACAGCATTATTTCTTGTAATATCCAGCCCAATTACTGTTGGAAGGGTTCCCTTTTTCATAGACGATTTCAATTGGGGAGCCTTGGCGAAGTTTGTCCCATATCGAGTCGGGCGGTGACGTGTGACCTTCGTACCATTCGTTGTCAACACAATAGCGGTAAGAAACACATTTGATATTGTAACTTTTGCCCTTTTTGTATAAGCTCTTTACACGTGCAGTTGTTTCAACATAATCGTTGTGGTGTAAGCGACAATCGTCTATTATCTTTGGAACAAAAATGCATAACAGTGGTGTAAGCACCAAAATCCAAAACAACACCCATTTCCAGAGTTTGCCTTGTTTATCTTGCCGTTTGGTTTCTTTGCCCTCCGCAGGATATGCGAAGCGTTTGTGTTTCATTGTTTTACTTTTGGGGACCCCTATTTTTTACTTCTCCGCGTTGCTGCCGATCTTGGTGTGAAGTCCGTTAAACATCAAGATAAGCAAACATCGCTGCAAAATTAATTCTTTTATCTATTTATAGGATGCAAAAAATCCAAAAGGTTGCAGTATGTTGAAAAAAAAATTCCTCGAGCAGCGCTACTCAAGGAATCATTCTTAATTCCGAATTCCGAATTCTCAATGGAACTGCATCAGATACGCCTTGATGAAGCCGTCGAGGTCACCGTCCATGACCGCGTTCACGTTGCCGACTTCGTACTGCGTGCGCAGGTCTTTCACTAACTTGTAAGGCTGCATCACGTAGCTGCGGATCTGGCTGCCCCATTCGATGCGCTTCTTGGAACTTTCGATTTCGTTGAGCTTCGCACGTTTCTTCTCCAGTTCGATCTGGTAGAGTTGTGATTTCAGCATCTGCATGGCTTTCTCGCGGTTCTGCGACTGCGAACGGGTGATCTGGCACTCGATGATGATGCCCGTGGGATGGTGGTGCAAACGCACGGCCGTCTCCACCTTGTTGACGTTCTGTCCGCCGGGACCGCTGCTTCGATACGTGTCCCAAGAGATGTCCGCAGGGCTGACCTCGATTTCAATGTCGTCATTGATGACGGGATAGGCGAACACGGAGGCGAACGACGTGTGGCGCCGCGCCGCAGAATCGAACGGCGAGATGCGCACCAACCGATGCACGCCATTCTCGCTCTTGAGGTAACCGTAGGCGTAGGAGCCCTCAATTTCGATGGAGGCAGACTTGATGCCCGCCACGTCACCTTCCTGACGGTCGATGAGTTTCACGGAGAAGTTGTGGCGTTCGGCCCAGCGCATGTACATACGCAGGAGCATCTCTGCCCAGTCGCAGCTTTCGGTGCCGCCCGCGCCGGAGTTGATGTTCAGGATCGCGTCGAAGGAGTCCTCCTCGTCGCGCATCATGTTCTTGAACTCCAACTTCTCCACGGCCTCCATCGTCTTGTTATAGGCCTCGTCCAGCTCCGCTTCGGTAGCGTCGCCCGACTGCTGGAACTCGCTGACAACCAGCAATTCATCGTTCAGTTCGGCAGCCTTGTAATAGTCGGCCACCCACGCTTTGATGCCGCTGATCTCCTTCAGCAATTTCTCGGCGGCCTTGGGATCGTCCCAGAAGCCGTCTTGTTGGGTTATTTGTTCTTTGTCTTTAATTTCCTGTTCTTTGGCATCTACGTCAAAGATACCTCCTTAGCTCACTGAGCCTCGTTTGAACCGATTTGATTTGGTCTGATGTTGTCATATCTTTACTTTGTTTGTTATCGTTGTTGTCACCCCACACTGCGCTCCTTCGTCGCTTATGTGGGGTTATTAGCACTTCGTGCGTCTTGCCCCTTCGGGGCTGCTCAAGGAAGCAGTTTATATATGGGGGTGCTAACTACTAACTGCTAACTGCTAACTAATAACTACTTATCACCCCACAATCCCTGAGATGATAATTACAATCAATGCTAACGGTGCTACGTATCGCAAAATGAAGTAATAAACCTCGAAAAGATTGCCCTTCAATGCACCGCCGTTGGTGATTTCGTCCTGCACCTCCACCTTCGGGAAGAACCAGCCCAGGAAGATGGTCATCGCCAAAGCGCCGATGGGCATCAGATAGGAGGCGGTGATGAGGTCGAAGAGGTCGAAAATGGTGCGGTCGAAGAGCTTCACATCGCTCAGCGGACCAAACGACAACGCGCAGAAAACGCCGATAGCGAAAATCACCAACAGGCTGATTATCGAACTTTTACGACGGCTCCAATGGAGCTCCTCCACGGTGAACGCCACGATGATTTCTTGCAAGGAGATGGTGGATGTGAGAGCCGCAATGCCCAACAACACGAAGAAGATGGCGGCGAACATTGCGCCCAACGGCATGCTGTTGAAGACGTTAGGCAGCACCACATAGACCAGTTGCGGTCCACCGGCAGGATCCATTCCGAAGGAGAAGACCGCCGGGAAGATGACCACGCCCGCCAGAATCGCCACCAAGAGGTCGCAAACGGAGATCCAGACGCTGGTCTTAAAGAGCGAATCCTCTTTGCGGATGTAGGATCCGTAGGTCACCATCGCGCCCATACCGAGACTGAGCGAGAAGAACGACTGTCCCAACGCACCCAAAATGCCTGCACCCGTCAGCTTGCTGAAGTCGGGACGGAAAAGGAAGCCCAAGCCCTCTTTCGCGCCGGGAAGCGTGAGCGAACGCACACACATGAGCAGCAAGAGGATAAACAGCACCGGCATCAGAATCTTGGAGACCTTCTCAATGCCTTTCTGTACCCCGAAGGTAATCACCAAGGCAGTAAGTATCAAGAACATAAGCTGGTAGAACACCGGCCAGAAGGAGTTGGACGTAAATGAGGCGAAGGTTTCCGATACTTCCTCCGGGCTCAGTCCGGAAAGCTGGTTAGAGCAAGCCAGTACGATATAATCAAGCGTCCAGCCGGCCACCACGCTGTAGAAAGCGTAGATGAGCACAGCCGCCACGATACCGAAGTAGCCGATGGTGGCCCACCCCTTCTTCCGTTCCAGTTTCTTGTAGGCACCCACCACGTTGCGCTGCGACCGGCGACCGATCACAAACTCCGTCATCATCAACGGGATACCGATGGCCAGCACAAAGAACATGTTGACGAGCAGGAATGCCCCGCCGCCGTTCTGTCCTAACATATAGGGGTAACGCCAGATGTTGCCCAGTCCGACGGCACCACCCGCCGCCGCCAATATCGCGCCTATGTTTGAGGTGAAACCTCGTTGTTCGTTGTTCATTCTTATTACTTATTACTTACTCAATATGTAAATTATTGTGGTTTTCGTAATGTTGACTTTTGGTTTTTGATTTAAGACTTTAGATTTTAGATTTTGAGACCTATCGTTACATTTTACCATTATCTCAAGTCTAAAGTCTCAAATCTTAAGTCTCAAATCTTAAGTCTCAAGTCTCAAGTCTTAAGTCTCAAGTCTTAAGTCTTAAGTCTCAAGTCTCACTCCCGCAGCCACTTGAATATCGTCTTCCACGACGGTTTATTACCATAATTCAGGATGCCGATGCGGTAGATTTTGGCGGCGAACCAGATGCTGAAGACGAGGAAGCCGAGGGCGAGTCCCATGGAGAGCAGCAGTTCCCACGCCTGAACGCCGGAGGGCAGCCGCACCATCATCGCGATGGGTGACGTAAGCGGAATCATGGAGAGCCAGAAGGCCAACGCACCGTCAGGGTTCATCGAAATGTTCGGCACAAACACGATGGCCAGAATCAGCGGAATGGTGATCGGCATCGTATATTGCTGGGAGTCGGATTCATTGTCCACCACCGAACCCGTGGCCGCATAGAGGGTCGAGTAAATCAGGTAGCCGACCACGAAGAAGAAGACGAAACAGAGAATGATGGTGCCGAAGGAAACAGCGAAATAGTTCTGTATCATCTCAAAAATATTGCCTGTCTGCTCCTGCAACGTAGCGGTGTCAGGAAGGTTGACGCCAGGCGTCTCCGCTATCGTCTCCACGCTCTCCTCGCTGAAGAGATTGGGAGCGGCCAGCTGGATACCGCCGAGAATTGCACCTGAGAGGGCAATCCAGATCACGAGCTGGGTGAGGCCCACCAATGCGATGCCCACAATCTTGCCGATGAGCAGTTGTGTCGGGCGCACTGAGGAGATCAGCACCTCCACAATGCGGTTGGACTTCTCCTCCAGCACACCGCGCAGCACCTGGCTGGCAAATATAATGATAATGAAGTAGATCACCAATCCGCACACCATACCGAAAATCTGGTTGACGGCGGCATCGTGCTCCTTCTCGCCACCCTTCTCATCAATTTGGATGGTGGTGGATTCCGCCTTTGCCAGATTCTGCATGTTCTCGAAACGCGAAGGATCAATGTTGAGGGAATCCTGCAGCAGCTGGTTGAAGAAGATATCGTCCATCTGGTTCTCCACCGCCGACTGCAGCCCCGTGGGAAGGCTCTTTTTGTAATAGATATTGGATTTCACCCCTTGGGTGCTGCCCAAAATCTGCAAAACCACATCAAAATCCTGGTCAAACGCCTCCTGCTTGATCTGTTCGATGTCGCCGGAGCGGTAACTGAACTCATAATGGTCGTTGTCTTCGAAATTATTGATGAAAATCTCGCTCTCATCGACCACCAAAATGCGGGAAAACTGCCGTTGCTCGCTGAGCGTCACCAGCATAATGGGCAGCACAATCATGGCCACCAGCAAAATCGGCATCAGGATGGTGATGATGATGAAGGACTTCTTCTGGATGCGCGTCAAATACTCGCGCGAGATGATCAACAGGGTCTTATTCTTCATGGCTTTGTTGTTGGTTGGCTTTCTCCACCTGCTCGATGAAAATCTCATTCATGGTGGGCATTATTTCGTTAAATGCATGAATATCACTATATTGCATAAACAGCTGCAACATCTCGTTGGGAGTCCGGTTTTCGGGAATCTTGATCTCGAAGCGGGTGTAATAGTCGTTGTTCTGCTGCGAGCAAATCTCGAATTGCTGATTCTGGAGCTGTGTGGGCAGTTCCTCGGCAAAACGGGAGACCTCAACGGCCATGATGTTCTTCTTGAAGCGGTTTTTCACCTCGAAGATGTCGCCTTCCAAGATTTTGCGCGAGCGGTTGATGAGGGCGATGTGGTCGCAAATCTCCTCCACCGACGCCATATTGTGGGTGGAGAGCACAATGGTGGCACCCTCCTTCTTCAGCTGCGCAATCTCGTCTTTCAGCAGGTTGGCATTGATGGGATCAAAACCGCTGAAGGGCTCGTCGAGAATCAGGAACGAGGGTTTGTGGAGGATGGTGGTGATGAACTGCAGTTTCTGCTGCATACCCTTGGAGAGCTGCTCCACCGGCTTGTTCCACCACTCCATGATACCGAACTGTTCGAATTTCGCACGCAGCCGCTTGTAGGCCTCCTGCTTGTCAAGTCCCTTCAGCTGAGCAAGATAGATAGCCTGCTCGCCCACCTTCATCTTCTTATAGAGACCGCGTTCCTCGGGCAGATACCCCATGTCATAGGTATCTTCCGACACCAAAGGATGTCCTTTGAAGAAAATCTGGCCTTCATCGGGGAAGGAGATGCGCATCAAAATACGAATCAGGGTTGTCTTTCCGGCGCCATTGGGACCAAGCAGACCGAAAACACAACCTTGAGGCACGGACAAGGTCACGTCGTCGAGCGCGACAAAGCCCGAAAATCTTTTGGTAACGTGTTGTACGTCAATTATATTCATTGCGCAGAGCTATTTTTTTTCTTTTTCTTCTTTTTCTTTTTCTTGCCTCCCGCCTGCGGAGCCACATAGAAGTTGGCATTAGCATTGGCGATATTCAGCAACTCCTTCGTATTGGTGAAGGCGAAGCTCTCCGGAAGAGTGATTTTACCATCCGAAAGTTCCGAAAGCTGATGCCGGATCAGCATATCGTTAACCGAATTCCGGTTATATGTCAAATACATCATCTTCAGATAGTTGGCCAACAAAGGCGCATACTGTTCGCGCACCTCTTCGGGATATTCCGACACTTTGCGAATCAAATTCTGCATATTCACGCCATAGGTGCGGAATCTCACACGATTCTTGTTATTATACGACGGTTTCACGAACTCCCTCTTAGTCGTATCCGGCTCCGGCTTCGGGAAGGGGGAATCCACATCCAGCTGATACTCCGACATAATGAAAAGATGATCCCACAATTTGTTCCAGAAATCTTCATTGTTGCGGCCGGTATCCTCGCTGTTTTCCTTGGAGTTGACCACATCGCTCATGATGCGGACGATGGCATACGCGGTGCGCGTGCGCTCTTCGCGGTCCTCAATCTTCACACAATCCTCAACCAACTTCTGGATATTCCTTCCGTACTCTCTGATAATAAGTTTGTTACGTTTAGTATTATACTCTACCATGCTACAATAGTGCGTTTTCCATTTAAAGCGCAAAGATACAATTTTTTTGCATCTTTACACTTTCCTCCGTGACAAGAAAGGGAAAACATCTAGAACCATTCACTACGCGCTGAAAAATTAGCAGTTAGCAGTGAGTAGTTAGCAGTTATGTTTAGTGACCTATGTGGTAAAGTTTTTAATGATTATATACCCCTAGCCCGCCACTCTCACATATAGCTCCATCCTTCTCGCCCCTGCAACTGCGAGGACGCAGTTGGCTACTATGCCCCAACCCACTACTAACTGCTAACTGCTAACTGCTAACTGCTAACTACTAACTGCTAACTGCTAACTCGTCTCTATTTGCCTTCCCGCTTCAGGATGATCAACACGGTGTAGATCAGGATTTTGATATCCATGAGGATGGACATGTTCTCGATGTAGAGGATGTCCCAGCGGAGGCGTTCGAGCATCTCGTCCACATTCTCCGCGTAGCCGAAACGCACCTGCCCCCACGAGGTGATGCCGGGCTTCACGCCCAACAGCAGCTGGTAGTAGGGTGCGCGCTCCATGATCTGGTCGATGTAGTACTGCCGCTCGGGACGCGGTCCCACCAGCGACATCTCTCCCTTCAACACGTTGAAGAACTGCGGGGTTTCGTCCAGACGATACTGCCGCATGAACTTCCCGAACGGGGTGATGCGGGGGTCGTCGTCGGAGGAGAGCATCGGCCGGTCGGTCTCTGCATTCTCACACATGGAACGGAACTTGATGATATTGAACGGTTTGCCTAAAAAGCCGATGCGTTCTTGACGGTAGAACACCGGTCCCGGGGAAGAGCGTTTCACCCCAATGGCCAAAAAGACATAGACCGGCGATAGCAGGATGATGGCCAACAGTGAAAGAACGATGTCGCACCCCCGCTTCAGATAGCGCTGCCATGCGGGCAGGTATTCGGGGGTAATGGAAATCAGCGGCTCATCGAGCACCGAAGAGGTCTTGACCGAGCCCATCAGCACGTCGTGCTCCTGCGGCACGAGACTCACCGTCAAATTGTGGTTACGGCGCACCAACGCCAACACCTGGTGGATGTACTTCCGCTGACCATTGTGCAAGGCCACTACAATCTCCTCCACATGCTGGTTTTCCACCACTTGACTGATGTCGGAAATATTGCCCACACACGAGAGCTTGCCCTGCATGTAGTCGGGTTGCTGCTCGTCCACACGGATGTAGCCGACGAAGAAGTGGCCCGAACGCGGACTCTGCTTCAAAACGGTTTCGTAAGCCTTCACCGCCATCTCGTCGTTGCCCACAATGATGGTGTTGAAGCCGATTTCACCGCTGTGAATCCGCTTGTTGACGTGGGAGGTGGTGATGACACGTGGGATATATGTCAAAAGGAACTGCCAAAAGAAGAGGAAGAGCAGGTATTTGACGTAATCGTTGGGCGAAGTGACAATATCGTCCAAAATGAAGATGAAAAAGAAGACCAGACAGCCGAAAAGGGTCACGCCGACCGTCGTCACCAACTCATCCAGACGCGATTTCCGGAAAATTTTGTTATAATAACCGAAAAAGGCATGGAAAAAGAGCCAATATACCGGATAAAGGAGCAATCCCATCCAGAATTTCGTATTCGTATGCATGGAATCCACGATGGCAGACCAATCGGCCGCCTCGCCCACGTGTTTGCGGTACGCGTAGAGTCCCACCCAAGTGAGAAGGGCCGCCAACACGTCGAAAATCAAGTAAATGCAGGTTAACTTGGTTTTGTTCATGACAGGTTACGCAGTACGAATGAAAACAACTTTGATGTCGTCGATGTCCACCCGGCGCACCGTGCCTTCGTCGGCCGCACCGCTGAGGATGACCTTCATTTCCGTGGCATTTCCGGAACCGCTGTGGTAACTGTTGATGGTGTTGGTCAGGTCGAAATGAATCGTTTTCCATTCATCGGGAGAGGCGTAGAATCCGGCGATGGGGTATGCGTTATAGGGGTTGTAAGCAGTGCTCATCTTGACGGCGACATTCACGTTCACCTCCGATCTGTAGCGGATTTCGAGTATGGTGCGGTAACTGCCCACCGGCGCAACGAAGCCCTTGGAGGTCACATCAAAGCTGAGTCCATTTTCATCACTGAGAATCACCTCGCCGACGTTTTTGCCGTCATACAGGGTGGGAATCAGGTTCTGCTCGTTGAACGAGGAAGCGGAAGGCGTGAAGGAGGTGCTGTTGGAGAAGGTCTCGAAATAGGGGAACTTGGCGTACTCGCTGTATTGGTAAACGGGCTTGTTTTCAGACACTTCGTAGGTGGTCCCCTTCTTCAGAATCACCTTCTGGCGGCAAATATTGATGAAAGGATAACCCGAAATGGTGTTGGTCATGCCCGACATCGGAAAGGCGGGAATCAGAATCAATGTGCTCGTGTCGCTGCTGTTCACATCCAGCACCGGCACATTGCAGGGAAGCTCCCAACAGCCTAAGTTCTTGTTGTTTACATATACGTTGACATGCGTGAACTTGTGGCGTGTGAGAGCCAGCAGCTGCTCTTGGTCGAAGTTCTGGTCGTGGGTTTCATTGAAATTACTGACATCGATGCAGTTTTCGAAATCCTCGGGCACCACATGAATATATACGGGGGTCAAATCCGGTTCTTTGCAGGAATTGGCCAAAAGAATAATTGCTATCGTGCTTAAAATCAGGTAAATATATCTCTTCATACACAAAATTTTCGCTTTCATAACGAGAAAAAACAGAAATTATTGCAGGATTGAAAAAAAAATCGGATTTTTGCCGCCATGAAAAATTCAACGTCAAGAACAGGTTTAGGATACATCGCGATACTTTTCGCCATGTGCTTTTGGGGCTTCAGTTTTGTATGGATTAAACAGCTTTTGAACAACAACTTTCCAGTGTTCACTATTGTTTTCATCCGTTTGGTTTTGGCTTCAGCGGTCTTCATCACGCTGTTGAAGTGTCAGAAAAAATTGCAAAAAATTGAACGAGGCGATTACAAAGATTTTTTACTTTTGGCATTTTATGAGCCGTTTCTTTACTTTATCGGGGAGGATTTCGGGTTGCAGTATGTGGATGCCAGTTTCGCCGCGGTCATCATCGCGCTCATTCCCATCGTGATTACCATCACCATGTATTTTGCCGAGAAGACACCTATCCGATGGGAGTTTGTAGTGGGTACGCTGGTCTCGGTGCTGGGCGTGCTGATGCTGACCATGAGTCCCAACGGACAGATCGCCTTCAATCTGAAGGGCACGCTGCTGCTCAGTCTGGCAGTGTTGGCGGCCAGCGGCTACAGCGTTCAGCTCACCCGCCTGCTCAAGAAGTACAGTCCGGCAACGGTCACCACTTGGCAGAACTTCATCGCCATCCCCTTCTACCTGCCCTTCATCCTGATTTTCGACATCCACCAATGGCCCGCCTTAAACTGGAACTTCTCCTCCATCTCCAGCCTCATTTGTCTCGCATTACTCTGTTCCGCAGGCGCTTATATGCTCTACTCCTACTCCGTGAAGCAGCTGACGGTCAACAAAACCTGCGTCTTCACCAACCTCATCCCCATCGTCACCCTGCTCGCCGCCGCCGCCATCGGCCAAGAGACCTTCACCGCGATCAAGTTTTGGGGCATCCTGGTAATCGTCGCGGGCGTGACGTTCAGCCAATTGAATCTGAAAAAAACTCTTCCTTGAGCAGCCCCGTAGGGGCAAGAGCTTGGTAGCCAGGGGTAAGCGAAG
>Ga0310690_10007976_pt1 | contig 13527 bp, 11 predicted proteins | sample AusTroGonzalo_MG_2_FD_207661 | JGI IMG/M metagenome (GOLD analysis project Ga0310690, IMG submission 207661) | Bovine rumen microbial communities from tropical cattle in Woodstock, Queensland, Australia - Gonzalo_04 (v2) (version 2) | ecosystem: Host-associated > Mammals > Digestive system >... | reverse complement strand
ACCCTGCAGGAACTTGGCAACTATATCACCACCAACGTCCGCCAGCAGTCTATCGTCAAGAACGGTAAGTCGCAGACCCCGACTGTCACACCGTCTTCCGATGCCGCCGATTGGCAAACCTGGAAACTCAAATAACACTATGCGCACAAAACTTACTCTTATATTCATACTATTTGCTCTCTCGCTCTTTGCGGGCGACATTGAGCGTGTTTCTGCTACCTACGAATACTTCTCCAACAACCCCAACGAGACGCCTGCACAGGCGGAAACGACGGCGATCGAACGTGCCAAGCAGAAGGCGCTGGAGGATCATTTTGGCATCGACGTGAGCAGCGTCAGCAACACCCTTTTGCTCAACCGCGCAGAAGGCGACAAGACGCAGTCGCAGACGAATGTCTTTTCTCTTGGCAGCCTCTCCGTCCGCGGCGAATGGATCGAGACGATCAAAGAGCAGGTGCTCGACAAACGTTTTGTGGACGGTTTCTGGATTGTCAAGGTGCATGTGGAAGGCCGTGCACGCAATCATGCTACCGAAAAAACGGATATCCGCTTCGCCTTTGTGCGTGACGTGCAAGACATAGAATCGCCCGTCACCTTCCGCGACGGCAACGACCTCTTCCTGCGTTTCTCCTCGCCCGTAGCAGGCTCACTCTGCGTCTATCTGATCGACGAAGATCAGAATGCTTTCTGCCTCCTTCCGTACGACAACAATTCCTCCGGAGCACAAGCCGTGGAGGCTAATCGCGATTATATCTTCTTCTCCGACAGATACGAGCGCGGCGCACAGGAATATACGGTCAACTGCCGGCGTTCGTCCGAGCAGAATGCCCTCTATGTCGTCTTTTCGCCCAATACTTTTAGCAAGGCCCACGACAGCCGGGCGGGCACCAACTGGCGGGACGAACAATTGCCGCGCCAATTGTCCTATGAAGCCTTCCTCCGCTGGCTTGCCGCCAATCAGAAGAAAGACCCCTCGATGGTCGTCCGCACCACCATCATCTCCATCCGCAAATAAAAATAAACAAATCCCACTTTTATTTGTGTATGTCATTTTTTTGTAGTAATTTTGCAGTTGAAATTAACAATATTGTACTAAGTAGTGCAAATTATATACTATGATACGCATTCTTTCCACACAAGGTTTATCAGCAGAAATTCGGGATATCATTAGACAGGCCCAAGAAAAAGTAATCTTGATTTCTCCATTTATAGATAAGGATAGTGATATTTTTGCTTATTTAGACAAACTGAACCAGAAGGCTCGTCCAATTTATATTTTTGTGATTACTCGCACACCTGATCAGGTGCTTGGTTCTTCTAGGAATTCGCATCGAACTGCTCTTAGTAAATTTAGCAAAATAAACAATTGTTTTGTTCATTATTGTCCTAACTTACACACAAAATGCTATTTTAACGAGACTGATATGATCATCACCTCGTTAAATATGCTCACAAAGTCAGAAGAGAATAATTTTGAATTGGGAGTGCATATCAATAAAGAAGATAATGATAGACTATTTAGCAATGCGTTGCTTGAAGTTAACAAGATTTGTGAAGCTTCTTATCCCAAAATGAACAAAATAGAAAGTGACGGCTCTTTTTCTTTCAAGAAATTTCAAGCCTTTTGTATTTATTCTGGCGAGAGTACAGAGTATCAAGGATTGCCGGAAGAAATCTCATATACGGAAAAGAAATACATTAAATCTAAATACTACAAGAATCTCTCCGCAAAGCAGAAAAAAGAGGACTACCCTCATTCTTATTGCCACCTGTGTGGACGCAAATTTGAAGACGACCCAAAGATTTTTTCAGAGGCTCCTACACTCGCGCACCCTTTTTGTAAGCAATGTGCTGAGTATTTAGACGCTGTTGATTTGAAAAATTTTAAACTGTGAAACCTCTACAAGTGCAAATATATTCAAGTGCCATTAGCAAGTGGCTGTTAGGAACACTTTGCGCAATCTTTGTGATTGCTGTTGCCATGCTAATTATACTTGGAATAGGATGGATAGATAACACCGTTTCAGAACCGGGCTGCGACATATCTTCCGGTCCTTGGTATGATATTCGAATAGAGGTATTATTCATTCTCCTGATTATTGCTTCAATTGCGTTCTTCGCTATTCTATTATTTAATTATGTGTTAGTCCGCAACACCTCTAAACAGGTCGTTGCTTCTCCCTTGCAAGGCGAAGCCGTTCATCATGAGAAGCAGATTATAAAACTACTGAAATCTGCGGCGCGACCATTACCGGGAAAGAACACTTTTAACACGGCGGCTGTTTGTCAGTTTATGCACGCGCTTTATGAATTAGGTTATATTGATGCCAATCAAGATGCTAAGTACTGGAAACCATGGGTGGAAAATGTTACGGACTACCCTGGAGATACAACGGGGCATGTAAATGCCGCGTATAGAAAAATACAAGACAGAGATCCTCTCGTCCGCAATTATATAGACCAGATACAGTCCGTCATTAAGAAGTAATATTTGCTTTTGTTTTATTTGATAGTCTTGATAGTCAAATCTATCAAGGCTTTTTTCTTGCTCATATCCCGCAAAAGCAGTAATTTCGCGGCGGATTTCTTATTTCGCTTATAAGAAGCTCTAACGATTAACTCAAAAACACAATGATATGAGACGATTTATTTATTTCCTTATCTTTGCGACCGCGATTGCGCTCGCAGGCTGCTCAAGCCGGAACGAACCGACGAACACCAAAACGGCTGCTGTGATCATAGGTCACACGTATCGCTCAAGCGATGGAACGAATTATATCAGTTTCTATTTCGCTTCAAACTTTACCTGTTCCATGACCGCCAATGTTAATGGTGAGTACACCAACAATCCGCACATGACCTACAAGATTGACAACAACAACGTAGACATCTATCGTGACAACTCCACCTATTGGCAGTCGTCCGCGCGTAATACCTTGTTGTATCACATGTACTACCGACCTTCCGACGACACCCTCGTCCTCGAGGGTAATATCTTCAAACGAGTAAATTAAAAACACTATGGCAGAACAAAAACATCCACTTGAAGAGTTGGTAACTAAGCGCGTCAGACTAACGCAAAAAGAGTATAGTGAAATCATGTTCTATCTTGAGATCATGGTGGACTTATACAATACGATGAAAGAAGATAACCCCAACTATGAAGAGTGTTCGGAAGAGTACCCAGATGAAGTGCGTGAAGTGGATTTCCGAGACATGGGTAGAGCTGATGGCTGGGGACGTAGTCTGATTGACACCTTCAAAAAAGTCAAGCGTAAAGCGCACGCAGGAAAGAATATAGTCGGTGACAGTAAACACTATCCATATGTGACTTATTCTAAAGAAGAAGGTCTGCGCGAGAGGGCTGCCGATGGAAAAATATATAAAGCAGATCCATACGAATTGATGCTGTAGAATAACCATCCAACCAGACTTCAAATTTTCTCAATTTAATTAAAAATGCCACTTTTATTTGTGTATGTCACCTGACGTTTATCTGACATCTATGAGACATTATCAAGAGTGCACCCTTCTAAGTGGTAGCACTCTTGTTATATAATCCCTTCCGTTTGGCCACCCAAATCGCATTATTATTTGCATATGTCCGAAAATTGCTGTACCTTTGTAATGAATTTTCCAATCATCCCCTCTGCCCCTTATGGACTGAATAAATCTTTTCCCTGGCCGGCACATGATTTTATCAAGACCGCAACAAGACTGAACCGGGTGATAACGGGGTGATTTCCGGGTGATTACAGGGTGATTACCGGGTGATTACCACGCTATTAAGCACCCGTTTGCCTCCTTTCAAAGCCCCGAAGCCGCCATTTTTGACTCTCTTATACTATATTATATATTATATATATAATATACAATTTGTGCGTTGTTTTTTGTAAAAATGAGTGCCTTTATCTTTCTTGCTGAATTTGAAAAAAATCGCTCTTTTATTTGCGTATATAAAATATTTTTTGTACTTTTGCAGCGCAAAAGTGTGTGAATACATTTTAATTAACTATTGATACCATGAACAATTTCACCGCACAAGACCTTGAGCAACTGCAGGCTCGGGGCATCTCTGTAGAGAAAGCCGAGGCACAACTCGAGTGCTTCCGCAATGGTTTTCCTCAACTCGACATCGTCGCTCCCGCTTCTACCAAGAAGGGTATCCTCGCTCCTAAAAAAGCTGAGCAGGAGGAGTATATCGCTGCATGGGAGCAGTATCTGCGCGAGGGACACAAGATCCTCAAGTTCGTTCCCGCTTCCGGGGCTGCCAGCCGTATGTTCAAAAATCTGTTCCAGTATCTCGAGGATGGCATCGAGACGCCTTTCATTCAGGAGTTCCTGGCGCATAAGGATGAGTTCGCCTTCGGTCCCCAACTCGTAGGCAAAGAGGGCCAGGAGGCGGTCCGCTACCTGCTGCATGATATGCACTATGGCGATCTGCCTAAGGGACTGCTGCTCTTCCATAAGTATCGCGACGGCGCACGCACGCCTGCCCTCGAGCACCTCGTGGAAGGGGCGCAGTACTGCAAGGGCGAAGGAGAGAAGCCGGTCGTTTATCTCCACTTCACCGTCAGCCACGACCACCTGCCACTGTTCCGTCAGCATATAGCCGACAACCTCAAGAAATTTGAGGACAAATACGGCGTCAGATATGATGTCACTTTCTCCGAGCAACTGCCCAGCACCGACACCCTGGCCGCTAATCCCGACGGCACGCCGTTCCGCACCAAGGAGGGCAAACTCCTCTTCCGTCCCGGTGGACACGGAGCACTCATCGAAAACCTCAACCGGCAGGACGCAGACATCGTCTTCATCAAGAATATCGACAACGTCGTGCCCGACCGCCTGAAGAAAGATACCATCCGCTACAAGCAGATCCTCGCCGGTGTACTGGTCACCGAGCAGAAACGTGTCTTCGAGGCGCTCAAAGACCCGAACCTGAGCGACGAAGAGCGTGCTAAACTCAACCGTCCTATCCGCGTCTGCGGCGTAGTGAAGAACACCGGCGAACCCGGTGGCGGACCGTTCCTCGTTCGCGAGGCCGACGGCTCTATTAGCTGCCAGATACTCGAATCAACGCAGATCAGCGATCCGGAACTGATGGCAAAATCCACCCACTTCAATCCGGTGGACCTCGTTTGCGCCATTCGCGACTATGAGGGCAAACCCTTCGACCTGCCTAAGTACGTCGATCCGCAGACGGGCTTCATCTCCAATAAGTCGAAAGACGGCAAGGAGCTGCTGGCGCTTGAGTTGCCGGGCCTCTGGAATGGTGCGATGAGCCGATGGAACACCATCTTCGTTGAGGTGCCTGTCTCGACCTTCAACCCCGTGAAGACGGTCAACGACCTGCTACGCGAGCAACATCAGTAAAAAAAAAGCAGCTTCGGCTGCTTTTTTTATTGGTGATTGGTGATTGCTGATTGGTGCCCTTTAGGGCTAAGAATTGTGAAGATTTGCTCTGCAAATAATCGTGCCCTTTAGGGCTAAGAATTTTGAATTGTGCATTCTGCATTACCTTTTCCTTCTTTCGAAAACGATGGTTGCTATTACCATCAGTCCGATAAAGAAGGGGTAGATGAGCCAAGGCACGATACTCACTGCATTGATTCCCGCCAGGCCGCTTGCTATGAGCAGTTGTGCGCCGTAGGGCAGCAATCCTTGTACGCAGCAACTCGTCGTGTCCAGCAGACTGGCGCTGCGGCGCGGATCGATGTCGAAACGCTCGGACACGCGTCGGGCGATGTCCCCTACCGACAAGATGGCAACCGTGTTATTGGCCGTACATATATTCGCGAACGCCACCAGGCCGCAGATGCTCCATTCCGCGCCTGCACGGCTTTTCACGCGACGCGTGATAAGCGCAATGACGAAATCGAGTCCCCCGTTATGACTGATGAGGGCGAAGATACCACCTGCTAGCATCGAGATAAGAATCAGTTCGCTCATGCCCATTACTCCGTTCAGCGTACTCGTTATCCAGCCCATGAAATCATAACTGCCGTCGCTGATACCGGTCAGGCAGGTTAGCAGGTTGCCCAGACTCAGAACAATGAGCACGTCTATTCCGCAGGCGGCGCAGACGAGTACCGCCAGATAAGGAAGCACTTTCCACCATTGGATGGCTTCGGCGATGTGTATCTCCGTCGCTTCGCTGCCGAGTAAAATATAGATAATCATTACGATGATCGCAGCGGGCAGCACCATGCGGATGTTAAAGCGGAACTTGTCGCTTAACTGACATCCTTGCGTTTGTGTGGCAACGATGGTGGTGTCGCTGATGAACGACAGGTTGTCGCCGAAGAATGCACCGCCCACTACGGCGGCAGCCACGAGCGGCAAAGCCATCTCCGTCTTGTCGGCCAGACCGGCGGCAATAGGCATGAGGGCCACAATCGTACCTACCGAAGTGCCCATACACAGCGATGTGACACACGCAGCAAGGAATAGACCCGAGAGGGCGAACCTCGCCGGTAGGAAATGCAGGGTGAGATCCACCATCGCACCTGCGGCTCCCATATCTTTCGCACTCGCGGCAAAAGCGCCCGCAAGCATGAATATCCATACCATGAGCAGCAGATTGGGCGAACCTGCGCCTTTCGAGAATATCGTCACGCGTTCCATGTAAGAAATACCGCGCGTGAGCACTACGGCAACGATGGCCGTGATCACGAAAACAAATAGCAACGGAGCGTTGCTCACTCCTCCGTAATAGACGGATAAGCCAACCATAAGCGCAACCATCGCGCCGAGAGGCGCCAGCGCCAAAAGACCTTTTTTCATTTTAATACCGGTTAGTCAAAGCACCATTTCACGCCCAGGCAGGGGTTGCACATGAAGCCGCGCCCGGGGGCTCCGCCGGTGAAGTTGTAGCTGAACTCAATCTCTGTACCTACATGCAGGTTCGGACACTTGAACCATTGCCCCACGTTGTACCATAGCTGCGGTTCGCTGATCAGCACCCACGACTGTTCTCCGCCGAACTTCTGACCCCATATGTCCAGAAAACCGGAGAAACGCAGACCCTTGGCTGTGCAGAAATCGTCACAGCCCCAGACAAAGGTGAATTGCAGCGGAACGTTGTTCTTCAGCCGGTTGCCGTCGTCCAGGATATACTTGTAGAGCAACTCGAGGTTGAAGATATTCTTATAGTCCGAGGTGTGCAGACAGTAGTTCAGTCCCACCAGCGCCGCATGATTGATGCCGTAGCCGCGTGTGCCGGTGCTGTCGGAGTAGAGACCCAGACCACCGTTGTATTCCACCTGCACGCTCAGGTCCTTGGCCTTCGTCTTGCCCCAGAAATTCAGGCATCGTGCTATCTCCATATACGCCATGAACGGCGTGTTCTTCGGGTCGTTGGGATGGATGTTGTAGTCGAAATCGACGAACGCGAACGTGTTGCCCCAGGCGTCGGGGTAGAAGAGCTCCAGCGTCGTCGTCATGCGGTTGCTACGCTGGTTGTCGCAGGCAGTACCCAGACTGCCGAAGTCATAGTAGATCTGCAGGTTGGTGCCCGCGCTCGCGCTCATTGCGCATACCGTGACCATCAGTCCGATAATATACTTTTTTCCGTAACCCATAACCTTTCACCTCTCACCTTTATTTATATATTTGGTTCAGTAGTTTGGCCAGACGAATGCCGGCGATATAGAGTTGACGCTCCATGGGCGTATGCCAGCGGTAGATATAGTGCCACGTGTTGCCGTCCCAGGTTTGCTGGTAGGCATAGATGGCCTCGGTGAAATGATAGTTCTGGAGCAGCAACTCCGTGTCGCTCATGGCGAGAATAGCCTGCTTCTCGGCCGCATAGGTCTTCTCCAGCATCGCCGCGTACTCGGTGTAGCTATAGCCCTGCGAATCAATCAGTTTCTCGTCCCAGACGGCATGCAACTTGGTGTCCTGGCCGTGCCATTTCATCTTCACGCGGTTGCCTCCCAGGTCGTCCATATGGGCCGTGTGCATCGGGCAGTAACGGTCGCCGCTCAGGTGGATGACAAAGCGCAAGTTGTGCTCTTCGTTCTGGGCCCTGCGAGTGGGGTCGCTCAGTATCGCCGTCAGGCTGTCCAAGGCGCGTAAGAGGTTGCCGCCCTCCTTCGGATAATGGATCAGCGCATCGGCCACCACCGCGTCGCTCAGGCCGCCGTCGAAGTCCTGGAAATGCCAGTCGTAGCTCTGCGGATAGATGGTGTCACTCTTGATCTCGTCCGCCCAATTGGCCCGGAAGATCATGCCTTGCGGACCCATCACATGGTCGATGTGCTTGCGCACTTTCTTGTTCAGATGATCATAGGCGATCTTGGCAATGATACGATGACCTTCCTGCCCCCACGCCAAACAGGGTAGGGAATGCAGAGTGGTACAAGAGATGGCAATAGCAATCAGAAGCGTTCTGTTCAGAAGGTGTCTCATGATATAGGGGTGTTTATTCGTTTTCGGCTGCAAATTTACTACAAAAATTGCACATGCGCAAGTTTTTTTGTGTTTTTTGTTTCGTTTTACGAAAAGTCGTCAGAAAATTTGCATATGTCAATTATTTATTGTACCTTTGCGGCCGATTTAGGCAAAGGGGCAGTTGTGCGCCCCGAGCCGTAAACATTTGTAGGTTTATTTTTTTTATTAGTATGATTAAAATCACTTTTCCGGACGGAAGCGTCCGTGAGTACGCTAACGGCGTGACGCCGTTGCAAATCGCTGAGTCCATCAGCACACGTCTGGCGCAGGACATTCTTTGCGCAAGTATCAAAAGCACAGGTTTAGAGGACGTTTCGCTGCAGGACGGCGAAAACGCCTACAGGATTGTAGAACTGAACCATCCTATCGAGTCCGATGCCGCTATCAAGCTCCACAAGTGGGAGGACGAGGAAGCCAAGCATGCGTTCTGGCACACGAGTTCACACCTGATGGCCGAGGCACTCCAGGACTTGTATCCCGGTATCCAGTTCGGTATCGGTCCCGCCATTGAGAACGGGTTCTATTACGACGTCATGCCGCCGGAGGGCGTGGTCATCAACGACACCTGTTTTGCGGCCATCGAGAATAAGATGCTTGAGCTGCGCGCGAAGAAAGAGGCTGTGGTCAAGCATTCCATCGCCAAAGCCGATGCGCTGAAAGCCTTCGGCGACAAGGGACAGACATATAAATGTGAGTTGATCTCCGAGCTCGAAGACGGGCATATCTCCACATACACCCAAGGCAACTTCACCGACCTGTGCAAGGGTCCGCACTTGGTAAGCACCGAACCCATCAAGGCGGTCAAAGTGCTCAGTTGCTCCGCCGCTTACTGGCGCGGCGACGAGAAACGACCGATGATGACGCGTATCTATGCTATCTCGTTCCCCAAGAAAGCCATGCTCGATGAGTATCTGGCCTTGCTTGAGGAGGCAAAGAAACGCGACCACCGCAAGATCGGCAAAGAGCTGGAACTCTTCATGTTCTCCGATATGGTCGGCAAAGGTCTGCCTATTTGGCTGCCGAAGGGTACCGCCCTGCGTCTGCGTCTGGAGGATTTCCTCAAGAAGATACAGAAGCGCTATGGCTACCAGCAGGTGATCACCCCGCATATAGGTTCAAAGAACCTGTACATGACTTCCGGTCACTGGGATCACTACGGCAAGGACTCGTTCCAGCCCATCACCACGCCGGAGGAAGGTGAGGTGTACCTCCTGAAGCCGATGAACTGCCCCCACCACTGTGCTATCTTCAAGAATAGCCCGCGTTCTTACAAGGACCTGCCTTTCCGCTGCGCGGAGTTCGGCACCGTCTATCGTTATGAGCAGTCGGGTGAGTTGCACGGCCTGACGCGTGTACGTTCGTTCACCCAGGACGATGCACATATCTTCTGCCGCCAGGATCAGGTCAAGCAGGAGTTTATTCGCGTCATGGAGATCATCAACATCATCTTCCGTGCGCTCAACTTCGAGAACTACGAGGCGCAGATCTCTCTCCGCGACCCCAACAACCACGAGAAATATGTAGGCTCGGACGAGATTTGGGAGCACGCAGAGAACGCCATCCGCGAGGCATGCCGTGAGATGAACCTTCCGGCACGCGAAGAGACGGGTGAGGCGGCTTTCTATGGCCCGAAACTCGACTTCATGGTCAAGGATGCCCTCGGCCGCCGCTGGCAGCTGGGTACCATCCAGGTGGACTACAACCTGCCGGAGCGTTTCGAACTCGAGTACACCGGCGAGGACAACCAGAAGCACCGTCCCGTCATGATCCACCGTGCCCCGTTCGGCTCGATGGAGCGTTTCGTGGCTGTGCTCATCGAGCACACTGCCGGTAAGTTCCCGTTGTGGCTCACGCCCGACCAGGCAGTTGTACTGCCTATCTCCGAGAAATCCAACGACTACGCTTGGAAGGTCAAGGAGATACTCGAGCAGCAGGACGTTCGCGTCATCGTAGATGACCGCAACGAGAAACTGGGCCGTAAGATACGTGACAACGAACTCAAGCGTATCCCGTATATGCTCATCGTGGGCGAGAAAGAGGCGGAACTCGGACTCGTATCCGTGCGTCAGCAAGGTGCTGAGGAGAAGGGTCAGATGACCATCCAGCAATTTGCCGACTTCATCAATACGACCGTAAAAGAGCAGATGAGTGCTTATTGATAATCAGGTAGAAATGAAAAAAATAGTATATGTGCTGGCGGTCCTCGTGTTGCTGGCCGGTTGTTCCAAAAAAAAGAAATACAGCTATCTGACCGACAAGCCGCTGCCGGTAGAGATTGAGGTGGTAGGCGAGAGTAGTCGTCTGGTGGAGGACACGTATGTGGGTGAGGTGCGTCCGATGACGGACATTTCGCTCGTCTTCCCCTACGGCGGTCAGATCACAGGTATCTATGTCAAGAGTGGTGATCGCGTCAAGGCGGGCCAGTTGTTGGCCACAGTGGATAGCACCCAGGCCAAGGCGCTGATGGAGAGCGCCAATGCTATGTACGCCCAGGCGCAGGACGGCTACAACCGTCTGCGTCCCCTGCACGAACAGGGGGGCATCAGCGATGTCAAGTGGGTGGAGATGGAGACCAACCTGGAGAAAGCCCGCTCGATGGCTATATCCTCCCGCAAGCGTTTCGAGGACTGCAATCTGCGTGCCTCTCAAGCAGGTATAGTTAACATGCGCAGCATCGATGCAGGGCAATACGTGGGCTTTGGTCAGCCGATTGGCTCGCTGATGGACATGTCGGGTTACTGCGTCGAGTTCACGGTGCCGGAGAGCGAGGTGGGCCAGATGACAAGCGGTCAGCCGGTCAAGGTGTTGGTGCCCGCCCTGGGCAAAGAATATGCCGGCAAGATTACCGAGAAATCGCTGACGGCTACCCAATTGGCACATACCTATCGTGTCAAGGCCGAGGTCACATCGCCGGAGGCGGTAAACCATCTGCTGCCGGGTATGGTGTGCCGCATTATCGTCACGCAGCGCCAGCATACAGGCTATATCATTTCTGCCGGTTGTATCCAGACCCAGCAACGCGGACACAGCGTCTGGGTGCTGCGCAACGGACGGGCCGAGCGTCAGATGGTGAAGATCAGCGACTTTGTCGAGAACGGTGTGCTTGTCTCCGAGGGAATCAACCTGGGCGACACCATCGTTTCCAAAGGCTATCAGAAGATGTATAACGGTGCAGCAGTCGTGTTCTAAGTATGAGCGAACGAAATCACATAGAAGGCGCCATGCGCAACTATCGTATCATCTATGCGATAGTGGCAGTGCTGGTGGTTTTCGGTATCTTTGCGCTCGGACGGATGAACAAGGACGAGTTCCCGCAGGTGACAATACGCCAGGGACTCATCGTAGCGGTTTATCCGGGCGCAACGGCACAGGAGGTGGAGGAGCAGGTCGCCAAACCTATTGAGCAATATTTGTTCACGTTCAAGGAGATCAACAAGCGCAAGACCTACAGCCTGAGCAAGGATGGTATGTGCTATGTCTTTGCGGCGCTCTCACCTAAGGTGATGAACAGCAACGAGGCATGGTCGAAGATACGCGGAGGCATCGGCCTGCTCAAGCAGGTGCAGCTGCCTACGGGTCTGCTGGCCGTTGTGGTCATCGATGATTTCGGTAATACCAGTAGCATACTGCTGGCGCTGGAGAGCAACGAGCGTACTCCTCGCGAACTAGAGGATTATGCCAATATGGTGGCCGACAAGTTGCGCGAGATCAATGAGATGGGTAGCATCAAGCTGCTGGGGCAGCAGCACGAGGAAATAGCCGTCACTCTGGACATGGAACGTATATCGCGTTACGCGGTAGATCATAATATGATCGTTGCGCGCCTGGCGGCGCAGGGCTTCCGCTCGATGACCGGCGAAATAGCCAACGACATGGGAGCCGCGCTTCTGCACGTGGATGTGCCCTACAAGACGGAGTACGAACTGGGCGAACAGATTATCCTGTCCGATCCCGTTACGGGCCAGACCATCCGCCTAAAGGATGTAGCTACCATCGAGCGGCGTTACCAGGACGCCACCAAGTATGTACGTCGATACGATCGTGACGGCAGCGGAGGCTGCCAGCTCATGAATATAGAGATGCAGCCGGGCAATAACATCGTGGCTTTCGGCGAGAAAGTGGATGAGATGCTCGAGCATATGCAGTCGGTGCTGCCGCCTGATGTGCGCATGCATAAGATCACCGACCAGCCGCGTGTGGTGGACGAGAGCGTACGCTCTTTCCTGAAGGATCTGGTCGTCTCCGTGCTCATTGTCATTGCGGTAATGTTGGTGCTCTTCCCCTTGCGCACAGCGCTGGTCAGCTCTACAGGTCTGCCAGTCTGCATCGCTATTACGCTGGGAATAATGTATCTGGCGGGAATAGAGTTGAATACCGTCACCTTGGCTGCACTGATTGTGGTGCTCGGTATGGTGGTGGACGACTCGGTGATCGTCATCGACGGCTATAGTGAATTGCTGGCCAAGGGACATTCGCGCTGGTATGCAGCTGCCGTCTCCACACGTGATCTGTTTGTGCCAATGGTGCTGGCTACCACCTCTATTTCGGGTATGTTTTTCCCGATGCTGGGGCTGATGACCGGTTCGTTGGCCGACTTCATCAAACTCTTCCCATGGGCCATCTTTATAGCCCTGACCTGTAGTATCCTGTATGCCGTATGGATTATCCCCTACATGGCTGCCGGTTTCATCCGCCGCAAGCCTGCCGATGCGCCTCCTTCGTTTATCGAGCGCACCCAGGATCGGTTCTTCGGCGCGCTGCAGAACGGCTATCAGAAACTGCTGGACCTCTGTTTCCGCCATCCGTGGTGGACCATCAACCTGAGCCTGGCTTCGGTGGTGCTCGGCGGCTTCCTCTTTACGCGTCTCGACATCCAGTTGATGCCGAAGGCCAACCGCGACTGTTTTGCCATAGAGATTCATCTGACCGAGGGCGCTTCGCTCGACCAGACACAGGCGGTGGTGGACAGCCTGGCCGGTGTGCTCACACGCGACGAACGTGTGAAGAGTATCACGGCTTTTGTGGGCATGGCCAGTCCGCGTTTCCATGCCACCTACGCTCCGCAGATAGGAG
>Ga0310690_10007975_pt1 | contig 13531 bp, 9 predicted proteins | sample AusTroGonzalo_MG_2_FD_207661 | JGI IMG/M metagenome (GOLD analysis project Ga0310690, IMG submission 207661) | Bovine rumen microbial communities from tropical cattle in Woodstock, Queensland, Australia - Gonzalo_04 (v2) (version 2) | ecosystem: Host-associated > Mammals > Digestive system >... | reverse complement strand
TCTCAGCAATTTACCGCAAAGTTGTTAGACGCCGAAGGTGTCGAATTGGAACATCCGGCGGTTGTATGGCAGCTTGTCGATGCTCCGAACGGCGTGTCATCGACGCAGACTGAATTCTCGGATCAAATTGTTGTGCATGTGAACAAGGACGAAGACTTGATTGGCGCAATCTTTACGGTAATCCTGTCCGCCGGCAACGGGCAATACAATGCAACGCTGGAAGTTGAGGTGATTGCCTGATGGCCGTTAGAACGCATATCGATCAATTGATTGATTATAAAGAAGATATTATCGATCAAATGGTCAGCAGCAAGGAATTGATGGGTCTTGTATTTGACGACCCGGATATTGATCTTGACTCTGACCAAGTATTCAATATTCGAGATACGCATCTGTTTGACCACTCGTATAGTGACGACACCGTGCAAACGGATGGCGTGATTATTCTGGTGGAAACAGATATGCTTGGCGTACTTTCCAAAGAAGTCAACACGTTCGGTGTAATTATTCAAGTCATTGTTGCGCGTAACTATATGAAGCTGGACACAAAGCGCTTCAAAGGATTGCGTGGCAATCGGCGCGATAATGTTGTGCGTAGCATTGATATGCTGCTGCACGGTGGGCGTCCAGGGCTTGGTGTGTTGAAGCTAACAGATGTTGGCCCCGTCGATGTACCAAGAGGGTTTACATCTGTGAGGATGGTGTACACGACTGACGACTTCTCGCGCAACCGGAGGATACGATGAACAAGAATATCGTTGACAAGCTTTGGTTGAATATGCCACTTGAGTTTTATGATATATGTACAATCTATCCGATGTCGATCAAACAATATCTGCATTATAGTGATGTCGCCGAAGGCAATCCTAATGAGCTGTCTTACAGTGAGATCATTACGCAGTTCTCGTTTAATCATGAGTTCTTAAAAGATCAAGGTATCGATTACGATGGCCCAATGCTAGACTTTTTCTTCATGAGTCCTGATATGTTGCAGCGATTGGTTTGGTCAGTAGCCGTCCTGACACACGACGGCGACGTGACGCCGGATTTGGAACACCATAGGCTGATGTTTCCGAATGGAAGGTTTATCAGTGCTAGGAATTTTGATGAGTTTGCCGATATTATTCTTCAAGCCCATTGCTTCGGTAGGTATGAGCATGTTGAGAAGCAGATGCCGAAGTTCCGAAACAAGGAACATTTGAAGCGCTGGCAGCGCATGCAGGCCATGCGCGAGAAGCATAAGGCAAAAGAAGAAGTCAGTATTGCACAGTGTGTGAAGACGATTCAGCTTGAAAGCCATTCGTATATTACGGACGCGGAGATTGTGACGTGGACGTATTGGAAACTGATGCATTGGTATAATGCGGTTGTGCTGCAGTCGAATTATGAGGAGCTGCATAGCTGCTTTGCGCATTGGGGCGGCAAGGATATTCGGAAGAGCCTTGATGCAATGAAGAAAGAATTAATGACAAAGATTTGACGCAATAGCGTTGATAAGATGAGCTGGATTTATCCGGCCCTATTTTTGTATTGGAGGAAATAATTATGAGCCTGTATGGTATTAAAGACTCTGCTAACTTGACTTTGTTTAGCAAGAAAACCGGCAAGCCGGTACTGTACTCGGACTATTGCAACCAGACCAGCCTGAACATGACAGCTGATACTGTGTATGCGATGAAGAAGACCGCTCGTGCTATTTCGTGGGATACCTCCAAAGAAGGTACTCTGACCATGGAAATGCAGGTCTTCGACCTGAAGTGGATTGCACTTCTGATGGGTTCTCTGGAAGAGCTTAGCGCTGCTCCGACTTCTATCGCGTGGGCGAAGCGCGAAATTCTGACGGCTGCGTCTGCCGGCGCTGCGATGACTATCGAAGGCGGCACCCCTGAAGCCGATAGCCTTACCGTGTATAAGCTCGGTAAAGATGGCATCTCTCTTGGCGATGAAGTTGCGGCTACTGGATATGATCTGAGCGGCGACTCTCTGACTGTCACTGGTTCTGCCAAGGATGAGAAGTTCTGTGTGTTCTATCTGACGAATCTTGCTAATAGCCGTAAGTTTACGGTGAGCGGCGATAAGTATCCGACTGGCTATCGTGTGGTCTTCGATACGATGATTCGTGATACTGATCAGCAGGATCACTTCGTGCAGTTCGATTTCTACAACCTGCGTCCGAAGGCCCAGATGGAACTGACAATGTCCGCCGAAGACGTCTGCACGCTGAGCGTGGAATGGGACGTTCTTGTTGATAACGAGAACAGATTCTTCGACTTCATCTATCTGGATGACGAAGCCGCTGGTGACGACGACAACACCAACACGAATACAGAGACGCCGACGCCGACTCCGAGCGATCCCACCTATACTGATGAGGACTTCGAAGTTGTCGATGAGCCTACCGGTAATCCGAGTACACAGGGCTGGTACGTGAAAGATCCCGAGTCCGGTGAATATTCGCTGACTGATGACGAGACGGTTGACAACGAGAAGACCTATTACACTCTGAAGACCTCTGGTTGATAAGAGGTAACATATGACGACAGAAGCGCAAGATGCAACCGTCGTCATGCCAAACGACGATAAAATGGAGGCTGCGATTCAGCAGCCTCCTATTATGTCGTTGCGGTTAGTGTCCCCTATGCCACCCTCTGTAAACCATTATCTTGCCTATCGTGCGATTATGCGCGGCGGCAAACCGGTGGCGATGAGCTATAAGACGGCGGATGCTGTAAAATATCAGTGCGCATTTGCGGACTACGTCAAAGAGGAAGCCAAGAAACAAGGTTGGGTTATGTCGAAAAATCCAACGCAGCATTATTATATGGATTGTGACTTTTACTTCCCGCGCACGGATATGGATTGTAATAACTATTTCAAATGTATGGCTGATGCCATTACTAATACGCGTGCCGTATGGATTGACGACAGGCAACTGTGTGAGCGAGTACAAAGCATACAGTATGACAAAAACAATCCTCGGATTGAATTGACGATACATCCTGTAGACTACATAGGTGTTTTTGAGAGCGCATCTCAGTTAGAACAGTTTGAGTCTAACTGCATCTCCTGTAATCGATATAGTAGAAATTGTAGTTTGCTTAAAGCAGCGAAATCCGGTTATATTCAGCCTGAAATTGTTGATGGTGTATGTCAAAAATATAAACGTCGTAACAACGACGATGACTAAAAGGAGAGCTTATGGATAGCATTCAGTTTGACTCGAATATTGGTAAGCCAGTTGAAATGAATCTGATTTTTGATGGTGAACAGCGCGGTAAGATTCAGATCATGCGCATGATTCCATATGGTGCGCGAGCTGATATGATACAGTCTGTCATTGACTCTGTTGTTTTTGACGGCATGTATCATCCGTATCACTTCCATTTCGCATTGGGCTATCAGCTGATTCTCTTTTATAGCGATGTTATACTACCAGATTTGGAGTTGAAGAAAGGCGATGACGAATCTGATGAAGCGTTTGCAGCGCGTCAAAATAACGCTTCGTTGTCTAACGCCTTTGAATTTATGGCGCGGTCGAATATTCTTGAAATGCTTAGAGCCAACATCATTGGCTACGGTGATCTAGTGGACGAAATTCAGGCCGGCATTGAATTCGCAAAGAAGAAAATTCTGAATGACACGCCGTTGAATCGTCTGGGTGATAAAATTCAAGATTTGTTTGACGCCGCACGAGAACTTGTAGAATCGGAAGATGTGCTGAGCGTTTTGGCAGACGTCGCACAGACAGCCATTACTACGACTGATGACAATAAGGAAGAGTAAACAGAACGCCGCACTTTGCGGCGTTTGTTTTAACCGATTCGGATATGAAAAACCGCGCAAACCACTACGGGATTAGCGCGGTACGAGCATATCGGTACACATCACACAAAAACCCTATGCTCGTGATTATATTATAGCATAGATGTGTCGATATGTCAATCATCAATTAAAGGAGTGATTTGTGTGTATACCCGTGCCGATATAGAGGCAATGGTTCTGGATCACCTTGGTTCCGCGCAGGGGCAATCAGTGTTGGCATCACACGGCATAACGGCATATTCATTACCAAGGCGGGCCGAAATTGCAAGGTTATTAGCCAACGATCTTGTACGAGCGTTTTTATCGTTGTGTACAGGTCGCGGAGTGTTTTTCGATAGTGGTTCGATTAGCATCAAATATGGTGATGATGAGTCGATGAAGATTGTTATCCCAGCACAAGCTTTGCGTCGAGAGTCCCTGTATTATACAAACAAAGATGGGAATATGCAATACACTGGCGGCGGCATTCGCGATATATTTGCATTATTTACCAAAGGTTGGCATGCAAAAAAAGGATACGTGTATGGATATGACAGTAACAAGCGTTGGGTGCGCTCACGCAAATATTATCCCGGAAACGCATTTATCACGCATATTATTAGTGCGTATGAGCAATCATATCCATTCTTACAAATCACATATCCCAAGGCATGGGGCGGCAAATAAGGTGGTGAGATAATGCCAGGTAAAGGAACTGGCGGAGAGAAGTCAATTGGCCTGAAATTTCACGTCTTAAAAGCAGACGTTACTAAAATTATAGACCAGCTCAAGGGTATTCAAAGTACAATTAACAGCGACTTCTCTACGTTAACTTATAAGTTAGATCCAGCATCTAAGGATCAAATCATTAAGGAGCTTACTGCGTTAAGCAAAAACGTATCCGGAAACGCGTCTATCGCAACCACAGCGATGGTTACGAGCTCGAAGCGGCTCCAGGCGGCGCATAAGCAAGAGGCGCAGTCTATCGATTTAGTCACAAAGGCGGAAAATCAGCGTGCTGTTGCAGCCAAGAAAGCATCTCAGGCTGCAAAAAACGCTACAGATAAGCGCTTAACGCATCTGAAGAGCGAGGCTACAAAACTCATTAAGTCTAAGAGTCGTCTGCAAGACGACAACCTGACGCCAGCGGAGCGTAAACGTATTAAGGATGATTACTCCAGGAGATCTCAGAACTACCAGAAATATCGCGCAGAGACGCGTCTATCCGCGAAGTCTGAGGCAGAGCTTTCGCAACATATTACGACGCAAATGCAGAAGTATGGTGTTGAGGCGCAAAAGGCTGCTGTCAGTGATCAAGCCGCCACGACCGCGACTTTGGAACGTGCCGAAGCAACAGAAAAGCTCGCCGCTTCTCAGGAAAAATTAACCAAGAGTAGTCAGACAGATAATGTTGCGTCGACAAAACAGCAGACATTAAACATGCAGCAAACACGTCGGGCTGCGGACGATGCCGCTAAGTCGATGGACAAACTTAGTAAAAATAGTACACAAGCTATCTCCGACGTTGATGCGTATGCTAAACAAGAGTTTACAACACTTAAGAGGTTGCAAACACGAACACATACGCTCGACAAAGAGATGCTTGACCTCAAATATAGCGATAACTTTGATCAGTCAAAATATGATAAGCTCGCCAAGGAGCGTGCAAAGACGCAGAGTCGTTTTAATGAACATCTTGCAAACAGTGTCCAGTATTTAACTAAAGAACAGCAGGCGACACTAAACCAACGTACTACTGATAACGCGGTAGACATTGGCGAACGAGCCAAAGCATACGAAGCGATGGCTGTCGCACGTACGATGAACGCTGAGGCTGCGCGAGAGGACACCGCCGCGACGCAAGAAAATGTCGCAGCACACAAAGATTTACAAACACAGTCACAGGCAGACGATGGTGCGGCTGCGATTAAACGCGCAGAGGCTCAACAACAACAAAAAAGAGCGGTCGAGGAAACTACACAGGCGATTAGCGGTTTAGATAGAGCCACACAATCTGCAGGAGAGACGACAAGCGCCGCCGCATCTGAGAATGTATCTCGACTTTATGAGCTGCAGGGTGAAATTGGGCATGTCTTGTCTGATATGGAACAGAACCAGAGCGGCGATGTTTTTAATTCCGAACAATACGATGACGATGTAAGGCGTATTGCGGAGTTGCGACAAGAGTTAGACGCATTGTATGCGAGTACGAAACAGTATATGACTGAAGGCCAGGAATATACTTTCGCTACTAACATGGCTGAACTGAATCAGGATTGGCAGAATGTGGAACGGTTGGCGGCTGCTCGGCAGACAGACGCCGATGCTGCACGTGACGAGGCCGCTGCAACCGCAGAGTTGGCTGATGCGCAGGAAAGTTTGAATAGGTCGTCAGATGGGTCGAGTTCGGTGAATGTGCGTCAGCAGGAAGCGCAGGCAGCCAATGCACAGCGCGAGGCGACAGATGCGGCAACGGAAGCACAACAGCGCAACATAGATGCGACAGAACGGGCTACGCAAGCGACTGAACAACAGACACAAGCGACAGAAGAGCAGGCCGCTGCACAAAAAGAAGCAAAAGACGCGTCGGATGCAAAGAGCAAGGCGGATGACGAAGCTGCCGCCAAACAAGAAAAATTACAAAAGCTTATGCTGCAAATGAATAACTATGGCAGCAAGTATGGGCAAAACCTGCAGCATAACGCTGAATTGCAACGTAAATTTAACGAGCTCATGGCAAGAGCCGGCGACAGCTCCACAGACATTAAGCAGTTGTCACGTGACTGGACGGAGTTTAAGTTGCAGTGTCAGAATGCTGGTATTGAGGTTGAAACGCTTGGTCAAAAAATAAACCGTTTATTGGGCTCTGGCCTCACACAGCGTTTGCGTACCATGATTGGTATGGCCGCCGTGACTTATACAAAACAGTTATGGAACGACGTTAAGGAAATTGACGCCGCTATGACCGAGTTACGGAAGGTTACTGATGAAACGGACGCGACGTACAACAGATTTATTGATACGGCAAAGGCTCGCGCCAAAGATATCGGCGCGACGATGGGCGACGTTATTAAGTCCACGGCAGACTTTGCGCGACTTGGGTATAACCTCGGCGAAGCATCTACTCTGGCGGATGCAGCAATTGTGTTTAAGAATGTTGGCGACGGGCTTTCTGATATTGACGATGCATCTGAAAAGATTATCTCAATTGTTAAAGCGTTCCCGCAGTTTGAAAATAATTCGATGTCTGTAGTGGACAAAATGAATGAAGTCGGCAACAGATTTGCGATTACGTCCAAAGGAATCGGTGAGGCGCTACAGCGTTCTGCTGGCGCATTAACGGCTGCACACAATACTCTCGATGAGTCTATTGCGCTCGCTGTTGGTATGAACGCAGTAACACAAGACCCAGTCAAGGTTGGTACGTCGTTGAAGACTTTGTCAATGTATCTTCGTGCTGCAAAAACAGAGGCTGAGGATGCTGGCGAGTCAACAGATGGTATGGCGGAGAGCGTATCAAAACTACGCGATGAAATTTTGGCGCTCACTGGAAACAAAGTCGATTTATATGATCAGAATGGTGATTTCAAGAGCACTATTCAAATCATGCGAGAGCTTTCCTCTGTGTGGCAAGAACTTTCCGACATTAGTCAGGCTAATATTCTGGAGCGCATCGGTGGTAAGCGTAATGCGTCTATCATTGCGTCTCTACTTCAAAATTTTCAAGAGACAGAGAAGGCGCTGAAGGTTTCCCAGTCTGCGGAAGGCAGCGCTTTGCGTGAAAACGAAAAATATCTCGATAGTATTCAGGGACGACTCGTCGTTCTGAAGGCCACAGGACAGGCAATTGCAACCGATCTGTTAGATCCCGCGTCTGTTAAAGTTGTAATGGGCTCTATACAGTCTGTTGCAACAGGTATTGAAAAAATCACCAATGCGCTTGGCGGTATACCAACCGCGTTATTAAGCGGTGGACTTTTTGCCGCATTTAAGAACCTGGATTGAGCGATTATATCGCACACTTTCCTATAGCTAAGTGAGTCCAATGTTTATCCAAGTGATCCGCAGAATGGCGCGGTTAACAAGGATGAGCTGTTACGGGGTTCGTTAAACATACCGTAAAGAAGTAATTGCTGGAAAACCCTAAAGCTGAATCGACCACAACGTAGTCGGCAACGACAGGCGTGATGGCGGCGAAAGCAGAAAAAACGGTTCAGATACCCTATGCTGAAATAAAAGCGGCGCAGCCGTGCTACGGGGTAGTGCAATGGGCAATCAGCCGGACACGCACCCAATGGGTGTGGATCTTCAGAGACTACCGATTCTTGGAGTCGTCGTTTGCCACAAATGATGACGGCTTTTAATGTATAGTGAACGCAACCGTGGCTTAGTTGCGTTCCTCGCCAAACGCCGAAAGGCGTGTAAGAAGCCAAGTAAAAAGGCGCTCAAATGGCGCCGAATAAAAGGATGTAATTTATGTGAATGAAGACTTGTTACGTCGGATAACCAATGGTATAATAGATCTGGACGGCGAAATACAGCCAGAGTCAACTAAACTTGGCGATGATAGTTCTGCGATATTTTTAACGCCGTTACATCTATTGGGATCTGGGACGTGTGCATATGAACAAATTGGAACCATTGAGTATGACGACTATATACTCAGGCATACCAGACGATTTAACAGCGACGGCGTACTTGAAAGTGAATGGTACGAGTATTCCAGTAAGAGCGCTTTGGGACACTGGATCGAACAAGTCGAGCATTCCGATGATTATGGCGCTGAACCTCTGCCTTGAAAGCGAATGTCTTGAGCGTGTCAACTCTGGTAGCGGCAGCGGTGCAACGAAGTTCGCGCATGGCGACAAGTCGCCCGGCGCGTAGTTACTACATTTGATACGCACTGCGCAGTATTTACAGATTGGCGGATGGTGGGTGATGTGTGGCCAATCAACGGTGAAAAGTGATTGTGTTGTTGCCATTACCACTTATATCCGCACTTCTTACACTCCATCGTTTTTCCAACTTTGCTACTCGCAAGGCCGAATAGCGATGTGCTTACCAGGCGGGAGGCGGTGGAGATTTTGGAGATGTTGGTAGAGCCGCAGTGTGGACACTTTGGGCGGGTGTCGACCATGCTACGGTTGTCGGTTGCGCCTTCTGCTTTTTCAAATTTGATGAACAGCTTGCCGCAGTTATCGCAACGGACGCCAAACTTACGCTTGTTCTCTTCAGCGTGACCGGAGAGGCTGCCGCATTCTGGACATTCGAACTCGTCGACAAGACTGGATTTCACATATTTGTTGATACTTGACACACCATTATTAAAACAGGTTTCACATGTTTCATAATACGCGTCTGTGTTGTCTAAACAATACCAGTTGTCATCACCACATTTTTCACAAATTTTACCGATAGATGTTCCCATATCGTCACCTCCTTGCGTTTATTATATCACATAAAGTCGCTAAAAGCTATAGGAAGTTTTAAAAATGATTTAAGCGACGTTGGGAAATCATTACAGAGTATTGGGCAGGTCAGTAAGAGCACTTTGGCTGGAGTGCCAGAAGAGATTCGAAATACCGCGCTTGCATATTCTGGACTCGAAGAGGCCGGTGTACGTGCTGCGCTGAGCGCACTCGATCTGACGGATGCTGAGATTGAGAGTGGTACTGCAGCGATTATGGCTCAAGCTAGTACGCTGGGATTGTCAGGAGCGTTCAGTGCACTTGGCGCAAAAATCAAAGCCGCGGCAACCGGACTCTGGACGTTCCTGACCACGAATCCCGTTGGCTGGGCAATATTGGCCGCTACCGCGATCTTTGGTTTGGCGAAGGCGTTTGATTATGTAAACAAGGCTCAAGATCGAGCAGTCGAGCGTGCAAAAGAAGCGCGTGATGCATATGCAGACGCCATGTCTACTGTAGACTCATTAAAATCGCGGCTCGAAGACCTTAACGATCAAATTGCAGAAATTAACTCTCAAGAGACGCTTACTATTACCGACCGAGAACAGCTGTCGTTATTAGAGTCTGAGCGTCAAGAGCTGGAGCGAGAGCTTGAGATTCGTCAAGCAATTGCACAACTGAAGGGAGCTGAATCTGCGCGTGAAGCGCAGAAAGCTCTTTCAACCAATAAGATTAAACGTGATGAGTTTTGGGATGTATACCCGACGGCATCTGGTGGCAAGCAAGCCAATTTTGACGTTATCTCTGGCTCATATGATGTTTATGAAAAGGCAGAAAAACAAATTGAGCGTTTAAATAGCCTAAAAGAGCGTCGAGCACAGTTTTTAGCAGAGCACGCAGGTAGTACCAGCGAATTTATCACAAAAGATTTAGACGAGTTTGACGAAGCAATTGCGAAGCAAGAGCAGGCATTGTCCAGCACTATTGAGACTCTGCAGGACAATAGAACGTCGTTTATTATTGATGGTACTAATCAAATCATAGATGGATACGAAGAAAATGTCAAGCGTATTGATACCATATTAGACGATGCTGTTAAAGCGACGCGTGCAACATATGAACCTGTAATACAGTCTGCACAAACCACTCCCCCTGCCGCAATGTCTAAAGCGACGCGTGACGCGTATGAGAAAGCGCCAAAAGAAGTTGACGGCTCAGTGGCATCTGAGAAGCCAACACTTCAACGTCCAGAGGCGGCTGCCGCGCAACGAGTAGCGGACTGGCAAGCATATCAGGACGCGTTGGCGGCAGAGAATGCAGCACTGAGTTTCAGTATCAATATAGATGCTGAATCTTCTGGTATTGAAGCAGTACAGTCGGCGATGAAAGCTTCGACAGAAGCTGCTGGTATTAATTCGGAAGCAATGGCTAAACTGACGGAGCGTTATCAGGAGATTTCAGGTTTTAACGCCGATGCATTATTTGAACGTACAGCGAATGGTTTCCGGGTTAATTCCGATGAGGCGGCACGACTTGAGTCGCAGCTCCAGCAGATTAATCAGGATGGCATCGACAATAAAATGCAGGTGTTGTCTGAACAGCTAGATGATGTGAATAGTCAGCTAGCCAATACGGAAAATCTCAGTACAGATGAAGTCAATGCATTGATCATCACGCGTGGTGAAATTGCGGCTAAGATTACAGATTTACAAAATGAAGCTACTGCATATGCGGCGTTGACTTCGAATTACAACCAGTGGCTTAATGCGCAAAGTGCAGGAGAAGCCGGCGACATGTACGACAACATTGTCAAAGGCTATGAAAATGCTAAGGCTTTGTTTGACAAGGGCTTGACTGGTACAAACGAGTTCCGTGAATATGTTGAGCTTGTGTCTGGCAAGGATTTGTCTGCGGCGCCCATTAAAGAAATTGTCGACGAATGGGAGCGGCTACATCAGGTTAGTGACACTACAGGTTTTGCACCGTTAGATTACTTATCAGAAGGTTCCGCAGGCGTTGAGAACTTTATCTCTGCCGTGCAGAATGCTCATGCTGAGTGGGTAACATTTGACGAAGCGACAGGCACATGGACGTTAGATATTGAGAGTGTCGATCAACTGGCGGAAGAGCTTGATGTCGATAGTGAATTAGTTGAATCGTTACTTGGTAAGGTTGGAGACTATGGTCATACCGTCAATAAACAGCTGGAAGATTCGTTCGGTAATGCTGTGCAAAACATCGACGACGCTATGTCGAACCTGCAGTCACAGTTAGAAAGTCGCGGGATTAAGATCGACTTAGATACTACAGATATTGATGTAGCTACCACCCAGATGTTTGATTTCTATGACTATTATAAAACGCTACTGGACAAAAACGGAAAAATCAATCTTGATTCAGGAGAAGCACAGGCCGCTTATACAGTGATGTCGTCGCTCTGGGATTTGTGGACAGAATTGTCGTCGCAGAATTCAGTAGTTTATAATATTGATTCGTCGAGCATCACAGCGGCAAGTAGTGCCGCTGATCAATTCGTTGGTGGATTAGACGTTGTTATTGAGAAAAAGCAAGAACTTGCAAAGAAGCAAGCGCTTGGTCTTGACACAACTGATGCCGACACCGACCTTAATAACGCTATATCCAAGCTGAATACATTATATGGTGCTTTGAGTGAACCTGACAAGAATAAGCTTAAGCTTGAGATTGATGATACCGGTATTTCCAAAGAGAATATTGATGCGATTATTAATAGCCTTGACGCACGTCCTGAGTGTCTTGTCGATCTGAAAGTCAGCACCGGAATTTTGCCGGCGGATATGACACCAGAGGGCGATACCAAAGAGATCAATCTGAAGATTGGCAAGAATGCAGTTCAGGAGTGGATTGATAAAAAGGGTAAAAGCACGGACGTATCGATACATCCGCTGCTGGATGCATTTAATACATGGCTTAATCTTCGTCCAACGAAGCATGTTAACGTTATTCAACACATTACAGACGTCAACGAATTTCAAGGCAACGCACACGCAAAGGGCGTGTGGGGTGCAAAGAAAGATGAGACGGCGTTAACTGGAGAGCTAGGCCCAGAACTGGTCGTTGATACTAAAACGGGTCGCTGGCATACCGTTGGTGATCGTGGAGCTGAGTTTGCTCACATACCACAAGGTGCTATTGTATTTAATCATAAGCAAACTGAGCAGTTGTTTAAGTACGGCAAAATCAATAGTCGTGGTCATGCTGTGGCTAGTGGCAATGCTTATATCGAAGGCTTTAACCATCTTAGCGCTGAAGCGCGTGGTGAAACTGTGCTTGGGCATAAGCCGGGCGCGCAAGTAGCTAAGGCTGTTACGAAAGCTGCGAATGACGTCGTATCTACCACTCGCAAGGCATCGCATGCTGCAACATCGTCAGCTAGTGACGTATCAAAAGCAGCGAGTGAGTCAGAAGAATCTATCGACTCTTTCAAAGATGAGAACTCCAAACTCTACGATTGGGTTGAAAAGAAGCTCGAAGCAATTGACAAGAAGGCTACTAAGTATCTTGATAAAGCAGAGAAGAAAGCAGAGCATGGTAATTACTCCGGTGCAGAACGGCAGTACCGCAAGGCCGAGGCGACTTATGCAAAAGAGCTATCTAAGCAACGAGATGCTGAGAACATCTATATGTCTCAGGCGAATAAGATTCTGCAGTCTGCAATTTCCAAAGGTCTAATCAGTGCATCGCAATCTGAGGCAATTCAGAAGAGAGTCGCGAATGGCTCAATGGATATCTCGAAGGTTAGCGATAGCACAAAAGAAGTCATTGAGGCGTATGAAGAGTACTATAAGAAGGCAGAGGAAGCTGCTGAAGCAACTACTGAGCTGTATGACAAGTACGAGGAAGTAGCTAACAAAATCTATCAACTGCCGCTTGATGAGGCTGCGAACAAAATCGACGAGCTTGACAAAGAATTTGATTTGCTTGAAAAGCGACTCGAAACAACACATGATGAGTCCAAGAAAGTTAAATTGCTTGAAGAGCAAATCGCGAATGTCGAAAAGAAACACGCAGAACAACTCAAAGCATATAAAAAGGCGCACGAGAATTATATTGAGTCTCAACGCAAGCTGAATGAATCAACAGACAAAGCTCTCAAAGGTTTAAGCGAGAATGTTGTTAAATCGATCACAGAGATGGTTAAGGCAGGAGAGTCTATTGACCTCACTGAGATGATTGGTTTGACCGACGAAGCGAAACGCGCCATTCTTGATTATAACGAAGCGCTGGCTGCGCAAAGTCAAGCGTTGTATGATGCGTCAATGTCTGCGCTTGATACATTGCAG